>Ga0179593_1580329_pt1 | contig 12711 bp, 14 predicted proteins | sample CZODoug2_1_08_16_FD_185931 | JGI IMG/M metagenome (GOLD analysis project Ga0179593, IMG submission 185931) | Vadose zone soil fungal communities from Angelo Coast Range Reserve, California, USA - CZODoug2_1_08_16fungal (PacBio error correction) | ecosystem: Environmental > Terrestrial > Soil >... | reverse complement strand
TGGGCCTGCCCGCTTTCACGACCGCACAAAGTCGAAGAACGCAACTTTCGGACTCATCCCTCGCATGCTAACCCCCTTGCTGGGAGAGAATCAGTTCCTTAGCTCTGGCGACCCACTTTCCCCCTCCTCAACGTTCCGTGCTATCTTTGGATTTCCTTCTCTTCTCTCTTGCAGTGAACGAAAGCTTTGGATAGATAGAGAGTCTTTCGTAGTCCCTCCTTAAGCTAGGTAAACCCTCTTTTCCTTCCCCAGTTACGCCCGTTCGCCCTTAGATTGGAAGACTTCTTTTCACACTGTATATTTTTTTGCCCCCATTTTCCCCTTAACAACTCATGCCGGCGGTATTCCAAATCGTGGCACAGGTCCCCTCTACCATTCCCGTATCAGACTCTTTCTCTCTCTAGCTGCTGCCCCCTTTGAACCAGCAGGCTTTTGAAACCTCGTCGGCTCCTTCCTTATTTCTCTTTCTCTGGGGTTCTGTTGTAATTTCGTATTGAATCAGGGTGCTTTTGGAAGGACACTTTTTTTTTTTCCTGCTCAAGTATCTCCCCGGTGGTTGTTCGTCGTCCTTTTTTTAACGTAGTGGTCTTCATCACTGCGAGAGGTAGAAGAGAGTCTTCTTTTTCCCTGGAGATTTCCTAAGTTTCCTGGTCCCCACAATTGTTCAGGCGTAGTTTAGATCGGCGTTGTTTTTTCATGGAGAGCAAAATGCTGACGGTTTTTTCGTTTCTAAGCTTCGCCCCCCCCCAATTTTATCCCCCCCCTCTTCCTGCTACACCCTTAACCTGGCGCCTTTCTTGGTGGGGACGTTGATACTCCTTTTGTAGGGATAAAGTCGCTTCCCTTCGTGAGATGGATGAGAGTTTTTTTCCGGGTCCCCGTTCTTCTCCTTCTCTTCGTTATGATTCGACTCCTTTTCTTGATTTTAACTTTTTCCTCTGGTTTCCGCAATAGCGTTGCGCACCTCTTTGATCGCCATCAGATCGAATTCTTCGCCAAAAGTTCGGCCGCTGGTTTCCTTGCGCCTTCCGTCTTGTTTCCTTTTCCCAATAACGGAGGTCGTAACCATGTTTCTGTTGTGGGTTTTGTTTGGTTTGTTCCGGCCCCCTTTAGGATTTAAGCACTTCTGTGTATTCTTCCTTCCGGCCCTCTGTTCAGTGGACCCGCCCCGAGATTCTTCCCCGAGATCGGAATGGGAATTCTAGCCCTCTGCTTTTTTTCAACAATCCTTCTTTTTTTCTTTCCCGAATTCTCCTTCTTTTACCGTTCCTCCCCGATAAGTAGCGCTGCGCTTTCCACTTGTAAGGACGTAATCCCCCCGCCTCCCTGGTGATTCTCTTTAGATCATTTTTTCTAGCCTGCCAGTTCCCCCTTTTCCTTTTCGTTCGCATGGATGGGTTGTGAGTATTCCCCCTCGCAATTGGGGTCGCTTCCCCCCCCCTTCCCTCACTTTTTGCCCTTCGGGTTTTCCTTCCTGTACTTCCCTGAAAGATGCCTCCCAAACCTGTATTCAGACGATGCGAGCCCTTTTGCATTCCCTCCTTTTTGTAAATTCTCGACCTCCCCCCCCCCGTTCCCTACTCGCGGCAGTGGGCCTGCCTTCCCGATGATTCTTGGGATCGCAGTTTCTCCGATCCACATTCCCATTGATCTGCCAGTCCTCCCCCCTCCAACCCAGGCCCACTGTAGGGACGCAGGGTCTAGACAGAGAACACCCCTAGCCCCTTTACCTTTCCAAGAACTTTCTGATAAAGAGTTCCCCCCCCCGCTGATGCGTAATTCCTCCCCGAAGAAATTCTTTGTATTCTTTCATGGTAGAACTGCTGGAGGACAAGGGAGCTCTTTATGGTAGTATTCCTTCCTGCGATTTCCGTGGCGCAATTAGCGGCCTCCCCCTATTGCTTCATAAGTAGCGCCTTAACATTCCTTTTTGATTTCCCGAATCGCAAGATTTTTCCATTTTCCCTTTCTCTGCGAAAGCTCCCTTGAACGAGGATTCCCCACAATGTACCTTTTTCTCCTTAGTTCCCTTGTCAATTTCCTTTGCAAGCTTTTTTTCGACGCTGTTCTGAGGAGTTGTCCCTATCGAATTCCCTGCGCTCACCTCCCTTTTGGTCGCTTTAACATGCGTTTTTTTGTTTCGTTTCCAGATGCCCCCTCTACGCCCCTAGGGCTTCCCGACAGTGCGACTTTTTTGCTTATGCCGACTTCTAATGGCCTACACCAGATTCGTTCTCAACGGCTGGTGTAGAAGCCTGCTCAAGAGACGGTGAGCCGACTTCCACCCCCTCCCAGACTTTTCTCGTAAGAAGCCCCCCCCTCGTCCGGCCTTATAGCGGCGAGTCGTGTAGAGAATCTCTTCCTCTACTCCGTTTTAGAGAGTCTAGCACCCCTTCTCCCACCTGCAGCCTTTTCTGTCCTGTCTCGCCCCCCTACCCTTTTTTTGAAGCTGGGTCTTTCGTCCTTTCTTAATCTAACACTCGCGGCACCACCACCTTCCCGACGTTCCTTCGTGATTTTTTCTTCCGCAAGGTTCGGGCCCCATGACCCGCTCTTTTTCTGCAGCTTCATATGTTGGCTTTCCGAGTTCCGGAGCGCATTTTCCCAACAGTTTTTTTGGCATTCTTTCCCCTGCAAGTTCTTTTGCTTGGAATCTTTGACACGCCTTCCCCCAGAGGCAGGTCTGATTAATACCCCTTTCCGGTCCCAGTGGTGGAACTTTAAGTCGCCCGGGACCCATTGGTTTTTCTACTCGTTCACTTCATCAGTCACCACTTTTTTTTCCCCCCAAACCTCCCGCTTAGGCACCGTTCCCCTTGACATTCTCCTCAGTTAATAATGTAGCTTTTCTACCCGCCCCCCCCTCCGTTTTCTCTCGTGGCTGTTTTCTTTACGACCCTTCCCTCTATCCTCGATCCGCTTAACTTTCCCCCTGAACCCCCTCCCTTTTTTTTTCCAGCTTGCTATTATCATTAGTTTTTGAATCTTATCCCTTCTCGGAATTTATGTGGTTCTTTTAGGGGCCGAAATCTCGTCTTTCCCTACTTCTTTTGGGGTTTTTGTAGCCGCAGTTCTGTTCAAAGAACTCAATTTTGCACGGGGTATAATGCTACCTTTCCCTCCACCGCTCCTTTCCTGGGCCCCAACTTCTATGCGTGTCTTCACTGGCTCGACCCTTCGGTTAGCCAATCCATTTTCCGCTTTTCTGAGCCTCTTTCGCTTTTTTTACTCTCTCAGCATCGTTTTTTTGTTTGTCGTCCTCATCTTCATCCCAGGCAAATCCTTCCCCCGCCTGATGGGAAGCTCACACAAAATATGTTTTGGCAATTTTTACCACCCTCCCCTAATTCCCCCCCCCAACACCTTTTTCTCGCTTCTAACGCGGACGTGGTTCTTCACCGCTGAGGAGCGACGCACTTGCATGCCTGAGGCTCTTTCCAGTTCCCCGTTGAGAGCTCTTTCGAAAGTAAAGTCATTTCTTTCTTCTCCTTTCCCGTTGAATGTTTCCCCCGAGACCCATTATGGTTGTCCGTTCGCTCCTAAATGTGTGGTGCCCGGTCAGGAAAACACCTTCTATCCCGACCTCCTTTTTATGGTGTTTCCTCTTACTGACGGTTTTTTTCCCCTTTCTCCTTTTCACGCATCCACCCTAAAGCCGTCCGTGCTCATTTGTCCCTAAACCTCCCGTTTTGTCTTCCCTTTCCCTCATTCCTAACTTTCCCCCGGTTGTATTGGTTTTCCCCTCCCCCGAATTTTCCAGAAGTAAAGAGCCGGAGAGCTGTCGATTTCTTCTCTACATTCCCGTGCTCTCGGACGACCTCTTCCTGCGAATTTCCCCAAAATCATTTGCAACGGCTTCCTTGCGGCCCGGTTTGCAAAATTTCCCCTTGCCCAATTTCCTCCCTGCGCAATCCTGTGCGGGAACGTTCCCCGTAAGCAACCTCGCCTCCTGCACGCACCGCTCCTTTCTCTGACGACCTTCCTCTTCTAAAATCCCCACCAACTCTCCCTAGGGAGGCTCGGGCCACGCTGGTCGAGCAAACCTCCCCCGATCCAGCGTTCCTCCCCAATGGGATCTCCCTGAGTTCCCAGGCCGCATTGGGTTTGTCACCCGATGCCCCCCCTCCCTCCTATTGCATCTCGCGCTCACAATTGTTTGAACCTGCATCAATCTTCGGCTTATTGAGATTTTCATCCCTTCCGGAACCTCAGGGTTTTCGCTCCTCTCTTTCTTTTCCTAATAAAACAGCGGTCATCGGGAAGCACCACCTTCCGTGGAGAAGGTGAAAACTCCTTTTCTTTGCCCCACTTCCCTTCTTAAAAAAGTTTCCTTCTTCTTTTTTCAACCTTCTGCCAAGCCTCGCTCTTTCCATCTCTCCTGAGTAATGCCCTCTTGAAGCAGTCGTTAGCTCCCTCTTCGATACTTGATGGATCTCTTCCCCTTCTGTTTTTTTTCCCATGAGTGTGAACATTTCACTCTCGGCGAGTGGGGTCCCCGAGAATATAGAAATGATAAACTTGCGTGGTCATTTCCCCAGAACTTTTGGATCGCCCTTTCCTGAATGTTGCTGGTTTCCCGACGACTCTCCTCTTTCCCCCTCCGAAGACGCCGGTATCGCAAATATTCCTCTCAGCACATCCACTCCTTCTTTTTTCGACACATCCCTCCCGTGGTCTCTTTCGGACTCTCTCTCCTTTTAGCAAGGCTTCTGGTTTCTTCTGCTGGTTCGTGCCGACACCTCCACTGGTTTTCCGCCTTGTGTACGGTACTGTGACCGGTTTTCCTTACAGTTCGCATTCTTTCTTTGAAGCGTGAGAGCTGTTTCACTTATCTTTCATCGTACTTTGCAACGCATGCCTCTTCGGAGTAGAACGATCGTTACCCTCTCGCTCTGGTCTCCCCCCTCCGTTTTTTTTCGATCTCCTTTCGCCGGTCCGTCCTAAAGAGCGTCTCTTGCGTTTGCGCTGCGGACCTTTACTCACTCTTGTCCGTTCCACCTACGTCCCCTCCTCTACGCTTATCCCCTTTTTTTCCCGAGAGTGCTTTTCCTTGACGAACCGCAAAGTCGCAGAACCGCCCCCCGGCTTGGACGAAAAGCCTTTCCCCTTTCCGCATGCTAAATCTTTTCTTTCTCCTAGGTGTCATTACTCTGTCTAACCGTTCATCATATCCTTTCCGCGTCCTTTCGAAGGATTTCGAGTTAGACTATGTCACCGACAAAGACTAGTCTTCTTTTTCTAGTCTAGCTCTTTTCTATAAGATCTCCTTTCCGGACAACGTCTTCCCCAGTTCTTTCTCGATGCCAAACTGTTATTTTCTTTCTCTTGGTGCAAAAATCTCGACTTCCCTTTCACAAAATCATGAAGGATACCTTTTTTCCCGTTGGCGAACAGGACCCTTTTTATCGACAGTTTCTTCTCTTTCCTTCTTACTCAACGGTCATTATTTTCCTTAGATGGGGTAACAAGCTCCCCTGGATTTTTTTTCAGACTTTAGCGAGAGGAGATCCTCTTTTTTAACCTTTTTCTTTCACTCTCGGAAGACCTTCTGGTTTTTCCCTTCCTTTGTTGATCCCGCTTTTGGTTTCGCATGTTTTAATCTAAAGAGAGGCCCTTTATCAACCCCAATGGCTTTATCGGTTAATTTTCTTTGGTAGTGTGGAATTTGGCAGACTGTATCCCTTGGCACCCCTTTTTCGATGCAGAGTTTTTTTTCTGTTTTTCCCTTTGATGTCCTCATGAGACGGGGGCCTCGTAGGAGAAGAAATTGAGTTCCCCTCTCGACCTCTTATGCCCCTTTTTTTTTGGTCCAGGTGATTCCCCCTACATGGCGTTCTTTTGGATTTTTCTCTTCTTTAAAGTTTCTGTCGTTTAGATGGGTGCTGACTTTCCTTCACAGGATTCGCGCTTTTTCGAAAAAATTGGGGCAACGTCATCCTCTTTTTCCAAGTCTCTTGGTCCCGCTCTCTCCTTTCTCGATTTTTGGAATTCGTCCCCCAATTCGTCGCCTCCCTCCCCCCACGGAATGTCCGCCCCTGCCGCGTCCCTCTCTTTTTTTTTTTTAATGCTTCCTATAGGGTTCCTAACCGTTGGAGGTGTCCTGAATGTGGGATGTTCGAGTTTGAAAGAAACTTCCCCCACGAGGATGTTCGTAACCCTTTCCCCCTTTTCGTTTCTTTTTCCGGTTTCCTTCCCCTTAAGTGGACCCGCCCTTATTACCGAGAGGTCTTTTCATAGCGATCGAATGGGAATGTTTTCTTTCGATCTCTTTTTCTCCAGAGTGCAACCTCATTTAGGTAGGACTTTGCTGCGTATTTCTCTTCTCCTGCACGTTGATTCCCCCCGCCCAGCCAAGGACGGCTTACTTTTTTTTCACTCACACCTTTTTTCCTAACACCAGCCTCGTTTCCATTTGCGGATCAGGTGCTTCCTTTAGCAGTGCAACGCTTTTTTTTCATTTCGCTTTTCTTTATTGGTTTTTTTTTCGCGGAACGGTTTTTCGCCTTTCCCTTCCCCTCCATAGTTTTGTCCCGCTTCCCATCTTCTGTGGTGCGGTTGCCTGTAAGTGCCATGCAACGCCGAATACCTCCCTTCCTGATTCTTTCTGACTTCTCAATCTTCTCAAAGCGAGGATGCGTTTCCGAACCATTTCTTCCAGGAAAAGACTTTCAGCCCTAAGTGGCCCAACGTCCCGAGAGGGGCGTTTCGCGTGATTTTGGATACAACAGTGCTTTTTGTTTGCCGTTTCCCCCACAGACCCCCCCACCCCCCACAGCTGTAGGTTGACTCGCCCCCCCCCTTAGCGGTTGTGCTTAAAGAAAGCTCGCGCTCTTTAAGAGCAAACTCGTTCCATCTCCTCCCTTTCTGTTTATTCTTTTTCTTAGCGTCTCCATTTCTTGATTTCTTGTCTTTTTTTGCCGCTCCACTCCTCCCGTAGTGGCGGCCCTCCGGGTAGCGGAACGCTCTCTGAACTACCCCTATCCTTGTCCCTTTTCGGAGGTTTCCTTTTCTGGAATTTCCTACCTCCGCAATCTGTAGTTCCGAGGAGAGACCCCCCCCAAAGGTTAGAATAGTAGGGGCCATCTTGTCCGGGTCGCGGGGGACGTTGGTGGTGATCTTTTTCCCTTTTTTGCTGTTTTTCTCTTTGTCCATTTTTTTCCTTACTTCCCATGCCGTCCAGGGATTGGTCGTTTTTCCTGGCGACGACGGGTTTTAGAGGCGCTTCCGCCCTTTTCCTTCACCCTTCCATTTTCTTCTTTTTAGTGATTTCTTTTTTGACCCCCTTGGTTTTCAGAAACTCGACCCTTCTTCGCCGAACGGCTGTTGACCCGAGCGAGCGGAAGTCTCAGATGTGAGATTAAGAGTGACTCCCCCCCAACCCAGTCCCCCTCCCGAGTAGCCCCAGCCTCTTTTCCCCAAGAAGGCGCGGCTTTGTTGACGTAGATCTTCCGATCAGAAGTTGTTGTTGTTTTCAGAGATCGAATTACCTTCTCCAGCCCCGCACTCATGCTTTTTTTTCATTCTTACTTAATTGCAGTCTTGTTCTTCCCGTCTTAATCTCACACCGTTTTTTCCTCCTCTTGCTTCTACATTGGCCGTTCAGGCCGGAAGCGAATTTTATGTCCTCCCTTTTTTTTTTCCAACCATTTCGTCTCTTTTATCGTCCTGCTTTCCCCGATGGCGGAGCGCTCAAAAACTTCTGTCGCATTTCCAGGCTTACGTTCCAGGTTCCATCCCTTCGGCATAACAAACAGCGCCGTCTTTGTCCCTCGACCATTGGCACGCACCATCGACACCCTGGCCATACCTTTCCACGGAAGTCTCTTTCAAGGTTTTTTCTTCTAAGCTTCGACCTTTTTTTACGGGCCCATTCCCGTCCTCTCTGCACCACCTCCGTCCAGACATCGTACGGGTGGTTTTCCTCAGGATTAGCGTTCCTGTCCGACCCCGGGCTGTTGCTTTTCTTTTTTCATTTACCTCTTTTCGCTCCGCCTTATACCATGAAAACCAGAATCCCCGCCTTATTCTTCGGTGTTCCAGCACAGCGATTTTTTCCTTTTCTGAGCCTTTTTTCGAGCTTTTTTTTAGACGGGCACACCCCCCCCCTTGGATTGTTTCTTATAGAGGCCTGGCCCTACAGGCTTTGCCCCTTTTTTTGTTTCCCCTTCTGGTTCCAAACCCCCTCCTCCCCCCTCCCAATGTTTTCTGCTCCCCTTCGATCCCTGTTTTTTTCGGGTGGGCTTCGCCACTCTTAGGGAGTTCTTCCTCCCTGGCTCGAAAATGGTTCGGTCTTCATTCCGTCCTCTTCTTTAGCTCCTCCCCCGTGCTCAGCCTTTCTGCTTAAATTTTTTTGTGTTCATCGTTCATTCCGTACAGCAACCCTTTTTTGTGGAATTCACACCCAACCCGGGGACGGTTCCCTTCCCCTACCCCAATTTCCGAATTCCCTCATCCACACCCGCAGACTCCTTCCTCCAACGCCTTTGCTGCTCTTTTTCGAGAAATGATCGTTCCCTGGACTGACTCACCTCTTTTTCTTTCCGTCCCCCCATCTAGTAGCAGCGCCGTTCCTAGTTTCTTCACAAAAGTTGTGCTCCCCCCCTTCTTGCCCTTCCCTAAATGTGTGGTCGCGGGCAGGTTCCAAACAAAGTCTTCTTTTCTTTTTCCCCCCCCCTTCAACATTCCTGATATGTTGGAAGCCAGGTCACTCCGGGAGTTCAAACCTGGTTTTTCTCTTCCCCCATTTAAGGCATCCCACAAAACTGCCCCTTTGCTAATTGCTACGAAAATACGAGGGTGGGCCTTCTTTATAAGACCTAGAAAACCAAAATTCCTCACCCAAATTATTTTTATTTCCCTAACACCTCTATTCAGCTGCGACGAGGAAGCTGGGAGATGTCATATTTACCCCCCATTAACTTGATTCGGCTTATGCGTCATTCCAAACCCTATCGAATTTATTATCTCCATTCGGGTCCCAGCACTTGTTCTTCTTAGAACTCCCCCTTTTCTGCCCCACCGTGAACCCCCTCGCAATCCTGATGGCCTTGAAACTCCCCTCCCTCCCCCCTCGAAGCCAGCGCACCGCACTTTACTTCCTACCCTCCCACTCTTTTACCCAGGGATGGAGTCTTTTGGTAATCACGCCCCGCGCAACCCGCATCGCGGTCAGAGAGGCGATCGCTTTGGACCCTCAGTATTTTTTTCGATTGGCTTTTCTCTTTTTCGACACGCGAGACTTTTTGCCATTCCCTGAACAATCACCCTTGCATCAATCTTCGGTTTTTTCCAGCGGCTCCTTTTTCTTTTTGCTCGCACTTTTTTTTTTCGCCGCCCTCCTCCCCCCTTGCCCTACTACAACAGCGTTTGGATCCCCCGCGGAATCAACACCTTCGTGGAGTAAGGTGAAAACCCTTTTTTTGTGACACGAATTCCGACCCCAGAACCCCTCCCTTCCCTCCCCTGCGCCCATCCCCGCTTGTTTCCCATCTCTCCTTATGCACCGTGAGTGTGAAGTCTTCTTCGTCGTCTTTTGGGAGTTTTTTCCTTCCTGTCCTCCCCTTCTTTTTTTTGTTTGTTGAAAGCCCGAGCGAGAGTGGTTGCAGTTTCTTCTTCCCCCCGTTTTTTTTCAGTCTCCACTCTCTTTATTCGAACGTTTCTAACGACTCCTGTTTTTACCGAGCTTCCTGGTCTTGTGCCCGACTTTCCCCTCCCATTTTTTTACCTTCAGGTTCATTCCCTGCCCTCCTCCGCCTCCCCCCCCCCCCCCTCCCCTTTCTTAGACAGTAGGTCATTATTGATTGTAAACTTTGTACTCGCAGCAGCGACTTTTCCTTGACCTTCAGTCACCCTTAGGGTTTTTTTTCCTCACAATCAGCTTGTTTGCTGTTCTGCGACTTTTGGTCTGTTGTCCACCGGTCGGCCCTTTCCGGGCCGAGTCCCTCGCCTCTTGTAAGGGTTCTGGCAGCTTTTTTGAGCTGTGCCAGGAGGTGGAACTTTACCAAAGTGATCGTAACTTTTTGCAATCCCTCTTTCCGAACGCTCGGCTCGGCTCTTTTCCTCATTCCCCCTGTGGAGAGAGCTTTTTCCTTTTTCCGAGCCGATCTTTATCCAACTGACTGGTCCTGTCGCGACACCTCTCTTACGATGTTCCCAGCCTGGGCACAGCTCCCTTTCCCCTCTTTATTCCTCAAACCTGAAACAGAGTGCGAGGGAACTCTTGACTGCCCGCCCCACGTTTCGCACTGACCCTCCCCCCCCTTACCAACCAGCTTTTTTTTTTTTTTTATGATCCAAATCTTTGTCTTGAGAGCACGGTGACCTTCCTCTTTTCCTCCACGTCAACCTCCCCAAGGACGGTCGCTAATGGCGGCTCTGCGTCTAGCCTTGCGAGAACCGAAAACGTCGTGAGGAGGGCTAGCTCTCCTTTAGTCTTCAACAACTCTTCCCCTTAGGGAAAACCCACATGTTTCCCCCAAGTTAGAGCCCCTTTCCATACGCCCTGTTATATTTCTAGAGTCTTTCCCACACGCGCGCGTGCTTTGTCCCCCTCATGCCGGATGACATGCCCCGTTGGCACAGGGAAAGAAACTCTCCCTCTATAGCCCTTGGTAGCTTTTCATCTCCCTTTTCTCCCAGAGAGGGGGAAACCACTGGCTGTGCGCACTTTATCCGTCTCTCTTTAAGGGGGTTCTGTTTTACCTCCCGAATTGAATCATTGTTTTCTTCAGAAAAGATTGGGTTTTTCCCTTTCCCACGTATCGTTTTTTCCCCGCTTTTCCAGCGGTTTTTTTTTTCTTTTTCTTCCTCGAGGGCGGCTTGAACCCGGATCTTTTCGAGGTTCCAGCGTTCGGTTTTTTCCAGGCCCTCGCTTCTATGAAATTTTTCCCCCATTGTAGGCCGTTTTTCTTCTCCGGCGTGTCTTTTTTTCTTTTTCAAGCCCCAATGCTGTCGTGACACATAGTCGGATACTCCTCTACACGCGATCGCCTCTTTCGCCCCTTCTTCGCTCCCCTCGTGCTTCCATCTGCTCTTCTTGGGGACGGTTTCTTTTTTCTAGGGTCCCGGTGCCTTCGTGCGTTGCCTTCGAGGGTGCTGACGGGATCCATGACAGGATTGCGAGAGGGTTCGAAATGTCCTTTTTTTTTTTTCCTTTTTTTCCCCCCAATGACCCTTCCCCGAACTTCTGCCTTTGCGATATGATTTTTTTTTTTTATTCGCATCAACATTCGTCGCCGAACTCATTTACGCCTTTTTTCCCCCCCCCCTCCAGCTTGGTTCGCTCCTTGCTGAATAGAATTCTCGGGGGTTTCTTTTTTTATAAACGTTTTTTTCGTCAAACGAATTTGGGGCTTTTTTCGGAACCCCCCTCCCTTGGATTGTTCGTATTTTTTAGACTTCTTGTTTGGATGCGGCTTTCGCGGTCAAAGTTGTTCAGGTGGAACGCTCCTTACCCGATGCCCTTCGGAGGGCTTTATAGAGCCTGTCCCTCTTTCACCAGCACATTTCGGTAGAGAATTTGCAAGACTTTCTTCTCGTTTCCATTCCTTTCCTGCTCCTTCCCCCGGAGCTGGCGCCTAACGGGTCAGTCAGTCATACACCCCCCCTCCCCTAGTTTTCTTCCCCTTTCCCTTTTTTGCCATCAGCCACCGCCTTGTGATTCTTTTCGTCTCTGGTTGGTGTGTGATTCCGTCGCGAAATTGGGGTTTCCCGTCCCCATATTTTTTCCTCCCTTCGGGGATTTTTTTTTTGGTTTCCAAATAATTTCTCGACTACACACCCTTCGACGATTCTCCTCTTGACGCGAAAAGGGCTAGAAAAACCCATGTATTCTAGCCCCCCTCCTTTTCGAGTCCCCAAAAACGCCCGCAGAGAGCAGTGTTTCTCAAAAACTTTCCCCCGTGCTTTGATCAGGATTCCCCCTTTTCCCTTTTTTTCCCGTTTTCTAACCCCCACCCTATGTGGTTGTAATAAATAGGGCAGCGTCCGCTAGACTATCATCCAATAGCGGGTGACATGCTTCCCTCCTTGATATCCGCTGGGGAAGAGTCTTCTTTTTCCTTTTTTTTGTTTTTTCTTTTTGTTTTTTTTTGTTTTTTTTTTTTTTTAATAATGGAACCTCTTTCGTTTTGGATTATTTGATTTTTCGGTAGACGTCGTCGCGTCCCCTTGCTCTATTTCTTTTTTCTTTTAAAGTGGCCGCTCCCTCTCAATCCCGTAGTGGCGTTCCTGGCGGGTAGCGTTTCCCCGTTACTCTGCCCTCGACTCCCCCCTTACGGATGTTTCTGAATCGAAGATTTTCCCGCCAGTAATAGCGGCTTTTAAGTGCTGTAGCGGTTTTCCCCCCCTAGTCAGCGACCCTTCCTTTTTCTTCGTTTCCTCCGGGTCTCGTTTTCCCCCCGTTGCAAGTGTTTGGATCGACGTTCTGTTGGGAAGGAGTTGGCCCTCCCCCGAATACCTCTACTTGGTTTTTTTTCTAGACGGACGGGTTTCGAGCTCCTTTTCCCCGCCTGCGGGGCCCTCCCCGACAGTGCGGATACGGCATGAGACGAACTTTTTTTTACCCGAAACTTTGCTTTTAAGCCTTTTTTTTTTTCACGGATGGTTTCTCTCCGAGCGGAAGAGTATTTTGAGATTAAGACGGACTCCCCCCACCGCCTGAAATGTTTTTTAAGAATTGGCGAGGACAGCTTCCGACCGTTTTCTTTCCGT
>Ga0179593_1518054_pt1 | contig 12711 bp, 12 predicted proteins | sample CZODoug2_1_08_16_FD_185931 | JGI IMG/M metagenome (GOLD analysis project Ga0179593, IMG submission 185931) | Vadose zone soil fungal communities from Angelo Coast Range Reserve, California, USA - CZODoug2_1_08_16fungal (PacBio error correction) | ecosystem: Environmental > Terrestrial > Soil >... | reverse complement strand
GTTTTTTTGCGACCTTCTTCGATCTTTCGTTTCTTTCCCCCCCCCCTTCCCGATTGTACTCTGACTCGTTTTTTTCAATTTATCCCCCCAAGGTCAGAGCTGGCAACTTAGAGTTTACCACTATCAGTTTCTGGCGCACCCCCCCGCTAGTCCCCATTGGACTAATTTTGTTAGAAGTAACCCTCCCTTTTTTAACCTGGGCGACGACCGTTTTCTTTCCTTCTTTCTTGGCGGATCAAACCCCCCTTTGCTCTTCTGCTTTCTTGCGTAACCTGTGGCAAGTACTCCATAGTTCGAACGAATTTCCCTAATTCATCCGCATAGATGCATTCCAATCGCTTTTTTTTCAGTGATTCATTACCCAACCTTCCTAGAGTTCTTAGCATCACATGGTTGACCCCTTCGCCATTCAGCGCTTAGTTTTTCTCAAAAAGCGTCTTTTCTAGGTGACATCAATATTTGTTCTCTTTTTCGCGAATGGAGTTCTGTTCCTTTTTCCTCGAGAATTGTCCATCCTGCTTCTACCCGAGAAGGAAGGAATTCTGGGTCGCTACCCGCGTCCGGTCTTTTTTCTGTTGAGACACCTTTTCCTCTCTTTATGAAGGACCGCCGGTATGATATTCGTACAGTTCATCCCCCTGCACTTCTGGTAATGGAGTCTTTTCCTCTCATGCACTTAGGATGAGCACCTCCCCCGCAGCTCCCTCGAGCGTGGCTCCCGATTCTGACCCTCACCCTGTCTCCCTGTGTATTTTTTTTTAGAGCCAGACCATTCGTTTCCCCCCTGTATTTTCAGTCGTTACTCCTTTTCTTCGATCAATTCTTTTTTCTTTCCTAACCGAACGTGGTTCCTTGTAATTCCCTTCCCAAACATCCCAATCCGCTCTCTTCCAACCGCAGTGCAGATTTTCTCCTTTTTTGGCTTATCGATCGGCTGCTGTCCCGTTTACCTTTTTAGGTAGGTTTATCGTCCCCACCTCGCGTCGTAAAGAGTTGAAGCCTCCTTTTACGTCTCTGCAAGGCTTGTTTGAAGCTTCGTCTCGATCAATTAGAATCCGCGTTGTTCCTAACCCGATGTCTCTTCTGTCATAGGTTCTGCGGTCATCCTTTCTTTCCCCTTTTTCTTGATTGTGAAGTGGGCGCGCTTCGGCCAGTGTCTGATTTCAGTTTTTACGTCCAAGACCAGCAGCGCCTGAATTCTTTTTTTTTTTCCCGCGACGGAGATCAAGCGTTTTCATTTTCCCTTGTTCCAACTCAGCTCCTTTTTTATACTTGATTCGCTCCGCAACTTTTCGATTTGCGGCAAATTTCCAGTAAATATCTCCGTGGTCCCGGCCAATTTTTTCTTCAGGTAATTGATTTGCTCCTTTATTTTCCGAGGGCTTTCAAGTATTTCAATCTCTTGATAACTTTAGAGCTGTACTTTCTTTTTTGAAAGAGAGTGTTTCAATTGGTGTCCTTTGACGTTTTCTTCCCCCTTTTCTTAACGATCCTTTGACTTTGCAGCGTGAGCTGACACGTTGTGCAGTCCGTCGAAAGTTTTCTTTTCTTTCTCTTTGGCGCGCAATTATTCAATTAGCGATTTCCCTTTCTGTCGAGCTTGGCGCTGTAGTTCTTCCTGCCAGCTTTTTTGTTCTTCCCTTTCGGCCAGCCACCGTACTCCGCACGCAGGAAGAGACCTCTCATCCTGACCCAACTCATCCCTTCCCTCTTGCGGAATGTGGATCTGAGACCCTTTTTTATGTCCCCTCCCCCACTCTGAACCTATTGATCGTTAAATCTCCATTTTAGATGTTGTCATGACCCCCCTCTTTCAAAGAATCTAGTTTTCTTTTTTTTCCCCCCTAGCTTCGATACTCGGTTGCGTTGGAACTTCGTGATTTTTGTTTAGTTGATCTCCAAAACTTCCCCCCTTAACTCTTCTTCTGGTCGACGGTCTCGGTATGGTCTTACTCTTTTTTCTCTTGGCACTTCTTCCTTTCGAGGCATTGTTAGTCGGCACTTGCGCCTTGGCAGACTGCATGCCCCCCTTTCCCTCTCCACACAGCATCTCTCCCTGGTTCTGTGATGGAAACTTCCCTTCCCCTAGCTATAAAGGCCCACGGCTCTTTTCTTTTTTGCTCAGGCGGCTCTGTTTGGCATCTTTTCGGCTGTTTCGCCCAGGACGTTTTTGCAGTAAATCCCTCTCTGCCGGAGTTCTTCGATATTGAACCCCCCCTTCCTTCAAATGCCTTTGCTTTTGCTTTCAAACCCCCGCATCAATGTTTCGGGCAGACGCTCTTGCTTTGATATTTTCTTCCCGACTCGTCAGGAAACCAGGTTGCCCACCCAAGACGTATTGAGCCTTCTCTTCTCGACCAAGGTAGGATTTGTGACCCGACTTCGTTTCCCTCTAGTACCCCCGCAGATGTCCCTACATGGATTGCTTCGAGCATCCCTTTTTCTTTTTTTTTTGCATTCATAGTTCCATCCGTTTCCCTTTGGATCTGCGGCGCGGTTTCACCTCGGGACCGTTAGAGTAGATGATTCACCTTACTTCCCCTAGGTGAATCCGACTTGCGGGTTTCTTGGTGTTGGCTTAGAGACCGAATCCTCTCCCCCCCTCTATAGCTGTTGCTTTTCCCTCCCCCCTGAGTACTAGTGCGGCCCATTGTTACCCCCCCTTTTTTCCTCCCATGGCCAACCTTCTGGTCTCTTCAAGCAACTAATTCCCTTCGCACTTACTCTGCTTGGTCGCAGTTTTGTAGACAATCCGAACCTCGCCTTTTGCGCCTACGTTTTCAACTGAAGTTGCTCGAGACTCGCTCTCCGAACATTTTTCCTCCCACTTAATCCTTCTTCCTGAAAGAAGTTTTCGGTCGTTTTTTCACGCACCTTCTTGTCCGGCAACCGCCTCCCAGTTGCTTTTTCCCCCCGAGTCTTTTCATCCGCACCCCACCCTTTTGAAGCGTTTTTAAATCCGACTGTTAGCGAAGGAACGTCCTTGGTATCCAACTTTCTCGGTTGAGCTTCTTTTTTTAGGCGCTTTCATTCCATCCCCCCCCTGCTTTGCTTGCTGTCGTGGTTGAGACTTTTCCCGTCTCAACCAAAAACTAAGCCCCCCCGTGCCTACGACTTTAGGACTCAGTGCCTAGCTAAGACCAGTTGGTCCAGAGCCCCCGGGGGCACAATCCTCCCCCCCTTTTTTGTTGTTTTTGGAGTTTTATTTCCCTAACAAATTTTGAAGGACTCTGAGTAAACACTCCCTCCAGTATATGGAGCGATTTCCGCGTCAGTTTCCCCTCTCTCTTCGCTTATTTCGGGGTTGGTTCGCATTTTTTTTCTCCACTGGAGATTTTCTTCGTCAAGTTCAGCTTCATCCCCCCCCTCACCGTAAGAAATCCTCCTTTTTTTTTTGATTTTTTGTTGCTGTGATCTTTTACTGGCCTTTTTTTGTTCTTACTCTTGCTTTTCCGAAAAGAAAGACCCGCCGCCCCAGCCCCTGGACCGCCAAGCTCCCTCGAGTCGGAATTTTTTTTTTATATTTTCGAATTGAGTCAGTCCAACGAATCAGGCCAACTTTTTTCGCCGATCCGGTAACAGCCTTTACACTCCGCTCACGCTTCCCCTCGCGTTCAAGGACTTGTGGAATAATGATTCCGAACTTAGTCCTCCCCCCCCCCCACCCCCAGTTGGAAAACACAGCGATTTTCCAATTCAACTTCCTTTTCCTTGAACTTCTGGACAATCTTTTTCCGAATTTCCCCCGGAATTCAGCTTCTCCATTTTGTCAAGTACCAGCCTCCAAGCAGTTGGCTCTGGCTATTGTCTCTCTGAAAGGCTTTCTCCTTTCATCTTTCCTTGGCTGGCGACTCTCCCGGATCGGCATTATTTGTTATTTTTCAATCGGGAACCTGGATGAACTGTGTTTTCTCTTTGCTCCAACTGGTTCGGCTGGCTCTGCTTTTCGGTCCCTCCCCCTCCAAAATGTTCGACGTTTTTACGAGCCACTTCCCCCTATTTTTCGCTAATATTACTCCCCCCTCGCCAACCTATCCCCCCTCGCGTTATGGTTTTTTTCAAGTTTCTCCCCCCCCCCCCCCCGTTACTTTTTTTTTCTCCGCTGCAAGCTCGCCCACTTTCTTTTGGGTCATCGAAGGCACTTTCCCTATTTAACTAGTATATTTTTGTCGATACTTCCTCAGGTCATCACGGCCAGTCTTATTTTCCCGAGTAAACGCCCCTCTATACTGCTCGGCGGTGGACGCGCTTTCTTTTTTTAGGATACATGGCCCCTTTTTGTGGTCGGTCTTTTGTTTTTTTTTTTTTTTTGTGTTTTTTGTTTGTGTTTGTTTTTTTTTTCTTTTCTTTTCTTTTTTCTTTTTTTTTTTTTTTTTAGAGAGTCGGTGATTCTTTCTTACGTTCGGTTGCCTTGTAGACTATTTGAGGATCGGCCTTCTGCTCGCGAACACCACGGTTTTCTCCCTCGAATTTGACTCTACCTTCTCCCGTCACGCCTGTTCGAAGAGGTCCCGTTCATTTTTTCTTTCCAGCTTTGAAGATAGCTGCCTTCATGTCTGCTTTGTCTGTTCTCAGCTTCACCCTCTTGTGTTGTCTCGTGAAACAACCTTTTTTTGTGCTGTCATGTTTCCGCCTAGCTGCCATTGGAAATCTTGGCCCGTTGAATCTCAACTTTCTCCTGGTCGTAGTTTTTTTTTTCTTTTCACTAAGCTTCTTTCCTTCTCTCCCGGTGGTGGGCCATCTTTGGATTTGGAAGGGTCCGCCACATAACTCCATTGGCGCAGGAGACTTTTTTGAACTTTCCCGTTTTGCTTCTTTTTGCGAAGGCCCCTTCTCAAATGTCGCGCTCTTGTTTTTTCTTCTTTTTGTTTTATGAAGACACGGATGTCTAAAATTGTTTTTTTACTGTGATTCCAACCATTTCAGTTGGTTTTCCTTTTTTTTTTTTTTTCACGTTTTCTTGCTGGATAGTCTTTTACAGTGCGCCGTCAATTTTATGTTTTGCTTGACGACCCCCCAGTTTTCCCCTCTTGGTCTCCCTTGTTGTGTACCCCTTTTGATGAATCTTTCCTCCCACCAACATGAGTCCTTTTTTTCCCCTGCTGGCCAAAAAACCTTCGCGTTTTCTCGGAGGGGAGCTGCCGGATCTCTGTCCAGGTGTACCCTTTTTGAGTCAGAGTAATTTTTTTTTGTTTTTTTATACTATTGATGTAGTTGCAAGTTTCCTCTCTCTCTTCACCTAACGAAGATGCGCCAAACTCCCCCCCCCCAGAGAGCGCGGCCCCGCCTTGGTTTTTTTTTTTTGTTTGAGTCTGTTCGTGTTTGCGAAGATCATTCCTGATGTCCTTCTCACCATGTTCCACCTCCAGTTTGACTCGAGCCCAATTTTCACCCCACGTCAGCTCCTTTCCCTCTGTTTTTCATCCCATCTAATTTTCGTGGCTAAACCGCAGGGTACCACAAATTCCCCCTTTCGCAAACAAATACATTTCCCTGTTACCCCCTGGTGAGACGACGTTCCCTGTTTTTTTTTTTTTTTTTTTTTTTTCTGGCCCCCTTCCCCCCCCCTTTTCCAAGCGGAGTGCTTTCGGCAGGACTGTGGACCCCCCTTAAGATTAGCCTACCGTATCGTGAATATCTTATGATGCATTCCCCCAAGACGTTTGTTTTCACCTTAACTTTTGAACTCTGTAGATTCTCCCTTTTCCGCACGCGATCAACCCCTCCGCTATGACCCTTTCCCCCCCTTTCTTGGCGTAAATCAATAGGTTCTTTTGGGCGCGACTGGAGTGGGAACTTGTCCCTTCCGCCGAATTTTTTCCCCCCCCCGTGAAAAGATGTTCTCAACGCGAGAGAAAATTCTTTTTTTTCCCTTTTTTCGCCCGACCGACCCACTATTGTTGATCCCCCATTTTGCAAGTACAAGAACCCGAACTTGATCTATTTTTGACAGCCGCCTTCCTTTTTCGGAGAGCTCCACTTTTAAGAAGTCCTTTCTTGCGACCACCATCTTCCCCTCTATCTCGAAGCATTGTATCCCTTTCCCTTGACCTCGTGAACGGCGTGATTCATCCTTCCCCAAGTCCCGCTTTTTCCCTCTTTCCACCCCGTGGATGGGTCTAGTCGTAATCCCTATCGCCGTCCTGAAGGCCTTCAGCCAACGACTTTTCCTATTGGCGAATCCCCCCCCCCCCCCATTTTCCCCTCCTCGGTCCAACGCCGCCTTCGTTCTCATTTCCCAATGGCGTTTCGCTAGTGGCGTAGATCTTGTAGGTGTATCGAACCAACCCCCTCCTCTCGTCCCTAGTTGCTCGATCCTTCTTTATCCTTCTCTCTTGCTTTTTTTTTATATCAAACGCCGCGTAAGTTCCTAACTTTTTCCCCCTGTCTGACTCTCCTTTATGTTCGACTGCATATAGTTTTTCTCCTATTTTGGGAAGTGGCCCTTTTCTGAGTCAGCCGCTTTTTCTTCTTGGATGATACCGACGGAACCCACTCAAAAACCTGTCCAGCAGAAAATTCTTTTCTTTTTTGAATACCGCGTTCATTTCTCACTCGGGTCCCCCCTTTCTCTGCGATCCGCTGCTCGCCTCCGCCCTTCCCCCGTAGGGTCCAAGTGCTTTAGATCGCCCAGATGAGTAGGGAAAGCGGTGCTTTTTTTTGTAAGAGCGGCGTTTCGGCTAATTCCTTTTTTTTATCAGTTCCTTTTCACTGGGGTTCCCTTTTTTTTGCCGCGGTACTTTTTTTGCTGCAACGCGCGTGGTTTTCCACTGTTTGTGCTTGCGCGATGATTTCTCTCTCCACGCCTACTTTCCTCTTTTTATTTCTTCCTTTCGCGTATAGGATTTACCGTTTCTTCGTTGGTTTTGTCTGTCTTCGACTCGAAATAGTCCTTTGTTCCCGCCTCCTTTTCTATGGACACATGGTTTTATTCTTTCCCGGCGCTTTTAGCTTGCGTTCCGGGGTGCCCTTCGTACGCCGCACGCGTCAGATCCAGCTCTAAGGAACTGATCCCCTTTAAATTCCTTTGCTGGAAGGGACTTTCTTCCCTTTTCCTTTTGAGACAACTTTTACTGTGACATCGCTTGCCTTTTTTTTCACAGTGATGAAGTTGGCCACAGACCCCCGATAATCTGACCTTGCGGAGATGCGTTAAGAGAGCCCGTATTTTGCATGTTCTTTTTTTTTTTCCCCCATTGCACGATATGCTCGTTTTTTTAGTTGTTAGCCCAAAAAACTTCCCACCCCAAGTTCAGACTTCTTTTCTTTTCCGCCCCGGACGCGTGCAACTTCTGTCATCCTTTTGTGAGAATGGCCCTCCTTATATGTCTTTCCTGTTTCTTTTCGTCTTATGGGTTTCCAGGTTCCCCCCTGAAAGCCGAAAAAGATTTTTAACAGATTCCTTTGTTCTTTCCCACTCCATTGACCACCGAAATTCCTCTCCGGATATACGTTTTTTTTTTGCAGGGGTCGGGACCAACGACCAGAGCTACCTGTGACCATGACTGCTGTTTTTTTTTTCCATTCCTGAACCTCTGATCTACTCTGCGATCCCCTTCCTCAAAGGCTCTTACCACCAAACCTGACCGCCTTTTTTTTTCCGATTGGTATTGGCGTCTTTTTTCCGATCGTGTGGCAACTTAAGGTCACCCAGACTGTAGGCGAACGGGATTTTTTTGAGATAAGAGATTTCCCCTTTTGCGTACGCGATGCGACGTCACTAGTTTGCGTTGAGGTACGCCCCTTTTTGGTTTTCCCGGGCCATTATCTGAGGGCCACCTTTCTTTACTTGCTGGATCATGTTTTCTTTCACCCCCTGAATCTTCCGTGCAACCTTCCCTTATCCTACTCAGTTGTGTGTTTGCGGACTAATTGTTGCAAGTATTCCGTTCCGAGTTATACCTCCTCTCTGTTAGCGGAAATTTTTTTTTCTCCGATGAATTGGGCCCCCCCGGCATTCCCTCTCCCTAACTTTGGAAGTAGCATCGTCCCCTGATTGTACCCGATTCATCCATCTCCCGGTCTGTACGTTTTTTTTGGGCAAACCTTAAGGGGCGAGTATCCCCCCCCTTCGTAACCATTAATTTCCCTTTTTCAGTCCGCCAAGTATTCCCTCGTTTAGGTGTTCGACCCCTTTTTTGCCCTTATTTGCCTTAAAGATCCCCCGGCACTCTCCCCGGAAGCGACGGATCCCGACTGCAACCCTTTTACGCCCGTCATTTTCCCCCTCTTTTGATATGTCGGGGCAAATCCCTCTCCTGAGAAAACCCACTGCGCTTGACTGAGGCATCTCATGTTCTCTCAAAGTTTTTTTTCTCTGCGTCTGCTTTTTGCTGCTTGACCTTTTTCACCGTCCCCCACATGAATGAAGTCAACACCCAGTGTCCCCCCCCCCCTCTAGAAATATAAGGAATTCCCGGAAGGATTTCAGACCATTTTACCCCCGTCACGGATTTCTGCCCTACCAGCGTGACTTGGTTTGCAGTTTTGTATCCGAAAAAACCCCTTTTTTCCTCGTGATTCCCGATTCACACCAGAAACCTGAAGTACTTTAAGGTTTTGCCGGCTCGCGCAGCTCTTAGATGCAATCCCGTTGGGTTTGCTTCAACCCCCCTCACTGTGCCCGTATTTTTTTTTTTTCCTCTTGTCAAGATTCTAGCCTCCCCCCCTTTATTAAACAGGCAGCCCTTATTTCTTTTCTTATCTTTCCTGGTCTTTTCCTGTGTCCCTTTTGCGGGTGAGAGGTGAATGCCGCCAATGATTCCCAGGCTGAAGAATACCTATCCCGCCACTCCCCCCTCGCGCGAACCCTCGCTCTTCGCACCGCGCCGTGACAGCCCAACAACTTCCCCCCCCGGCACGGCTACCCGACATTTAACGCTCGCTCTCCTTTCAATGCTGTAGTCCGACGTCGTCCAAACCCCCAGTTTGGACACCGAGTTTCTCCCCTGATGCGTGACTTCCCCCTCGCACCTAATTTCTGCTTTAAACGCGGATCAAGTCGCAGTACTCCGCCATCACATATCCACGCCCCCCCGTCTTGCCTCCCGATTATTCCTCCGCCCGGTTTAATGCCGCATGCAGCGCAGTTGAGGCCTCACGGATCGCCCGCCGTATGGATTTTACCAGCTCTTTACCGCTTTCGGTTACAGGGCTCCAACTGTTCTCGTTCTGGGCCTTCTGTCCCTCCCTCCCACTGGCTTCGACGCCACTTCCCATGAAGGCCGTGATACCTGTGTTTCTTTGAGTGTATTACTGACCCCCTTGTATAGCGTTACCTATGTGAAGACAACGTCTGCTCCGTGCTAATGAGATTCTTTCAATCACACGTTCATCATCGAAGTTTCATGCTTCCCACTTCCCTTTCCATCGTGATAGGTTTTTTTTTAACCTACAGCGTCATCAGGCACAGTCCAGCCTCTAGCTCAAACTCATTGAATAGGATTTTCGGTTTGCGTTGCTTCTGATCAATTTAGCGGAGTTTGTAATCCCCTACTTTGTGCCGTCTTCCGTTCCTTTGGACTATAGGATCGGCTTTTCCGTTCCCCTTTCCTGCTCCATCCTTCTCAACTCTGAATAGAATGTACTTGTAAACCCCGGATCCTACCTTCCTTCCTCCGAGTAAGTTATCATAGTGACTGACACCCCTCCTCCCTCTATAGTGAATGTTATCCCTTGTAGTTATAAGCCTAACTTCCCTCAGTATCCCGTCTGCTCTCTGCCTCCCCTTTCTTTCTGCATCCGGTTTTAACTTGCCACTTGCCAACCTGTCTTATGTCCGGTTCCGCTCGTTTCGCTTCCCAAGAATTCTATTTCGTCTCCCTTCCTCCGATTAGCGGACAGGCTGCCTCCCACATCTCCTTCTCTATTGCCGAGTTTAATCTGTTATTCCCGCCTGCGCTTTTTTGAGAACTTGTCTCCCGCTTTTTCCCCGCGCGTCACCGGATGAAGCTCTCCCTTAATAGTAATGTGAATGATTTAAAAAGGGCGTCTTGGAATGCTCATCTTTACCCCGTCTTTTGGTCTGAGGTTAACTCTATCAGTTTTTCTTTCGGTTCACAGTGCCGCTCCTCATCCGCCTGTTTTCTTCCTTCACTGTTAGAAAATTGTCAGTATCCTTTACACCTAGTACTTCTTCTGAACACCCCTAGATGGCTTATTGTACTTTTTCTCTTCTTTCCCTACATAGAGGGGGATGAGCCCCAACTTGTGACGAGACTCTACTGGGTTCTAGCATAGTAATATACATTCTTCCTCTCCCCTAAGAAAGAGTGTTCCTCCTCCCCTCACACCATTTTCTCTCTTTTCATCCCCCTCCTTTTTTTTTTCTAGGATGTTAGTGTTTGCGACGCTCCTTTCTTCGAACCCTCATCTCCTCCCTATCGATCCACTGTTCCCCAATGTCCTCTCTTTCGTGCCCCCCACTAGGCGTTGTTTCCTCCTCCACTTTCTTCTTCTTTCACCGTGCCCCCCCTTCTTTGTAACCAAAAGAGGACTCATCTCTTTTTTCGCCCATTTCAGATACTTCAACCCCCTTTTTTACAGGCGGCGAACAGGCCTTTGTCGTCCGCCCACGGGGCAAGTGATTGCTTCGGCGCCATTTCACCTCAGCGCGACATCTCTTCCCAGTACCCTGACCCTTTTTCTAGACTAGATGCATTCAATCCTTGGCCAGTCCTTCCCAATTCTTCCTTTCTAGCTCCCAAATTTTTTCCACCGCATCAATTCCTCGGCTGTCTTTTTCTTTCCCCAAAAGAGCATGTTTTTGAACTGTTCCTTCTGCCTGTTATGTCAGTTAGGATGGGATTTTGTTGACCATGCCCCACGCTGCGGGAGGTCCTTCTCCTTCACAGAATTCTTAGGTAAGATCGTCTTCTTTTTTCCGGACCCTTCGTTACACTGTCTGTTGTAACTTGAGATCTTTAAGCGAACGGCCGGGATGCTTAGTTCCTCCCATTTCCCTCCCGGCTTTTCACGGGCCTACGCTCATTCTTCCTTAGGAGAAAAGACCCCTCTGGGCGCAGTTCCAGTCCGACTCAGTGGCCTCCCGATTTTTACACTCGCGAAGGCTTCCCCTTTCCGGATTGTACGATCCTGAACCATCCCCCTTTTAAGTTCTCCCTATGGTAGCAGTAGTATATAACTCTGCTCCTCAAGTTTTCCTTACGACGCACCGCACATTTTGCATTCTTTTACCATCACTCCCTTCCCTGATGAGAGAAGCTCGTCCCAATCGCAGGATATCAATTCTTTTCACTCGTTGTCGTTTTTGATTCTTTTCCGTTGAGACTGGAGGCATGGTCTCTCCCCCTATACCCTATTCGTAAAGGAGTTGACTTTTTTCTTGCTGCCTCTTTTTTCCTTCTATCCAACGACGCGAAGTTTTTTTTTTCTTACACTACTTTAACCTGTCTCTCCTTTTCTGAGGATCATATTCTGATCGCGACCCCCTCCCTTGGAGCGACCGGAGTCACTTTCCACCCGTGTATGAGGGGAGGGTTTCTTCCCTATAGCCACCTCCCGTCAGCCGAACTGTGACCGTCCCGGACATCAAGGTTTCACCGGTCATTGCGGGAAAATAAGCAGCGCTTTCCCGAATAAGCTGCCTCCTTCCCTCAGTGGAGGAATGTAAGTTAGCTTGCAGAGCTCCTTTTTTGATTCCCCCCCCTTTGAGGAGGCTGGTACCCTTCTTCCTATGCTTTTTTTTTTTTTTTCGATTTTGTCCGCGGAATTGAGGTTCGAATTTCTAGAGTTTCCCCGGTCCATTTTTTTCCTTGCACGCGCGTGGTCACCCCCTTTTTTTTTTTGCGAGGACGTAGCCTGAGCAGCCTCCGCGTTGATGCAAGTTGTCTTTAGGCTTTACCTATCGTCCCTCTTGTAGTTCTGCGCATTCGACTAGTCCACCCCTCCGAGTCCGTCCTGGCGCTTGCGGTTTAGTTCTGCCGCTTTTCTCGCGGCGGCGCGCTACTTCCCCTCTTTTTTGCCTCTCCTCAAGAAGATCAAAGAGAAGAAATCTCTTTTTTCTTTCGACTTTGAGTTGGCGAAAACTCTTCTTCTTAGCTTTCCATTTCCGTGGAGATGGTTTTTAACCTCTAACCTTGTCTTCTGCTCGCGAGCCGTCACCTGATCTCTTCGACTTCAGTTATGGTGTCAACTTTGGCGATTATTCCATTTGGGATATAAAAAAACTTTCCCCCGTTTTCCTTCGCCGGACCTTAGGTTCCTTTTCTTGAATGTCTTGCCTGGCACTGTTACGTCTATTTTGCTTAAGTTTTGGGGCCGACTTCTCCCAGTAGAGCCCCCTGCAGCCCAAAGAAATCATGACGGCACCTGATCTTTTCGCTGCGTCTGTGGAGCCTGTACCAGAGAGTTGAGGTCTGCCCTCCTTCCTTTTCTTTGAGTTCGTCCTGAACTCTCTCACCATCCAGTTCAGATATTGAATCACGGGCCTTTCCGATTGATCCCCCCACTACCTTCCATCCTCTTTTTCTCTTTCTATTAGGTATTGGACGGAACGCCGCGGACTGGTCAACAGGTGCCCAAAAAGTCACTTCTGCAGTAAGCTTCTTTTTAAATCCTTTCGAAAATGACGGGTTCGACCCCCCCAATGAGTTGGCCTTTGCGGTTTAGACTTCCTTCTTTTTTGAATTTACAGAGGGTAAACAGAGTGACGGAGCTTATTTCCCTCTCTCCGATCGGAAGAAATTATTT
>Ga0179593_1492177_pt1 | contig 12711 bp, 20 predicted proteins | sample CZODoug2_1_08_16_FD_185931 | JGI IMG/M metagenome (GOLD analysis project Ga0179593, IMG submission 185931) | Vadose zone soil fungal communities from Angelo Coast Range Reserve, California, USA - CZODoug2_1_08_16fungal (PacBio error correction) | ecosystem: Environmental > Terrestrial > Soil >... | reverse complement strand
CGGTTCTTATGCCCTTTCCCCGCTGTTTGGCCTGACTTGGACTTTTCAGATCCACTCTCTCCCTCTTTCCAAGTCTTTTCGCCTGCCACTTTCCGACTCTATCCATCTCCTTCTTTTTTTCTGATCCTTCCCCACGAGTCTTGAAGAAACTCCCGCTCTTCCCCTGGAACTCCTAATTACAAATTGCTTTCCGGATGTCCTTTGCGCTTCCTCGACCACCGGAACCATTTCTTCGAGCAATTAGCCCCTGCGCTGTCCCCTCCACATGTCCTAGCGCGTTCCTCCCCTTCCGAAGAAATTCTTTCCTTCATATTAAGCATTTTTCCCCGCGTTCATCCTTTCCATTTTCCAACGCCCCCCCTCTCCCCGAACGCTATCTTTGTCCTGCGTCCTGTAAGAGACTAAAAGTCTTCGCTTCAAATAAAGAACTAATTGAACGTCCGATTCCCCGCGTTACCGTCCCACCAGAGGTACACCTTCGTTGTACGCGGTCAGGTCCCTGTTTTGGAACCCGTTTCATCCCTCCTTCCCCCCCCCCGCATTAAGGGATTAAGTATCCCGCCCCTTTCAAGGCCACGGACTACTCCCCTTGTAGGAACGTCGTCCCCCCGTCATCTTAATTCCTCTTTTAGCCGCCCCCCCACCCTCTGACTACCCCACAAAGTGGTAACCCCTGCGCCAGAGTTAAACCCCTCCTCTATCCCGGCACCCCCTCAAAAATTCTGCTCGCGCTAACCCACCCTTTCCCCTAAATCGTTTTTTCACTTTCACTTTCGAAAGCCCTCCTTCTCCCATTGGCGTAAACCCTTTTTTTTCACTTCCTAAATGCCTTTTCTCCCTCGCAATTGGCACGTTTTCACCTTACTCCCTCCAGAACATGATTGTCCAGTTTCCTTTGAGTCGTTGGGTAAATTACTCTCTACCCCTATAATTTTTAACTTGAAAGTTTTCTTATCGCATTCGCCCGTTTTTAATGACCCCACACCACCCCCCAACCCCCCCCCCCCCACAAACCCCCACCACCACCCAAAAAAACCCCCCCCCCCATGACATCCCCCCCCTCAGCCCCCCCTCATCGTCTTCCCTCCCCCCCCACCCCCTCCACCTCGCCTCCCCTTGCACTCTTCCTCGCCCCCTCCTTCCGATCCCCCTTTCTCCCCTCCCCTTCCTCTTTCTTTCAACTCCTCCCCTCACCGCCTATCGACCTCCATTACCCAGACCCCCCCCTTTCCCCCTTCGTCTCGCCCCCTCTTCTTTCTTATTTCTCTTCTTTTGTCTCCAACCCCACCTTCTTACTCCATCCCCCAAATAGTCAAAAGATACCACTCAATCCCCTTCGTCCCCCTTTTCTCTCATGCCAGCGGGACCACCCTTCCCCGCAACGGTTGTTTTTTTTTTCCCCGTATCGCGAAAAGTATAAAATTCTACACGTCTTGATGATCCCCTCCCTGTACCCCTTTTTAGAAACTTGTCACACCTCCCTTTCACAATCTCTGCAAGCTTTTATACCGCCGTCCCCCCCTTCTTTCAAGGTGATCTCCGATCTCGTTCCCTGGTTTCCGGAGGATTTTTATCACACTCCCCCCTCCGGGTTTTAACTTTTTTTTTTTCTCTCTTGCGTCGATAGCACGGAACCTCCCTGTTTCTTCTTCTTGAAAAATAATCTCCAAAGCTTCTCCCGTTGTCTAAATTAACCTTACATCTCTTCTCTTTGATTTTCCTTCATTGTTGTTTGGTTTCCTACGATAGGACAGCCCCTTCCCCGTTCCACGGTTACAGCGTTTGACTCTTACGTTTACTCAGTCAGCCCTTCGGGTAAGGTATGCGCTACTCATCGTTAATTCATCCTGTACTTGTCCCTTGTTTTGCATCTAAATGGACCACACATTCCGCAGATGGCCATTTTGATCATTGGCTTCTTTTTCTTTTCTGTGCCGGACTTTGACCATTTATGCGGCGAGTTCAGGTTTCTTGTGAATTTAGATCGGTTTAGGGAACGGGGGAAATCTGACGTATCGTCTCTGGGATGCCTTCCTTTCCGAATGAAAACCTTGGCGTTTCTTTTTCTTGGCTTTGGTTTGGGATTTGATTAGAGTTTTTCTCTTTTGTCTATTGTTTTGACGACTGCAGGTTATACCCTCTATTTTCTAAGTAGAGTTTTGCCAAGTATTACTCATTGACTTTTTGGTATATAGCTTGATTCCCTTTGCCCCACAATCAACCATTGGCGGCAGGCTTCTTGGTTCCTTCCTTTGAACGTTACCGCTAAGCCTTTTCTTTTCTCCCTGACGCGGTCTTTAACATTAATTTTTTCCTCCACTTAGGTTTTTCTTTTTTGCGCTGGGATGGGACGGTATACTTTTTTTGCGGGGTGTTACTGAAGTTGTTTCTATTGTTTTTCTTATTCCTTATCCCCTCCCAGGTTTTACGAGTCTTTTCTTGGTGTTACCCTGTGTTTTTTCTGTTGGGGTCTACTCGGTGCTGGTCCTACATACTTACTTTGCTTGGTCATCCTTTCCCCTTTTTAGTACTTTTTTCTCGCGTTACCCCTTATTCTCTTTGACTGGTCCTTCCCTCCTTCTGGGTAACGTTAACTGACCACATTTTCTTCAAGTTCCCCCGTTCCGGACCGCTTCCCCCCTCAGTTTCCCCCTGCCTTTTCTTGAACGCGCTTTTTTTCTATTCTGCGGGCGTTCCCCGCTGTTTCTGTGATAGCAAGAAGGTTTTTGACCGCTTTTTCCAGTTTTTATGTCTCCCGTCACAGTATCTTCTTTCAGTCTGTTTTCTATCCACGATGTTTGACCGCGATTTCGGAATTCTTCCTCTTCCCGTCCCCTAATTTCCTGCTCCTATGATGACGAGCGCTTCTTTTTGTTGGTTCCCTCTCCTTTCACTTCGCGTCACAGAAGGGTTCCTGTCCGACTTTCTCTTCCTCCCCTCCCACCTTCACCTCCAAGTGCGAAATGTGGGCATTATTGGATTAACTTCAAGCGCGGCTGGGTAATGCTTTCCCCTCCTCTTTTTAATCTTCACCCGCCCTTAGGGAACCCCTTTTCACTTCTTCACTTCTGGCTCCCCAAGTCCCAGGGAGTTGACAAGTGCCGGTCCCCGTGTCTTGTTTTTTACTCGTTCCTCTATCTTTTGAGAATGTCCATTCTTTTCCCCCCCAGCCGATCTCTTCCACCCTCATCCTTTTTCTATAGGTCTCCCCCTTCTTTCCTTTCAGCTCTTGGAATGACGGAGGAAGAAACCTCCCTGTCCCCTCCCCCACCGATTTCCTCCCTTTAATCCTGCCCTTGCCCCCCTGACGTCAGCAATTACCCATTGTTTCCTCCTTTCTGATTTTCTCCCCAAGATTAGAAGAGCACTCCCTCAGAGTCTTCACCCCCTTGTTCCCTTTCCTTTCCCATTTGTTTTAGGAACTTCCCCCTTTTTTCGCTTTTCCATCGATCCCTGCCAGACCTTTGTGCCCAACCTTAGATCGCCTTTTTCTCCGTTTCACCGCGCTTTTTCCTTTAGGCCCCTTCACTTCTCCGTCAGGCCTTGAATGAACTTACAGTTCCCCTCCCTGTTCAGTTTCTTCAATTCGTTCTCGTCTCCCCCCCCTTTTCCCCGCCCTTGTACTGTCGAAACATCTTTCCTTTCTCCCTCCCGGTCTGGATTAACCTTTTTCCCGGTGAACTCCCTGCAAACTCCAGCGTCTTTTCCGAAACATCTCCCCTTCGTTGTTTACTTGTTACAGGCAGGTGGTCTTGCCCCGTTGAGGTAACTCTTCCCCCCCCTGCACTTAAGTCCCTAACTCTACTCCTTACCGGCGCCACCCAGGCTCCCCGACTTTCACCCTCCTTCCTCCTTTTCACTCCCCCCCCCTTATGTAAGACCCCAGTCACAAACAACCCTGGGTAACTTCTCCCATGACTCCTTCACACAACTCATTATTATCAGACTCCCCCCCCAACCCCATTGCTTTTTTTCCCCCCTCAGTCCTACCGTCAAAACCCTTCTCTCACTCCTCCGGATACTGCATCCCCCCGAGCGCACAAATTTCCAAGCACGGTCCTGACCATTGCTCCCCCACTTTGTTACATACTCGGTCCGTTATCCCTCTCAATTCGACATTATTATCCCTTTCCCGTTAAATTTCCCCCCTAACAGAGGGCCTTTGGTCTTTTCCTTTGGGGTCAGTTTCATTTCTCTCACACCCGATAGTACCTTGAGTCCTTTTACGCACTTCTCTTTTCTGCTCCCTTTTTGTTCCCCCAGATACCCACTCTAAAAAGCCCCCCCCCCCCCCCTCCCCCTCACTTTTCCCTAAAAGAGAAAGAGCCCCAATCCCTCCCCGTTTTTTCTGAGAACACCCCCCCGAGACTCAGATCTCCCTCCGTTCCCTACTCTCCGCCAATAAAGCACCCCCCTTTCCTAATATCCCCATCCTTTTCCACTTCTTTCTGCCTTTGATGATCCCCGTTTGATCGCGCTCTCTTCCCTTTTTCTTCTGATCCAACTCTCCCCCGTGGCAAACTTCCTTTTTCCCCCTCTCCGATGTATGGTGATAATGACCGCGTGTTGACCCTGACACCCCTCACACCCTTCTGCTCCCCGTTCCCCGTGTACCTTCCCCTCTTTTTTTTTTCCCTTCCCCTCCTTTCAATAACTACATTTTTTGTTTGTTGAGATAGGTAATTTTTTCCCCTGCTGAAAAAGTTTCAGCTTTTTTCAGATGATTCCTTTTTCATTCAGTGATCACCTATTTCCATTCTTTCCATCAGACTGACTTCGTTTGAGACTTCCCCTTCAGGGTTCCTCCTTTTGCTAAGACCTCCCGTCCCCCAAGGCCTCTCCAAGTGGGAGGCACTCTTTCTGCATGGAATTTATATTAAATCTTTCCCTCGTTTCCGGGTGTCTTTACAAGATGCTTAGTTCCCCAGGGGGTCTCCTCCTTTTCTCAGGTTTGGAGACTTTGATTGCCTCCCTTCCCCCCCTGGGGCGGTGATTGGTCGTCTTTCCTCTGGTTTCTTCTAAGTAGCCTGTTGGTTCTTCATGTTTTCTTGGTTCCTCTCTGTTTCCTAAGCCCAGAGTACTGGACGATAAGTCTGACCGTCCCTCGACGTTAGTTTTAATCCTCGGACTTAAACCACAACGCATTTTCCCATGGCCGAGCCCTCTTTCTTTTTCTCGAGGGGAAAGTTTCTTTTAAGCAGGCGTATTGCGCACCTAATCCTTTTAATGGACATTCCCTTTCTTGGGAGCCAAGGCGTACTCCGTTGTATGTCCTTGGCTTTCTGAATGACCCCCCCTGGCGTAGGAAGAATGTTTTCCTTTTTCTTGAGACTTTCTTACGGGGGTCCCGGTATCCTCAATTAGTTTTTTCCTCGTTCGTGGTTCCTTTAGGTTACCACTTGTGGTCTTTCTGCCCCCTTTTTGTTTTTCTTGCTCGTCCTCAAGCTGTCCAGATAATATTCCTTCCTTTCTTGACCCTTTTCTTTAGTTTTGGACGCAGCCGTTTAATCTTTTTTCTCGGGAGACTGGACTGGACCCAGGACATGGGTTTTTCCCTCCTTTAAGGAACCATTGTCAAGAACTGGTTCAAGCTTCTTTTTAGACCTCTCTGGAGGAGTAGTTCGTTGGGTTTTTCACCTGCTTGTGAAGTCTAAGTTCCTCTGCCAGGGCTGTTCTCCCTTGACCGCCAGATTTCTTTTCTTTTCCTCTTGTTTTCACCGACCAACGAACGCCGAAGCGCCCGAGAAGAGCGCCCTCAGTCTTTTCACGTGCTGATCTCCTCTCTCGGCCCCTCTTGGTGTTTCTTCCTTTCGCACAAGGAGCTCTTCTACGGTCACTTTTTCCTTCCCCTTCCGATTAAGAGAACACGGTTAGGACAGTTCGCGCAACTTTAGATTAACATTACTCCCTTTCGGTAAGCGAGGCTCCCTCCTCTTTTTCCTCTCTCACCCCCTTTTGGTACCTTTTTAATCGACGTCCCCCCGAAGTCATGCTCCACCCCCTCTGCCGGGAAAAGGGGAGGAATTTGCAATTCTTTTTTCTTCCGCCTTTAGTTGTCACCTCCTAAGAGGCTTCAACGGAATTTCTATCTCTTCTCTTCCCCCCTTTTTGAGAGCTTTGAGTGAAGCATCCCTCCGTTCTTTCTCTGCCTGACGGCGTTAAGACAAGACCGTTACAAGACCCCCCTCTCCCGCCGCTTAATTCTTCTTTTTCTCATGCCTTCTCCTTCTTAAACATTGTCACTAGTGCGGTTTCGGATTTCCATTTTTTCCCCCATGTCTTTAGTCTTCTTCCCCTCTGAACATTGTCCTCCCCTCCTTCCCTTGGCGCTTTCTTTCCCCCCTTTTTCGCTGTAATCTACCTGTCAGGCCACGCTTCCCTATTCGTGCGCCTTTTTCTTTGCGCAACGCGCTTCTCTCTCTTTCTTCCCCCCTCGGGGTCCCTCAAGGCTTCAATTGAATCTTCATTCAGCTTTCCCCCTCTCCTCAGTTCGTTGTAGCGTTCACCGAACACCTTTTGGAACCACGTCCCCCCTCCTCTTTCTGGGTCCTGGTCTCCAAATGCGCATCGAGCCCTTCCCCGGTCTTCCGTCACAGCGGTTTTGAACTCAGAAAAAGAACGACCCCTCCAAGGAAGACTTTTCCCTCCCCCCCCTCGCAATTAGGTGTAAGATTTTACGGCAGGGTTTCTTCCCGTGTTTGATATTACCCCCCTTCCTCCGGTAATAGTATCCCTTAATTCCCTACCCCTTCTTCTCCCACAGGTTCCAGCCAGCTCATTAACTCCGTCCCAGTATATTTTCTCCTGCAAGCCATTATCTCTTCTCCCCCCCCCCCCACCGCACTGAACCAACAACGGGTTCTCCTCAAGACGGCAACCCTCAGGCGTATCCTTTAATAACCCCCCCTCTGCTTTTTTTTTCCTCCCGCGAAAAGAACAAACTCCACCTACGCCGAGTATCCCCCACCGCGCTCCCTACAGACGGGCCTGACCCTTTTGACAACTTTTTCCCTATTTCCCTTTCCCTTCAAGTATAAGAGCCTACTTCCAGAGTCCTTCCAGACCCCACCCCCCCCCCCCCCCCCCAAAACCCCCCCCCCCCCCCCCACCCCCCCACCCTTCCCCCTTCCCCGTACGAAAGAGGAGTTTAAGGGTTGAGCGGGGGTTCTTCTAGCTCGAGATACACCTCTAGGAGGAGGAAGGAAAGGGCCTTAGCGCCGCCTTCCTCGTTCTGCTTCCAATACTACATAGCTCCTCCAATAATGGTGTACCTCCTAACTCTCGCTACTCTCCCTTCCTCCTCCCCCTTCCCTACCACCCAGCCCCCCCTCGCTTTTCCTCCTCTTTCCCTCAACCCATTCCCACTGTCCTCCTCGGTCCTTCACCCCCCTCTTACGTACTGTCTTTACACGCTCTAGCCTCCCCCCCCTTCCCCCACCCCCCCTCCCTCTCCTCCGCGCTTCCTCTCTATGTTGCTCCCACCCTCCCTCCAACCCCTACTCTCCCAACCACTCACTCCCCCTGCCACCCGCACAATCCCTTCCGCTGTTCCTGCTCCCCCCCACCTCACTAGGCCCTTCCTCCACCTTTCCACTTACTCCCTCACATCGTTTCTTCCATCCAATTCGTACCCCCCCTTCACCTCGCCCCCCCCCACTTCTAACCCCAATCCCCACTCCTCCCCCTCTCCTTTACCCATCCCCCCCCACACCCTCTCACCCCCCCTCATCACTCTCACGCCCCCTCATACCCTTCGTTCAACTCCTCCAACTCCCCCCCCCCACCCTCAACTCATTCCTCCTCCTCCCCTCACAGCCTCTATTACCTTCGCGCCCCGCGTGTCTCTTTCTCCCACCGTCCTCTCCTTCTCTCCCCTCCCTCCACCCCGTAGGTTCCTCTCTCTTCCACCCCACGCGTCTTGGTCTCCTTCGCCTTTCTCATCCCACCACCGTACCCCCCCCCCCTACCTCCGCCTTATTTCACTTCCTACTTTCCATCCCTCCCTCGCCATACTTCCTCCCTCCCTCTTTCTTCCCTTCTCCTCTCTTATTCCCCCCTTCCACTTCCTTCCCCATCCTTACCTCCCCCACTCTTTCCTGCTTCCTATTTTCCTCCCGCCTCCCCTCCTTCTTGTATTTTCTACACCCCCCACCACCCTTACCCTCCACGTCCCCTCCACTCTCCCCCTTTTTCCTTTCCCCCCCCCCCCCCTCCCCCCCTCTCCCTCCCCTCCTCCCTCTTCGCTCCTATATTCCCCCCACCCCCTCTCCCCCTTCCTTCTTTCCCCTCTCCCTACACCTTACCGATTTTTTTTTCACTACTCTACCCACATACTTCTCCTTTTCTTCGCAATTTTCCCTCCCCTTTTTGTCCACACCCGTTTGCTTTCCCCCTCTTCTCCCCCACCCTCTCAATTCCTCACCCTATCCTTAACTTTTCCAACTTCTCTCTATACCCACCCCTTCCTCCATCCTTCTACGTCCCTCCCCAGTTCTACCAATTCTTCTCTCGAACCCACCCCTCTCCCTCTTCTTCCTCTCCCGCGCTTCCCTTTGCCCCTTCTCTCACTCCCTTTTACCCTTCCTCACCCACTTCCCTCACTACTTCCCCCCCCCGGCCCAACAAATCCACCCCACTCCCACCGCCCCCTTACCTCACTCTTACCCCCAGCCCCCGTTCCTCCCCTTTACACGCTCCCCACCTCCGCACCTCCATCTCTTCTTACCATGCTTCTCTCTCCCCCATCTTCTCTCCATTTCCTTCCCCTCACTCCCTCCCCATCCCCCATCCGCCCCCCCTCTCCCCCCCCCCTCACCCCAATCACCCCACCTCCCCCGCCCACTTCCCTCCCCACTTGCACGCCCCCCTCAACCCCCATCCCCCCCACCAAGCTCCCCCTTCGCATCCGCACCCACCACCACTTTCACCCTCTTCCTTTCATCTATTACCCTCCCACATCCTCCCCCACCCCCTCCTGCAAGACCCTTAGCGCCCTCCTGCGCCCCCTCTCCTGTCCCTTTCAACACTCCTATTTCACGCCTCCCCGCCATTTCTCCCCCCCACTCCCTTTTTGTCCCACCCCCCACCCCCCTACTCTTCACCTACTTTTCGCCTTCCCGCCCCCTCCCCCCCCCCCCCCCCCCCCCCCCCTTCCCCTCCCGCCCCCCCCCCCACCCCCTCCCCCCCACCCCCCCCACCCCCCCCCCCCCCCCCCCCCCCCCCCCCCCCCACCCCCCCCCAACCCCCACCCACCCCCCAACCACCCCCAAACCACAACCCCCCACACCCCCCCCCCCCCGTACTTTTTTTTTGGGTGGTGTTTGGGTTTTTTTTTTTGTTGTTTACCTCCCCCCTTTTTTTTTCCCCTTTGCAGTTTGACGGAACCCACCGGCCCGCCACCTTTCTTCTTTGGTCCCCCCCCCCCCCCAGCTCGACCCGTCGTCCTGGTACCCCTTAGCACTCCTCTTTAGACCCCTTCCTCGGCCATCCCATTAGAGTAGAGCCAGACTATTTGCATCTATGTCCCCGTGGAGGAAGACTTCCGACCACCCCCCCCTGTGTTCCCTTCCGGCTAACCCGATTCTTCCCCTTTGCTTGCCCGACCCTGAAGAAATTGTTATTTTTGATCCGTGACCTTTCCTTGTTCTTCAACATTTATGAGTTGTGGAGAGATAACCTTTCTGATTTTATGCGGCCTACTCTTCGCAGCCCCGGTCGCCTTCTTGTGACGCTATCTGCGTGTCCATGAATTTAACTCAATGTAGGATGTGGTATTTTCCCGATTCTGTTCCCTCCTTCTGCGAGTTGCTTTTACGACCCGCCCTTCATTTCCCCGTAGCTTTTGACATCTTGGCTTTCCCCCTGTTCTCTAAGTAGAATTTGACATGTCCAGACTTTTTGAGCGCTCCGCATTTTGTGGGCTATGTGTCATTCGAGCCCTTTTTTTTTGCTCTGCCTTTGTATCCCCAGATTTTTATTCCAAAGACGATGTTAATTGGATTACTCCCCCTGCTTTCCCCTCACATAGAGTGATCCCCACCATCTCCTTTTCCGAAGATCTGTTTGCAAGTTTTTTTTTATCCCCCCCCCCTTCCTTCTTAGTTTTTCTTGAAGGCTTCTCCTCTTTTCTCACCCCCCAACATGTGGCGACGGCTCGGGCCTTCTCAGTCGAGCCGTTAATTTAGTCCTCTTTTGGAGACCAGCTAGTTCCGATCCCAATTTTCCTTTCCCCTGGAACAACTGAATTTTCCTCCGATTTCGTTCTGCGACCATTCCAAGTCTGAACGGTCCCTTGACTTCACTTTTTTCGGAGCCCGATTCCAGCGGTCCTCCTAGATTTGTGCCATCCCCCTTCGTGAGAAGAGTTTTAATCCCTTCAACGTTTTTTGCCCGAGTCATTGATTCCCATATATAATGCTTCCCTTCGAAACTTCGGATGACGACACTCACCCCCGCGGCCTGCATTTCTATAAGTATTCTGACTTTTTTCGCGCAATGTCCAAGAACGTCAAATTCCTAGTTTCAACTCATTTCCTTTTGACATAAACTCCCCTGTACTTTCCCTTGTAGTCAAACCCCTCCAGTCATCCCCCATTTTCCGAAAGCCCTTCTCCCGCGAAGGACGAGGAAGTGGCAAGAAGTCCCTCCTACGCCTTTCCCCCCTAAAACCCCCCCAAATAAGAAGTCTTCTTTGACAACCCTTTCTCCAATCTTCGAGATGAACCGTTCCTCATAATAGGTTTGAGTTGATCTCGTTCCTCGATGAGACTTCACTTCCCTGAGATGGGTCATTGAACCCCGCCGCTTTTTCCCCCCCTGCTTTCCAGTTCGAAAAAATCCTCCCCCTGCCCCCATTAATGCATTTTAAGTCTTGTCCCTTCATAATTGCTCTCCCACTGAATCCCATCGTTTTCATAAATTTATTCCTTCTGGGGTGTTCTTTTCCGATCCCTCTTGACGCTTTTTTTTCCCCCCCCCGAATAGGGGTCCTATCCCAATGTTAAAACCCTGCTGCTTATGTTATCTAGATCGCGGAGACCAAGAAGTCTTCTTAGTTCCCCTCATATCCTTCCTTATCGAAAGGCGCGAAAAACGCCTTCCCTTTTTCCTTCCCCTTGGAAGGAACCCTGCCCTTTCACGGAGCAATAAATGTCGGTCTTTCTGTCCCCTGGGCTTCTATTAAGCAGATCCTACCCCCTGGTTTTTCTTCCTTGCTGGCGCACGGGGAAAACATAACCCAGGATCTGGCGTTTCTCTGCCTATGGCTCTTAGTGGAAGGACTTCCCCCCACGAGGCTTTTTGCGCCTTTTCCGCATAGCTTCGGACCCTCCCTCCCAGTCCCTTTTTAATTTCTTTTCTTTTTTTTTGCTTTCTCTTATGAGTCGGGATCGGGTCCCCAAGGGTCTCTGTCTCCTTCCAAGGTACGTTCTTTGTCACTTCCAACTTCACTCTCGCCCTTTTATTCGCTTCGTCCCCCCCTATGTAAGCCACGGTGCTTGTGTTCTCGAAGGGCCCCCAATTTGCCCCCATGCCTGAAAGAATCGCTTTTGAAGCCGTTGCCCCGGTTTCTCAACCCCTTCCGAAAATTATGACCGTCCCTTTCGGTTTAGCGAAACCCCCATCTCGTTCAAATGGTTTCCATGGCGCCATTGCCGCAGCCCCTGGAGACCCTTTTAACGTAACCTTTTGTGTGTGCGCCGCCAGCCCCCCCCCCCTCCGAGTGGAGTATGGTACCCCGCCGCGGACAGTTCCTTGACTGGAGAAAATCCCATCCTCTCCGATCTCCTTTGCCTTTTTCACGCTTAAACGGGAATGGTTTTTTCTGCCTCCCACTGCCTTTCTCCAGACATGAACGACTCCCCTTTCTGACTGAGTAGAGTCCTTTGAGTGTTCTTAAGGTTGAGCACTTTCTTGCCAAGAACCCCCTCCCCTTTCTTTTTTCTTTCCGCGCCCCCGCAGGCGGGGGGTGGTCCTAGTCTTCTTCTATAATACCTTCCTCCAGTAATGAGGGGCGGTGTCCTCGCGTTTTGCGAGTAGCATCATCTCTTTCTCCGAATAAGCCGTTATGTGGTCCTGTCGGAAAACTGACTTGCCCCCTGCTTTTTTTTCTTTAATTCTCTCCCCCTCCTCATACGTTTGGTTCGAGAGACTTCTGGGTAAATCCCCAAACCCTTTTTTTCGCCACTAAAAGGCAGGGTTTAAGCACTTTTCACCTTCCCTTGTTCTTCGGAGAGATATGAGCCACCCCCCGCAGAACTGGAGACACCCTCCGCAATTACGGGGGATTGGAAAATTATGGACAGACTGATCACAAACCTCTAGGGGTCTTCTCTTCTCACTAATTGGTGTGCGAGGCTTCCGGGGCGACCAATTTTCGGATCTCTATCAACCTTTTTCTCTCAGATTTTTTATGCGCCATGTATTGTCCGTCGACCTCTTTTTTACCTCGCATCTTGGCTTATTCTTTTCGGTATAGTTCCCTTCGCCCCCTTCTTGAAAGGAAGCGTCCGGCCCTTCTGCCCCCTCCCTGGTTTTTTCTTCTCCACAAAAACACCCACCCCCGTTGTTCCCTCGTAGACAGACTTGCCCCCCTGGGGAGCCCCCCCTTTTCCTTTCTCTCCTCCATTCGTCCGCGATTTTGGGCCTTTCGTCCCTCCTCCCTTTCCGTCAAGCTCTAGATTGTCTTACCTTCAGTTAACCCTGCTCGGCGGC
>Ga0179593_1344598_pt1 | contig 12711 bp, 19 predicted proteins | sample CZODoug2_1_08_16_FD_185931 | JGI IMG/M metagenome (GOLD analysis project Ga0179593, IMG submission 185931) | Vadose zone soil fungal communities from Angelo Coast Range Reserve, California, USA - CZODoug2_1_08_16fungal (PacBio error correction) | ecosystem: Environmental > Terrestrial > Soil >... | reverse complement strand
ATTCTCCCCTCTTTTTTTTCCTCCTTGATTTCTTTTCCCATGCATCTCCCCCCCCCGACGCCCTCTATTTGCTTCTTCTTTTTTCCTTTAATGATTTTGTTTTTTTTGACTTTTTTCCTGTCCCTGGTTCATTCGTCACGAATATATGAATATTTTCTCGAGCTTCCGCTCCCCGATTCCCCGGGCCCGTTTCTCTCCCTCCCTACGTCTACCGTTCTCTGCTGTATCCTGCTATATCCCTTGCCCCCCCTTCTTCTCACGCAACTTCTGCGCTTTCCTTTTGACCTTTCTCCATCAAGCTACCCCTTTTAAAAAATACTTCCCCCCATCCCCTCACGATGCCTCGGAACCTTTTCCCCTTTTATTTTTCATTCTTTTCCCTTTTCGTCGCGTACGGATTTTGACGCAGACAGCGGCATTTTTACCTCAGGAAACCTATCAATGTCCCTTCCCTTTGTAACTATCTGCTGTCCGCTTACGATGGGTCTCTTCCTGCCGCGTTGTCCGCTCTTCAAAACTATTTTTTTTCCTCTGACTTCAGACCCACGATATACTTTTACGCTACTCTTTCTGCGCGTTCTTTTCCCCTTTGAGCTACCAACCGCCCCTTATATTACCGAGCCCCCCCTCATGCAGCACTATTCGGAAGACGCTAAACCCGCTCGGGGCGTCTGCCTTTTTGGCCAACTTGCCTTGCCAATGGACTCCTCCCCTTCCCTTTGCACCCCTGTTCGTACTTTCTTTTCTTTTTTCCCTAAGAAAGAGATCGCGACCTACTGTGTGCTCGAACCAAGTAGGTTGGTCCAGACGCGACTTTTTTATGAATTGGCTAATAGGAGGCCAATGTCTTTCTAAATTCACCTTTTTCCCCCCCCTTGCCGAAGTACGCCGATCGTGCCTTCCGGACATGCTTCGTCGTTTTCTTCCCAGCATCTTCCCCTCTAAAAGGGCCGTATTGAAGAAGAATCCCCCTTCCTTCACCTTCGGTGACCAGTCTCCCCGCGGCGTCTTTGTTCCCTCTTCTCGGACCTCAAGCGGGAAGATCTTGTTTTTCTCCATTTGTCTGATAACGCAGGTCCCCCTGATCGGTTGTAATGGCTCGTTGCTAAGCTGAAGGCTATCGATCAGCAACTCATTGTGAACCCGACATTCTATTGGAACGATCCCCGGGCCGCGGCAAGTCGGCCAAACCCCCCCATGATGTCATCTCTATTTTCTTTCGTCTTTCTTTAAGCCGATCTACTTTTTCCCCCTTTTTATTTTTCGAGTTTGCCTAGCTAGTTCCCGAATTTCTGTTTTCCTTATCTTATCTCCTTGCCCCCAATTGTTTTTCTTTTTCCTATGGGCGTTCAAATGTCCCCGTTTTGCTCCTCTTCGGATTGCACCCCTCCTTCAAAGTCAAACAGTTCGCGGTTCACCGACGATCGGGTTTTAGTTTTCCTTCTCTCCCTGGTATGGCTGATAAGATGCAGTTCAACAGGCTTCTAGCCTATGGAGTTTTTGGACTTCAACTAGCCCTTTTTAGGAAGCCCTTCAAACACTGATTACCATTTTTTGATTTTTCAGGCTGTTGTTTTTTACGTCTATTAATATTCCTCTTCTTCTTTTTTTTCCCAAAGGTGAATAAGTCCTTCCTTTCGCTGGCGGCTTGTAATTTAGCGCTTGTTCCCCTTTTTTTGCCCTTCTTTTTATTGCCAGTTCCCCCCCTTATTTTCCCCTGCAACCCTTCCCTGCCCCCTTTCCTATACTCGTCATTGTAAGAAATCGTTCAACACTCACGATATGACCGACGCCGCCATTTTTCGAGGCTCGTTGGTTACACCGTCAAGCCATTCCCAATCTCGTTTCCCCCTTTCAGTTGCGCATCTCATTCCTTTTAGATAATAATTTTTTTTTTTTCTACTTCAATTCATCCCAACAAATCTTTCAATCCTTTCTTGACCACCTTTTCCAAGGCCCCCACTCTCACTTTTATGGATGTTCACCTGATCACGTTTTTTTTTCCTCTTTTCCGGCATAGCCTCCCTATAACCGCGCTACCATGCCCTTTCCTTTCTTTACTGCTTCTCCATTTTTCTCTATTCTTTCCTCTCATCCGTTTCTTTTCTCGCTCCCGTTTTTCCCCAAACCAAGTTTCGGGTCTTCCTTCTGGCCGCCGTCTAGCGCTTCTTCTTCGTCGGCGGAACCCCCCTTCTTCCCCTTTCTGGGAACAGCTCCCGCGGATCCACGTGTGATAGTTGCATTGAACAAGTCTCCCCTTCCTTACATTTTTTTCTTCAGTATTTTGGATGCCTCGAGAAATTCTTATTACCCGATTCCTTTTCCTCCTTTTTCTACGAACTTCAAGTCTACGGCTCATGGTAATCAAGTTTTATCTCCCCACCCCTCTTCTCTCCCTGACCCCCAAGAGATGAATTCAGCTTGTTTTCCTGAGCTTTCCGGACCGAGGCGGTTCGGAAAATTTAAAATCGGTTTGCAAGAATTCAATCTTTGAACCCCTACCCCAGAGCAAAGCGACTAAACACTTGAATCCTCACAAAGCCCCCCCTTTCTTTCCCCTCTCAATTACGAATTCATTCAATCCCCTCACCCTTCCACCAAATCCCCCCCCATTTTTTTTTTACCAATCTTTCAAGTCGAATCCGGGCCCTCTTTTTCCCCCCCAAAAAAATCCCTGACTGCGCGACCGCTTGTTTGAACATGTCTCCAGCCCCCAAATACAGATTTGCTCACTTCCAGTATTTTCCCCGCCGTTTCCATCGTCGTTGCACCCTCGCTCTGTTCTTCCTTCGCTGTTAATCCTTCCAAACGGCATTTCGAAAAGCGGGTACCATTCCCCACCCTGTTGCTACGAACTGATCGGTAAAACTCCCTCTTCCCTATCTCCTCCCCGGGAATCACTAATTGTCTCCTTGTGTATTGGCATCAACGCATCTTCCCCATGTCGAATCAGTCAGGAGTTTTTACCGCCTTTCCTCTGGCATTTCATCGTTCTCCCTTTTTTACATCTTTCCATTCCACTTTCCGCTTTTATACTGTATATAGCCCCTTTACCAAACCCTCTCAGGAAGCTATAAAGAAGAATGCTCCCATCGTTTTCCGACCCTTTCTTCCCCCGATACATTTCGACAGCCAGCGTCTCGGTAAGTGCCCCCCCAAGTTGTCACTAAGTTCTCTTTTTTAACCCCCCTATCCCTCCCCCCAGGCCTCCCCCTTCGTTTTTCCTCAATCGAATCATTCTAAGCGATCCCCAGAAAGAAACTAATTCTTATGTCCTGGCATACCTTTCCCCGTTTCGAGATTCCTTATTTATTGGCATCCCTTTCCCACGTACCAGACGAAGAGAACTCCCTCCCGTTATTTGAGAGAGGCCTCCCCCCCTATTCTGCGTCGTTCCCCCTCTGACCACCCAGCCTCCCCCCCCCGTCTTTTTCAGTAAAACAGGTCTGTCGACAAACTGTGCAACAATTCCGTTTTCTTTCATGCTTCCCTTTTCTTCCCACTCCCCAGAATCAGACGCGCCTCCTCTTCGCATTGATGATTCGAAAGTTTGTATTGCTGCCTGTTGTCGTAATGAGCCCTTGTTCCTTTTTTTTGTTGCCCTTCGGGCCCCTTTTTGAAGTTTTTACCCACCATGCTTCTTTCCCCCTGTCCCCGAGGGTATTGAACCCCCACCCCCGCCGCCCTCTTTTTATATCGAAACGCGGCGTCTCATTCATATCGGCCGCCATTTACCCCTAAGCGTCTGCGAATCCTGCTCTGCTGTATGCATTTCCCGACACTCTTCACAGTCGATCATATTTAATCCCCCCCCTTTTCTTTACCCCGTCTGCAGTCTAAACTTTCTTTCTTGTTTGAAATTTTTCCCCCTTTCTTGATTTGATCTCGGAAGCCGTTAGGTTCTCCTTGAAGTTTCGTTGCCTTTGAGCTTAATTTAGATAGAAAGTGCACTCGGTCCTGAAGTCTATATGCTCGCTTCTGAGCCGGTCCCTCTGTTATGATTAGCCTCTCTTCTCTTCTCTTTCGCGGACAGAAAACCCCGATTCCTTTCTCCCCCCCCCCACCCTTTACTCATGAATCGGAATTTCCCTATTCTTTTATTAGTTTCACCGAGGCGATCCTTATGACTTTTCGTACCTTTTAATAACAACCTTTTGGTTTTGAGAGAGATAATATATACTTCAAGATCGTTTAAATGACCTATAAGGACCTCTCCCGATTATAAAGTTCACATTCTGTGTTTCTTTTTCTATTGTTCTTTCACAAAACCTTTCTTTCGTACACGAACCCCCGCTCCCCCCGATATTCTCCTTAATCTTGTCCTGGCCCGCTCCGGGATCCAACTCCTACTTCCCATCTGATCAACGTTCTCGGTTGAACTAAAGGCAATCTCGACTTCACTTCCCGTTTACACCTGACTTCCTCCCCATCCAGATCTCCTGCCCTTTTCGACGTCAACTCCTTCTCTCTCCCATTTTCGACTGCATAGGAAACTTTCCCCCTTTTTTTATGTCATTCTGGGATCCTTTAGTCCGCTTCCTTTCACCTTATTCATCTTCCCCACTCTGCATTTAATTTATCGGCTGGTACCTCCCCTCATTTGGATATTCACCTGTTGTCCTCTTTCAAAAAATGTTTGTAAGATGCCCCCCCTTTTTTTGACAAGAGAACTCTTAAGTTTTTACCGCTCAGCGACCCTCGTAGACTACTTTGCCCTCCTTTACCCAAACCTCCCCTTATACCATTCCCCAGACCCCATGCAGAACTACCCCCCCCCCCCCCCCATCGATCTCCAGCTTTCTCTTGATTTGTCCCCGTTCTTGGAAGCACCCCCTTGCTTTTCCCTTATGACCTTCCCTTGCACCCCGGTTTTCGTACATCCTTGCTTTACCAGCCTCTCCTTGACTTTTTTGAGCGTGGGGGCGACGAGCTCGGAAGGCACTAACAAGCCGGCGATGTTGAGAATCTGCATTAGAAGGAAGCGTCTGCCCACCTTCGGACTTCGCAAAGAAACTGCTTCCTTGCTTCATTTGAAAGATGCTTTCTTCTTCCTCACCGGGCAAAATTCGATGAGGGGCCTCTTTCCGCCCGCTTGCAGGTGTATTTACTGCCTCACCTCCTGAGTTCCTGCCTGACCCTCTCCCTTCAGTGTGCCATTATCCTTCTTCCCACTTCAGCGGGTATCTGTGATTTTTCCTTCTCTTGAAAGATGCCCTCCTGATGGTGGTGGACCCCTTCTCCCTCCAAGAGTTCGACCGGAGACTGGCAACTTTACCGATCGCGTTTGGGAACCCCTTTTTTTCTATGGCGGGCCGGCTTCTGTACACCCACCTGTGATTACACGTTCTTTCCCTCTTTTGTTCCTTTCCCATTACCATACTCTTTTAAAATCCCCTTCCCTCTTGGTTGGGAATTCTTCCCGATACATTGTTTACGCTCTCTTTTTCCTTGAACCAACAATTTTGGGAATTTTTGAGTATTCGTCCCTTCCCCCCGTAATTTTGAGGGACTTTCTCATATTGACCCCCCAGCTATTTACGCAACCCCGCCTTTTTGCCACCGCTTTGTCGGCGGTCGTCTGGGTTCCTTTCTCTCCCCCAATAGGATTGGTCTATGAGCCTGTTCCCGCGGCCTTCGGACTTTTGGAGGGGACACTTCCTTTCCCCTCCTTCACCACCGGAGGTTTTAAAAGATTGTTGATTTTGTCTCCTTTTTTTTCTTTCTTCCTCCGGCTGAAGGCTTTTGGCTCCACTTTGCTTTAAGAATTTCCCTGTGCGAGTTCAGGGAATGATTCGTGGCCTCTTTGTTCTGTGCATGATCTTCCCTTCCAACCGGCATTTTACACCAAAAATCCTTTCCCCCCCGTTCCGCTTGCCGATACTCTCTTTGTACCTTTCATCGTTTTCTCACACAACTCACGAATTAAGTTCCTCTATCCATCCTCTCTTTTTCTAGTCGTGGTATATTTTCACTCTTTTTCAGCATTACCCCCCCCTCTTTCTTCCCCTTTCATGGTACCTTCATTTAAAAGTAATTCGAGTCTACCTTTTTCTAGTGAACTTATCCCCCCTTTTTCTCCCCCCAAGAAGAGGTTCCTCCCCTTTTTCACTGCAGCCCTTTCCTCCCCCTTTTCCACTTATCCGCTTCCTCTTGTTCACTGATAAATGTTCTCATCTTTTTTAGCTCTTCGGCTACTATGAGGCCAGTCCCTTCCTCTGTGTTCCTGTTCCCCTCCTTTTCCCTTCCGGTTTTTTTTTCTCGTCCCGAGGCAGTCAACACTTATAATGCCGAAGCTCTGGTTTAGTAGCGATGGGTTTTCCCCTGAGGACCTCCTTTAAAAGCTAGAACTTCCCCAGGGAAACCTTGAAGCTTTTTCCCCTTTTTTTCACTCTGTTAAAGCTGCATGAAAGTGTCTAACGTGCTAACCAATTATTTTATATATGGATGCCAGTGCAATCTAATCCCCCCCCCCGATTAGTCTCCCCCTTAACAATCCTCTTTCGTTTCGCAATTCGTTTTTCCCCCCCCTGTGCGCCGCTGACCGGCTTTCAGGTCTTACCAACGAGCTTCTCTTCCCCAAGATATTGAATGGCTTCGATCTCGTTTATCTTTTGATAGAAGCCTTCCCCCCATTCGGAGCTTATAGGGACCGGCCGTGCTTTTCTTTCCCAATAAAGGCAGTTTTTCACATGACAGGCTATCTTACCATGCACCCCCTTCCCTAACTTTCCTTCCCAGCGTCCACCCCCCTTCCTTATCCCCTTTCTTGAGCAATCCCTTCCCTGAAGACTGCCCTTTCCATCAAAATAACAACACTCACCCCTTTCCTCTTTAAAAACCTAGACTGGGTCTCCCGGAATAAGAATTTTCCATCCCCCCTCCTTGCGCCGCTGTGGAGCCCTTTTCATATATAATAAAATCTTTCTTTGCTCACTGCCTCTATTTTTCCCGAAGCCCTCTCCCCTCTTTTTTGACCCAAATATCGTTGATTCCCATAGCTGGGTATCGCGAATGTCCCTTTTTGAAAACATCTTCATTCGACTACGACCATCTTCCCCCCCCTCCCCACTTTTTTTTTTCATTGACCCTAAGACTTTCAACATGCTCTGTATCGGGACCATCGACCCCATCCCTCGTGGAATCATTGGAATGGTCCTTCTACTGTCGGTTTAAGGTTGCATTTCTTAAACCTCTGACCCACTTTATCTTCCCAGCCCGAGTTCCGAATTGTCCCCGTTTGAGAGTTAGCCCCAGACTCTTTATGTTTTAACATACTTTTGCCCCTCTCCGCCTTTTGCTACTATATGCCAGTCCACACCACCCTTCCCTTTTTTGCTTTGCTTTTTCCTAAGAATGCTCCTATTTCCCGCTATCTTTTCCTCCGATACCCTGGCGACAAACGTCCTGGATCTAGTATTGCACCGCCCCTTTCAACTCTTTCGTTCGTCATTAACCTCCCTGCAGCCATCGTAAGACCTGTTATCCCCCTTGCCTCGATCAGGTGAGAATTTCCCTCAAGATCTCCCCATATATTCTTCCCGGTATCAATGTTTTTCTTTTCACCCCCTTTCTTCTTTTCCAAGCTCCTCCTCTAAGAATCGCCGACCCTTTCCTGTCTGAGAGATGCGCTCTTCCTATTGCTTAGTTATTCCCCCTTTTTTGAAAACTCGATCTTCGCTCGAAGTAAATTCCTCCACAGGTTTCAGTTTCAAATTTTCGGAGAAGGAGACTTGGGCCCCCCCCCCCCCCCCCCTTCAATGCCAGATCGGACCCGCGCTTTAGCAGTGATCCGTTCTTGGGATGTTTCCTTTGGACCTCATCCTTCCTGCTTCTTCCTTTGTGTTCGGTTTTGTAATGTTCAACTCCTCTCCCGCGTATGAGCTTAGATTTAATTCAACTATTTTTTTTTTATGAAACATCTTACAACGGCCGCCCTTTTTTCCCGAAAAGAGGTTCTCTTTCCACATTCAGTATCGGCCACAGCCCTTACTTTCACCCCATTACATAATCGAGCAGCCTTATTTCCCTCAGTCACATTTCCGTTCCTCGACGAATAGGATTTCTTCCTTCCCCCCTCAGGATCGTTGACCCCCATCCGATTCCGGCATTCCCACTTCTATTTGGTGATTCTTTTTTTCCTGAGTGGTTCTCTTTCTCCGTCAGGAGTGCTCAGAAGTTGACCTTTTCCCCCTCCTTTCAGGGGATAATCCGACGCACGTTGCAGTCTACGAGGTTTCGTAGGAATAATATTTTCTCGGCTCTGGGGCCCTTCTTTTTCTTGTATGGTCCGTCCCTTCTGATCGTTCGTGTCCTAATGCTCTTAAATCAAACAACCAATCCTCATTTTGAGACCTTCGCAAGATTTTCGTTTCTCATTTGAAACGTCATCTCGTAAGAATATTATCCTCTTCTCCATAATAAGTGTTGTTGTGATCTCTCTCCTTCTCGTACGACCCGATCATATCTTTCAAATGTACGTCCCTGACCTCCCGCTCCTTGGATTAAAGTTTCACTTCTTGGGTTAGGCCCTGCCCCCTGTTCTCCCCCCGTTGAACGATAGTCCTATATAGTCTCTTCTTCAGATCTCCCTCTCCCCCCTCCCGAATATCATTCTACCTTCTCTTGCGGAACGTGAATCGTGCATCCCAACTCAAGGCAGTTCTTCATTCTCTTCTCCTGACGGCTCCTTTTCTCACCTCATTAAAAGGCGTGAACAAGACCACCTCTAAGTTAATACTCCATCCCCCCTTCCACACGGTCATCGTCCTGTCTTTGTTCTCTCTCGTTCATCCGATCGTCTTTCTTGTGTTAATGCAGACAGTTCTCGCAGGTCGCTGATCTGAACTTGCGTTCCCTTATGCGGCTGGTCCCGCTCCTTACGGGATATCCCAGCCCGCTTCTATGGCAAAAGACCGTACGTGGAAGATGTCCTCCCCCTTTCCAGCGACGTTCTTTTTCCCTCTAAGCCCCTCATTTTTTCTAGACCATTTTCCTTTACAAAAAACCGATAATTCGTAACCCCTGCCCCATTTTTTCTAGTTTCACTCCCACACTATCCTACCCGCCTTAAACTTCGGCGCGGTATTCTGGCAATCTGGGAGCCAATGTGATCCCTTCTCTTATTTTTTCAAGACGTTCGCCAACAGCTGGCTGATTTACCTTATACCTGCTCCTTTTAGACCTCCTGTTTGGGCGAAATCACCTTTGCCTCAAAGGACTCGACAGTCTTCTTTGGTCGACCCTTCTTCTCCCCCCCGCCCTGATCTCCGGATTCAACCCATTGTTCCATTGAATCACTTATATGAACGATTCTTCCGGGTGTACCCGGGCATCGATGAGGTTCCCCCGCTTTCTTCCGCCATGGATTTCATTGAAGTCCCTCCCTCGTTACATTGCGTTGCACTAACTCTTTCTTTGACTTTTTTTCATGGTTGAGAGTAAAGATCAGCTTGTCCTTTTTCTTTTATCTCTCTTTTTTTTAAAAGCACTTCCCTCTTCTTTTTAATTTCCTCTCTTTTCTCCCCAAATCGAAGGACTGGCAGATTTTTCCAATCATTTTCCCACTCCTCTTCGATATCTCATGTACTTTCCGTTCTAACCCTTCAGTTAAACCCCCTTTGCCTTCGTGTCGAAGATTCTTTCTTTAAGCATTCTTTTCCTTACCAGCCAGTCTGTCCAATTATTTCATTTCCGTTGGATTTTCTATTTTACGATACCATTCTTCTGTTGACCTGATCTTCTCACTCCCCACCCATTGTTTTTTGGGCGTCTTCGCCCCCTCCGTCTGAACCCTCCGCGCTTGCCATATTTATGGCCCCCACATTTAGCGGTTCCCCCCCGTTCTTGTATAGGCGACCGCGTCGCGTTCCTCTCTCCCAACAGCTTCTTTTACCTTTGTGCCATGTCTCCACATGCGGCGCTCAGTCTGAGTTCTGATTGTGTTGATCCCGGTTTAGAAGCCCTTGAACCCTTCTTCAAGGATTTTCCCCATTTTAGGATTTGATTTTTTCTTTGTTGATTTTTTCTTAGTTTCCCTGCTTTGGCCAACAGTTTGAATACGGAAGGCCTTTGGAGATGTGGCCAGGTAATTTAGCTCTTTGGAGTTTTTCATTTTCCAGAGTCCCCTCTGCCCTTACCTCTTCGACCCAACAAATATAACCCTCCGCTTTCCTTAACAAAGGCATCTCAACTTTCGACGAAAGCTAAGCACCCCCCATTCATTTTTTTACTGAGCTCGCCTATCACCCTTACTTCCCGCCTCCACTTTTTTTTGTATAATCCCTGCGTATCTGATTATGTCCCAAGTCATATTGTTCTTCCCTCATTTTTTTTTCCTCTTCCTTATCAAAAAAATCCTATACAATCCTTTTCATCCTGGTTTATCAACCTGAAGTAGTCATTCAATCTTTCCCCCCCTCCGCTTCCCCTCAGGCTGTTCCCTTAACTGTTTCGCTTTTCGCATGAATATTTTTAACAAATGCGCTACTAATGCTCCAGAGTTCCTTGGTTTTACTCTTCTCTCTCTTTCTCTCCGTGTAGGTTGTTATTGCTCGCTTCGGAAACACACCTTCAGAAGATATTTGCTCCTTACTTGTTGTTACAATAGCGTGCCTTCTTGCAAAACCTCCCTATCTCACCTTCGGAACAGACTTCGCGGTATAATTGCCTGCATACGCTCCTTTTAACCCGTGTCACCCCACGCATTATTTTATAAGGACTTTTTTTAATTAGCTAAAAAAAGATTTCTCTCAGATCCTTTTTTTCAACTCATCGGAGACGCATGCCTTTATCCCCCTTCTATTGGAATTTACTTCAAGTTCTCCAACCCTGCCCCCTGAGTTCCATTTTTCTTCCCGCTCTTGAGCTTTATTCTTTGACGATGCCGAACTCCCATGATCGACTCGTTTTATTGTCGGATTTTTTTTTCTCAACCCCTAACCATCCGGGAACTTATGAATATCCATCTACAACTCGCCCCCCCCAACCTTGCTAAATACCGGGACTCTACATCACCGTCCCGGTCTGATACTTTCTCAAGCCGGCATACCTCAGAGGAAGAATAACCCCCCCTCTCCCCCCAAAGCAAAGCCTTTCTTTTTTTTTAAAAAATCCTTTTCATGGGTTCCCCTTTTTTTGAGAAGAGGCAATTCTTTCTCCAAAAAAACTCCGGATTGCGCCGCCTCCTGACCGTTTTTTGCTCCTTTATTTTTCCTCCACTCCTTTGCTAGATGCCCTCCCTCCCGCCGCCTCCCCACCTCTTTGTTGCACTTTTCCTCGTGATTTTGACCTAGCTGTCACAGGCGCTGCCTTGAGCCAAATTCTGCATTTTCCCTATCCCTGTCCCCCATTCAACCCCTTTGCATTTCCTTCGGCCACATCCATTGTATCGGACCCCCTCCCTTTTTCAATAGGGATTAATTGTTGACTGCGACTTGTGAATGGACTCCCCCCTAACACGCATTGTCTCTAAATTTTCCCTCCTCTACCGATTGCCGGCAGCATGAGAGTAGCCCCCCCGTAATGATCGTTCCAAATGAAGTTTTTTCCCCCAGTATTCCGTTTCCGTTCATCAATCCTTGCCCCTTCCCCCCCAATCTCCTTCTTTCTTTTTTATTTAAGAAAGAATGCTTCTTTTCACATCCGATTTCAGCTGATCTTTGTCCCGAGAAGGCGACCCCAATCTCTTCGTGTTCACCGAAGGTCCAAAGGGATTCTTAATTAACCCAAATCCTTCTCCCCCTTCCGAACGAAGAGTCCTCCCGAATCACCGTGCCCTGTTGCGCCATCTCCTCCCCCCAGTTACTCTTTACATTACTTCGGCAAGTCCAGAATTATTTGAGATCTTGGCTCCTATCCTTTATGACCTAAAGCCCAGATTCTTTCCAGAAGAGCCAATTTCTCTTCTTTTTCTATCTGAAAGACCCATTGCTTTCCCCCAAGTCGTCTTGTCAAACCTCTTTCTTGTCTGATTAACCTCCTTGTTCTCAACCGGTGCAAGCAACATTCCGGAGAAGTTGACCCCCTTGGACTTCCCACCTTTATAATCCTAACGCGCCCTTCTTTTTCCTCCAGTGTCTTCTCATTTTTTTATTGCTGCCTCTGCTTGTATTTACTTGTCTTCCGGTGGCGGTTTTTCAAGCGGCCATTGACCTTCTAAGCGCATCCATGCGCTTCGTCTTTAACAACTTTCTGTAGATTCGTCGACAATTATTCCCCTCTTCCAACAGATTTCCCCGCGGCGTGAATATACCCCCCTCCATATCGCCCCTGCCGAATAACCATTCGTTTATAGATCATTTTCTTTTCCATAGAGCAGCTTGCATCTGCTGCCCCGACCCTTATCTTCCTGACATCGTTTACTCCGGTTATGACTAACCGGCGAGTGAACCCCCCTTTACTTGACAGTCTATCCCGGAATTAACTTTTATTTGACGTCTTTTTTCCCCTTTGCCTCTCGGTGATTGGAGCTCTTAGGTAGGACACGCGAATACTCCCCGCCGTATAGCCTTGAGTCAGGTATCCACGTCCCCGATTTTGGTATCCTGTTCCTCACCGCTGCCGAGGCGGTCTGAGTTTTCTTCTGAGATTCCGGAACTTCTGATCGTTCGTTATGACACCGTTGTCCTCCCCCCTACCCCCCACAAAGTCCTTTAATCATCGTCCCGCTTGTGAGATTGCCTTGAAACGCTCTTCTTTTCTTTCGAGAATATT
>Ga0179593_1330090_pt1 | contig 12711 bp, 17 predicted proteins | sample CZODoug2_1_08_16_FD_185931 | JGI IMG/M metagenome (GOLD analysis project Ga0179593, IMG submission 185931) | Vadose zone soil fungal communities from Angelo Coast Range Reserve, California, USA - CZODoug2_1_08_16fungal (PacBio error correction) | ecosystem: Environmental > Terrestrial > Soil >... | reverse complement strand
TCAGCCCTCCCTCCCTCTCCGGTCTTTGTTTAAAAACCTCTGCCTTTACGGTCGAATGATTTTGACTGCCTATTCTTGTCCTTCTTAATGTTGACCGTCAGTTAGCTCTCTATTTCGTTTTGATGCTCAAGTCCCACTTTTTCTTCCTTTTCCCTTTAAGCCGCTTTTTTTTGCCCGCTACGGAGAATAGCAACTCCCGACTTGCAGCCTCTTTCCACAAGTCTGATTTCTCATGTCTTTTCTCTCCCCGACGTGCCTCACGCTTTTGATGCCTCCTTCCTTTTCCCACTTACTTCAGAGAAGATAGTTTGACTTCCTTTCCTTTTTTTTGAAGGAGGATTCTTTCCGCTCCTTGTACCCCCCTCCCTCCCCTTATCCCTTCTCTTCTTTCCTTTCCTCTTCTTTTCTTCATCCTCCTCCTTTTTTCTTGCTATCATACCCATCTTATCTCCCTCAGACATTGATAACGAGGACTCTTTTTTTTCGATTCCCCTAGCTTTCTCCGAAGCTCTCCCAACAATGACCACGGTCCCTTCCTCCCCTGACTCTTTTTTCTGGAAATACCGCTGTCCTCCTTTTTTTTTCTTACGGGAATGTTGTAGCTACAGTTCTCCCCTCTTTTTGTCTTTTGCGAAAAGTTTCAGAGATTTGTTTCGATATCTCCTTTGATCTTTTATTTCGGAGAAACCCATCTTCTTTCTTTTCTTTCCTTATTCCTCAGGCCTTATCATAACCCCTCTCCCACTACGTCTCCGGCGATTGAGACCTTTACACCTCCCCCCCAGCAGATGAATAGCTAAGACTGCGAACCCCCCCCCAACCTACTCTTTTTCCCCAGAAGGGCATCGGAGGATGCTTCCTCCCTAACCCTCAAATCGCTGTCGTGTTTTTATCGTTTTCTCCACATCTTGATTTTGGGTTTCCTTTTTTCCTCCCCGACTGCCGATGGCTTTGAGGTCGTTCTTTTCCTCTAATACCTCTCGCTTCACCTGTTTTTGGCATCCTTTTTAGGGCTGGTCTTATCGACGCCGCCTTCCGCCAAATTCTTTTGCTTTCTTTCCCTAAAGCTCTGCTAAATCTATTCTTCTCCCTTTTTTTCCTCCACCATGATAAGTGTGATGTCCACGTCGGCCTCCCTCTGCATTTCCCTGGACCACTTCCCTAGGCCCCTATGATCTAGGAGGACCGATCCTCTCGAAGAATTTGTGCTTCTCTTTCCTTTTAAAGCTCAACAGTCTGACGAGCCCTTCCCCTCTTTGTTTACGCGATCCAGAAGTTTCTTCTTTCGTTTTCCCAGCACGCCCTTCAGACCCCCCCCCCTATTTTCTCTGTCCAAATGAACTTTCTGCGCCTTATGTTTTCTTCTCGCCCTCCCCGGTCGAGATCGGTTTCCTTTTTTCCCCCTACGCTATGAGCAGTACTTTTACCCCTATCATTCCCATCTTTTTTTTTGATGGTTTATTTTTGAGACCTGATCCTTCACCCCTTCTTTTCCGGCTAGGCGCATTAGTGCTTTCTTTTTCCCCCCACGTCCTCCCCTAAATCAGCGTCTTATAAGTATCTCGCTTCTCTTTTTCTTTTTTGCTCTAACTATAGAACGGGTCCCCCCTCCCCCCCCAACCTAAGATCTAGCATTCGTTCCCCACCCTTGGCTACTGGATTTTTTTTCCCACCCCTTTGTCTTCCTTGATTTTTTTTTTCTTGACCCGACCCGTGATCTGGCCCTGAAGGGCCCCAAACCCTTTTTCTTCTTTTTCCCAGAAACATTGTAAAGAACATGAACTCCAACCTTTTGCCGCCGCGCCCACTTTCATTTCTTCTCTTTCCCCCCCCTTCAGAGCAATCTACTGTCGTTTTTTTTTTCTTCCCCTCCCACTTTGCCTTCTGAGGTGATTCCTCTTCTTTATGACATAGCGAGAAGTTAATAATGCCCTCTTCCCCTTGCCCAGTCGTTTGTTCTGATCCCCATTTGTTTGGCGTCATTCCTCGTTTCACAGAGCATTCGACAGGTTGCCACCCCTCCTTTGTCACGTGTAGATCGATAGTAATCAGTACCCCCATTTTTTTTTTTCCTGCTGTTGATTTCCTTTTCCCTTTTTGACTATGCAAGTGTGCCTTTTTTTTTTTTTCCCCCCCCCCCGAGGATTAGGGTGAATAGAGAGCCAAGGAATTTTTTTTTCCGCCTCCTGTTAGGAGAGTTCGAAACCTTCTCTTTTTTCACACATAGGGCCAAATCGTTTTTTCTTCTCTCTGAGGAGGCCTTTTTGTCATTTTGCTGTTTTTTTCCCCTTACTACGATCACTCGTGTACCAAAAACCCCTTTAGTACAGACAGATATCAATCCCCCGCGATCCTTCCCCCCCCCACCCAAAGATGAGATTGTTGTCTTGAGTTTTTCTTTTCCCTCTTTTCTCCAACATTCTTTTTTGGTTATGGGTACCCCGTTTCTCTTTTCCTGACATGACGACTTTCTCATTATCTCAGACCGTTCTGTTGTGCCACTTACCCCTGTGTTGATCGAGGCAACCTTTCATGGCCCAATGTATTTCCTCTATCCTGACATGTTATGACCTTTTCCGTTGAAGTTATGGGTCCCGCCATTTTTCCTCCCGTAAATTCCTTCAAAAGGTCTCATTTCCTTCGTTTCACCCTGGTTTTAGATCTATACCCCCACACAGGCCCGCATGTCTTCCCCTCCTTTGCCTCCACAAGCCACTCTTTCTAGATTCTGGTCATCGCCATTCGTATCTTATTTTGCTTTTCTTGAAATGGTCTCAGTCGAGCGTCTACCTTCCCTCTTCCCGGGACGGACAAGATTTTTTTCGATTTGCGTGTTACTAGGCCCTCTCCCCTTTTCGCAATGCAAAGACATGGAGTGTTCCTATTGACCCCAAGCCCAGCAACCGCAAGCACCCTTGTCCCTAAGCTTGTCACCCGTTATAACGCTCTCTTCTTTTTTCTTCCCATCAGAGCGGGCTCCTCTCTTGATTAGTACACCTCTCTGCTCGGTCCCCACCCCAAATTACTCCGTTGACCAAATTCGCTTCCTTTTTCTGATATACTCTTTTTAATACCTTTCCCCTTTTTTTTTTTTAGAGTATCTTCCTTCACCTTCCTTCCCCCCCCCCGTGTTAGGAGTATGGGCTTTTCGCCGCCCCCCCCCACCCCCCCACCCCCCCCTCCCCCCCCCCCCCGCAGTTCCCTTTTGGCCTCCTCCCCTTTGCTGACCCGCGCTCTTCTTGAACATAGAAAAAATCGCCCCCTCCCCCGTTTTTTCCCTGCTCCTCCTTCCTTTTTTTATCAAGGTCGCTTTTTTTTTTTTTCTCCAGGGACGGCCCCTTCTTTCCTGGAGGAAGGAGTCTTTCCCTTTTCACCCTCCTACGAGTACAGCGCTCCGGTTTTCGGTCTTTCCTCTGAGCATGCTTTTCTTGGAAGATCACGGTCTTAGAAGAAGCCTCCATATTTTGGCCAGATTTGTCTTGACCGTACATCGATCCATTAGTTGTTTTTCGGGCCGCTGCGCTCCCTTCTTTTCTTTCTTTTCGTGCGGACGATCCCAATTTAACGATATTTGGTACTTCGTTTAGCCTGGAGGGAACTTGCCCTGATTTTTTTTCCCCCTTGACGTTCAAACTTACTCAACTGGCCTCCCCTTTCTTTCTTCGGTCCTTCATTTACGGGTTTGCATTTTCCCTGTTGCCTCGAGAGAAACCAGCTTTCTTTTCCACACCAGACAACAACTTTCAGTCCGATACTCTCCCTTCCCCTCTTTTCGTCCCCTCTCCCTTTTTCTCCCCACACAAAGAATTTTGTAGGACGCTCTGTCCTCTTTCCCCTTAACCATCTACATACGTTCGTTTATGTTCGTCCGGATTCCGCCCAGATTCTCTCCTTTCATGGGCCCTCCTTTCCCCCCTCTTTTTTTAGATTCCATTTTAAAACCCTCCCCCCCCCCCCCCATGAATAAGTATATCTCTGCTTATTTCCCCGAGTTTGAAACAAACTTTGTTTAGCCCTCCCAACTAGAGTTGCTGATTTGACCTATTTTCCTTCCTTGCCAACCCGAAGAATATGTGTCCCCTCCCCCGAAACGATCAGAGTCCAACTTTCCCCCCCTTCAACTTAAAAAGGACCTCCTCTGGTTTAAGGCTTACTTAGATTTTAGCCCAGCGTCCTCCTTTTTTTTCCTCGCATAGATTATTAGCAGCTTTCCCTCCCCCCCTTTTTCCCCCGAAAGAAAAACACCTCCTCTCTGGCCTTCCCCTCTCTCATAATTAGGAAGTATAGATATTTCCTGGAGCTGCCTTCCCCCTCATTCCGTCACGAGTCTTTTGGACTTGTTTCCCCCTTTCTTTCCGGTTTGTGATATGCATTTGATTTGTGTCCCCCCGGCGTTCTCTCCAACCTTTGATTTCGTGTCTTAAAAAGGGTTTCAAATCACTTTCCTCCGTCTGTTGGACACGTTGCGGTTCACTCCCCCTCCCCCTTTCTCTTTTACTTTGTTGAACTCCTCTCCCTTTTTCTTGACGTCGCGACGGCTCTCTCTTAGAGGGTTTTTTTCTTTTCAAGGTCTATAGGGAATCTCCACCCCCCACCGGATAGCCTTCCGATTCGTTTCTCCTCCTTTTTCCCCCCTTCCTTCCTTCTTTAGGACCGCCTCTTTTTTCCCCTCTTCTTCTCCCCCAAGGTTCGGTTTTGCACTCTCTGTCGCAAAACTAACCCCTCACGCCAACCCCCCTCTTGTCCCAAGCTATGTACCCTCGGGCCCATTCTCTTTTTCTCTCTTCCTTTTTTGACGCACCATCTCGTCGATCCGTTTTCTTCTTTCCTACCAGAATTCTAAATGAGGTCCTTCCATCCTCCACCCTCGACTATCTTGGCGGATGTTTCTGTCATCCACTGAAGCTGCGGCTTGATCGTCGGCCCAATTTTCTGGGCCCCTCCTTCCTAGTTTCCTCCCCCCCCCCCTTTTTTTGATGGCTTTGCCGGCCCCGGTTTTTAGACGCACAAGAGTCTTTGAGCTATCTGAGGTTTCTTCCTTCCTTTTGACCCCGGTTCCTTTTTGAGTCCCTTTTCGGGGAAATTTTCTTCCTCTGTGAAGATAGGTACGTCCCCCCATTTCAGTGAGTTCCTTATATGCCTTCGCTTTTATCCGGAGATAGTCGAATCTTCTTTCTGGTAAATACTTAACCAGCTCCTTTGTCTTTCTTCTTCCTGCGTGCCTCCCTCCCACTGCGACCAGAGGAAAATCCCTACTACTCTGTCTGTTATTGCCATATTTTCCCTCTTCTCTTACCCCTCCTCTTTTCCAGGGAGGTACCCCTCTATAGACCCCCCCCCCCCGCCAGCAGAGGATTTGAAGTTTTTCTATCCCCCCCTGGTCCCCTCGCCTCTTGTTAGTCGGGCCGACCGACCAGCCCCTCTTCCTTGTCTTTTTGTGACAAAGATGATCTTTTCTCCCCTGGGATGCGATTTCATAGCAGTGATCTTTTTTTCCCTGTCCCTCCCACCCTCCTACGCTGGACTTTTTCTGTGGCTTGGTTTATTTATTGACCTTGCGTCAGACTTTTCCCCTCTTCAACTCCGCTTTTCTACGCCCATCCTTCCTCGTCTTTAATAGAAATTAGGATCATTTTCCGTCAAAGTAGCTGTCTACCCCCCCCCACCTTTTCTCTCTCTTCCCGCATTGCCTCCTCAGTTGCTCTTCCCCTTTTTTTCGGCAAACTCCCCTTCCTTTGAGCTTCTTTCCCTTCTTTTGCCTTTGTTTCGGAGAAGTTCGGCTGAGTCTCTCGCATTTCCTTCTAAAACCGCCTTATTAGTCCAGCCCCCCGTTCTTTTCCTTCTAATTTTCTATCCTATCTCTTTAATCCTCATTTTTTTTTTTTCGATAGGATAGCACATCTTGAGATGCCCTAAGCCCCCCCTTTCCTTGCGCGCGCGGTTTAGACCCCCAACCTTCTCTCCTTTTCCAGCAGTCTCTCCACCTCCCCCACCGGAAAGTTTCCCGATCGAAATGCCGGACTTTTTTCTTTTTTTTTGTTTTTGGGGAATTTCCTTTCTTTTTTACTTCTTTCTTGTTTTTTTTTTTTTTTTTGGTTCTTTTGTTTGTTTTTTTTTTTTTCCTCTTCTTTTTTTTTTTTTTTTCTTTTTCTTTTTTTTTTTAGAAGGACCCGCCTTTTTTCCTCCCCTTCATTAGGTCAGGGAAGGGAAGCTAATCGTGCGACCGCCCGTTTTTCCGAGGGATTCAACACTTCTCTCTTTCTTTCTATCTCGCTGCTGCTATGTCTTGAGACAATTTTTTCTAGGTCTACCGGCTTCCGCTTTCCTTTACCAACGAACCTCTCGGAAGTTCCTCCTTTTGCGCCTTTGAAAAAGTACGCGCTTGCCCCCTCTTTTTCCAGCATTCTACCTGAAACTCTTCTGTTAAACAAAATCCCGGCCTTCCTTTGAGAGGAATGCCTTCCACAATCTCTTTTTCCAATGGGTCGCTTTCTTAACTCCCCCTTTTTTTTTTTGGTTATCTCTTGTTCAGACACTTTTTTCCCTTTCCTTGCTTTGAAGGCCGTGACATCTGTCACCCCCGTTCATAACTCTATGCTCCCTGTTTTGATATGTCTTTGCTTATCTCCCCCTTTCCTCCCTCCCCCTTTTTTTTCTCTGTTAAGGTCTTTATTTTTTTCATCAACGATCTCCTGTAAACGCTCTCTTCACCTGATACGTAGTGATGTAAATTCCATATCGTTCCCCTCTTTATCAATTTCCGAAACCCAGTTACTAACCCCCGTTCTCTTCCCTAAAGCTTGAGTCTCCCTATCTCGAGCCGCCCGAGTGTTTCTGTCTCAATTGGAAGGAGTCCTCCCCCAAAATTTCCCCTCCTCTTTTTCCTTTCATTCCGAAGTGTCCTTACTCCTCCCTTCATTTTTGAGGATGAGACGAGTCCCTTCCTCCCCTCCTCCAATAATCTAGATGGAGTCACACCTTCAATTGGTTTTTCATTTCTGGTCGCGCTGATCCCCCCCTTCTACTATATTTTGAGGCAACCCCCTTCCTTCTTTTCTTTTTCCTGACCTCTTTTTACACAGTCTCCTCTCACTAGGTGGGTTGGAGGATGGGTTAGGTGTTTCCTTGCCTTGTCACCTTTTTTGTTTATTGAACCTTCCTCCTTGTTCCGGCCGTTTCAAGTCCGCTCCCTCCTTTTTTTTTACTTCGGCTTCGACCAAGACTTCGATCTTCTTTTTTTTTTCCCTTTCCCTATCACGTGCCCCTCCCCCAACCCCCATCTCTCCTCTTTTTCCCCTTTCTCGTCTCTCCCAAACGGGTGGTATTAGCCCCCCCATGCCGTCTTCCGTTATTTATTACCTTCCTCCCCCCCTTTCTGCAAGAAGTTCCCCCCATAACTTTCTTTCTTTCCCCCCCACACTTTGTCCTCCCCCCTAACTCCACAACCTTTTTTCGCCGCAGAAAAAATCAGCTCCTCTCCCCACAGTCATGTGCTCTAGTGGTTTCTCTCCCTTGTCACTCCAATCGTGGCCTGGATCCCCCCTTGTGTTCCCCTAGTCATTCGTCCCCCCTCGAGCAGAATACCTACTATTCTTCCTTCCACTTTTTTTTTTTTGTCTTGCTTTTCTTTCTTAGTCTTCGACCATTTCTTCTTCTCAGGTTTCCAAAAAGCCTGGTAAAGGGGCGAGATCTCCTTGTCATCCGTTTTTCCAACCATTTTGCGAGGTGGAATCTTTTTTTTCTTCCGTTTTGACAAGGGTTGACTATTTGATAGTTTTTTTTCTTTCCCCCCAGATGATGAGGGTCATCTGCTCGTCCTTCATGACTACTAATACTATTGTTATTTGATCTTTCCGTTTTTGCCACACTCTTTCCCCAGCGCTCGCTATAGAGGTTAGCTGTTTAATTTTCTGTTTGACCAATTTTTTCCTGTCTCCTCTGGTACAAAACCCATGTAGTCAAGGCCCTTTTCTTAGCGCACGTCAGATCCGACGTGACCCTTTCACCAGTATTTTTCTGTTGCGTGAAGAGTGATTACACCCAATCTCCTGTCTACCCCTGGATCTGGGTGGGGAGTGGTTCCCAGCTTGGCTTTTTCCCCTCCCCCGAGGAGACGATGCGCATCCCTCTCCGACCAAACAACCCCAAACAAAAACCACCCCCCCCCAAAACCCCACACCCCACCCCCACCCCACCCCCCACACCCCAACCCAAAACCAGTTGGTTTCTCCCCCCCATTCAATCTTCTCTGTCCTATAGTCCCTCCCCCCCCCCCTAAAAGGTACTAGCTTCCCTCCGGATGCCCTTGGTAGCAGTCCGGTATGGGTCAATCGTTAGCCCGCGGGCTCCTTCCCGCTGTCCTTGCCCTTTCTCATCCTCACTCTCCTTGCTTTAGGTTTTCTTCCCTAATCCTTCCCCCCTCCCCCTCTTCCTTTCGCCTTCCCGTTTTTTCCTACCCCCCCCCTCCACCCCCCTCGCCCCCCCTTTCACCCCACTATCCTCTCCCAGCCCCCAACCCATTTTTGCCCCGTGTCTCCCCTACCCTTCCCCCACCTTCGCCCCCCGTTACCCGCCCCTTCCTCTCACTCCCCCTCCACCCCCCCCTCTACTTCCCCCACCATCCCCCTCTTCCCCTCGATTTCCCCCCCTCTACTCACCCCCGACAGTTCGCCCTCCCTCTTATTATTTTCGCAACCATCCCCTCCCCCCCTCTTCCCCCTCCTTCCCCCCCTTTCTACGCCCTACTCCCTTCTGTCTTCTCTCCACGTCTCTTTTTCTCGCCTTTAATTGTCCCCCTCGTTTCCCCTACCCTCCTCTCCCTCCCCTTTCTGCTCTCCTTTTCCTTATTTTCCCTCTTTCTCCTCCCCCCCCTTTCCTTTCCCATTTATTCCCGCGCCCCATCTCACCTTCTCTTCCTCCCAACTCCTTACCCCAGCCCTTCCTCCTACTCCCCTTTCTCTCCACTCTACTCACAGGCGCCCAGCTGTCCCTCTCTACTTTCCCTACCTTATCCCGTACCTCCTCTCCCTCTCCCCCCTTCTTTCCCTTACCCCCCCAACAGACTTTTACCTCCTCCCTTCCCTCCCCAACCCTCCTCCTTCCTTCTCATCCCCTCTGCTCTTTTATTCATGCTCCCCCCCCACCGCCCTCATCTCAACCCTTCCCTCCTCACTCCCCCCCCCCCTGTTCCTATGCTCTACTTTCACACCCTCTCCACCTTTTCCCCCCCACCCGACTTATTCCAACGCGGTTGTGTTTTTGTGGTTTTTTTCCTACCGCCTACTTCCCCCTCCCCCCCATTCCTACCTCGCACCCCCCCTCCCCTCCCCTACTTCCCCACTCCTTCCCGACCCCCTCCTCTCTCCTCTTTCCAGTTCTCCCTCCCTTTCCCACGGTTCCCCCGTTCGCTTGCTTTCCTTCCTTCCCCCCTCCATCCCACTTGTCATCCCCTTGTCTCCTTTTCCCCCCCCCTACCATCCCTTCTCCCCCCCTTCTCCGCTTCCCCTCCTCCTCCCCGCTCCTGCCCCCCGGTCCTCACCTTCGCCCTCCTATTACTATCACCCCCTCTCCCCTTTCCCGTACCTATCCATGCCTCCTACCCATGACTTACCCCACGGTATAGGAGTACTCTCTTGACCAGTATTCTCTCCTCGATCCTGTCTCTGCAGCGCCGCACCCCCCCTATGCTGCTTGGGCATAACCCAGCATCGTCTTATAGTGCGGAGGCGTCCCTTTTTTCCCGGGGCATTATACGTAAGCAAATCATCTCGCTTTCCAGCCCCCCTTAAACGACCCTTCAAGGCTTTCTTTTTTTCCGGTGTGACGAAGACATCGCTTTCCCCATGCAAGACCTGCCCTGACGCAGTTAAAAACAGAGATCCTTACCACCCCACCTTGAAATGAGCTTTTGCCATTGTATTTCTACTTTTTGTAGAGGTGTTTCGCACCATCGCGAGACGGGACCTCCCTTTTGTTAGGGGTCCACCTTGTCCTTTGGGCTCCCACGCAACTGCTCGCCGCAAAACCCCCCTGTTTGAGCTGCACGTAGAGGCCCTTTCCTTCCTCCTTCCTATTTTGTGTTGCGAGTCTCTCGACATTGCCCGTCCCCCACTTCTTTTAGGGAGCATGGGCGTGGCATCCCCTTCAGCAGCCGGGGGTATCTCCCCTCGCTGATCCACTCGCGCTCATTTTCCCCGGAAACCTAGACCAATTCCGGCTGATCAGTGTGACCCCCTTAGCTCTCCTTGATTTTCGTACGTTGCGCGTTTCTTCCTTCTTCCTGATGTTATTGGCGTGCGGGAGACTTCAGAGGTCTGTCCCCCGCACTACCCTCTCCTTCATTTGTATTCTTTTCTTCTCAGTATTTTGCGGCTTCTATTTCTCCCCGGAAGAGACGGCCGGACTCCCTTATATGACGACGTAGGTGATCAAGCACCATGATCAAGTTCTTTCGTGAGAGCAGGCTCAGTCTGGCTGGTTATCCTGCGAAAATTTTTCACTGAGAGCCTTAATCTGGGAAGAATGAGCCCTCGCCCTGCTGCGTGAACCACTTCACTCTCCCCTTCCCAATTGCATGATACTCTCCGACTTTTTGCCCTGGTGAATTTTTTTTTTTTCCAGTTTCCCCGAGCGGCCACGCCTGAACGCTGAATGTCAAAACCCCCCCAGGGTCGCTCCCGGAATGCGCAAGTCTCTCTGTTCTCTTTTTTCCCCCCAAACCACCAACTCCTGTTGACTCTTGGCCTAAGCTTCAAGCAAAATAGCCCGGTGGTTATGTTTTCCCGCATAGCGTTTTCCTCTGGAGTCCACGTCGGTCGACCTGGGTTTGTACCCGCCTCCTTCCATTTCAAACCCCTCACCCCCCCTTGCCCCCCCCCCTGCCTCCCCGCGATTATCGAGGAGATATTTTCCTAGGTTTGCCCAACCACTTGTTTTCGTCCGCCTCCTAACATAGCGGTGCGTCTTAATGCCGGCCTCTCTTTGACCCCGGCCGCTTCGTGTTTGTGTGCCACAAAAGACCCAACAGTTTCCGTCCCCCCCCGGTCACAAATGAACCCCTGCCTTTTCCAACTTGACAGGTTTTAGATACTGGCTCTCGGCTCTTTTTTTTCCACTGATTTTTTTCCCCACCCACTCTTTTTCTTCTCGCAGATCCTCCCACCTTTTCGTCCCCAGAACCAAATTAGGCCGTCCTGATGACGGAATCCGTCCGTTCTCGCTATGTAGCATGACAGAGTCTTTTCCCAAGATCCGTCCCCCGCGTTTAGTGGACTGTCTTCTCTTTGGGACGGTTTGTATTGCATGATTTTGTCGCGTCCTGAAGAAAAATGATTTTGTTCGTTGCTTGACACTTCTACCAATTCAGAAGTGATGCCGCTGGCTTTCTTCCGGACCCCTTTTTTTCATAACACCCCTGCCTCGGCCCTTGTGTGAACTCCTCTCCCTTGTTGTTTTCTAGCGAGCGAAGGCTCGCTTTTATGGGGGGTTTTAGGGGGAACGGAGTGTTCTTCTTCACAACCCCCTTCACTTTGTATAGAAACTGGCGATGCGGGAAGTACCCCCCGTCATTCTTCAGGAGTCCAGTTCTTTATGAACTTTTCCCGCCGTAAGGCGGCATTCTGTTCTCTCCAACCCCGGGGCGCTTGTTTACCGAGCATGGAGACAAAAGCACCCCCCGCACCAACTATTGAGCAAGGATATTTCCAACGTTTTCCCGGCTCGATCCGGTGTTGCCTGCCCTTTTTTTCTGAAGCCGTGTGGTGTATTTTTAAGAAAAGAATCCCTCCGCGTTGGTTCCAGCCCTCTATGTTCTATGGCTTTTCCGGCTTAAATCGGCGCCTTCCTCCCTTTTGATCTTCCTGTTCGCGTTCTGCCGGCTTCATGAAAGTCCATTTCCGACATTTTGAGTCACACGCAGGCCGTGTTGCGTCACCCCCACGCGTCCTTCTGCAGCTCTCGGTCTCGCTCTGCGTTTCACTCTGTGCAGTAGTGCACTTTTCGTGAAATTCCTACTTGGATCGAGGTGCCGTATGGCCGGGCATTCCCGCCGGAGCATTCTATGCGGATCGTTTCGCAGTGATCTTTATCATCTCTCGGTAACATTCCCTAGAATTGTCCCCTCCTTCCTGAGGTGATATAAGAACCACTTCCCCGACCTGAGGGACCAGAACAATCTTTAGAGTTTATTGACTCTTGTTGACATAGTCAGGACTCAACATCATAGTCCCAGCAGGTTAGTGACGTCTAAACCCCCCGACAAGGCCCGATTTGCCGTCTTCTTCCCATTCAAGCGAGTGCTGTTATTTTGAGGCTTCCCTCCTCCTCGATCCCCGGCTTTTGAAAACAGATTCATCTGTAGGTCGCCTGCTTGTCTTTTTTTCATCGCGGAAGGTTTCCCAACTTATCCATCGTCGGCGAAGTTTTCCTCTGTTTTTTTCTGCGCAGTCATTCGGCAGCCTTTCGACTCTCCCAGCGCCTTGTCCAGCATAGCCCCGATTTTGTCGATATCGCCCCCCGCGACCGTGCAGCGATTCAACGATCTTCTCCAGAGTTAGAGTCACCCCGGTTCCCGTTTCTCGGTGCTGCCAGCCGGTCTTCTTTTTCAAAATTTAATTTGTCTTTAGCTGACCTTTCGTTAGTTTTTTCTGCGACGTAGGCTGCGACGAGAGAATTGTTAAGAAAACGAGATTTCCTTGAAATGTTCAGTGGGCC
>Ga0179593_1554310_pt1 | contig 12712 bp, 17 predicted proteins | sample CZODoug2_1_08_16_FD_185931 | JGI IMG/M metagenome (GOLD analysis project Ga0179593, IMG submission 185931) | Vadose zone soil fungal communities from Angelo Coast Range Reserve, California, USA - CZODoug2_1_08_16fungal (PacBio error correction) | ecosystem: Environmental > Terrestrial > Soil >... | reverse complement strand
TTTCTCCCCTTGGCCCTTGTCTCCCCTTTTTCCTTTGACGCGCTGAAGGCCTCCTTCTGGCCCTTTTGTCAGTTTCGGCCGCAAATCTTGTGCTTTCATGCGACAAGAAGATATTTTTCAACCTTCCCCACCCCACCCACCCCCCCCTCCCCCCCCCCCCCCCCCCCCCACCCAACCCCCACTAACCCCAAAGTGTGGGATTGTGGTTAGCCCCACCCCCCCCCCCCTTTTACCCCAACCCTGGCTTTCATTTTTTCTCCCCCCTCTTCCTCCTCTGCTTTTCTGAGTGTCTAGCTACTCGGTAACCTTTTCTGATCTTTTTCGGCGCGTTTCACCTCTTTTTTTTCCTGATGCTGAACGCCCTCCCGGTCTGATTTCCAGAATTTAGCCACTTACCATTCTGTGTCCCTTCTCTTGGCCCTTGACCCCTCGGGCATAGTGGTCCTCTTTCTCCCCTCGAGATGTTTCTTCACCCCGCCCTACATCGGCACTCTTTCCCTTTGAGAGGTCCTGCCCCTTTTTTTGGGGGTCTGAACCCCGTTTTTTTTTTTTTTACCCCTCGGCTCCTTCTCCCTTCTTCCCTTTGATACACTTTTACTTCTTTTTTTCCGGCATTCCTTTTTTCAGTCCCCAGGCACGGTCCCTTTTCCTCTGCGAAGGGGAGACAGCGTTCCCAGGACACCATTTCCTCCTCTCCCCTCCCCCTTGCCCTTGCTCTCTTTTTTTAATGTTTGAGAGGATTTTATCCCGACTCCGTTCCATTGCTATGAATCTTCAACCGACTTGTTTTAAACACGCCCTTTTCTTTTTCCTGCATCGTTCCCCCCCTCCTTCACAACGTCACGGATCTTCCCGGCTCTCTCCCTTTGCCGATCCTCTGAGGTCTTGTGTTTGGAAAAACCCCCAACACCTGATTTTCTTTTCCTCCCATCCTTTTCAACGGTGCCTTTTTCCCTCAACCTTCCTCTTCTACCTTCCAACCTCGATGCTTTTTCGAGCCCCCCGGTGCTTCCCTGACCCTTTCGTGACTTAGTCTAGAGCTTTTCTCCCGAATTCTTCCTTCCCTTCTGCTCCTTCCCTTCCCCCTTTTTTTAGTGCATTTTCAGAACCCTTCTTTTCCAGTCCCAGCTCCAGTAACCACCAGCGCTTGACGTGGAGAGCGACTGACGAGCAACTCTCCCCTTCCCTGAGTCCCCGCCTTACTCTTTTTCTTCCGAACCCCAGCATCCCTTCCCTTTGTGTAGATTTTTCCCCCTTTTTCTTCAATTTCCTTGGATACTTTTGCCGATTTAACAGAGACTCCCCCACCTCCGTTGTTTTGAACTACTGCTACTCCATAAATCCCATAATACCCAAAACTCTTTCCCCTTAGTTTTAGGAGTGAATTTATTTATGAGTTGAATTCCCGTGGATAGGAATGAGCAAACCCCTGTAGTGACCAGGTTGGTTTTTACTCTTCCCCTTCCTTTCCCCCCCCTGGGACTTTCAATCCCCCTCCCCCTTGAACTCTACGACGTCCCTGTATCAAACCCTCGCCGCTTTCTCGTTCCGGACTGAAGACATAAGTGGTTTCCTCTGATGGACCAAGCATTCCGGTGAGTGGTTAGGAAAGGTGTTAGACAATCCTTTCCCCTCTTTCCTCCCCTCTTATCCTTTTGTTTCATTTCTCCGGTCTAAAGGTTTAGTGAGTTTTCTTCTCCACTCTGTCTAGGTGGCCCTTTGCCCTCCCTTTATGATCGTCGACTGCCTTTGGGAGTAGACTATTTCTGATAGTCATTCATAGGACTTTCTCCCTTCTTCCCTCTCAGTAACCCTCCCCCCTTAATACCGGGGTTTGAGGTGAACGACCTTTCTCTTTTTCTAAGGCTAGGCTTTAATGAAATGTACTGTTTGAAGGAGATTGCCGCTCCACAGTCGCTGGAGTCCTTGAGGTTTCCCCCCTCCCTTTTTTTGAAGACTCCAATTTCTTCTCCTGATCTTCGGTTTCCTCTGCCCGGATACGATTTCCGTGCGACGGCGGGATCTTCTACATCCAGCCCCTGGCTTTTCCTCTTTTCTCTTGTCCCCCCCCACGGCCGGCCCCAATGGCGCTTTTGGATCCACCCTGACCGATTGTTTTCCCTTTTCCCAACCTGCCTTTCTTTTCGACGATCGAGCCCCTACAAAGGATCTTTTTCCTTCACTTCGTTTCGGTATTCCTTTCCGCTTCTGGAAGGTTCCCCTTAAACCAAGTGCTTTCTTCTCCCCTAATCTTACCTCAGCTCTCCTTAGGCTTTTGACTTCCTTCCTGGGCTATCCCTTTTGTTCCCCTCCACGCTTTTCCCCCCCTTTTCCACGAGTCACTCCCTTGGAGACGTCTCACCTCGGAACGATCTTTGGTCCCCCTCTTTTTCCTTTCCTCTCTAAGGAGGATTTTTTTTCGCGTTGCACCGCCCATGGATTTTTTCGAATTCATTGAGAAGATATCTATTCCTGTGCGTCGCTCCCCCCCCCTTCCTGCTTCTTTTCAGTTGATTTTTCAATTGCCTAAGATCGTGATGCCCTTTCTTTTTTTCCGTCAAGCATCCTTTTTTCTTTAATGAGCTCCCCCCTCAAGGATCACCTACCTTCCCCTTCCCTGATATTGCACTTGCTCTTGAAACTCCAGACCCTATAGTTTTCCCCCTCTTTTAATTTTAAAACTTCCTTTCCCCAGTTTCCGCCCACTTCAGGGTTCCCTTTGTCTCAGAACATAATTCTCTCTTTCCTAATTTGAACTTTTTGTTTGGCTCTCGTGTATTCCATCCCCCCTTATCCCAAAGCTCCCCCGTGACAGAAGGTATAAATTTGGACACACTGATTCCGCTCCCCGTACCCGGCTGATGCCGTTTTTTTTTCCCTCTCTTTGTGACCCCTTCTTTTTTGCACCCAGTCTTGGGCTTCTACTCCGGGTCGAGCTACGTCCGCTTCCTACGTTTTCGGCCCTTTATAGAGTATAACCTATCGGCTTTCTCTCTTGACTTCTTCAATGATGCTCTTTGAGTCTATGGCCAGAAGTCTTCTGCTTCCCCCCCTTCTCCCAACCTCTGTAGTTGCCCTCTCCCCCTCCAGTGGGAGAAAGTTATCGAAATTTTAGCCCAGAGTTCTCCCTCTCCTTTTCGCCTTAGTTTCTCCTTTACGCTTGACCCCATCTTTGTCCTTCGGGTGGTTGCAAGAGCAGTAGTCGAGTTTGAATGAGTTACTCCCCTCCCCTCTTTATTTCTCTCCTTCATCCATATTCATGTAGCGCCATGTAGTGCAAACTGGCCTTCCATCCCCACTTCCCCCCCGCCCTTTCCTTCTCCAGGTACCGTTCTTTTGGGCTGGCTTTCGGCGACCCTTTCACAGGGTTCCCCGTTTAGAAATACCTTCGTGACTTGTCTCCCCCCTCCCGAGCCTCTCGTTTTTCGAGTAACACCCCGTTTCATTACTTCCTTCTTACTCTTCCCCCGCTCATTAGGACCTTTCTCACTGTCCCCCTCTTCCCGAAGTAGTTCTAGCCCCTTCCCCATAGATTCCCGTTTTTTTTTCCGGTTTTTCCAAAGTTCCCTTGGAGCCAGGCCCGCCATTTTTTTTCAAACCGCCCGTTCCTACCCTTCCCACTGTAAGACAAGACTTGGTATTCCGGAAGTAAGGAATTGCAGTCTGGTCCCCTCCCTTCCCCCAGCCCTCTTTCTTCCTTCCGGCTTCATGACCCTCGCTCGCGATCCTTTTCCCCCGTCTGCAGGCAGGTTCCCTAGTGATATTATCCTCCCTCCCCTTTTTTAGCTAATCTTTTCCTCAAGTTCAGATCCCTGCCCTCACCTGCAGAGCGCCCCCTCCTTCTCGCCCTTTCCCTCCAGTAGGGCGCCTGAGGCCAAAGAGTCCTGAGTTTAACCGCTCAAACCCCCAATGCCCGCTCTGGCCTCCCCACACCCTCCTTCCTTTCCGTACTTTTGGCTTTTGACGAACGAAGAGACACTCACCTGGCCGTCGCCTTTCGGCTAGGGTCGTCTCTTTTTATTTCTTTTTTCCGAGAGCGTTTTCTCCCATGATTATCATTTCCTTTCAGCAAGTCGGGTTCTTTTTCTTTCTTTTTTTTAAATTTCCTAATGTGAAGATCGTATGCTTCCTTCGCCATTGTTTTTTTGGTTTTTCTCACTGACTGGTCCTTCGGTCTTCCACCTTCTCTTCCTTTCCATTGAAGATGACCACTTTCTTAGTTTGTGGGGTGGGTTTGCGGATTCTTGTCATTTTTCTGTTGAGAGCTTTTCTCCTTCCTCCCTCCCGTACTTTCTTTTTTTCCTTAGATACCTGTGATCTTGTCAAAGTCTTTTTCCCTTTTATCCTCTTTATCCTATCGCGGACCCCTCGTTTTTTTTCTGAATTCTTCAAGGTACACCCAGAGATCTCTTGAATCCGGCTAGGGACGCTAGTCTTTCTCTTTCCCGGCTTTTCTTAGAAGATCCCTTCATAGGGCCTGTTGCGGGCATTTGTTTGGTGTGCTTCCGATTTTTTTGACCTCTTGAGTTTCCCACCGGCGGCATTTACACCCCCCCCCCTTTTCCATTCCGCTTTTTCTCGGCTTCTGCGAGCTAGATTTCTTCGTGATCTTTTGTTAAGTCTCTTTCTCCTAACACAGCATCGAGTGTTTTTCCATGTTAGAAGATTTTTTAGAGACGGAAAAGGGGTGTTCGAAATGTTATTCCCTATTCCCTTCACTTTCCCTTTTCTCCAGTATTTTCTGATTTGATAGTGATTTCCTTCTGTTCCTTGTTTTGGTGACTTGTTTTTGTCCCCCCAGTCACCGTCCGCCTTCTAGTTTTTTTCCTCTTGTCCATCCTTTATTTTTTTTCTACGCTCCGCATGTTGACCGGAATTTTCCCTGTCTTGATCGCGATGACTGCCTCGCTTGAAGTCCTTTTTTTCAATTGCGTCTTTTCTTTTTCCCGCTTCCCCGTCCCTTTCCCCTTTTTTTTTTGGACCCGACAGGATGTTCTTTGCTCTTGCGCTTGATTCCCCCCTAGTCAGTGTCCACAGGTGCCCCCTACCAATTCCCCCTCTCTTTGCTCCCCGCGCTCCTTTTTCCTCTTTACTCCAGAAGTTTTGCAGAAGGGTTCATCTTTTGTTTCTCTCTTCTTTTGTAGGATCGTTATCCTTCTCGTCTCCCCCCTATAAGTCAACCTCCTTTTCTCTTTGGCGAATCTTATTTTTGAGTTCGGTTTCAGGAGTTTCCCCACCCCTTGTCCTTCCTGCTCCTCCGGAAGGACTATTCGTTTCCTCAAGAATAAAGCAGGAAGACAGTAACTGAGACTTGCTCCTTTTTTTTCCCGCTGTCGTTACCCCCCTCTTTCTGGCAATTTTGGCTTCTCCTGTAGAATTTTTTTTGGTTTTAACATGGATTTTTTCCTGGCTCGGGATGATAGCCTTCCTTTGACCCCCAGGCCTCTGAAGGAGTCGTAAGTTTTTGTCTAACAGTCTTTCTTTTCTTTCCCTTGAGGCTCTATCGCCCTTCTTCTGACCCGACCGAGACTCCCTCCGTGCCGCCCTCCTCCCGTTGGGATAAATTTGAGGTTCTGTCATCTTAGTCGGGATCCCTTGAATCCCTCCCCCCCCCTCCAGTCAAAGACTCTTATTCCTCCTTTTGGATATTTTAGTAAGGTGGTTATTTCTTGACTTTCTCAGCATTCAGGATCTATCTCTTTCCCCCCCCCCCCCCCTCCGTTTTGGTGTGACGGCTCCCGATCCTGGATTTTTAGAGTAGTGATCAGATATCCCAACTTTTCGGTCAAACAGGTGGTTGTCTCCCTTTCTTCTTCCCTCTAGGGTCTTTTACTTTTTTTTTAATCCCTTTTTGTTGCGCTTTTCCCTCGATTTGGTCTCACCCCTTTCGGCAGTCCCGGCGGCGTTTCTTTCCCCCGGTCCGCCACGTCCGTAGGATTAGAGAATACTTAACTCCTTTTGTTTTTCACCCTTGTTCTCTTCCCCGTCTTTTTTTTTCCTTCCATAGACCTCGGCCAGCTATCATAAAGTGCATCCGTTCCAGTTCGCCCTGCCACTCTCAAAACTGCTCCTGACTCAGAATAGGTAAGGCTGTTATGCTCGATACCTCCCACCGATTCCCCCTCCGTCCCTTCCTTTTCCCCGAGTGATGTCGGGCTTTGGTATCGGCACTTTCTTAGTCCGACGGCGGCTACTGCCGTGGATTCTTGGTCTCCCTCCCCTTTCCAGTCTAGTCGAGCCCTCAGTCTTTCCCCCCTCACACACCCCTTTTTCTTTGCCGCGTAGGTTACGATCACACCGCGCTTTAGTGCTCGATGAAACCCTTTTTCCGCCAATCTCAGGTTAAGGTCCTTTCTGATGCCCTCCCTTTTTCTCTTTAGTGAGAGCCCCTTTTTCCCTTCCCCCCGGAGAGGTACCTCCGCTCCCTTTTTCCTGATGAACGTCCTTCTAGGCTTAATTACTTTACACTGACTAACCAGCCTTCACTTCTCTTGCCCCCGATTTCCAGAGAGTCCCTGGTCCTTCGCGATCCCCTCCGTTTCTCCCGAGGCCGAATTCCGTCAAATGTCGTTTCCTGGAGTTTCCCTGTCCCTTCCTCTCCCCGACCGTCTTTTTTTCTTTTCTGAGATTCTTTTTCCCGACGTCGCGCTTTTTCCTTGGGCCCCATTCGTAAGGAGAGGACGTCCTATCCGATTCTACCCCCTGTCCATTTTTCCTAGTCGAGTGCTTTTTTTATCCCGCTCAGCCCACCGTCGCAGGCCCACAACTTCCATTGACTCTGAATGTTATCATCCCCCCCTCCCCTTTCTTGCTGCCCCTTTTCTTAGCTTGAGAGTTTTCCCGAAGTACGATTTCTCTGCTTTACCCATTTTTTGTTCTCCTCGCGGTGTTCCCCGCTTTAGCGAAATTCGATCAGATTTTTCTCCTTTCCTTCCTTTTTTTTTTTTTTCGCACGAATTACGACGTCTTCCTTCAAGTGTTCGTCACCCTTCTCTTCGTTGGGACCCTTGCGCAGACTCTGACGCCTTTTCGATAGGTCAGAGTCCTGTATTTCGTCGGTGCACTCGTCCCTCCCTCTCCCATGCTGCGACCCCGTTTCGCAGCCCGAACTTTTCTGTCTCAGCAGCCACCCCCCTCAATCTGCGTCGTCTTTCTGCTAATTGTGGAAGTCCAGCGCGAAGATTTTGACCCCTTTAATTGAGCATTAAGTCTCTCCCCCACCCATTTCCCTCTCTTTTCCTCTTCTGATCATTGTAAGTTGACCGCGATTAAACAACCCGCCCCTTTTCCCCAGAACGATCCTCCGTTAGTGAAAATACCCTACAGTCGAACTCGCTCGGGTAACCAAACCTCCCCTTGACTCCTCCCCCCTCTCCCCGTCTTTTCCCTTTCTTTTCTTTTTAGTCAAGGCTTGCGCCCTTTTTTTCTCCGAGCTTGATCATTTTTTTTTGATCTCTCAGGGAAAACCCCTGTTAGTGGGACTAGTATCTTACCTTTGAGATATTCGCCTTTTTTTTTTCCTTTCTTTCACTTTTCTTTGAGATTGATATGAGAGCGAGCGTATTTTAAGCTGATGCCTTTGCGGCTGCCCGACATATCAATCTCCCATAATTTTTTCGCAGACCCCCTCCTCCCCCCCCTTTATTCTACCTCTTTTTTTTCTTAGTTCTTCTGAGTCCCGGTCTGACTCGGAATTTTCTTTCATTTGTTTGGCGGTCGTCCCTTCCTTTGAAGCTCACCCCTCCCATTCATTTCGCCGATACTTGGTTTCGTTCTAACTGATAAGTCTCCGATTTTTGACTTACATGGAACTCAATACGTTTCCCTTCCCTCCCTTCAGCCTCCCCTTTTTTTAGGTTTCAACTTTAGTTTGTTTTCTCCCATTTTCCCCCGGTTCCCCCTTGCGGAGTTCGTATCGCCTTCAAACCCCTGTCCTACATAAGACCCCCCCGTCTGTTGATTTTTTTTTTTCTTTTTCCGTAGTTGGGTCATTCACTGACTTTGCTGTCCTTTTCCTTGGTAGATCGGCATTTCCATGAGAAGTCCCACAGGTGCCTCTCCCGTTTTTCTTTCTTCTTTCAGACTTCCCCGTTATCCCCAATAGTTGCTCTATCAGGAATTCCTGCTTCTTCGAGGATTGCCATAGTCATTTTTTCTCCCTTCACCTTTTTTTCTGGCGCTCAGGTTTCTCATCCTCCCTCTAGCTCTTCCCCTTCTTTCTGACTTTGACCCTTTTACATGAATTGAAGCTCCCCAGTCATTCCTCCATCCCCTCCGTTTTTGTGTCCACCAGCCGTTATCCCCTCCTCCCTTTGCGGAGCCGTTTCCCTATATAGTCCCGTAGTTACTTGACAGGTCGTGCCCCTCGAAAGCCTCTTTCCTTTTCCCCTCCGGTCGACTTCCTTTCCGTGAATCAGTGTTCCCATCCCGCGTCCCGCCAAAAGAGACTCTCCTTGTCTCCCTGGGTAGCCTCATCTCCCCCCTCTTTTTTACATATAAGTGTTGTCTTCTTTCTTCTCTTTCTTTGAGCACCCCTGATTCTCCTCTTGACCGTACTGGAGACACCTTTGGGGACCCCCCCTTACTCCTTTCCAGTAACAGATTTCGAATGGCCTTCAAGGAGTTGTTAGCTTGTCCCCTATTTTAGTCGTTTCCGTTAGTAATCCCTTTTCGTGATAGACGCTTATCCCGGAGTTCGTTGACTCCCTCATTCACACCCCCCCCTCCTTTTCCCTGATAGTGATTAGATGATCCACCATTCCGCCTTACGCGAGTGGTTCGTTACAGAAAGAATGCGGGCGGCTCCCCCCCCCTCCCCTATCCTTCCCCTCAATGGTGGCCTCCTACTTCCGAGTGGCCCGGGCCTCGCCCTTCCTGATTTCCCTGCCTTTGAGCTTAGGACTTCCCCCCCCCTTGTCTTTCAATAGTTCTCCTGTTGACTGTCCCGTTAGTTCCAGCCTTTAGTTAGCGTTCCATGTTCTCCTTTGTCCCCAGACGCGCTACGTAGCCCTGACGGCCTTTTTCATCCTTTCACTTCTCTCGGTTTTCTTTTCCCCTTTGAACTCCCCTACCGTCCCGGACGCAGTCCCGTCCCGGCGCGTTGTCTCCCCAGTTTGGAAAGGTTGGTCTGTAGAGGGATTCGACCCCTTTTTTTTCCCCCTTTCCCCCCCGTGTTGACAATTTTGTTCCGCCTCCTAGCTCTTTTGATCCCCCGTTCCCCTCCGCATAGATTGCACCAGAGTACGACAATTCCCCCTGACCTTTCTTTTGTACTCCTTCCCTCTTTGATAAAGAAGATCGCTTTAGACTCTAAAGTAAAGGTATTCTCACGGTAGATTACCTTTTTTGCCTCAAAGGTGTTTTAACTTCTCCCTTCCCCCTCCCCGGTCCCCCCCTCCCTGATCCGGGTAAGAAGCTCCGTTTCCTTCCACCGGTTCCCGGGACGACCATCCCTTCCCTCTCGTTAGACGATCAGTGTTACGTTTTCCTCAGATTTTAGCCCCGATATACAGATTCTTTTCCTTAGTAGACTCAGCAGCAGTATATCGTTCCTCCTTCCTCGCGCCATCCCGTCCTGTCCCACGAGCATCCCTCTTTTCTTTTTGAGTCCCCCGGAGAATAGTCTATCCCGCCCCCCCCCTCCCCTTTCACCTTCCCCCCGATTCTTTCTCCTAGATATTCTGTCGTCGATGAGCCAGGCAGTGTCTTTCAGCCCCTTTTCCCCTTTGATAGGGGCCCTGATAAGGTCTATTTTTAGAGAAGATGGCTGGAAATTTTAGCCGTCCTCCCTTCCATGCTATGTGGTCGTCGGGTTAGTTTTTTCGGCGCTCCCTCAAGAAGTTTCTGATTCGCCTTGATCCACATGTGGTTTGTTCCTTTCTGTCTCTCCGTCTTGAAATTTCCTAGTCTGAAGCCTCTACTGACCCCAAGTATTGGTTTTGGGTGAGGATGATTTTGCATTACTGAGGGGCGATTCCTTAACACTGCCTCCATCCCCCTTTTCTTTCCCTTTTTTCCAATTTGATTTTTACCCAGCCCATGATATATACTCGGAGCCTCCTTATCGGAGCAGTAATTGGTCATTTTGGAACTGGTCCCCTTTTTTTCTACGTTTTCCCCCCTCTCTTTTATGCATCGCTCTCATTTTGATTCTTTTTTTTCCCTTCTTTCCTCTATTTTCTGTGGCAAGGGTCTCTCTTTTTTAACTTTTCTTTCCTGGAAATGATGGAGGATTCATTTTTGCTTCGATTTAGTTCCCCACCCCAAACACTTTTTCCTTCAGCGATCTGGTCTCCTTTTTTCTGATCTATTTGAATCGCGTTTACGCAGCTTTCCCCTTTTTTCGTCCTGATCCACCCAGAATCGATTTACCCGTAGCATCGTTTGATTCCCTCCCCTTTGATGAGTTGAGCTGATGGCCCTTCCATAAGGGTGAGCCCGACTTATCGGGCATGCCCGTCTCGAGCTTTTTTCTTTTTAACTCATGTGTTTTTGAGTTGTGAACCTCTCCACTCCCCTCCCCTGAGCCCCTTTGTTCTCTTCCCCAGTTGTGCATACCTTCGATGTATTTTTTTTGTGACGCCCTTTTCCCCTCTGAAAGGCCTTTTATTATTTCCCTTTTTAGGTATTGGCTCCTCTCATTCCCCTCCTGAAGCGGCTGGAGAGCTCCATTTTCTGGTCTTTCATGGGCCTTTGACCTACCTTGTTAACTGTCAGAAGGATTCCTCTCTCTAGCTTTTCTCCCTTCCCCCTTCCCTTCAGACGCCAGGCGGGCTCCCCGATAACCCCCGCTTTTTTGACCTTTTCACTCGGTCAAGAGCCTTCGCTTGTTAAATGACGCTTTCCTGTTTCTGATCCTTTTCCCTTTCTCCCCCCTCTCTTCTTTCTTCCTACCTAATTCGATTCTTCCCCGTTTCCCCTTTTTGTCTTCTTCGTGAACAGGGGACTTCCGTCAACCGCGAGATAAAAAGGGGATGTTGATAGGTCACCTTCCCTCCTCGGTTGCCTCTGCTCTCCCCAATTGATTCAGCACTGTGAGTAATGATTTTTCTCCCTAGTGTCGATGCATCTCATTGAAGCCGGCAAGGCTGGTGCTTCCTTTCCTTCTAATTTTCTATTTGATTCCTTTCCGTTTAAGGATAGTGATGTCTTCCTCTTCTGCGTATTTTCCCCCCCTCCATTTTCAAAAGTTGGATACAGGATCGGGTTCCCTCAGAGTCGAGATTCTTTTCCGACTAATGAAACGTGGTCTTCATCAACACTCTTCCAAGCCGCACCTTTTTAGAGGTCTCCCCTTCTTTTTCCTTCCGGTCATCTCTTTTTCTTTCTTTCCCTACTGATTAGAAAAAAAATATTAATTTCTTTTTCCTTTGCATCCGCCCTGCTCCCCTCTGGATAGCTTATCCCTTTCTAGTTACATGATATCAGTTTACTCCTCATACCCTTTTTTTTCTCTCGCTGGATCTTCTTCCTCTCTCTTTCTCTTCAAACCTAAGGCGGTTTTGTTTCCCTGTTCTTTCTCCTTTTTGATCTTTCTTGCCTTTTCTTTCGACCCTCTTCCTGGGACAATAAATGAAGAAGTGGCCTGCAATATACACCGGTAGCTGAGGTCCTCATTCCCTTTTCTGATTTACTCCCTTTAGATTTAGGTACTCCAACATCTTCTGTCCAGATCATGTTTCCCCGTGATAGGGCCCTATTTTTCTCATTTGCACGGTCATGAATGCCTTCCTACTTTTTCCTCCCTCTAAGTCACCTCCCTTTCCCTGGTCTCCTATTATACTGATACCATTTTTCTTCTTGCTTCAGGCATACAGACCTAAGAAATTTTCCCATTTACACCAGGTGATGCTCTTGTTCTCCTCTGAACCTTCTAGTTCCTTCCCCTTTTTTTTCTCAATGATTTAGATTGATGTCTCCTTTCCGCTTCGACCAGAACTGAGCCACCGTTTTCGTGCAAGTGGAAGACCCCACCCCCCCCCCCCCACCCCCCCCCTCCCTTGAATCGGGAAGACCCACTCCTGATTCCGCTCCCCCCTTATTTTCCCGATACCCTTCACATTATACCGGACTGGCCCCCCCCTTATTTTCTCTGGATCTTCTTCCCAAGAGTTCCGTTTTACGAGTATAGTCGATCAATCTGATCATCCACGTCGTCCGGGCTCCCCTTCCCTTTTGTCCTGGCATTCCACTTTCTCTTAGATCGATCGGATGAAGACAGCGGGCTCTTCCCTTTCTCTCCCTAAGACCGCGTTTTTAATGCCGGTTGAAAGGACCTAATCCCAATACCGTTCGCTCCCCTTAGATGTAAGCTCTCCCCCTTCTCCGCTAGGAAGTTTTTCTCTCGGATTTCCCCCCCCGACTCCCAACACGGCGGCGCGGCCCTTGATTATCTCTCTGCCAGTGATAATGACTAGTTTTCCTCCCCAGTTCCTTTCTGGATCGTATTTTTCAGTTCCTTTCCGGGTTCGCCCCCTTCCCCCCCCCTACCATATTTTTGGACCAACCTCGTCTTTACCCCTAAACGGGGATAATCAGATCCGTTCTATCTCTTCTAGACTCCCTTGAACCTCTTCTCTTCCCCTTTTTCAGGATTTCCTTCTTTTCCCTACCCCCCTCTTCAACCCCTCTCAGACTCAGCAGTTATTCTATCGTTAGTCTCGACCCAAATTCTAGAGTCTCCCCCCCCTCTTCAGTGCTTTTTTTTCTTCCT
>Ga0179593_1488910_pt1 | contig 12712 bp, 18 predicted proteins | sample CZODoug2_1_08_16_FD_185931 | JGI IMG/M metagenome (GOLD analysis project Ga0179593, IMG submission 185931) | Vadose zone soil fungal communities from Angelo Coast Range Reserve, California, USA - CZODoug2_1_08_16fungal (PacBio error correction) | ecosystem: Environmental > Terrestrial > Soil >... | reverse complement strand
TCCCGTCTTGCCTATGATGGGTTTCTTTACGTGTCACGGCAGGGACCGTTGTTTCAGTATTCTCCTCCTGCCCTGCTCTTTTTTACCATGAACGTAATTTCCAAACCTACCCCAACGAGTTTCTTTAGGGAATGTTTAGATGGAGTGTATCGCTTCTCTCCCGCCTTTAATTTCCTTCTTGTTATACTCAAAGAAGGTGAGCTCCTCCCCTGTCGGTTGGTTTTGTGTCTCTTAGGAATTTTGGATGTGTTGGACCTTGGGGGGATGGGGGGGGGGAAACTGGGGGTTGCTGCCGTTTTGGGGTCCTGTTGAGGGATTTTTGCTTAGTTCGAGGGATGGGGCGCGGCTTGGTGGTGGTCGGTTTTTCTGAGTGGGTTTATTTTGGTTGGGTTGGGTGTTTATTGGGAGTTTCTGTTTTTTTTTGGGGTTTTGTGGGGTTTTGGTTTTGGGAGGGCGGTTTGGTGGGGCTGTGGTTGGTTGGGCTTGGTTCTGTTTGGTCGCTTGGCTGTATATTCTCTTCGTGAGGCACCTGGGGCTTCTTGCGGGGCTCTTGGGGTGGTTGGTTTTAGTGTGGTTTGGGTTTGTTTTATCGCCTTCTGTGTTCAGTTTGTGGGGTGCTGTGGTGTGTTTCTGGATGGTTTTGAGCTGGGTTTTCTTTGGTCTGTTTGGTTGTTTCGGTGGCCGGGTCGGCGGGGGGGTCACTGGGCTCTCCTCTATTCTGGGGGTTTGCTTTGTGGTCTTCTAGTGCGAGGGGTGTTCGTTGGTTGTTTTTGGTTGGGGGTGTTTTCTGGCCTCTTTTTTTTTTGGCCTGTTTTGGTTTGGGGTGTGGGGGGGCCGTCGATATTTTTTGGGGGGGGGGTTTTCTGAAGTTTTGGGTGGCGTCGAACCTTTTGTTTTGGGGGCGGGTGGTGGTTGTTTTTGGGGGGGGGGGTGTTGCGGGAAGTGTTGTTCTTGGTTTTGTTTGGGTGGGTGTTTGGGGGGTTGGCGTGGGGAGGGTGGGTGTTGCTCGGCCTTCTCTTTTCTGTGCTCGGTTTAGCTTCGTCCGCTTCTGGTTGTTTTTTGGGGGATGGGCGGGGATGGTCCTGTTGGGGCTGTGGGGGCTGGCTCCCTCGGTTGTGTTTCTTCGTCTTTATTCCCTTGTTTGGGGAGGTTCTTCGGGGGGGCAATCGTTCGGCTTTTGGTTTCTTTTTTCCATTTTGTGCTTTTTTTTAGTTGGTTGTTTAGGGGGGCGGGACTGGGGTGGCCGGTGGGTGGTGGGTTTTGTGTGGAGGGTTTCCGGTGGCACTGGGGGCGCGTTAGGGGGGTTCGGTTAGGGCTTGTGTCGTTTTTTGATTTTGGCTTTGTTTAGTGGTATTGGGTGGGTGGGGGGGGGGGGGGGCGGGGGAGTTTCGTCATTTTTTTTGTTGGGTATGGGTGGTGGGGGGGGGGGTGTTTTTGGGGGTGGTGGGGTTATTTGGGTGATTCTGTGGTCGGGGGGGGTGGGTGGTTGTGGGGTTTTTGGGTAGTAGGGTATTGTCTTTTGGGAGGTAGGGGGGCTTTATGTGGGGTGGCGTGGTTTTTGGTTTGTGAGGGCGGTGCGCTGGGTTTTGTTGGGTTTGGGCGGGGTAGGGTTTGATTGGGGTGGGTTTGGGTTTTTGGTGGGCGGTGGGAGTGGGGTTGGGATTGAGGGTGTTGGTTGTTGTGGCGCGGGGGTTGGGGTTTATGTTTGGGTGTGGGGGGTGCAGGGGTTTCCTCTGGGCTTTTGTTAATTTTTCTTGTTGTTTTGATGGTTTTGTTCGGTGGTTTTGTGGGGGAGGGGGCTGGGTCAGGATTGAGGTGGGGGTGGAGGGGTCTGTTCTGGGCCGTGTCTTGGTTTTTGGGTGCGTGGTGGTTGGGTTGGTTTCTTATGGTTTGCGGGTGGTGTGGTTTTGCAGGTTGGCGGTGTGGGGTCTCTAGGCCCGTCTGGTTTCGGGGTTGTGGGGATTGTGAGGGACTTTGTTTTTTGGTTGGTGAGGGGGGGCGGGGGGCTTTTTCGGGGTGTGGAAATTGTTTGTTTCTGTTTTGGTTGGGGGTTTTGGGGTGTTTGGTTTGTTTTGTAGGGGTGAGGGAGGCTCTCATTTTGGTGTTCTTCTTTGGGGGGTTATTTGCTGGTGGTTGTTGTCGTGGACGGGGGCTTCGGATACGGTGCTGCCCTCGGGGTTGGTTGGTGGGGTGTTGTGGGGGGGGCGGCTCTTTTCGGGGGTTTTGGGGTGTTTGTTTTGGAGGCTTTGGGTTTTCGGGGGCGTGTGTCCTTGATTTGTTTGTGTGGGGGGTGTGGCCTCGGGGGGGGTTGTTTGGGTGGGGGGGGGGGTGGTTTCCCCTTCGTGGCGGGTTTGTCTGTGTGGTCGCGGGTGGCGCCTGTTTGTTGGAGCGTGGGTCTGTTAGGTCCCTTGGGCTTTTTTGGGAGGCGTGGTTGGGGTTTGGGCGCGGCTTTTTGGGCGGTCTTTGGGGGGGGTGTGGGGTCGGGGGGGCGGTTTTGCGGGGGTGTTGGCCCCTGGGGGGGGGGTGTGGGTCCGTCCGGGTCTCGGACGCGTAGGGGAGTTAATTATTCCTGTGGCGGCGACGTTCACCGGGGTTGGAGTCGGGAGGGACGGGTGCTCCTGAGTATTGGGCTTTTTTTTGGTGGGTCATAGGGTTTTCTTTTCTCGGGGTCGGGGGGGGGGTGAGTTGGTGGGTTTTGGACTCGTGTGTGTTTTAGTTTTTTAGTGGTTTTGCTGGGGGGGTTGGGGGGTAATTCGGTTGGTGGGCTCGTTAGTATTTTTTGGGGTTGGGTTGTTCTTTTGGTGGGGTGGGTTTGGGGGGTGGCGTCGGGTGGGGGGTGTGGGGTTTCTTGGGTTGGGGGGTTTGTTTTAGGTCTCTGTGGGTGTGGCTGTGGGGGTAGGGTTGATGCGCTTTTGTGTTGGCCTATGTGTGTTTATTGGGGGGTGGGGAAGGGTCGTTGGGGGGGAGGGACGGGGGTACTTCTTGGGTATGGGGTTTATGGATAGTGGGTGGTGTTTGTTTCGGTGGGTTCGGGGGAGATGTCGGGTAGTACGATCGGGCGTTGTTTGTTTGGATTGGTTCTCGGGAGTGGTGGGGGTGCGGGGGGTGGGGGGTATTTGGCGTCGTTGGGTAGTATATTATTTTTGGGGTGTGTTTTGTGGGGTGGGCTTGGGGGTTGGTAGGGGTGTGGTGGGGGGGGGTAAGCGGTGGTTTCTTTTTGTTTCTTATTTGTGGTTTGGTGGAGCGGTGGTGGTTTTTCGGGGGGGTTGTGGGCTTGATTTGCTTCTGTTCTTTTATCCTTCGGCGTGTGGGCGGTGGTTTGTCTGTTGCGTGGGGGTTGTCGGTTTTTATCTTCTCTTTCTTTGGTGGGAGTTTAACTTTTGACTTTGCGGGTTTGGTTGGGTGGGTATGGGTTTGGTGTTGGTGGCGGGGTTGTGGGCTCTTTGGTTCTTCTTATCCTTGTCCTTTTTGTTTGTTTCGTTGGGGTAGTGGTGGTGCGGTGTGTTTTTTCGTTCGTTGGGTTTGGGATTTGGTTTCTTTTGCTGTAGCCTCGGTGGGGATCTGCTGGTCCGCTCTATCCACAAATAGTCCCATGCACCCGTTGGGGTTACGGTATTCCCAGTGCTTCACCATCTGTAAGGGGATTGTGCGTGGTGTGGTGGGGCTTGGGGGGTGGGGTTTTTTTGGGGGGTGAGGGGGGGGGCCTGGCTTTGTTGTGCTTTTAGTTGTGGGGTCTGTTGGTTTTGGGCCGTCTGGGGGTTTAGTGGGTGGTGGGTGGTAGGGTTGGGTGTTATTTGGGAGGTTGTGTCTGGGAGGGGGGCGGGTGGGATGGTTTGGGCGCATGGCTTTTTGGCTTGGGTGTTGGGCTTGTGGTTTGGGGGTTGAGTCGGTTTTGGGCTTTCTTGGGGGGGGGCTGTTGGTAGTTTGTTGGGGTTGGGTGGTGGGGGGAGGGGGGGGGTTGTGGGGAGTTGTTTCTGGGGCGTCTGCGGGGGGTGGAACTTCGGTTTGTTGTGTTGTCTTCGGTGGGCGGGCTGGTGGCGGGGGGGGGGGGCTTTTTCATTTAGGGGGTTTAGGGCCTTGGGGCTTGTTTATGGAGTGGTTCCGGGGGGGTTTCTTGGGGTTTTGGTTTTGTGCGGGGTTCTTTGCGGGGGGGTCGGGGGTTGTGTCTTTTGTTGTTTGGTCCGGGGGGTCGGGGGGTCGGGGGGTCTGTTGGGGCTTTTCTGTGCTGGGTGGTAGGGCCTTTTGTCAGTGTATGTTAGTGGAAGGGGGGTGTTGGTTTCTGGGTGGTAGCTGGGGTTTGGGTGGTTGGTTGCGGTTCTCCTGTTTTTGTGTGGCTGGTGGGGGGGCGGATCTTTCGGTTTGTTTGGTTTGTTTTGAAGGATCATTGTTTGGTGGGTGGGGGGGGGTGGTTTCTTGGGTATGTGTTTTTTTTTGGGTTTTGTGTTGTGATGTGGATTTGTGGACTGGGGGGTAGTTTTGGTGTCTTGGGGTTTTTGTTGGGTTTGTTTTTGGGTGATGACGTGTGTGTTTGTTGTGGTTCGGTGGGGGTTTTTGGTGGTTGTTGGTGGTTTTTTTTTTTTTTTTTTTTTTTTTTTTTTTTTTTTATTTTTTTTGCTATGTTCCTATTCCCGCCGCAACACCGTGTGGATCACTTTTTCCCCCCGTTTTTTTTTGCCTTTTTTCTTTTTTCGGCCCTTGTCCCCCAACGGGTTAGACATTCGTATCCCGTCCCTTTTTCCTTTTCAAGATCCTTGCCCCAATTTTTTTTTACCTCCGTACAAATTTCCCGAAGCACCTATGTTCCCCCCTCCGGTTCCAATCTCCCCTTTTCATTAATGGCCCAGAATTCCCTTCGTTTTCCCATGAAGGGCCTTTTTACCAGAAGCCTTTTCTGCGTGTGTCCCTTTCATTCGCTCGTTTTTCCTTTCCTACTGAGTGTTCGGCTTGGTGCCCACACCCTGAGTTGGTTTGCTTCCGATAATCCCGGGACTTGTCCACAAATTATAAATAGTTCCCCCTTTGGCTGCCGATCCTTTTTCCGGACTCTTTTTTCTTTTTTTTGCGCCCCAAAACAAACCCCCACACCCCTTTCCCCCCGACTTGGGACATCCTTTTTGCTTTTGCCAGTTCAAGGAAGAGAGTTTGTTTTTTGTTCGATCCTGGTTTTTCTTATTGTTTATTTTCACGGCAACGTTTCTCGAGCCAAATACCCGAAACTGAAAGGCCTGTGTTTTCTTCACAGTTTGCAGTCTTTTGCCCCCCCCGAGAAATTTTTTCTGTCTTTATGCTTTGCCCACCCTTCTTGTACTCTTGATGGTTCTACCCCCATCTTACCAAAGGTCCTAAAAATTTGATAATCTCCCTTCTTTTTAGGACAAGGTGACCCGGACCCCAGCGCATTACTTTTTTTCAATGGTGGGGAGGGTGTCCTTACTTTCGCCACAGGATGAGCCCCCACGGACCCAACCATTTTTCCCGTGGACCTTTGCACTAGCTCCACGAAATCCCCCCCTTTTTTTTCCACCAGCACTCTTCCGTTGAGTGATACTCCCAACCCCTGATATTTTTCCAAACTCGCTAAAGAGTTTAAGTGATGGACACACCAAACTGAACCTCCTGTTTTTACCAATGTTCCCATGGCTTGTTTTCTTTTACGACGGCCGGTAACTCCTGTCGTTCTTTTTCTTTGGTCACTTGTTTAGCCGATTTTGAACTTAGTCACAAACACCTCTTACCTCCCAACCCCCCCACTTGATCGCATGTTTCTTTAGTTCCCCTCTGTTGCTACCCACTCAAGATTTGTTCCCCCACTTTGTACCCAAGTCTTTTTTTTTTTTTCAGGACTCACCCCACTTATAAGGTGTAAAGTGATCGTCCCCCCAGTTTTAATGTTTCGGTCTTTTCTGCATTGACAAGGTCTAATTAACAATTTTTTAACCTTTTAGAATTCTTCGCCCCCTGGCATTGGTCAGCAACTTCATCGGTTTGGGCATTTTTAATTTTCTATATTTTCGTCTTGGCCTTTTTCTTGGTGTTCTTTGTTGCTTTTCGATTTTTCCATTTTAGCTGGTTCATTAATTTTCCTTTTGCTTATGTTGGCTTCTTTTTTTTTGGGCTTTTTCCTTCCCTCCTCTTTTTTAACCCGATCTTCAGCTTCCTGGGGCAATGGGCATTAGAGAGTCCCCCCCGAGTTCTTTGCCTTTAAGCCCAACCTCTCCAAAAACCTTCTCCCCCCTGGACTTTCGTCCCTTAACCTTTTTTTCGACATTGTGGCTGGACCCCCACCCCCCACATTCTATTGGCGTCGGTCTTGTCGAAGACCCCCACTTCGCTTGAGGTTAACCCCGGAATCTTCACGGCCTCCCTTTTCTTTTACAATGTGCTCCGGAGGTTATGAGAATCTCCCCCAGTTTTTTAAAAGTGTCCTTTCTTTGTTTATGTGTACGTGGGGTTGAAATCTTTCCCCCCCCTTTCCTCCACCTCTTTTTCTCTTGAGCACCGGTTTCTGATTCGGGGATTTTTTTTTTCTTTTCGCAACAAACCGTCCTTACTCTATTTCCTTCTCCCCCTTTTCGTTTTTTTTTTGTTGAGATTTTTTTCTAAAGCCTTCGGTTTTAACCTCTCACCCTGTATCATGACCCAACCCCGCAGCACAAATAAACCACTCTTCGAGTTTTCAAATCTTAGCTTACCCATCCCCCCAACCTTACTGTCCGCTTCTTCCTTCTCCATTCCCCCACTTAAAGGTAGTACGATTCTGGACTTTTAGCCCATTCCTTTTTTTTGTCCCCCCCGGACCCCCGTCCCACCCCTATTTAGAGACACTTTTCCCTTCCCCTGTTACTGTCCCTCAAAAATTGGTTTTTTTTCTCTCTTTTTAGATGATTTTTAAGTCTCCCTTCTTTTGCTCGTCCCGGGGACTGTACTCTTGTTTGAGAGTTATTTTTGCCCGTTGCCTTCCTTACCCCTCCCCCCCCCTTCCCAAGGAGCAAATTCCCGCCCCAAAAGATCACGGCCCTTTCCCCAGGATAACCTTCGGAAAATTTTGCGTCTTCACATCCCCCCCTTAGCAGAATAATCCCCCCACACCCCCCCCTTTTTCCTCTCTGGTCTCCCCTCTAGGTTGTGGCCATTTATTGGCCGAAGTCGTAATTCTTTCTCCGTCCCCCCCCTTTTTTCTTTAAAAGTGCAAAAAATCCTCGCGTTCCCCTTTCTAAGACGTTTTGTAAAAAATGGCGAGTCTTTTTTACCCCCCCTGACCATGAAACCCCCCCAACACCCTTGGGCTGGGTTCCCCCCCCCCTCTGAAAACACCGGGTCGGTTTGCACACAGCCCAACTCCTTTTTTCTTCCCTGTGTTTGTCCCCGTACTTTCTCCTTGTTGTGCTCCAAATCCCTTCCCTTCCCACCATTCCCCTGCAGAACTTTCTTCGAAGATTTTATTCCCTCCTTTTTCCTTGATGACTTTTGCCCCATTTTCCCCCCTTTCCTTTTTTTTGTTGTTAAAATGAACCAATTGGGGTTTTGCAGATTTCTCTTTTTTTCGGCTTTTTCCCCTTGAGTTTTCATCCCCCCAGTCTTTTTTGCCTTGGTTTTTGATAAAACACAGTTTTTGCTTCCGTCTCCCTTTTGACCGTTTTCTCTCCAGTGCCCTTTCTCCCATTAGGGCCACTTCTGTGTTTTTATGGGCATGTGAGAATCTGCTCCATTCCGAACTTAAGCTTTAAATTTTTCACCCCGTTATGGATTCAACATGCCCCGCTTTCCCTCTCCATTCGGGTTCTCTTTCCCCTTTTCTTTTGTCAAACTCCTGGCGTCTTGTACACTCTTGCCTTATCAGAACCGACCTTTTCCTCTGGACCCCGTGGAGTGAAATTCTTCTTCTGTTTTTTGGAAGCTTTTCCTATTTTTCCTTTTTACCGGAATTGTTATAGACCTTTGTAGCTCCTCACAAACCAAGATTTAATTTTGCTTTTCCCCCCCTTGGACTTGTGAGTCCCCCCTTCGTTTGTTTGGTTTTTAATTTTCTTTTCGAGCCTCGAATCCCCCTTTTTTTTAGGCCATTGTTCGGATTCCCCCGGTTTTTCCTACTGAACACCGCAATTTTTTTTTTTTCCGCAATGTCCCTTGGATCAAAAAATCTCCACCAACCAGGTTCCCTCCTATGCCTTGCGGACCTTCACAGCTCCTCCTTTTTTGCAATACTGATTCATTATACGTTGGCTTTTGCGTACCTCTTCCCCCCTGTTTGGATACTGTCAAAAAAAAAACCAACCTTTTCGTCCCTCCTTTTTTTTTACTCTTACCGTTGGTGACCTTCCACCCCCCTTCAATTGTTAGTCATCCAAAAACCTTTACCCCCTTTTCGTCAAAATGTCCAAACCCCTTCCTTTGCCCCCCTTTTTACGGAAATGTGTTCACTTTAGGCCCTTGCTTGTCGCCTTTTTTTTATTGACATCCCCCCCCCGTGTGTAGGAGGTCAATGCCAGGATGCCTTCCACCCCCCACCCGAAGGCACGAGGGTTTAATCCCCCGGCCTCACACCGACTCCCCTCCCCCCAACCTTCCCGTTTGCCGCATACGCTTTGTTATGGTCGGATTAACTTTTCCCCGGCAGATGATCACCCTGCACACAAACATCATTTTTGCCCTTTTTCTTTTCTCCCCTCCGGATTCCTTTTTCTCCCACCCTCCCCTTTTTTTTTTTTTTTGGAGCTACCTTCTTTTATGGTGCTTCCTTTTCCGCTGAATGTTTTCACTTTTCTTCTTGGTCCATCTTTCCCCCTCCTTGGAAAAAATTACTCTACCCCCCACCTCCTTCAGGCGTGCGTAGTTGCAGTTGGAAGTGGTTTGCTGATGGGTCGTCCCAGCTCATGTCTGCAGGTAGCTGAGTCCTGAACTACAAGACGGGGATGTCGTTATTGTTGGGTTGTTCTTTTGGGTTTGGTGGGGTGTTTGGTTTTTCTGGAGCGTCTTCCGGTGCTTTGGGTTTCGTGCTCTTTTTTGGAGTTTTTTTTTGTTTTTTATTTTTGTTGGTGTGTTTTTTTCGGGGGTTTTGGGGGGGGGGGGTTTTTTTTTGTCGTTTTTTTGGGTTTTTTCTTCTTCTTTTTTTGGTTGGGGTTTTCTTTGTGTTTTTTGGGTTTAGGGTTTTTTTTCCGGGGGTTTTGGTTTGGGTTGGTTTTTTTGCTTTCCTTTTTTTTTTTTTTGGGGGTGGGTTGGACCTGTTTCGGTTTGGTTTTTTTTTTTTTTTTTTTTTTTTTTTTTGGTGGTGGGTTGTCTTTTTCTTTTTTTTTGTTCCGAAACTCCTCTATGGCCCCCCCGCAGCCACAAACCCTTGCTTCAACCGGCCGGTTTTGCTAACATTTCAGCTTGCCGTTCACAACTTTTTCCGTCGGGTAAACTTGTCCCCCAAACAGGTTGTTCTTTCACATTTACTCACCCACCCCCCTCCGTTGATCCCCTTTTTTCTCAAGGCATTTCATTTACTTGTCTTTCACCGTTGGCCTACAACAACCCCCAATGATTTCCGCCTCCCCCCCAAGATCCCCCACCCCCTTCTTTCAAGCCCAACCCTTAAGGGGTCCTTGGTTACCCCCCAATGCCCAATCCAGCTCCCAATGGTTTTTTTTAGGCCTTCTTCCCCATGGAAAATGCTTGCTTCCGTTGTAGTAGGAGCTTTTGATTCCTTGTGTAACTTTCTTGGCTCCCCTTGGTCTCTCCCAACCCCCCGTTGTTTTGATGGAGTTGGTTACCAGATTTTGGCCCTGCTAGTAACCCTTCTCCCAACTTTCCGAGTTGAGCGAATGTCAGCGGCCTTCAACCCCCCACCTGAATGAAGTGTTGCACTCGTTTTTGAATTACTGTCCCCCCTCACGTGTTTGAGTTGTCTCTGACCTTACTTTCCTTTTTTTTCTTCTCCTCGAGCAGAGGATCGTTTCTTTCCAAGAATACCTTTTTTTTCCCCAGTGTGGTTTTAAATTTTCCCTCTCGAACCCGTCTTCTCGTCTTCTAATCACTAGCGTTCCCACGAACGTGTTTTATTTGTTTTCGAACTCTCCGTACCGGACTTTCGACCTGTCAACCAGTATTCATACTTAAAGGGGGTTAAAATTCCCAAGCATTTGTAAATTGTTTGAAGGGCTGCTATTATACTGTTTCAGAAAGCGACTTTGTCCTCCCCACGGACCTCAAACTAATTTTTTAAAGGATATCCTTTAAATTCGATGTCCCCCACAACCAGGTCTTTTTTTACTTAAAATTTTCCTGTTAAAACCCCTTTAACCCCCTCTCAAGGTTCTACCACCCTACCCCGTCCACATATGACCCTTTTCTCCCAATTCTCTTGACCTGTTTCCCCCCTTCACTTTTCCCAATCTTTAAAGCTTGTGTTGGCTTTTTTTCCCACCTCTCCCGCTCGTGGGCAACCCCCTTTTATTTTCTTTTCTTCTTTTTAGCATTTTCCTTCCTTTTCTCTCTCCAAGAACCACTACCTTACATTGACCCAACCCACTTGGTAAACTTACGTTAGGATTCTTGTTTTTCCCCGCTTGTATCCTCTGTGTAACTAACTTTCTGGGCCCTGCCCCAATGACCTCCAGTCTTTTTTTTTTTGGAACGAAAGCGGGCCCCCCCCCCCCCCCCGTTTTTGTTTTCCCCCCCCAGTTTCGTCTTTAAGTTAATCTCTGTGTCTTTTTTTTATTACAGACCCTTTTTTTACACAGAAAGTTTTGTACCCCTATCTCCTGTTATCTGAAAGGCTGGGTGACCCTTTTTTTCATCGTTTGCTTTTTTTTCCTTCGTTGATGATTATGGTTTTTGGTTTTGGTGGTTCGTTTTTTCCCATTCAATTCCTCTTTTGGCCAGTCTCTTCGTTTTGTTTCCTTTTTTTTCGGTGAGGTGCTATGGGCTTTGTGTTCGGCCAATCACATCCAACCCCACCTCTTCCCGCTCCGTCACCTTTGTCGCACGTTTTTTTTTGTGAGACGAGCCACAGAAGGCGGCTCCCTTTAAGGAGGATACCCCCAAAAAAATCGTCCCCCAGTTTGCAGGGGGCACCTTACCTTGTTTCCCGGAACTTTTAGTGTTTTCCTGACCCAAAAATCTATGGCCGTGTTTATTTCGTGACTTTTTCACAACATTTCTTGTGAGGTCAAGCCACTTAACGGACCTGTTTCGTGGGAATGTTGCCCACTAAGGCGTTTCCAGTTGTTTTTGTTGCCCCCTTCCTGCCTGTTTGCACTGTGGCTTATTCATCCTATTTTTCTGGTTTTTCTTGCTTTTGTGTTATGTGGACCCTACCCTGTCCCCCCCCCTTTCGCTCCGCATATATTAATAATCCTTCAATGTTGTTGTTTCTTTCAGAGCTTTGCTTTTTTTTCTTATCCCTTCTTCAGTCCCCCCAAGCCTATCGATTCCTCCAACTGCAGTCCAAGCCCCCTATAAATGATTAGCAGTGACTGGCTTAACTACCAACACGTACACACTCTTGACTTCCCAGTCTAATTTTGCCCCCTTTCCACCCCGGGTAGTCATGGATTGGCCAGAATTTTTTTCCCCCCCCCCTCCAAGGTTGAAGACCCGGACCAAACCCTATGATCGTCCGTCCCCCCAATTTGAACATTCCATTTTACTGTTCTTTTTTTGGCCCCCAACTGGCGCGAGCGTCTTTTTTTTTTTTTCCCCTCTTTTCTTTTCTTAAGGTTACGTATGGGTCTTCGTCCCCGCGGTTTTTCCCCCTGAATGTCTTTCTCCCGGTCTGTATTCCACCCAACATTGACCCTCCCCTCCCCAACACCCCCTCCTGGACCCAATAAAGGATTGCTACCGACCCGACACCGTTCAGGTATTCCTTTTGGACCTCACCCCCACGCCCGACCTACTTACCCCCCCCGCTCCGCTAAGAGGTGGTGTCGTTTTTTCTAGGGGGTCACATCGCTCTTTTTCCCCCCCCCGAAAAAAGTCCATTCCCTAAATCCTCCCCTCTTTTCTACCCGAGAACGAATGGGTTGCCCGAGTCTTTTCCCCTAAACAACACCCGCCTTTCTTCCCCCCATTGCCCAAAATTTATTGGAAGTACGAAGGTCCTTTCACTTTTTTTTTTTTGGTTGCACCCCACTCCAAAAACCCCCATCGTGTAATGTTACACGTTGTCCTTCGTCTTGATTAAGTCCTTTATCGGCTCCTCCCTCCCTTCCCAGTGCCCATATGTGCTTTTCTTTGACCTGCGCCTTCCGTTACTCGCCCCCCACACAACCAGCTTTCCTACCAATTTTTTTTTTTCCACTTGGTTTTGCCTCATGATCTCGTGGCCGCTTTCCCCCCTTCTGTAGTCTCATCAAAGTCTGGTTTTACCCAACCCCCCCATTGGATTCGCCGCCGGGTTGGGTCCCCCCCCGACGCCCTTTTTTACTCTATTCCCCTTTTTGGACCAACCATTAGTTGTATGGGGCGTTTTTTCGCCTTCTTTTGCCCATTAGATGAACGTACCACCCCTTTCCAATGGCTGTCTCTACCCATTTGCACCGGAGTTTCCAGATTATCCCAATTCAGTCGCGTTACCTTCGATGTCCCTAAACCAACATTGAGGACAATGTAACACCCCCAACTGTAGTACTAGCCACAACCTTCAGCAAATTTCCTTCTTTATGGACCGACCCAACAACCAATGCAATTCTCTGGGACGCGCCGTTTGTTGGCTCTTGCCTGTTCACCG
>Ga0179593_1333197_pt1 | contig 12712 bp, 9 predicted proteins | sample CZODoug2_1_08_16_FD_185931 | JGI IMG/M metagenome (GOLD analysis project Ga0179593, IMG submission 185931) | Vadose zone soil fungal communities from Angelo Coast Range Reserve, California, USA - CZODoug2_1_08_16fungal (PacBio error correction) | ecosystem: Environmental > Terrestrial > Soil >... | reverse complement strand
CTTTTTTGGCTTGCCGAATTTGTGCTTTGTTTTCATTATCGCGGAGTGGCAGCCCCTGTTATTTTTTTCTACGCCTTACGTCGAGTCTTGTATCGATTCCACGGACGGGACCCTTTCTCCCCAGTTGGTTAATTTACCCATTTTTTCGTTTCTTTTCCTTGGGGCTGCTTCCATATCAATTTTTTGGCGTTAGGATGGTGAAATAGATTCTGTCTTTTTCTCTAAGCTCCCAATTAGCAGAATCCTTCCAACTTCACTCGAATCTCCACAAGTTTCATCACCTTTGTCGCTTTTAAGCCTTTGCATTCCGTGCAAGACCGAGTGTTGATGTGAGATTTGATCCTGGCTTACGCTCCTGCAAATTTTCAGGCGGGACCGCGCCCCACTTCTACGCCGTCCCTTGATGCCACGATCTTTAGTCGCTTCCTGTCCTCCAGCCTTACAGCACTTTTTTCTTTATCCATATTCTTTGTCATCTTCTTATTTGGTCCCTTTTTGATATGTAGTTTGTTTTAGCTTGACCTATTGTGCGCTTCCAACCCTCGCAAGCCCTGCTCTCAGCTATGTTCTCCTTGGAAAGAAGAGGCTCCAGCAGCGCGTTTTAGTTTCTTTCCCGTTACTCCCCGTCTTATCTTGGATTTTCGTGCCTCGCCAGGCTATGACAACTTCAAGTGGGGCTTGAATCCCCCCCGTGCGACCTATTTTCCAGTACCGTTGCTGATGCATTTGGTTTGTGATTTTCTTCGGGTGCCTGAATCTTCGTCCTACCCATTCCTCTAAGGAAGCGATAGGAATAGAGTTGCTGACCCAACGACTAAAAGCTGGCTGTCTTTCCCCCCGGATCCTTTCAAGTGTCCTTTTTTCCACTTTTTCTTTTTTTGGCATCTGTCCTCTTCCGCTCTTCGGAGGCTGTAGCACTATCCAGCTTCCAGCAACAGAGTTTTCTGAGTACGGCACGATTTTTGCTTTTTTGGACGTTCCCGCGTGAGTACTCCAAACTTTCCAAACCCCTCCGTTGTTTCGTGCCCCAAAGACTTCTCAAAGGTTCTAATTTCTTCACTTGACTCTCGAGGAGAGTTGTTAGCTGTCACGAAAAGTGGGCAACTGAACGACGGTCCCTTGAGTCTCCTCTGGTGAGAACGCGACCGCACAATGCCCACCCCAAACCTTGACCTTCTGCACTCCTGCTCCCTTCGCCTTTCTTTTGCTGCCTCAGGTCATTTCACGATTATCTGCAACTGGCTTGATGGGGTCTCTTGCAGTTTTCTGCAGTCTTTCAATCTGATCTTCCTTTTGTCCGTCAGCGATGTCGGTCATTCCCCTCACTTTCGGACATTTTTACTCTCGCTCACGTTCTTCCGCGCTGCTCAATTAACGTGCGCGACTAGTGTTTGACCGTCGGCATCCCTACTTTTTCCCTTTTGAGTCCTTTCTTTCCCAATCGGTGAGGGAAACCCTTTTTGGATGGCGGCTTCTAGAAGTCCCTCTTCTCGTTTTTTCCCCTTTTTTGTAACCCTAGGTTCGTCACTCTGACGAGGGTCTTTGTCTTCTTCACTGTCGCGTAGGGGTCCCTAGCACCCTCCGATTTTCGAGACGTTTTTTCCCCCCTCGACATCCACCCTCCAGATTTCGGGACACTGCCTCAGATTCGTTCAACACTTCCCCGAAAGATGCGTCCGCCAGGAAGGTACGCTCAGCCGGCCCCCGACCCAACCTGGTAACAATTCCGACTGTTTAGTTTTCCACGCTTCTTCATTCCTCCGTACCCCTTACACCCCCCCGGACGCCGAGCCCAAGGGGCATCCCCGGTTCTTGTGTGGTTTTGGTTCGTTCGGATGTCTTGCAACTCCGTGATTTCTCCCTCCCTTCACCCTTCTGGTCATTAGGGTCTCCAAGGACGATCACCAAAACTGTTCCCCAAATGACAACGAAGGACGGAACCTTTTTTTTGGCCCCACCCAGAGGTTTCAATATGGTCTACAGTGTTCCCTACCCCTGCGATAGTTTCCCACCCCTTTCCTCAGCAAAGCCCCCCCTCAATCACGATTTCCCCCCTTGCTACCCCAAAATACCCCTAGGTTCAACCCCTCCCTTTTCAGAGTAACTTAGCATTACTCCCAACACCACCCTCCATCGGCGGATGGAACTAAGGCATCGCTCTGGGACCCCCTTTTTTCCCAAGTTTTTTGCTACCGCTGGAATTGCTTCATTTTTGGACGATCACGGTACCTTTGGGATGTGAATCTCAACGCTTTTTTAAGTCTCCGTCTAGAACTTTCTTGAAGTCAGCCTGCCATGGTTGTCTCCGCGTGCTACTAGTTTTTTTCACCCCTCTGAACCCCCCGTGATTTTCTTCCTTCCACCGATATACTGTCTTTCGCCGACTCTAAGCTTTTTTGCGCCTTCGCCTACCCCCACCCCCGTCCCTTACTCTCAGTTCTCATTTTACTGATTTTTTTTGAGCGGTCTTGCTCAATGAAAGGCAGTCTGGAGGAGGGAGTTCTTTCAATAATTTCCTTTTTGACTGTTTTGCTTGCCCTTTTGCTGCAAATTGACTCGCTCCCCCTAAAGAAATTCTTACCGTTTTGTACTGTAGCCGTCCCCCCTCGAAGAATTCACATTCTGACCTATTTCGCACTTTGCCACGCAGGTTTTTGCTCCCTTCTCTCGTCCCCGGCAACTTTTCTCCGGCGAGTTTATGTGTCCTTTTTTTGCCGTTTGACTTCGAAACCGGCCTCCCCCATATTTCCCCCCACAGTCTATAGACGCAAGCGGTGCCGCTTGTTTGAATTCGTTATCCTGAGGATTGTATTGTCGGGAGTCATTATGGGCCCACCCCCCCCGACACTTTCCCGATTTTCATCCCCCTCCTGGAACTTTACGGTGGGGCGCTGGAAACCCCCCTTTTCAGCTACTTTGTAAATATCATTTGCTTCAGGTTCTTTTTCCTTGCCTCGCGGATCTACCGCTCGACCTATCATCCCAAGACTCCTTCTAAGGAGCAGATCCGTCACTTAAGAAGCCACCAGAAAAATACTCCCCGAGGGAAGCTGGTTTTTTGGCTCTGAACGCTTTTTCGCTGGGGACTGCGATATAGATGACCCACGGTTGGGATTTGTCAAGAACTCGTCTTTTCCAAAAGACCCGCACCTGAAGACTGCATAGACGGAAAACTTGACAACCACTCGACCTTTTTCCTCCGACAGGTTTTGTGCTCTTTCCCCCCCTCCCAGGCATAGTCCAAACTTCCCACTACGAAAAACACATACGCTCTGACTTGAAACGCCAGATCCCCTGACAGACTAGGTTTTCTTGTTCTAACCAAAGAGTCGCCTTCCAGAAGCTAAGACTGATTCATCCTACTGTATTGCCTATCGAACTTATGGTTTCGGAGGCTTCAGTCTTTAATGCACTTAAGCTTGAATTCAGAGTTTGTAATGTCCCCACCCCCACAAGCGATGCTGAGCAGACTGAGGCAAAGCCTGTAAGCCCTCCCAGAGTTTTCCCAAATTGCCCCACCCGTGCCCCCCCCAGAACGCCGTCCACTTTTTTTCCTCCCCACACCCCCTTGACAACTTGCGATCGTTCCCCCGCCACCGGTCCCTGCCCCCGCCAACACGAACGCTTGGCGCCAGCTTGTTTTGGTGCTGCATGCTGCCCGATCGAGTCCTTCGAGGGGTTGGCGCCATGGGGGAGGCCAGGTCACTATTAATTTTTTTAACGCCTGAGCCGGACCCCCTGAAGGTGGGTTCCCCATCTTTTTTTTCACTTCTTTAACGCTTTTCATTGCTTTCAGAGGAAGGCCAACCGTGACACGAATATTTTCAAATTTTCTTATTATAGAAGTTTCCCCGAGTTGAGTACAGTCCGCCTTTTTGCAGGAGTTTGCAGGAGCATTTTAAACGTCGTTCTGTTTTTTACCGAGGGTGACTTAAAAACCGGATAGTCGCCCACACAGGGACAGCTCGTTCCCGGTACGGGCCCAACTGCGGGGTTTCACGAGTGGACAGAGCGGGAACCACGGAAGTATTTAGTCCTAACCCCCCCCCCCCATTGGACTTTCTTTCAATGGGAGGGCCCCTTGTACCCTTTTTTGCCATCGTGCTAGGCCTCCCCGATAATGTTCGGTTCCGCCCGGTTCTTTTAGGACATTTTCTCCAGGAACAGGGAGGGAAGGGGCCCCTGGTCTTTTCCGAGGCGGGGCGCACCCCGCACACATCCCCAGCTGGCTGAGGGGTTCGGGATAGAAACCCCCAGGCAGAAGGAAGGGGAAAGCCAAAGAAGGCAAAGGCGAGGAGGGGTCCGAAAGATTGCGGACCGCCTTTCTTGTTTCAGATAATTAAGTTCTCTGCTTGCGAGAGAGTTCCACCTCTCTTACAGAAGAAGAAACAGTATTTACGGGGGCGGTAACATTGAATGAGAAGGGAGGTACGACCTAAAAGACAGTTGAGGTTTTTAGACTGGGGTTTGGAGCCGTTCATATCGACACTCCTAAAGTGTTTAGCGAATTTTAATGATGACCCATGGTTGTGGGAATCCCAGCACTTGTCCCTGGCCCCTGGTAAGCTCAGTTCCAAGACTATCCTTCGGTTTACAGCTCACCTTAAGAACCCTCCCTGAGCTCCCACGGTTTTGTTTTTTAGGATCCCCCTTTTCCCAAGAAAACTGATGTCAACCTGTGCCCCCCCGTCCGTTTTTCCGCAAAAGGACGTCCCCCCTGCGGTGTTTTTGGCAACTTGGTCGTCTTGACACCCACGCATAGTCCGCCGTACTTCTGCATGCTACCCGTTCCCCCAGCTTCTCAATTCGGGTGCATTGGGCCCCCCCCGGGATGCTGAAGATTCGTGCCCCGGTGGTGGACTGCGTCAACCCAGCATTCCTGCACCCTCGGTGAAGGTGGAACCGACAATGTCTGGTTCCGCGCCTTTTTTCTTTTTTTTTCCAATTCTGTCCTGTACTGTCTCGTCGTACCCTTGTCCAACCCCGCGGATTTTTCCACAGACGAGAGAGACTTCGGGTACGAAAAACCGTGCCTGAAAAAGAGGGCCGAAGCCAGGGAGGGCAGCTTTTTGGAGGGACCCTGATCCCTTGGAAAGGGACCCGGTTCGGACGTGCGAGTTGAGTGCGTGTTGTTTAGTCGAGTAGTGAGCCCGAGTTCTTTAGTCGCCAGAGCGTAAGGATTTTTACTCGGCCTCCCATGCTTTGCCGCTCTCTTGAATCCCACGCCGTTACTTTCCCACCACCGGCGCCTTCGTCGTTCCCGTCAGAAGTGCAGTTTCAGGTAAATTTCACAGTCGGAACCACAGAATGCTACCATGGGATGTTAGGAAGTTTAGTTATTTTACGCACTTTCTTGGGAGACAAGAAAGAGGCGGGGGAATAGTTTTCGAGGTGAGAGGTCAAGATATAGGCGTCCTTTGGGGTTGCGGTTTGCCCTGAGTCCTTGCCTTTTCTCGGTAAGTACGGATGCATTTTAGGATGGGGAAGACGTTTAAGTCACAGGAGGCGGGAGGAGGGGGCAAAGAGCCGTCTTTAATAAGACCGAGGGGGCTTTTGAAAATTGGAGAATCTCCGTTTCTGAATTTTCACTTTTCAGCAAACTCAGTCTCTGAGAAAAGGAGGAAAGTTTTTTTTAGATAGACAACTAGAGAAGGATGTCTCAAAGCTTTCCTGGCCCTGCCTTTCAGATTTACTATTCCCCTACGGAGAAGGAGAGGTTTTTTAGAGGCGGAGAACCCACGCTCCGGCGAGGCATCCGGAGAGAGTCGCCGTCCTGAAAAGGATTTTATCCACCACGGCCGACCGAAGAAAACATTTTAGCGCAGGAAAAGTGGCATTCGTAAGCTCTCGTGTTGTGCATTGTAGCCCTTTATTACGGAGTCCTAGTACCTGCGGGTTGTTCCCTCACCTCTCGTTTTTGCTAGGCTGAGAAATAATCGTCTCACCCCATCCCAGACTGACTCTATTCGAAGTCCCGATTTTTTCCAGCACAGATTGAGGCTACTCGAGGAGACAGAGGAGCTTGAGGCCCGTTTGTTTTAAAAGTAAAGGCTAGGTTTGTCTGAAAGCACGGAGGCGGGGAGAGGTCAGGAACATATTGACGGCCCCGTCAATTGACTCTTTTTCGTGAAAATACCGTCCGGTGATGAATTTCTCTCTCGTGACTTTCCGACAACCTTTCTGTATCATGGGAAGGGGATGGGGGACAAGGGTTTTCAAAGGACGTCGCGCAATCAGGGAAGCTTTACCCCCCCGAAAGAAGACAGCGATTGTCCTTCCTCAGTAAAAATCGTCTTTTCTCTCCTCCGACCCTCCCCCGACTCATTCCTTTTTCGTTTTCGTCAAAGGTTTTCGAATCGCTCCTTCGCCAGTTCGCGGCCGAGGTGCGGCAATCAGCGGCTCATTCCCCCGCGTCCGTACGGTAAGAATCAGGTTACCTTGCCTGAAACTAGGCGGCAACTTGCCGGAACCCCCAGGTCCGAGCGGAATAAAGAGTCTTATTCCTTCACTTAGCCTCCACGAGCTGAGCTTGAAACCAGGATACTGATTACACTTTCCACCGGTACATCCTGTTCGTCACATCAAAAGGCCAGTGAATTATCCATCGACATCCTTCCGCCCAGACAGCCCGGTTACTTAGTTGGTGGCAGATACAAGGAAGCCCCTGCTTCCAGTTTCATGAGACGGCAAATCTGATGTGTTTTAGAATGTTTTTCAATATGAGGTTTTCCAAATTCCTTGCACCTTGTCCTTCTCCTCCGAGGACCTATCCTGATATAAAGTTCCCTATGGGCACCCGCAACCCGACAGGCTATGGGCTGTCTTTGATATGGTCCACTTTTGCCTGGTCCCTTCTCCTTTAGACCCCAAAGGACTGAAAACGGGAGTTGATTCCACGATTTTTCCACCGAGTTGCCCAAGAAAATAGAACAACTTAGTGGGAAATGTCAGGTTCTTTATTTTTTCAAGGGTTCCGCCCCCGCATATTACGGTTTTTTAAACCTTCCCCTCGGTTCGTCCTCCCTCTTCAAGACCGGAGTAGGTCTTTGCAGGTTAGAGGGTCCTGTTTACCGGTTTGCCCCTACTCATTCCTGCTCACCCTTTCTGATTAACACTTCCTGAACTTCGCGCCCACGATTTTCTCCCGCTTTGGTCCACCCTGCCCTTTGCTGACGGCCCGTTTCCTAGTCCCCGAGGTTGCGGACCTTGGCTTCCGCCTGGATATATGGCCGCTGCTTCCCGATCTTTTTTTTGAACTTGCTACGAAAACTGATGACTGCCATCGGACCTCCGGTCCGTCGTTCCCTCCTCCCCCCCTTGACGCATTTGCCGCTTCCACCGTTCCTTCGTCGAATCCCCTTTTTTTCGGGCGTTGCTTGTACCCCGCGATTCAACCTAATAAATTTGACTACAAAGAAAGGCGACCCCACTGCAAGTGAACCAGGGGTATTTTAGTACATCCCCCCATTTACGGTGGTCTCAGCTTTCATATATCTTACCTAGGAGAACCGAATTTCTTGAAGTTGGAGTTCCCCCCATGTGTTGCGCGGCTTTTTCAAAATGGTGCGGATTCACCGATGCGCGGGGCGCTGTGACCCTTCTCCCCCAATTTCGGCTAGAATTCAAAATCTGCTCTCCTCGAGCGTCCCCTGCTTGTCTGAGAAGATAAAGTGGCTCCAGCGAGGTCCTCCCTTGTCTTGATAAAAGGGCTAAGCTTTCCTCACCAAAAGCGAGCGGGTTTAACTGAGTCCCCCTTTCTTGTGAGAGAGCTACGAAAGTCCCCAAGTACGTTGGAAAGTAAAAAATCTTAAACACGTGGGAAACCAACCAGTCACGAAGGTTTTCAATCGACGGAGACGGCATATAGTTCAGATCCGACCCGGCCAGATAGATAAAGCGGAGCCAATCTATGGAATCCCTTTGAAAAGAACCCAAGCAAATAAGTGGACCTTGTAAGACACTAACCGAAAGCCCTAGTTGCCCAGGAATGCCAGGAGAAAACCTACTTCGAGTAATTGCTGCCCGGACAAGAAGAAGCGGAGAGTAACGTTTTGAACCACTGTATCGCGAAACCGGAAACGAATAAGACCCTCCCTGCAGAAGTTATTCAGGCGGCCTCGCACTTGGAAACAGTCCATCACTCCACCCCTTTTTCCCAACAATGAAGATTGTGAGTTGGCCAAGGACCCAAAGATAACCCGGTGCGTATATGCAGACGCGGACTACCCCGTAATCATTTCACGACACTTCCTAGGTTGACAGCAGAGCCGAAAAGGGGAGAGTGAATGAGAGGTTTTGGGAGGCGCCCCCAGGAGTCGAAAGCCCCAAGCCCTCCAACGATCATCATGCGGGAATGCGACCAGGTACAAGGGCTTTTATCTGGCGTTAACCCCGGTTCCGGCCTCCGCCCCACGTACGATAAGCGTGAGTTCCCGCCGCCGGCTGGCTCGTTGTCGCGACCCCCCCTTCCCTCAAAAAGGGCTCTTCGAGGTAACAAACCGTAGGTCCCTGATAGAGTCCCCCCCAGTCTCGCTGTTTTTCCCTTACAAACCTCCCCCCCCTGCTCGCCACGGTGTCGCCCAAATAGGGTCTCACGCGCTTTCGCTTAAGTACCCTTAGTCGCGCTCGGCTTAATGAAAATTTTTCCTTTTTTTTTAATTCTGTAGCTACAGCCAAAAAGCCCGGTGGACAAACGAGCCGTGACCTTTTTCCACGTAGCTCGGCGACTTTTCCCCCCCCTCAACTCCCACAGAACAAATGTTTTTTTCAACGGCCCCCCACTTTTATGTTCTCTCCGACCGTTTGAGTCGAGGGCCTGGCCTTCGGGCAATTCCCGCTACTTTGAGAGGCGGGAGGTCGGAGATCAACCCGGTTGCTCACGCCCATGACATGCTCTTTCTTTCAGCAACACCCCCTTGAGGAACTGCAATGTTGCCCCCAAGTATTCTCCTTTCCCTCATCCTTTGTTTTTGCTCGAGACGCACCTGTGCCGCCTGTGGATCTTTCAGAGCTGGAGGGCAGACCTTTTCTTCCCGTCAAGCATATTCCTTCTCTTGCATTCCCTGCGGGGAGCTCCACGCAGATCTCTGATGTCCGCCCCAAAATCGTTCGTAAGTTGGTTCATTCACATTGTTGTCCTTTTCCTCTGATTTCTTCTACTGGGTCGACTTTCTAATGTGAGTAGCTCTGCTTTCATACTTTCGGGCCGATCAGGAGACCTTTTTTCACCCCTTCGGTCACTATACGATGAGAACTTCCCTTTGCGGGACCCCGGCGATGATTTCAGTAAGTTTCCCCACCAGCTCTTGGCGTCTTGGAACTGGCCTTCGTGGACGCTCCCAGTCTAATCAATAGGAGGCTCAAACCGTAGCATCCGTAGGAGGGAAATCCTCAAGTTCCTTCCCCAGTTACTTATTCACTTCCGTAGCTTGTTCGCAAAGCTTACTATGCCTGTCCCTTACCCCCCATTTGGAGTGGGGTCGAGCCAGGCGAGTGGTAAGAAGTGGGGAGAGCGCATCAACCTCCAAAAAGTTCATCATGCGCGCCCAGAGTCCGCGCTGATTTTTTCACGAAGGAAGGGTTCGGGGCACCTGGATGCCGCGTGGCCGAAACCCTTCTAAAACACACCCCGGTGTTAGGAGAGGGTGGTCATAATCTAGGCCCAATTGGTAAAAGGGCTGGTCGGTCCCCTTAAAAGCCGCGCATGAACACCTCATGGACGGACTCGCCCTTGGGTCTTCTCTCTCGACTTGCATGACAGTGCTGACCCCGCCCTGCCGTGGCCGATGCGTACTTTCAGGCCCCCGTACTTCTGTCTAAGCGGGGCCTTTTTTCCGGAGGGAAAAAGGTCTGACAAAGAGGGGTTTTTTTAAACATGGGAAGGCGTCATAGAACCAGTGGACACGAGAATATCGCTTAGCCACCCTGTTGGCAACTTAGTGGCGGGTTCTGAGAAACTGCGGCGTCACTTTCGCTCACCTCGTTTTTTCGAATGAAGCCTTCTGGCCCTGGTGAGTCCGCTGCACTATGAGAGCGCACGAGTTTCGTACTAGCCGACATTTCGGACGTTTCCTTTCGCCGATCCTCGGCTGTTACTAGAAAAAGGGTTGTGAGATTAGAAGAGACCCCTTCCCCCACAATAACAAAGGCGCAATACACCGAATTTATGGACATTGATGAGTTCAGAGGAAAGGGGCTGAGAAATAAAAGGAGGAGTGGGTCAGACGACGGTTTTTTTTTTCCCTGTTGATATAGGGTTAGTTGGGAACCGGTTCTTTCTCAATCGCTTTACTCTTACTTCTTGGGTTAGAGATTTCGGTAATGCGCTCGAAATCCGACGCATTGTCTCGATGTTTAAGTACCGGGTGCTCCAAAGGGTTACGTCCCAATTTTTGCCTCGAGGGTTCATTCTTTTTTCCCGGTTTTTTCCTAGCTTTTTTCGCTTTAGCTGCGCAACTGGATTTCCCAGGCTTGAGCTTTTTTTAGAGACGTTTTTGACTTCTCTTAAATGGTTCACGCTCTCGGGCGTCCACCCCCCCCCCACAACTAGGTACGCTGCGGCGTCCTTCCGGTTCGACCCCTCTTTGGCCTCTCACAGCTTTTTACTGAGTTGGCGCGGGATCCCAGGGACAATGAGTACTCGCAGCCTTTCGCAGATGACACCGGCAGATTATGCACTGGTTAAACGTCCTGCGGAAATATGGCTTTGATTTTGCCACGGCGCCTTCTGACGTTTGTTCTTTCCACTTTCGGACACGCAGCCTCGTTTCGGGGGAAAAAAATATCCTAAGTAGCTCGGCATGGAATGGAAAACCTCCCAAGGACGGTTGCAACGGGCCCACCCCCCCGGCCTGTTCGATTGTTCCTTTTTTTGCCCCAGTTTCTTGTCTCTCTTCACTCTTGTCAGTTTCCCCGCAGAGAACTTAGTTACCCCGGATAAACCATCCAATCCAACCTGCGGCTGTTCCCATCTTCCGTAGTTCTTGAGTCTCCCTAGGCGGCCAGCCGTTCCCCTCAACTTTATTTTCCTAATCATCTGAGAATCTTTTTCATAACCCAACATAGCCCTAACCCCCCCATTAAAACTCTCACCCACATGCCTATGGTTGACTCGGAGAAGCCAAGGGTTGAGGTCCCCAACCCATCCACATATGGTTCCTACTACTCTTATCCCTCCCCTTCCCTGACGGTTGATTGTCCCTCCTCCCGCTGAGTGGAGAAGTTTCGCCATTTTCCCTTTTCCCCAGGCTCTCCCCACGACTTTTGTCGTCCTCTCGTCACGGTCGGATGATTGCATGTTTTTGACTTACCGGTTTCTTTTATGCCTCCGCTGTTCAAAGACACACATGCGAGTATTTCGACGAGAATGAAGCTTTGAGCCCTCCATCATCGAGCGTTTTTTAAGCGCCTTTAGTCTGACAAACCCTGTGATTTTTTTTCCGGTGGACTTTTTCCACCGTTTGCCAAGTGCTCCGGGACGCTTTTCGGCGCAGAAGACAGCTTTTTATGAGGTGAGGCCCCAACTTTGTCTGATTTGGTTAGAGGGACGGACACCTCCCTCCGACTTCTCGCTCCAGAAAATCACCTGTTACCCATCTTTCTGCTGCTTGCCCCCGGAACTTCGTCATTCACTGTTCCATGAAACAGCAGAAGGAGTTTTGACGCCCACCACCCCCGGTCGACATTACTTAGCTTTTTTAGTTTCTTCATTTATGCTCAGTCGGTTTTGACGAGGCCCCCCCCCCTGCCTCCCAAACGCTCCTCGGGGTTCCACAGACGAGTTTTTCAAGATCCTGTGCTGGAGTTGAGGCTTGTACCTTCCCGGCACCGGTGAGGCCTCTTGCGGCCGAGATGGCCCAACCCCACCGCGCTCCCGCCCCGCATTTTGACTTTTTTGCCCTTGCGTCGTGGGAGCCCGTGCCGCCCCCTCGCGGATGAGGTCTTAACCCGTCCCTTCGTCGAAGGCTTATCTTTTTCCCGGCGCGTGCTGGAGAAATCCATCTAGGCCAGCATACACCCCCCAATATTCCCAGCGCCGGTCCCCCTTCTTCAGTGTAATGGCCCCTGTAGAACCTCTTCCCGCTTTCCCCCCTCTTGTTTCCCACTGCGGACCTCTTTTGGTTAGCAGGAGATGATCTAAGATCTTGTTTGAGTAAGAAAGAAGTATGGTGACCAGAATTTTGCTTTACCTAAGTCTGGAGTGCGTACCCACGCGTGCCCAATGTCTAGCAAGTCCCCTCCTGTGATTTTTTTTTTTTCTGGCCGCAGCCAAGCTCGGAACAACCTCTCCTTCTGGCCGCGCTTGGTTTCGAAGAGAAAAGGACCCGAGGAGGGTTGAACAAAGATTTTCTGAAGCCCCTGTCAGAATTTTGGGCCTCAGATCGTTAGAACTCACGCCCCAGTGGTTTTTCGAAGGACGATTCATATGCCCCAACTATGGATTCACGACTTCCGCGGTATTCCACCTTCACCCCCGGCGTACGCCTTTCCCCTTTTTACACCCTGCTGTAGCCCCGTTTCCCGAACCTGTTGCCCCGGGAGAAACCCTTTTGGGGCTGCACAGTTCCACCCTAGCGGGACAACCGCCTTTTCCCAATGCCGAACCATAGTCCCCACCCCTTCCCGTTAAAGCCGCAGAGAAAAATCTTCGGCAGCGTGTCAGCAGTTGATTGTGGGAGAGCAATAGGCCCCGATCGCGCAGTGGGACTGCCCA
>Ga0179593_1636940_pt1 | contig 12713 bp, 17 predicted proteins | sample CZODoug2_1_08_16_FD_185931 | JGI IMG/M metagenome (GOLD analysis project Ga0179593, IMG submission 185931) | Vadose zone soil fungal communities from Angelo Coast Range Reserve, California, USA - CZODoug2_1_08_16fungal (PacBio error correction) | ecosystem: Environmental > Terrestrial > Soil >... | reverse complement strand
TTGAGAGTCTCCTCCGAGGACCCCCCCCCCTTCCAGTTTCACCACCATGAAAATCCCTCCCTTTCTCCAAATGTCAACGTCCCATAAGTTCCCCCCCCTCCTTTCGGTTTTAACTTTTTCCCCCCACGTTGCTCGAGCTTTTTCCCTCTCAAACAGACCGTCCCCCAAACAATCTTTTTTTTTCCTCTGAAAATTACACAACTCCGCACCCGTCCACCCGGAGCCCCCCCGGGAAGCTAAAAATCAATTCCCACCCGTTCTTTCCTCTACGTAGACGGCCCCCCCTTTTTTTCAATGCTCCGCAACCCCTCCCCCCCCACGCCCATCCATTCTAAACCCTTTTTTCCCCCGCCATCCGCCTCCCCGCCATCTCAAACTAAAAAGCAGTCTTCTCCCCCCCATATGAACCAAAATCTTTTTCCCACAATACTCATTGCTTTTCTATCTCTCCTCCAACTTCTTCCTTCCCCAGGGATTAATCTTTTCTTTGAAGGTGTCCTTTCCGCGATATAATTCAAAACCCCCCCCCGCGCTTGTTTATCTCCATTTGACCTAGTTTGTAACACATACGCGTTTCCCCCCCAAGGGACATAAGACCCACGGCCTCCTCTTTTCCCTGGGTGTCGTCGGTACTGTATTCCTGGGCCCCCTCCTTCGGAAAAGTGCTTCCCGATGGGACGAAGAAGCCCCTTCCCCTCCAGCCTCTCCATACCAGAACTCTCTCGAATGGGAATGCACCCTCTGTCCCCTCTCCCCCCTCAAGTTCCTAGATCTCCCTGTCCCCCACTAACTTCCCGACAGCAGACCGTATTTCGTCCCCTGCGCTCAGGTCAATACCGATGCGCCGAATACGATATTCCCTTTTTTTTCACTCGCTTTTCATCCCTCGTCCAGTTTTTCGGTCTCACCGTTGTCCCCCTCCAGTCCCAAGTTTCCGCGCGTTCTCCCCCCCTTCCCTTTACTTTCCCTTTTCCCCCCGAAAATATTCCGTGCGCCTTGAACCTCTACGAAAGGCTCGTCGAAATTCTTTCTCTGGGAGGAATTTTTCCCGGGACTTTTCCCTCTCCCGACCCTTGGAAAAAAAAACGTCTTGATGATTTCGTCCCCCCTTGCACTCAGCCTGCATAACCTTTCTCGCCGTTCTCCTTTTTCAGGGAGCCAGGAAAGGGCGATTTTTTACGACTCGCAGCGCTCTCCGTTTCCTCCCCTTCTCCTCCCTGCCTCTTTCCCTCTGTCCTCCCCTCCGCCACCATCCAAAACCTCCTTTTCTTCTTCCAGCAACACCATTCTCTTCCCCCCTCTTCCATTTCGCCGTGGATTTTCCCCACGAAAACGTAACGGAGGACACTTCCCCCCCGCTACAATTTATTACGCTTTCTTTCACGGACCCCCCCTTGACAGTTTCCTCCCTTGACGAAGACAAAATCGGCTCCCCCTTCCGGAAAAGACCCTCTCCCTTCCCCACCGGACCACTTTCCTTCTCCCCGGCAGTGGCCAAAAATGCACACTGCAAAAGCGCTACAAATCCCTTGCCGCCCAAGGTGAACTACCCTCCACCTCTGAAGGCCAACTTCTCCCCCCGTCAGGAGTCTTCCGTATGCCGAGTCAAATTGAAAGGGAGTAGAGTTTCCCACATGCTTATCTGAGGCTCCGCCGAGGATATATGGCCTTTTTTGCCTCTATATACGACGGCACCCCTTTGGATTCGCTTTCCCTCCTTTAAGGAAGCCATGAACCCTGTACATCGCTGCGCGACCCGGGTTCCTCCCGATCAACTTCTTTCGTATCGATAAAGAAGCGGCGCACTCGCCACCCGTGCGCAAGTTCCATTCTCCCTCTCCCGAGCCCTTGCACCTACTCCATGGAGTTTTTTCTCCCTCGCCGACAAAAGTAATCGGCCTTTCCCGTCGAAGAAAAGCTTAGTTTCCCCCCTTGTTTTCTCTTCCCTTCACTTTGGTAAAAAACTTACCTCCACAACAATATTCCAACCACAAAATCCTTTCTTTGAAGGCCTCCTTCTTCCCCCACTAAAAATGGAATAAAGCAACCTCCCCAAAGGAAAAAGCGATGCCACCGTAGGAGTAATGATCCGGCCCCCCCCCAGCCCCCCCCTCAGAGAAAAAGATTAACCTCAACAAATTAAAGGACCCCAAACTCCCCCCACCCAGATAGAAAGAGCGTGCACCTTCCCTTTTTGTTTTTTGTTGAGAGAGCCCGATAGAGAGTGGCCTTTTGCTTTTCTTCCCGTTGAAGGGGGGCAGGGTGTGCCTTTTTCTCTCTTCCGGAGGGAGAGAGAGTCCCCTTTGTTTGGTTCTTCCTTTGCCCCCAGAAAAGACGTCATAAGCTTCCGGTGGGAAGATTTTGCGTTCCGTGGGACTGGCGGTTCTTTTTTTTTTTACTTCGTTTTTTCCTGTTGTTGCAGTTGGGCACTGTCTTCTTTAACCCGACTGCTCGAGCCAGCTCGGACCCCCCCCTCCCCAACTGTTCCTTTGCTTTCGCCGTGAGGAGAATTGTGCGAGGCTATCCCTACGTAGTAGTAGTGGGAAAACTCTGCGTCAGGAGGTATTTTCTTCTTTTTTTCTCCTGCGTCGCTTTTTTCCGCAGAGACTCGCTTCCTGCCCTTCCTGTTAGGTCGCCCATCAGGTAGTCCCCGAAGTAACTCGACCTCTTCTCTATCAGCGATGGAAGCGAAGTTTTCAGGCGAGTGAGCCGGCGACTATGCTCCTGAGGAGGAGACGGAGTCTCCTATGCGCGGAACTTCTCTTTAAAGGGATAGGAAGAGGGGAGTCTTATGAGAGGATGCCCCCTTCCTTTTTTTACCCGGCAATCCCTCCCGAAGAAGCCCCCATAGAAGAAATTGACCTCTGGGATTTTTCATACGCCTCCTCTTTTCCAGGAAGGGTTATTGTCCCGATTAGATTTTTTGAGAAGGGGGGTTCCTTCCCCGCTGAATTCTTAGTTTTCTCTTTGTTTTCCCCCTGCCGACTTAGATTGTTGTTTTTTTCCTTCCCCGAGAAGGAATTCCTGGTTCCCCTGAGAGAGGGATCTTCTTCACATTTTTTCGATTCCTGGGGTTAAACTTCTACTTTCTGGAAGCTCGGGAGTTTCGACGGGGCTCGGAGCGTTCTCCGGGTACGGTTTATTTCAGCTTCTTTTCTCTGATTTTTGTCATCTTTTTCCCCCTCTCTTTTGGAAGCGCTAGGGAATTTTGCGCTTTGGAGTCGTTTTGAGGCGCCGTTTTCCCTTCACGGAAAAAAGAGTCGGCGGCTCTCCCTATTCCTCTTTTACCTCTTTCTTGCCGACGGGCTCCTTAACCTGCCCCTTCCCCTTTAAAACGTCGGCGAGGGGAAAAAAATCTCCGTTAGTTGTGGACGAATTTTTTTTCCGATTTTTTCCCCTCGGACGTTGCGGGCCGTTGGGAAATCAATTTTTCCTTCACGGAAAAATCCCTTTCTTTTCTTCCTTCGCGCTCTCTTTCTTTTCTTTTCCGCATTCATCTTTAAGCAGCATCTGTTCTTTCTTGCCGTCAAACGTCGGAGTCACCTTCGATCAAGCAGCGGAAACTTTTCTGTTTCTTTTTTTCCACGTTGCGACCCTTTTTTTTCCCGATGGATTCGAAGAGATCTTCCCCCCGGTATGACAGAAGGAACTCCAATAGTCCAGACCTTTCGGGTCTTTCTCCTTTTCGTCACTTGGCTTTTTCGGGAGAGTGAAGGTGGAATAGTCCCCCCTGATTTTTCACTTTTCCCCCCCGTTCTTCTTCGGAGCAGGCTTCTTCTCTTTTTGCGGGCGATTTCCCCTGGTGGTGTCCCAGTCCTCCTCGTGGGTCTCCCTATCGCCCCCTCCCCATTGCGTTTTTACGGTTGAAGAAGTGGTCCCCTTCTGATGTTAATTGGTGGGATAGCTTTTTAGGTTGTGAACAAAAGAGGTCACCTTCCTCCCCCCTTTTCCTCCTTTGACTCGAGAGAGGACACTACCCTTTCTTTCTCCCCCAGAGGGGCGAATTTTGGTCAGATCTATAACGGGGTTCTCCCTTTCTTCTCTTGCGTCCTCTTTTTTCCAAGGATGTGGTTCCTTTTTCCGGATCGAAGAATGCTTTGAGGTTGTCTTGGAGGGTGAAACTCGTTTCTCCTGTTCCCCCCGTCCCCCCCTTTTTTTTCCTCTTTTAGGGTGGAGTTCTGCTTGCCGTCGACGAGATTTGGCGTTTTGTGAGCTGCCCGTAGCCGGTCCTTTTTTTTTTTTTTCCCCCCACGCGTTTTTCCTTTTTCATTCTGTGAATAGGCATGCCTTCTCGAAGGTGTGCATGGGACATACGGATTTCTTTCAAGGTTAAGAGATCGGTGGACCCTCTTTTCTTTTTTCCTTCGTGACTCCTTCTTTCCCTGGACAACCTTTCATTCTGAGGGGCAAGAAGGCTGGATTATCTCTCTATTTTCCTACTCTCCCCCTCCTCGTTCAACTAGCCCCCCATTTCCAGAGTCCTCCCCCCCCCCGAAAATAACGAAGAAAACCCTTTTCGCCCTCAGTTTCCACCGATCTCCCTTGCTTAAGGGGAATCTCTGCAGATTCCCACACCCCCCCCCCCCTTTCCGCTCGCTGAACTTAACCCTCCGCCCCCTCGCGCCAACACGGACGGCTAAGGCAGCTCCCCCCCTCTTCCGTCTCTCGGCAATGCTCCGCACCCTGACCCTCAAATCCCCCGGCCGAACCTATTCTTCCCACTCCCAAAATCCATGCTTCTTCCCTCATCTTCTTCCCAGGACCACATCCCGCCCAATACCCCCCCCCTGTGCTGCATGCCCCCCGTTACCCTTTTTCTTTCTTTTTCCTTCTTTTCCTCCCCCTGGGAACCAAGGTAGTTCCCCAACATACTCTAAAAAGGCGCCTTTCCTCGGCGGACCATCGCCCGGGGACCGCGTTTTCCCTTTTTGTTTTACTTCCCAGGTGAAACTAAGAAATGTCCCTCACGGAGGCACAGGAACCTGGTGTATAGTTAAATTCCCTTTCTTGGCACACTTACCCAAAAAAACTCTTGCGGACGAAAGCCTCCCCTTGGCCCCCAACATCCAGAACCTCTGAGAGACTGCCTGCACAATCCCCTGTCTTGTTTCCCCCCCTCCCACTTTCCTCGATCTACACTTCCCCAAAGATTCCTTTGCCGACGCCGCCTTTGCCTCTTTCCCCTACGAAAAGGTCTTCTAACGAATACGATATTCCTGGTGGATCGCGAAATCTCTCTTTTCTCCTTCCCCCATGTTTCGGCACGTGTCCTTTCAGGAAAAAGTTTTCCGTGATCGATCTAGTCTCCTCCCTCCCATGCCCCCGGATCCCCCCCCAGGCCCCTATCGAAAATATAACGCTTCCCTTCCAGACTACCTTTGCGGAAGAGGATCACGCCCCCCCTTCGAAATGGATAGCAGAAGTTCCTTTCACGAAGTGCTTCTTTCTGAATTTCTTCCCCATTAACATAATTATTACCGCCCGCAAAAGCACATTCCATTCCCGCTCCTCCACACGAAAAGTCGGCAAAATCCTCTCCCCTGCAGAGTTTTAAAGTTAAGACGAGAAATTTTTCTTCCCCCGGCCTTTATAGATCGACCGCTCCGACGCTCTAAAGTCTTCTTTTCCTCCTTTCTCGGCCGTCCTATGTAAAGGTGGTGTGAAAATTTTTCAAAAAGGACGCCCCCCCCTTAATAGCAAAAAGAAGCGTTTTTTTTTTTCTTTCTCTCCAGAAAGGCATTTTCTTTGATATAGGACGCCATCACCAATCTTCTCGGCGACAAAGCCGCTCAAGTTATCCTCTTTTCCCGAGCCTGCAAGCCACACTTTCCGTTCTAAGACCCCCAAATTTTTTCCTGGTCGCCAATCACACCCCTGCTCTCGTTTTTCGCCTTTTGAATTCCTTCTAGCCGTTCCCATCTTCACGTGCCCCCCCCTTTTCCCCCCCCTGCCGCTACAACGTAAACCTCAACCGCGGTGAACGACAGCCCCCCCAAGCAGAAGAAGAAGGTCCCCCCCCCCCCCCCCTCCCCAGGTTCGGCGTATGCAGGCTCCCCCTTTCAAGACCCTCCTAGTCGTGAGAAGACGTTTTTCTTTTTCCCCCCTCCCTCCTGTCAGAGAGAATCCGCTTTATGGCGGATTCCCTCCCCGCCCTCTCTATACGAGTTTCCTCCTTTCTCCATCTGATCGCCGGCTCCCCTCCCTTGAAAACTGCGCGTCCCCCCCCGTGATGCACGTCGAAGTTCTTCAATCTTCCTCTGGTGCGACCTAAGCTCTCTCTCGCGGTACCCCCACCCTTATTCCCCTGTCCGCTACGCCATATACCGGCATCTGATTCCCCCCTGATGCCCCCACCTCTCCCTCCCGCGATTCAGCTATCCCACCTTATCGCCCATCCGCCTCCCTCAAGTCAAACAGCGCTTCCCTCCTTCCTTTACAATCTTAGGTCCCCTACCGCTCTTTCTCACTCCCATACCCACCGAAAATGACCCCAGACCATACTCCTACACCAAACCTCAAGTCTCCGCCCTCTACTGTTAGACTCGTCACAGCACTGAATGATCTAAAGATAATCACACCCCCTTTCCCTCACATTTTTCCTTCCTTAGCCTACATCTCTTGCTAGTTCACACCTCTCCACAGACCACCCCCCATGAGAAACTATATTCCGGATTGTGATTCCACCTCTGACCCTCAGTAACAGCCCCCTTCTCCCCGTCCATCTCCCTCTCTCTAAATATGCCCTCTTGTCCACCATCACCTGTCTTTTCACTGTTTTCCTCCTCCATCAAGCCCCACAGCCCTCATTCACCCCCGTGAACCCTCCCCGTCATCTTACCCCCACTCTCTTTACTACCGATTCCGGAAAGTCTTATACTCCGCCACTCTCCAGCTACCCACTAGACTATTTTTGGGGGTCTTCTTCCGAGGGGAGGTAATGTGGCTCGTTCTTTTCCTGCCAACTTCCCCCCCAAACGCCAGCGCCCGTAAAACTCCTTTCCATGTGACACGCCAGCGCCCACCTCTCCCCCTCCCAAATCTCCCCCCCGAGGTACTCCCCCTTTCTCTTCCTCGTGTCCTTTTCCCTCTTGTACATCGCCGAAATTAGACCAGCAGTTCTTCCACAAAATGAACACAACTTCCCCGTAGCCGTCCAATCGATTTCCTTTTTTTCCCTTTCTTCCTCCTCTTTTTTTTATCTATCTAAGTGTGCACGTTTCCGGATGGCTCCCCCTTTTCCCCTTGTGGATCCGTTGATAAGTGGTCTTTTTTTTTTTTTTCTTCCCCCCTGTCCCGTATTCAGTACCCGACGGCTTGTTTTTCCTTCTGCTACATCGGTGGGGAGTTCCCATTTTTAGGGGCGATGGTTCCTGTGAGTTCCGCGTCTATTTTTGTTGCCGTTGGGCATGAGACTCCCCCCTCCAGCCTGAATGCCCCCCCATTTTTTCCCCAAACTAAGCTTCTCTTCGACCCGTTTTCTCTTCGAGGACTTTGTCGGCTCGTTCGCGGTTCTTTTTCAACTCCAGGAGGAGGTTTCTTCTTCTAACTTTTTCTTGTTTTACGGACGATTTTCCGTTCCCGCTGAATGCAATGCTTTTTTAAGCTTAGGTCGACCCATGTTTTGTTTTTTAACTTTCCCTTGGCGCGTATCTTTTTTTCGAGCAGCGATGGGACTTCTTCTCCTTAAAGGCGTGAGAAGGAGGTTCCTTATTTTCTCTTCCCCTCAGGATGGTTCTGTAGAGAGGCAGGTAGAGGTGGAACGGGAAATCCGTCCCCGAGTCTTTCTTCTCGACTAACTTCCAGAGGGAATCAAGTGCTTGGCCCCAGAAGAGACTCTGTACAGAACGCTCCTGCCCAGGGGCTCCTCTTCTTTTCGACACGAAATGGCCGAATGTTTCTTGTGCTTGCCCTTTTCTCTCCTTTCATTTTTTAGCGGTAGGTGTTTTAGCGGGAGGTTGACGTTTTTTGATGGTGCGCGAACGAAGACCTAGGCGAGCTTCCTTGGTTTCCTGTTCAAAAGGAGAGGTTCCCATTGAAGTTGTGGATGGAGACGTTTGGTCTGGTCCTTTCTTGTAGAGGCTCGCGGAAGTTTTTGCCGGGTTTTTTTTCGACCGAGAGTTTGATGGAGCGATCTTTTTTCCTTTTTTTTTACAAATGGGTTTTACTTGCGCATTGAAGTGTTGGAGTTTGGTTTTTCGTTTTGATCAGATTTCAAATTTCTTTTTCTTTTCCCCTCGTCTTTTTCCCTTGCTAAGACGGAGAGAGGCTTGTCCTTCCCCTATGAGATAGCCATTGCCCCCCCCCCCGGGATCACTTTGTCGTTCTTTCCAAGTTGTAGTTTTTTTTTCCCTTTTCCCCTTTTTTCTTGAAGGTTTGCCTTTCCCGCAATCATCAAGACGGGCCTTAAGATGGGGCCGTCCTTTTGGAGGGGAAGGGGGAATGCACCCAGAAAGAAGAGAGTAGTTTTAAGAGAAGGAGTTCTTCGAAGGGCTTCCTTTCAGGTGAAGGACTGATACCTTCGATGAGATCTTTCCTCACGTAGTCCTTTTGTACACCGGTGAGACCGCCCCCGAGGGATTAGACCTCGGGAGAGTAGAGATAAAGACAGGGCTCTTTTCTTTCTCCTTTGCAATTCCTTTTCCTGAGAGAAACTTCCTGGGAGGAGTATTCCTTTTTGTTTCTTTCCCCCCCCGGGGAGATAGAGGCCTTTGCCGGTAAAGAGGTTTTTTCCTTCCCCGTATGCGCGTAGGATGTCTCTGAGTCCTTTTTCCGACACCTTTTCAGAGTGGGGGTAACTTTTCAACGACGACACCAGTTGCGTGTGGCCTACCCTTTTTCTCCTTGGGTCTGAGAAAAATACGCGTAGGGTTCTCGCCCTGAGAAAGAACTCCTTTTTTTCCCTGGTCCTTGTTTGAAGGAGAGCGCGGGCTCCCCGCGGGGCGAAGGGAGGGAAATCTTTTTTCTTTCCCTTAGGAATGGGAGCATTGAGGCTGTTTGGAGGACCTCTTTGAGGTTGAGCTTGATGGATTTGGGATTCCTTGTCAGGCAGAGGGGTTTCTCTTCTCATAGTTTCAGGGTGGCGGGGGTTGTAGACCGTAGATCCTTCTCCCTCTCGGCAGTGCTTCCGAGAAAAGCGAGAAGTTCACTTTCTCCCACATCTTCACCCACCAGATCTCCTGAGAACCAATGGGTGCGGATCTTTTCCTAGTACTTGGACTGGGGCGAATAGCCTCTTCTAAGCTTCTCCCCTACCTTTTGAAGTTACGTGGTTGTAGGATGAGGGGGGAACTTCTTTCGGCAGTCCTCCAAATGGGGGCGCCCTCCCAAAGGATTTTCTCTCCCACCGCCGGAGAAAGGTTTTCTAGTGGCCACTGAGGTTCCCCTGCCTCCTTTTTTCCTTAGTGTTTTAAGGGTGTTTCTTCCCAATGGAAGCCCCTTCGTGGGCCGCCGGAGGGTTTTTCTTAGTTCTCTCCCGGCAACTACGGGAGGCCCACCTTTTTTCGGGCCTCCAACACCCTGAAACCCTTTTTTTCCCCCCACCGGAAGCGGCTTCTCTTCTTCCTCCCTTAAGTTCTTGTCCAGGCACAACCTCCTCTTCTGCAGATTCAACAGTCCCCCCTGCAGCTCGCGAAAAATTCAACACCTTCCCCCCCCCTCAACTGTAAGCCTCCACAATCACTCGAAACAGACGCTTCGGAAAATTCCCTCTTTAAACTCTTCGCAGAGTTTCAAACTCCCCCTTCCGTCTCCCCACAACCAGCAAGCCTCCCCCCGTCACCACGACCACTGAACCACATACGTGGTCCCCCCTTTCCTGTTTCTAGCTTTAAAGAGCGGGCCCCCCTTCTCATTCGCAAGAATGTTTTCCCCAAAGGTAGGGAGCTTTCCCCCTACCCACCTGATTCTCTGCAAACGGTGAACTAGTTTGTAAAACCCTTTTTCTGTTCCTCTCCCCAAAACAACACCCATAAATGGCGGATCACACTTACTCCACCGGGACTAAACAGCAAATGTTCTTAGCTTCCGACTTCTTCGGCCAAACTTTGAGGACTTTTCCCCCCTTGCTGACTGCCCCGCAAAATCTCCATCCAGCCTTTCCTTTGGCCTGCCCATCTGTACCTTTTCAATCAATTTCCTCGATCTCTTCGAACCACATCGCCGACGCCGTTTTTACCGCAAAAGTCGTTTCTTTCCCCCGGTCTGGGACTATTGCGTTTTTTTCCCCCTTTGCCTTCTTTCTAGCGAACCTCTACAGCTTCGAAGCCCTCGTAAAGTTTCTTTTCGCAAAGGTGTACCACTACAGATGGAAAACGGTTTCAGGCCCCCCTTCCCTTCCCCCCTTTTGGACGGCCCCCTTCCCCGAAAATATAAAGATGTCCGAGGCTCACTCGGTTCGCCCAATTTTTGGACGAGATGATGGCCCCAGGCACAATTCCATCCATTCCCCTTCCGCAACCAACCCACTTTCTCTTCGTCCACACGACCTTTGCTCAACCGTCTTTTGTGCATCCCGACGAGCCCCCCCCTCGGCGGAAGGTTTTTCTGACGTAATCTCTTCTTCCCTGCTCTCCGTCGTCGCTTCAAGACCTCTTTCCTCCCCCACATATCAAGTGCCCAAAAACGGACTCCCCACGTCATCGAAAATCCTCACACCATGGTTGTCCATTTCCCGAATTCAGGAATTGTCCCTGCGCCTCACAGCTGACCTTCTTCTCGGCGACAAAAAGCAGCTCCCCCCCTTCCCTCCCTTGCTTCGCCGTGGAAACCCTCTCCCCCCCCAAATCGGGCGTAGCCATCACCCCCTTTCCCCCGCTCTCGTTTTCGCTTTTTTTCCTTTCCGCAGGGAGGCCCCCCGCACATCGAAGTAGTTTTTTTCTCACAAACCAGTAAACCGAAAAAGGGGGATTACCCCCCCCACATGACCCTCCCTCCTCCAGAAGGAAAGCACCTTACTTTCCAAGGAAACCCTCCTGAAGAGCACCCCTCAAGGGAGTCGGATTTCTTCTTTCCCATATGTCGAAGCGGCCTCCGCGGCGTATTATGGCCGGTCTCCTCGCCTCTCTATACGCCTTCCGAACCTTCCCCATGGCCTTCAGGAATAGCAGGCTTTTTCTTCAAAATGCGCGTCCATAGCTTTCCCCCCCCCGTCGAAGTCTACGCGGTGCCTTCCTGTTCTCCCTAAGCTCACGACGCTTCTCTGTCGCGCGGCAACAAAGTAATCTTTTGTTCACTTTTTCTGCCCCTGAAGAAAGGAACGAGCCCCCCCCAGATAAGTAAAAGGCTCACTTCTCCGTGCTCACAGGACCTCTTCTCTTCCCTCCTCTTAGTTGGCCTCTCTCCTAGCTGGATAGGAAATCTTCGACACCCCTAAAAATTAGTATAATGACCCCCCCACAAAGGCCAGCTCCTCTTCCACTTCCCCTTCCCACTAAAATGTGAATCCCCCGATTTTAGCCAATGAACGTCCTCCCCCTCTTTTCTCACTGCACCCCAATTAGAAAAGCGAGACCAAAAAATGAAAAAATTCCCTTTTTTTCCCCCCTCCAAAGTAGCCGAATTCAAATCCGTCCTCTCCCGCCCTCTTGTAATTACTCACGCTCCTTTCTTTATACGTGTGCAAGCTGTTTTCCTTTTTAAGTTTTAGATTGAAGTGGATCCTTTTTCCCCTTTTTCTTCCCTGGGGCTAGCGGGTTTTTTTTTCCCCTCCTCAGTCCTGCCCCTAGGATCTTGCAGCAGTTTGTCTTTTTTCTTTCTTCACATTTTTAGTGGTCCCCCTCCTTTCCCCATACGATGTTTACGGCACGCTTTCCTTTGAATATGTTGTTGCCCTTTTTTTAAGGTTTAACAGACTGAAACCCTTTTTTTTCTCCTCTTTTAACCACCGACCCAAAACATAAGCTTCTTCTTTTTGGAGGGCCTTTTTCGATACTTTGTCGGGAGTTCGCCGGTCTTTTCTCATTTCTTTTCGCGGACTTGCGTAATGGATCCCCCGGAAAGCATTTATTCCCTTGCGAAGAGACTCTCCCTCTTTCCTTCACTCTCGCCGTCTCCGGCGTTGATAGGTAGCCCATAAGGTCGCCGTTTTTTCCTAATTCGAGTGAATAACGGTTCAGAGGAAGTTTTAATTTCTTTCTTCTTGTCTTCCATGTAGGAGAGTTCCTTCCAAGGGCAAGTCAGCAGGCTTCCCTCGTTGGGACCTAAGAAGACTCCCTCTCGCAGAGGGCTCTCTCCTTGGCCCTATGAAGCCCGAGGAATGAAGGGAATTTTTTTCCAAATTCCAGAAATACTTTCCAAGTGAGCTCCCGAATTGCTCTTTTTCGTTTCGAAGGAATGTTTATTGTGCTCCCTTTTTCATGAGTTAGAGGCCCTGAGGATTTAAGATGGAGGTCTCTTCTTTCTCATTATGCTCCCTGAAGGAATTCATTGGTATGTGGGCTTTACAAGGAGAGATGTTGCTCTTCCTCCGATTTTGTCTTCGTAAGAGAGGTCCCTTCTCCGCCGGTTCCCTTCCGGGGAGTAATCCTTTTTTTTTCCTTCCGGTTAAGTTTCTTTAGATTGGTTTTTCGTGAAATTCCGAATTTATGTCAGCCTTTTCCCTTTCTCCCTTTCCTCCACGTTTTTGAGGGATGAAACTAGTTGATAAGGACTTCCCCTCCTCCCGTTCTGCCTTCAAGAAGGAGATTGCGAGTCGTCATATTTACTTTTTTTCTTTG
>Ga0179593_1609152_pt1 | contig 12713 bp, 24 predicted proteins | sample CZODoug2_1_08_16_FD_185931 | JGI IMG/M metagenome (GOLD analysis project Ga0179593, IMG submission 185931) | Vadose zone soil fungal communities from Angelo Coast Range Reserve, California, USA - CZODoug2_1_08_16fungal (PacBio error correction) | ecosystem: Environmental > Terrestrial > Soil >... | reverse complement strand
CCGATTTTCCTTTCACTCCCTTTCTCTGCGGCATCTGAGCCTCGTGAATTATTCCCCTTTTCCTTTTTTTTTTTCCTTTTTTTATGTTCAGTTTTTTTTTTTTTCCCTGGATTGGTAGAAGGAGAGCCCCTTTTCTCCCTTCCTTTATCGACTTGATTAAAGTTAGTTAACCCCCCCCTTTTTTTTCTTTTTTTTTTTTAGAGCCCTCATTTTCTTTTTCCGGGATGTAATTAGGGTTTTTTTTTCTCCCTTCTTTTTAGAGAAGAATCTTTTCCCCTCACCGTGATTTTTTTTTTTTCCTTTCCCCCCCCCTTTTTTGAAGGGCGATTGAGTGATAGTCAGTGTTTTTTTTTTTCCTCTTTGTCGCGATGGAATCGGGGGCAGTTTGTCTCCTCCCTTTTCTTGCCTTTTTTTTTCCTTTTCTTTCGTAGGGTTGTTCTCCCCCCCTTCTTTTCTCTCTACTTCCCACCTCTTTGCTCTACTACAAAAGTCTGTCTCGTATTTCCCCCCTTTTTTTTTTTTCTGATACCACCTTTCCCTCCCTCGAGGTGGGTTAGGAGGCTCCTTTTTTTTTTTCCTTCTTTTCTTTACGTGAGGTCATTTTCGGAAAGTTTTTTTTTTTTTTTTCAGCACTCCTTCCTTTCCCCGAAAAATTCCGAGAGGTTTTTTATCCTCTCCCTTGTGCGGACGGGGGAAAAGGCTTTCTTCTTTTTTTTCCCACCTTCTTTTGAGTTTTTTCCCCTTTTTCCAGGCGGAGCACTTTTTTTTCCCCCCCCCTTTTTTCACGGTTATTTTGGAGTGGGGCTCCTTTTTGTTTCTCTTCCCCCTCTTTTGATTTGGAGGAAGGAATTTTCCCCTCTTTTTTTCTCCTTCCTTGCCTGTGTGCGATTTACCGGCGGGTGGTCCCCCCCCCTTTTTTTTTTTCTTTTCGTTTTTTCCTTTTTTTCCTTTTTGTTGAATTTGCACCAGGTTGATCGCGTTTTTTCCTCCCCCCCCCCTCCTCCCCCTTTTTTTTGTCGGCTTTTGGCGACGCGGTACTTCTCCCTCCTGGCGCGCTTTTTTCTTTTCTTTGACAAACATGCCGGCTCCCCCTTCTTTCTTTCTCTGTTCGGTTGCACTTTCGTTCGGGAGGGGCCTTTCTTTTTTTTTTCCTGATGTTTTCCTTTCCCCTTCCCGTGAGGCCTGTGTAGGCACCACCCAATTTTTTCCTTCCTCGCGAAGGGACCAGGCGTTCCTCTTTTTGGAACTACTGTTTTTTTTTTTTTTTTTTCCGCGGCGGAGCAGTAGGCCGTTCTTTTTTTTTCCTCGCAAAGTGTTGGGCCTGTGGAGGTTGACCCCTTTTTTTTTTTCCGGTTTTCCTTCATTTTTTCTTCCCGGTAGCGATTTTAAGGGATGGGTTTTTTTCTTTTTTTTTCAAGGGAAAGGAAATTGTGGTTTCCTCCCCCCTGCTCTTTCCCCCCTTTTTTTTTTTGAAGGTAGGGGCAAGTCTTTCTCTCTCAGATGAAATGGATAGATCTCCCTCCCTTTCAATATCGCCTTTTTTTTCTTTTTTTTTTTTCTTCCTTACTAATAAAGTTGTTGTTTTTTTTCTCGGATGAATAATGCTTAATTCCCCTTTCCCCTTCCTGATTTTGATTCTTTCCCCCCCCTCCTTTTTCCTCCCATAAAGGGTGTATAGTTCTGTGTTTTTTCCCCCCCTTTTGAATTCGGAGGCAGGACATGCGATTCCTCTTCCTTCCTCTTCCCTCTCCCCCCCCTCTGCCACAATTTAATGAAATAAGCTTCTCCCTTTTTTCCCCCCCCCACTTTTGACCTCAAACCTAGGAGAGCTTGCCTGTGCGGTTACAACTCCCCCTTTTCTTTTCTCTTTCCAATCATTTTCCCCCCCCCTCCTACGGAGGCGCGCTTTTTTTCTCCCTTCCCGACAAGGAAATTCCTTTCCTAAGGTCTTCCTTCAGTTCTTTCTCCTTCCCCTCTGTTCTGGTTTTCCCATGGTCCCCCCTCCCCCCTGTGCAACGTAATTAATGGTCTTCGTTTTTCCCTTTCTTCTTTCAGTCGTTTTTCTTCTTTTCTCTCCCCCCCCTGCCGAAGATGAAATGCTGTCGACTTTTTTTTCCCCCTCCTTTTTCTTGTGACCTAAGAAGGACCCCCCCCCTCCTTTCAATTACCCTTTTCCCCCCCCCTTTGGCGTTTGACTGGATAAGGTCCGGGGGTCCCTTCTTCCTCTTCCCCCCCCTTTTGCAAATTAAAAAAGCCGCCCCCCCCCTCGTTTCCTCGACAATGTGTTTCCTGCTTTCCTTTTTCCTTTTTCCCCAAGTATTCAGAACAAAGATGGCCCCCCTTCCCCTCCCCATAGACGCTCCGATCGGCCCCTTTTCACTTTTTTTTTTCCCCAAATAACGGCACCATGATCCTTTCCTTCCTTTTTTTCCTTGCATCACGCTCGGCGCCCCCCCCCCCCTCCCCTTTTTTCCCCCAGCTCAGCTTGGAAACGGCAACACCTCTTCCTTCCCCCTGGGCAAAAACCGGCGATGTTTTTTTATTTCCCCAAATTTCCCCCTCCCTTTCTCAGTGTAGCCGAAATCCCTCCCCGTCCAAAAAAAAAACTTATCCCCTTCTCCCCCCTTTTCTTATTCCCCCTTTCCAGTCTTTTCAAAAGTTTATATACGAGCTCCCCCCTCTTCCCCCAAAGAGTGGAGTCTATCGGCCCCTTTTCCCCTCCTCCCCCCCTTACAAGACAGACAGCAAATTTCCTTTTCTTTTTCCCCTCAAAAACCCCTTTCCTGGGGGGGAAGACTTTTTTTTCCCTTTTTCTCCCCCCCCTTGGCAGAAGATATCCCTCCCTCCCCCCATTCCTTCCCCCCCCCACTGCCGAAATCAATTAAATCGCCCTGCCCCCTTCTTTCCCTAGAAGAAATCGCGGCTTTATTTCGGATGAAAATTGGGAGATTTGGTCCCCCATTTTTTCAAGTCCACAAATTTTCCCCTTTTCTCTTTGGAATTTTTCCCTTTTTTCATCTCCTCTTATAGGATTTTTTTCCCCCCTTTCCCCCCGGGAATATATTTAATTTCTTTTTTCCCTTTCTGTTAATTCCCTACTTTTTTTTTTCCCCCTCCCCTTCCCCCCGGATCGGCAAATTTTTTTGCTCAGTCCTTTTCGTCTCCCCTCCCCTGCTATTGCGGTCTTTTTTCCCCCCCTTCCCTTTCTCGTCCTTCGTAGGGGGGGACCTTTTTCCCTCCTTTTCCCCCCTCCCTTTTTTTTTCCCTCCCCCCCGTAATAAAAAAAAGTGCAAGCTTTCCCTTCCCGTGGGGACTCGCTTTTTTTTCCCCCTCCCCCCTTTTTCCAATGAAAACTTTTTTTCGTAGAGGATTTTCCTTTTCCTAGCCCTCAAAATTCTTTTGTTTTTTTTCAAGGAGCCCGACTTTCCCCCCCCCCAAACTTCTCCCCCCCCCCCCCCCCCGCCTGGCCCTTTCTTTCGTCCCACTTTCTTGGCAACGATCACGCCATGCTTCCTTCAAGGGTTTTTCCGTGTCTCCCCGAAAAAAGAAAATCTTCCGTTTTCTTTTCCCCCCCTCTACGCGGAAGAAGGCCCCCCCTCTCTTTTTTTTCCCCCCCTACGGTAAGTCTTTCCATCCTCTTCCCTCGCCCTCTCGGTTTTTCGCGTCCTTAGTTCTGGCTTTCCTTTACCAACAGGACCCCCCCTTTCCCCCCCCTTTTTTCCCCTTGCCGTGCCAGCTCCCTTTTTGACACTAACCCTTTCCTTTTTTTTTTCCCCCCTTCCCTCGCCAAAAAAAAGGGCTCGCGCTCCTCCTTTTTTGTTTTGAGGAGAGATTTCGATCATCGGCGAAGCCCCTTTTTTTCTTTCGGAGTTTTAATTTCTTTCCCTTTCCCTCTCCCTTTCCCCTTGCACGGCAAGGAAGAAACTTTTTTTTTTTTTTTTTCTTCCTTACTAATGACTACAAATATGGAAAGTGGGACTTTTCTTCTTGTTGCATTTTTTTTTTTTCTTTTCCCCCTTCCTGAGGCAATTTCTTGGCTTTTTTTTTCTTTTTCTGGCCCGATCATTTTTAGTTTCGGGCGTTTTTTTCCTTTTTTTTTTTCTCCCTCGAAGATAGGATTGGCGTGTCTTTTTTTTTTCCCTCCCTCTCGTGCGAGAGATTAGAAGATTTTTTTTTCTTTTTTTCCTTCGGCCGCCTCCTTTTTCCGTATTTGAGAGGGCCCACCCTTTTTTTCCCCCTCTGGAAATGAGCCAAATTTTCGTTTTATGTGCCTTCCCTTTCTTTGTCGGGAATGAAAATGACGGCTTTTCCCCCCTCCTCTTTGGTACATAGGGGGAAGATGTCCTTCTCTTTTTCTTTTACTCCTTCCCCCTCCCTTCTCCCCTTGAAGGGGAGATTGACGGCCCTTTTCCCCTCCCCTTTTCCTTTCCCCTTCGCGGAACGTAGCTTAAGGAACATTTTGGTTTACCTTTTTTCTCTTCCCCCTCGGCCCCGTTCTTCTTTTCCAGGGAGAAGAGTTCCCCCCCCCTTCTCTCCCTTTGCTTAACGTCGTACATTCCCCCCTTTTTTTTCGCCCCCTGGTCATCTTTTTTTTTTTCCCTTTTTTGGACCTTGGCTGGACTGGCTGCCTTTTTTTTCCTTTTCCCCTCAGGCCTTCGTTTTAATGCCGCGATTCTGCTTCCTCCTTTTCCTTTGCTGTTCCCCTTCTTTCTTCCCTTCTGAAGGATGGGTACGAGATCTTTCTTTTTTTCCCTTTTCTTTCCCCGGGGGTAGGCGTATTTCTTTTTTTTGTTTATTTTTTTTTTCTTCCCCTTACTAGAGTAGATAGGGCGAGAGTTTCCCCCTTCCCCCTTTTTTTTCTTTCTTTTTCGGATAGAAAATGTGAAAAAGCGGGCCCTTTTTTCTTTTACCCTTTTTACCTGTTCCCCTTTTTCTCCTCTTGGGTTAGAAGGATAATTCCCCTTCTCTTTGGGGATACGCAGAGTTAATTTAGGAAAGGTCCGTTCTTTTCTTTCCCCAAATTCGATTTTTCCCTTTTTTTTTTTTTTCCCCCCCCCTCGAAGTTGAAGTAACCCTTCTTCTCCTTCTTTTTTAAATGAGGAAGGGTTCCCCGTATTCCTTTTTTTTCTCCCCCCTTTTTTTTTCTCGGAAGTGATGAAGATTGTCTCCTTCTCTCTTTCTTTCCTTTTAGTGGGGAGATTGAAGATGGCGTTTCTTTTGATCCTTTGCTTTTTCCCTTTTCTCCTTTCCATCAGGTTTCCTTACCCTGCCTTTTCTTTTTTCGCGGCCGTTCCCTTTTCCTTTTTTTTTTTTTGGAAATTGCCCAGTTTTTCCTTCCCCCTTCACTTTTTTTTTTTCTTTGTTCCGGGCGGGGGAAGTGACGTACCCTTTCCCCTTCTTGTCAGTCCCAAGCCATATCGGGACCCTTTTTTTTTTTTTTCCATTTCTGCCCCCTTTTTTGGGATTTTTTTTTTTTTTTGCTTATTTTCCCCCTCTTTTTTTTTCTTGAAATTTGATACCATGTCGGAGCCTTTTTTCCCTTCCTCTTCCTCCCTGGAATGCGCGAAGGACCCCCCCCCTTTTTGATTTCCCTTTCTCCTTCCTCTAAGTTGGGAAGGGGCGGTCTTTTTTCCTTCCGCGAGAGAAGAACGAATTTTTTTTTTCCCCCCCCCTCCAACTTTTTTCTTTCCTTTTGTGAAGATGGAAGAAATTGGAACGTCCCCCTTTTCTCATTATGTGGTGGCTGGCGAGAGTGAGGCACCTTTTTTGTTTTGGTCCTCACTTTCCTTCCTCCTACTCGAAAAGTGTGGGAGGCGGTTCCTTTCTCTTTGCCGAAACTGAAAATGGATATCTTTCTTTCCCAACTGTGTTCCTTCTCCTTCTTTTAAGAAGAATAAGTGGTTAGTTTTTTTTTTTTTTTTTCTTTTGATTCTTTTCTTCTTTTTCCCCCCCTACCCATCGATGAGAGAGATATATAAATTTTCTTTTCTTTCCCCTTTTCCTTTTTTCTGCCCCGACCTTCCAAACCCCTTTTCTTTTTTTTTCCCGGTCCAACCCCCCCTCTTTCTTTTTTTTTTCTCCCCAGCCAAAAATTAAACTGAAAATTCGCTACCTTTTCCCCCCCCCCCCCCCTCCCCCTTACCTTTCACCTCGGTCTTTTGTGGAGGTACAACTCCAACTTTTCCCCTGACCCCCCCTTTCTTTCTTACTCGGGGACCCTTTTTTCCCCCTACCCCCTCCCCCCCCCCCTTTTCCCCCCCTTTTTCCTCCGCGGAGAAATGTCCCCCCCTCCCGCTCATTTTCCTTTATTTTCCCTGGGTCACTCCCCCTTTTTTCCCCCTCCTCAAGGGCAAAGTAATAATGGATTTACTTTTTTTTTTTCTTTTTTTTCCCCTCTAATGCAAAGGAGACTCCCTTTTTCTTTCTGGCCCCTTTTTTTTTTTTCCCTCCCTCCGGAAACCACTTTCCCCTTCCCCCTTTTCCCCAAGCAGAACAAAAAACCTTTTTTTTCTTTTCCTCTCTTTCCCCCGGATCAAATTTTTTTTTTTCCCCCCCTTTCCCCCCCTCCCCCCAAATTAGGTTGTCTGTCCGTCCCCTTTAGAAGGAACCTCTTTCCCCTTTTCCTACACAGATTTGTCCCCCCTCCATCTGGCCCTTAGAGTCCCTCCCTTCCCTCGCCCCAAAGCAAACCTCCCATTTTTTTTTTCCCCCTTTTTTTTCCTGGGACAAATAGGAATCACACTTTCCCCCCCCCCCCCCCCTTCTCTTAACATCACGGACCCTTTCTCTCCCCTTCTTCCTAATGTTGGGAAAGACGGGCAAGCCCCTTTTTTTTTTTTTCCTTTTCCCCTGCCTGACCTTTCAGGAAAATGAACTCTCCCTTCTTTTTTCCCCCAACTCCTTTTTTTCTTTCGGCGGTTTCTTGTTTTTTCCTTTTTCCCCCCTGCTTTCCACAGTTTCTATACGATCCCTTTTTTTTCCGTTTTTCAGTCCCCCTTTTCCCCTTTTCTTCCATATAGTAAGTGAGACACCCCTTCCTTCACAATTCCTGCAAAACCACCGCCGCCCCTTTTCCCCCCCCCGTTTAGCCCCTTTTCTCCCCCGACAGATACTTTTTTTTTCCCCCCCCAAAAAGGGGCCACGACTTCCTTTTAACAATGTTTCCCCCCCTTTTAGGAAAAACTCCCCCCTTCTTCGACAGGCTTGTGCTTTTTTTTTTTTTTTTCTTCCTAGAAGCTTTCAGCCAATTCCCCCTTTCCTTCCCCCTCCCTTGATCTTCGCCACTCTCGAATCCCCCTTCCCCCTTGTACCGTTCTTATTCCCCCTTTTCCTTTCCCTCTCCTTCCCTGGAAGCCCGCGCTCTTTTCTTTTTTTTTTCCTTGCAATAGTAGTCATCGGCCGCGGTTTCAAAGGTACCTTTTTTCTTTTTCCCCTTTCCCTGTCTATTCAGAGGAGCAGCCGACAATTTCCTCCTTCTCTTTTCCTGGTGAAGAGGAAAAATCGGCTCTCCTTTTTTCTCTTAGCCATTCCCTCTCTTTCATTTTAAGTGACCCTTCCTTTTCTTCTGGGAGGGAAGTCACCATCCCCTTTTCTTTTTTTCGTCGTTGCTTTTCCCTTTTTCCTTTTCTTTTTCCCCCAAAGAAAAAGTTTTCTTTTTTTTTTCTCCCCCCCTCCGGTCCCACTCCAGCAACAAAGCTCCTTCCTTTTCTGAATCTTTCCTTTTCCTCCCCCCCGATGGCACCCCTTTTTTCCCAAACAGAGAAAGTTCCTTTTCCCCTTTATCTCCCCCCCCCGGTAAGGAGAAGGGTCCAAACCTCCCTTTCCCCCCCAGAAAATGGCTCGGAGTTGATCCCTTTTTTTTCCCTTTTTTTTCACCTTTTTTCCTTCCCCCCCTTCCTTATTAGGAGTAAAAATGTCAATATTTTCTTTTCCCTTTTCCCCCCCCTTCCCAAAGGCGGGGTACACCCCCCTTTGTCATCCCCTTTTCTTTCCTTTCCTTGAAAAGACGCCGAAGCGCTTCTATTTCTTCTCCCCCCCCCCCAAAAGGCTCGACGATATTCGAAATCTCTCCCTCTTTTAGTTGTCCCTTTTTTCTTTCTCTTTTTTTCCTTACGCGGGAGAGACGGCTTCGGCTTCTTTTTTTTTTTTTTTCCTAGTCCCGCATAAATCGACTTGGCGACGGCACCCTTTTTTTTTTTTTTTTTTGTGTATCACTTTTTCCCCCCTTTTTTTCCCTTTGGGACGCGAGACGAGAAGTTCCTTCCCCTCCTTCCCCTTTTTTGGACCCAGTGATCAAACTCAGGAGTCCTTTTTTTTTTTTGGGCGGCCGGCTATTTTTTTTTTTTTTCCTTTGTAAAAATGGTTTTTTTTTTTTTTTTTTTTTTTTTTTTTTTCTTCTGCTCCCAAGCCTTCGATGGCGGTGTTCCTTTTTCTTTTTCTGGGCTTCTTCTCTCCCCACTGGAGGGGATGTCAGAGGCGCTCTTTTTCTTTCTTTCTTTTTTTTCCACGTTGCACCAACTTTTCCGCCCGCTTTTCCCTTTCCCACCTTGTTTTTTTTCCTTTCTTTTCCCTTTTTCCATAGAGTCCATTTGTGATTGGTTCTTTTTTTCCTTCCCCCCGTCTGCAGCTTTTTTACGGGCGGCGAGTTTTCAAGTCTGTTTTTTCCCCTCCCCGACAGAAAGACGAGATTGACGTTTTTCTTTTTTTTTCCCTTTTTTTCCCTTCAGGAAACGTAGCTCAGGACACTATGGTTTACGCCTTTTTTTTTTTCTTTCAGGTTCTTTTTTTTCCCTTCTTCTTCCTTTTTAAAAGGGAGGAGGAGGACCATTTTTTTTTTTCTCTCCCCCCCTGTAAATAAGAGGACGAGTGTTTTGGTTCTTCGTTTGTTCTCCCCCTTTTTCTTGGGAAATTTGGTGACTTGGTCTCCTCTTTTTTCCTCTTTCCCCCTCTCGCAGCCATTCGTTCAATGACGTCCTTTTTCCTCCCGTTCCTTCCTTTTTCCTTTTCCAGATGGGGTCAGAGATCGGATCCTTTCCTTTTTTTTTCCCTTTTTTCCTGAGAGCGAGATGCAACTTTGGGTCCTTTTTTTTTTCCCCTTCCCTTTTGTCAACCCTCTTTTTTCTCTTCCTAAAATATGTTTGCTCTACCTCCCCCCCTTTTTTTTTCCCCCCCTTTCCAAAGGCACGTTTGCGGCTCATTTCCTACTAACCCCCCCCTTCTTTTCCCCTGTAGGAGAAGTTTGTGGGACCTCGTGCCCTTTTCCTTTTCCTTCCCGTTTGCAGGAGAGTTCGTGAAACACATTTTTTTCTTCCCCTCCTTTGCGCCCCTTTTCTTTTTTTTTATCTTGCTAAATGAGGGACGGGGCCCCTTTTTTTCTTTTCCCCTTCTTGACGTTTATCTTTTCTTTTTTCCCCCTTTTTTTTTTTTCTGGAAAATGGTTGGCCTTTTTTTTTTCCTTTTTTCCATTTGCCGATGGCAGGGGACGCGCGCTTTTTTCTCCTTTGCGACAGTTCCCCTTCCCCTCCTTTTTTCTTCTTCGATTAAAAGAGGTACGGCCTCCCCCCCTTCTTTCCGAGGTATCACCCCCCCTCCTTTTTTGAACCTTGTTCCCCCTTTTTTTTTGCTCTCCCCTTTTTGTTCTCCAGAAGGCATTTCTACTCTTTTCCCCCCCTTTCTTTGAGTAGGTGTTTGCCTTTTTCCTCCCCTGTTGAATTGGGGAACAAGGACGCTCCCCTCCCCTCTTGGTCCTTTTTTTTTTTTCCTTCGTAGGAGGGCAATAATGATTGAGTCCTCTCTTTTTTTCCCTTCTTTTTTCTCATTTGATGACAGGTCGGAAGCTTGTCGGAACCCCCCCCCCCTCTTTTTTGCGACTCACCCCCCCCTTTTTTTTCTCCCTTTTCCCTTTTTCCTCTGAGGAATTTACGTTTCGGGCGCTCTTCCCTTTTTTTTTCTCCTGTAGGCCGGTCAGGTAGTATTTGTCTTTTCTCTTTCCCCTTTACTACTTTTTTTTCCCCTCCCTCTTTTCCTGAGGTGGAAGGTCAGTGGGGTCCCTTCTCCCCTTTCGGTAACGTATTTCAGGGCCTTTTTTTTTTTCCGAGTTTTTTTTCCCCCCCCCTTTTTCCCTTAAATCGCAATGGCCCTTCCTTTCTTTCCTTTCCTTTTTTTCTGGGGGACTATACACCTGGATGGCTCTCCTTCCCTCCCTTCCCTTCGTCTTTCCCCTTTTTTTTTTTCTTCCCACTCCGGGAATGAAAAAGCATTAGTGCTTCTCTTTTTTCTTCTGAGATTGGCTAATGCTTTTTTTTTTTTTCCCATTCATTTTTCCCCCTCTCGCCATAAGGTTGGTATACCCTTTTTCCTTTTCCCCCCCACCCACTGGTCGAGTCTTTTTTTCCCCGCTCTTTCCCTTCCCCCCCAAATATATTTTAGATCAGCATCCCCCCCCCCCCCCCGGCTACCGTTCAGTTTCCCCACCCCCCTCGTTCCCCTTTTTTTTTTTTTTCCCCCTCCAAAAAGGCCACATCTTTCCCCTCCTGGGAAATAACTACCGTCCTTCCAAAAATGTCCTCTTTGGCAAAAATTTTTTTTTTTCTTTTTTCCTTCGAGACACCGACGGCCCCCCCCCCATTTTTTCACCCCCTCCCGGTAGTAAGTTAGCGCACCCCTCTTCTTGGTAGATTATTTAAAGAAATCCCCCCCTTTTTTTTTCCCTTAAGACCTTTTTCCAAGGGGCACAACGTTTTCCCTTTTTTTCCCCTCCTTCTGCCTCCGGACGGAAGGCCCCTCCTTTTCTTTTTTCCTTTTCCCTCCTTTTCCCTTTTGGCGAACTTCTTTTCCAAAGTACCGCCCTTTTTTTGCAACCCCCCCTTGATGGTTAAGTCAATTCCCCCCCTTCCTTCCCCCCCTTTTCGTATGGGGCTAAGGTATGGTGCTCTTTTTTGCTACCCCCCCATTTTTTTTCCCCCCCCCTCCTCACCAAAAAAATATAGGTGTCTCTCTTTTTTTTCTGTTTTTTGTTCCCCTCTTGGTAATAGAAGAAATTCAAGTTTCCCTCCTCTTTTTTCCCCTTCCTCCCCATCAGGAAGATCAGCTCTTTCTTTCAGCCCCTTTTTCCCTTCCCCAAAAAGAAAAATTACCCCCATTTTTTTTCTTTTCCCCCTTTGCTCCAATGGAAAATATGCATCAAGCTCCCCCTCTTTATTCATCCCCCTTCCCTTTCCCCCGTTTTTTTCCCCGCTAAGAATTGAAGGCAACCCCCCCCTTTTCTGGCAACCCCCCGTCCTCTTTTTTTTTTCACTATACCCTCCTTTTTCCGAAAAATGAATTTTCCTTTCTTTCAGTTTCCCCCCCCCCCCCTTTCTTCCATTTTTTTTGAGTGAGGAGGTATGGTTTATCCTGCTCCCTCTTTCCCCCATGTTTCTAATATAAGATCCTTTCCCTTTTTATTCTTTTTTTTCCTCTTGTTATGTATAGCCCCCCCCCCCCCGGCCCCCTCAATCCTTTTTTCGTGTTGACAAACACGAACGACCGTCCCTTCTCCCCACCGGGTTTTTCCTTTTCTTCTACTAATGTACCCCGGTGGCCTTTCCCTTTTTCCTCTTCTTCTCGGGAAAACCATCTTTCGCCTCCCCCCCCCCTTTTCAATTCACTTTTTTTTTTCCTCCCCTTTTGGCCATTCAATAGACCGACAGTTTTCCTTTTCATGGAACCGAAAACCCCCCCCCCCCCCAAAACCACCCCCCCCCCCCCCCCCCCCCCCCCCCCCCAACAAAAAAAAAAACCCCCCCCCCCCCCCCCCAAAAAAAAAACCCCCCCCTTCCCCCTTCCCTTTTTATTTCGCGAAGCCCCCTTCTTTTCCCCCCCCCCCCCCCCGTGTCCAAAAACGAGGGACATTTTTTCCTTCTCTTTCCAGGCTCCCCTTCCCTTTTTCCCCTTTCCTACGGTTGTTAAGAGTTCCGTTCCCCTCTTCCTTGGAGAGCCCCTTTCCCCCCTGCAGAGGAAAAAAATTCCTTTGTTTTTCCCGTAACCATCTTTTTTTCCCTTTTCCCTTTTTCGAACGAAATTAACGCCTTTTCTAGGAACAGAAATTCTTTCTCTTCCTTCGTATTTTCTTTTTTTTTCCTTTGGTCTATACAGCAACTTCCATCCCCTTTTTTCCTCCCACAGATTGTTCCCCCGCCCTTTTTGGTCCACCTTTCTTTTCCTCCCTCACAAAGCAAAAGGACATTCTTTTTTAGTTCCACCATAAACCCTTCTTTCCCCCCCCCCCCCTTTTTTTTTCTTTCTTTTTTCCAGAGGAGGAAAACTTTATTTCCCTGGCCACGCGCAAAAGCCTTTTCCCCAACTTCCCTTCTCCTCTTGGAATATATAGACTCTTTTTTTCCCCCCAGATGGTCCCCTTTCTCCCTTTTTCGATTCCATTCCTTTTTTTTCTTTTCCCCGGGCAGACAGAAGAAAATTTCCCCTTTTTTTTTTTTCCCTCCCCTAAGCGAAGGACAACTCCCCTCCCCTTCTTGATCAATTCCCCCCCCTTTTTTTTTCCCTTTATAAGTCTAGAGTCCCACCTTTTTCTTTTCCCCTTCCCCGGCGGGGGAAAAACCCTTTTCCTTTTTATCCCTCCCCCTCTTTTCCCCCTTTTCCCCTCCCCAGCCACGAAGATTTTTTTTTTTTCCTTTCCCCCCCCCCCTTTCCAAAGCGACAACCTCGCAAAAAAC
>Ga0179593_1680197_pt1 | contig 12714 bp, 9 predicted proteins | sample CZODoug2_1_08_16_FD_185931 | JGI IMG/M metagenome (GOLD analysis project Ga0179593, IMG submission 185931) | Vadose zone soil fungal communities from Angelo Coast Range Reserve, California, USA - CZODoug2_1_08_16fungal (PacBio error correction) | ecosystem: Environmental > Terrestrial > Soil >... | reverse complement strand
TTTCTCGATCCTTCCTCTTCTTGTACTTTCTTCACTTACTCCCCGGCCACCCTGCAAACTTGACATCGAGTATCTCTGCCCGGTCCCTCCGGCGACTTGCATGATGGCCTCCGGACGAGGAAATGCGCTGAGCCCGATTTCCCTTCTCCTGGCCCCCTTGCCAGTCATACCCCTCTCAGAAGATTCCCCCATCTCCGCAGTAGAAGCAACTAAGAGATTTGACCCGAGCATACTCACTGAGACAGAATTGTGTGCCGAGATAATTATCCGAGCTCTCCTTGTCCCCCTTATTTTACTTTTCTTTTTTTATTACATAATTCGTTAGAAAGCCTCTTTTTCCCCCCCTCCTTAGAGAATGGCTTGAGTGTCTGAAAGCAGTCATGGACCCGTTTGCTATTGCCACCTGTGCCCCTGCGAGGGAGAAGGCTTTGCATCTTTGAGAACAGGGCAACTCCTGACCGGCGAGTTCGATCCCCCAACAAAAGCGCGTAGTATTTTTTAACAGCGCCCACGTCGTCGATTTAATTTACTGACGACTTTTCATTTTCTCCTTACCCCTCCGCGATGTTTCTGTCTCAGCCTGCTCATCCACAGCATCGGACATCTCTGCCCCTTTTCTTTTCTCCTTTTGTTGTTTTCTTTTGCTGGAGTGAGATTTCTGCTCGCGCAGCACCTCTCCCCCTCGACATTCGGCGGAATTCCTTTTTTCTGAGAAAAGCACCCGAACATTTTTGCCCCCCATTGATCGAGGGGTCGCGCAGCTTCTTTACCCCTTTCGACACAGGCAGTGGTGCTCAGTAGGTCCCCGGAGGTGACTCTCTGGACCCTCAGGATGTCTCCACTAACTCTCTTGAGGAGCATCCTGGCTCGGTCCTTCAGAGCATCTGCCGATAATTATATTCTTTCTCCCTTCGGTTTGAACCGCAGGCATGATATTTGTGGATGACAGCGAGATTGGGGCTCCTCTCTCTTCTTTCTTTTACCTTTGCGGAAGCATCCCTTTCCTTGCTGTATTTTATTTCACGCCAAGCCGTGTGAGTGAAAGCTTCTGTACGCCTTCCCTTCTTGCAGAAGGAAACCGGCCGGCCTGTTTTCCCGGACCGCTGTTTTTGGGTGGACGTCGGGTGAGATGGTTCCGTCTCTTTTTCCTTCTCTGTTTTGTTACTAGAGTGGCGGAATGGGAAGTTTTTGCCTACCCTCTGTTTTGTTTCTCAGAGCGTCATCCGGCCTGAAGTTGCGAACGCGGTCGCAAGAATATCGGACCCGGCAGTAGGTAGCAGCCCTTCATTCGGAAACCCCCCCCTGTCAGCCTGTCCCAAGGTTCGCATTAGATCACCCACGCTGTCCCTTCACCGTTCCTGAACAGAGTTAAATAAACCGTTTTGTCCTCCAAATTTCGGATGTTTGGATCCTTGATGGACCGCCTGGAAAGTTGACCACCACCTTTTTAGCCCTGATGGGTCCTCCTCTCTTTTTTTCCGTTTGTCTTTTTTATATTGTATTTCGAGTCACGGGTAATCCGTCTCCTTCAACCCTTTCGGTGAGGTGACGCCCCGTGGTGTTCGGTGCCAGCGTTGAGTTTTTCCCTAGCTGCCGGTCTCGCTGCCTCTCTTTCCCCCTTGGGTGGCGATGTGTTCCACTCACTTGAAGCCGGCCCCGATCGGTGTTGATTCCAACCCTTTAGTGCGATCCTGCGTCGCTCTGCATTTTGAAGAATCACTCTGTTGTTTTTCTTCTCACGGGGTTCCCTTTTTCGTTGGACACTTTTTTGAAGCGGGGGGGCGTCGAATTCTGAATCGGTTTCTAAGACACAAGTTGTGAACTCATCTTACCGCTCTTCCCACCCGCCTCAGTTTCCGGCTCGCAGTTACGATGCAGACGAATTTACTGGAAAGACCTCTTTTTTTCCCCGAAGCCTGTGCGGGTATTGTTCGTAGAGTTTCGATAGTTTGAAGTTTTGGTGGCTGACGACAGTATTGCTTTCCCCCTCTTTCCGTGTTTTTCGTCACCGGGACCCTCCCAAGTTCGCTTTGAGTTGAGTCTTTTGTTGTAGGAGGCCACTCGTCACCGTTTCCGTTGGTTTCAGCCCCAGGCTGTGCGATTATCCCTGGACTTCCTTGAAGGTCCACCGGCCCACCAGCGTTAACCCCGCTGCGCAGGGAGGAGGATTTGACTCTTGAACTGCTTTTCCCAGTAGATCATGCGTTGTTCTGAATAGGGCGGACGGTACTTTGGCTATTCATTCTTTGAAGCCTCTGCTGACCCGATTTCCTCTCTGGATATGATCTAACGCCAACGGTCTATTCCTGACCGGCCCTGTCCTGGGATGGCGGGGGTCCGTCAGCACAACTGCCAGGTCACCTTCTTTTTATTTCCCCGCTGCGGTATCCGTTCCCCCGGCAGACACGCTTCACATTGCCGAGTGCTCACTTTTTTAGATTGCTCAGATTCAATACTGCCTCCCGTCCGACAACGCCCACCCGACGAGCCCCCCCTGCGTGCCGCTTCTCGCTTTTTTTCCCCCCCTTCACGCCAGATGGTTCGCGACCTTGTTCTTCTTGAACATCGCGTGTATGTTTCCCTCATGGGTTGTTTTTTCAATTCGGAGCTCAACCGTCCCCCTGAATTCAGTACTCCCTCTGCGTCTTCCCACAAATTGCGGTGATCTTCCCTCCCCGATTTTTTTTCGAAACCCACGTGCATCGGATCGTTCACCCCCTAAGTGAGGCGGAATGGTTGAAGCGACCCCCTCTCTTCCTTGTATCGAAGGGAGGACGTCTCATTAAACCATTCTTTTCATCCCCCTTTCGCTGGCGCGTTCCTAGAGGCCCCTTGTCATGAACCAGGTGAGGAAGAGTCCTCAATGCCAGACCGCTATCAGCGTTTTTGGGGCACGAGATTCTCTTGAGGGCGTGGCTAAGTGAGCTAATCCTTTTTTTTGTACATTTTCAGACCGCGCCCCACGAGAGCATCCTCGTGGCTAGCCTCTTTCTCGTCGCACTCCGTGAATTCGCAGCCTCCACCGACAGTACCCCCCACCTTTCTTTTCAGTTGATCTCTTGGAGAGACCCTTCCTCTAACCTTTTTCCAAGATCTAGCATCAGCGTCTTTGGATGCGCCATCGGATCCAGTCCCCTACTGACTTTTTAGGTCTGGGGGCACTTCGAAACGGCAGCACGTAGCTTTTCTCAAATCTTTTTCCTTCCCTCCCCTTTTTTGGAATCAGCCTCGATCTCTCTCAAAGTGTAAGGCGGAACTGTCACGCTCCCATTCCTCCTGGGCTGTCCCCCTATATTCTATATTCTCCTACTAAGTTGTTGTTTTCTCGAACCCCTACCTTGTGTACGCGGTCCCCCGGGTTTCCGGCGGACACGGCCAGATTTTTTCCGTTAAAAGGGCCGGGTCGGTTTTTTCCATCCTTTTCCCTCTATACGTTGCCGCTTTCACCAGGGGGTGGCAGGGTGCCTATTTCTTTAACCGGGATGAGAGTTCCTCGGGAGCCCTCGTTTGGCAGCTTTTGATGAGCCTGTGCCGCGCTGCCCTATATCCTGCAAAATACAAAACATTCCGGAGGAGGTAGGTCTTTTTTTTTTAATTTCTATGCAGACGTGGCGAAGAGCCGCTTTTGTCTCCCTTCCTCCTTCAGCGACGGGTTCCGGTTAGGCTGATCAAATTCCCTTTTTTTCCCATTCCAGCGCAAGAGACGTAGCGCCCTGCCATTTCTGAGCTCCTGACTCGCCCCGCTGCTGAGAAGACGGCAACGCCTGAACAGTTCCTTGGTCTTCTTGCTTAGGTGATGGACTGCCGCCGGTCTTAAGCTCTGGCAGTTTCTCCAGCGACTTGTTTGCTGCAAAAGGGTGCGACGTCCATTCCTCCCGCGTTTAGAGCGCATCACTCATAGGTCTTTTTCCACGGCCCAGCTCCATACTTCTGTCGGAAAAAAGCGATTTGGGATCCTCACGCAATTTTAATCTTCGTCTACGCGCGCCTTTCCGTATAACAGCAGTTTGGTTTGCTGTTTCGGATCACCTCCACGCCACCCCTTTAGGTTAACCATTCCAGATTTCGAAGCGCTTTCCCCCCGCCCATCGGGTAACCATAGGTTGTGAGTTGGCATCGCTCCAGTTTTTGGATGTCGCTTGGAAGGTGTGCGGTTCAGGCGGCGCGCTTCCATCGTTGTCCTCTTTTTTACCCTTCTCCTCGTGTGAGCGTTTTTCGGTTTTATAACCTCCGCAGTGCTCCCCTTCCCCCTTCACGGTTTGCCCTTTTCTGAAGGTCGCCCCAACACCGACAGGGCTCTTCCTTTTTCTCGATCGAGCTGGGCCACCTTTAGCAGCCGCAACTAACTTCTCCATGCCTCGACACATGACCGACAGCATCAGAACATTTTCGACCTGGTTGAATCGCCCCCCTCTTCACTTCGGCCACCCTTCCCGAGGCAGGGGTGTTCGGACGCTTGGGTTTCCCAGCCGGTTTCTGCCATCATCGGTTCATTTTTTTGGAGACCCCCTACGTGACGGGAGACTCCGAACAAAGTCGCTCACCATCACCCTTCCTTTTTTTTTCGCGTTGACCGATCACGAGACGCTCTCTTTTTATCTCCTTTCTATCTTATACCTTTCGAATCCCCAGAAAAGCCTTGGAAACGACTTCTTAGGTCTTCCTTGGAACAATTAGTCAGGAAGAAGCCCTTACCTTCTTGTGTGGCCCTTCGTGTTTTGGCGAGCGAGAGTTCACCGACAATTCAGCCACGATTCCCTTTCTGTCCTCAACCTGTTCCCCACGAAAAAGGTACCTCCCGGGTTACTTCTCAGCCAACACCTCTCACCTTTTTCCTCCGAGTGGAGACCGCCGACTGAACATCAACTTTCCGCCAACACAATCTGGTGCGCTTCTCCAAGGTCTTTTTTTTTTTGGTCTTCAAAAACGATGGTGGAGCCCTGTCTCATTCACGCCGTCCCTCTCTCGCAACACCAGGGTAATCCTTAACCCGGCCAAGTCATGACGGGACTACTCCTTACTTCTGGACCTTCCTTTGCGGCGCACCCCACGGCAAACGCGGAGGCCCCCTTCCCATCCCGCTTCTTTTACAGATTAGCAACCCATCCCCGACTGTCGCCTAAACCAACCGGGGGAGTATGGCAACTTGGGCGTAGCCCTGGCTTCCTTGGGTGGAGCAAGCGACTGGGGGCTCTTTTGGCGAACTCAAGTGTCTTTCCTTTCGGTTTTTTGTTTTTCCTCCCCCCGGTGGCTCGGGATGTCGACAGCGTTCTCGGCACTTTCTACAAGTGCCTTCCCCCACGATGCGGCTACTTCATCCTTTTTCCCCGTCTCACTCTCTTGTACAGATCCCCACGATAGAACGTCTAAACCCTAAAAAGTAGGAATCCCAGAAGCTTTTTCTCCGCAATCAGCCGGGGCCTGGTTACCTTTTAAGGTCTCCGGCAGTGATTTCCGTGGATTCAAGGCCTACTTTGGTACCCTTTTTTTTCTTCCCGGTCTCTGCTGAGCAGCAAAGTTCCGCGGCGCCCTTGCGTCTTTTTCTCCCCTTTCCTCTTTCCCGGCGTCCCCCTTTTCCGCGATCCCTGCCCGAGTCATCTAAGGAGAATTGCGGGTTATCTCAGAGCCGGCCTCAGCCGGATTATACGCTCGCCTTGATCCCTTTTTGCCGGGTCGATGGCGACTCGTTAGCTTCCCGTGACTGCGCGCCTGTGGTACTCCTGCCGTTCGCCCTCGATCTTTATTGCGTACTTTGCTGAGAGGCGTTGCGGGTATAGTGGCGACGAGCGTATTTTTTTTTTTTTTCGCCATCGGAATCTGCCCCCCCCCCGCCCAATACCACAACGTCTACACGGCCTCTATTGTTCCCTCTTTCTTCGTTCTTCGATAACTAAATCGCTCGCGCAGTTCAGGAGAGTATGAGTTTGTTCCTCTTTTTTTCCATCCTTCTGCGCTGTTTCGTCCGACATCTAGCGCGGTGGTGCTCAGATTCTTCCCCCCCTCGCTCTGACAGTGCAGCATGGCTAATCCAGTTTTTTCGCTCCGGTGAGCGTTTGCTCGGAATTTTTTTCACAGCTGCGAAGGACGGCGTGTTTTGCCCCTCTTCCTGGTCTCCATGGCGCACTGGGATCGAAATCAGAGGCGCGGGCTGGAGGGCGGAGTTTTTCCTTAAATTTCCCCAAGGACCCTTTTCCCTGTCAATTAGAATACATGATCGCTGAGCCAAAACCCTTTTCCGTTCTCAAGAGGTCTCAGCGCTGCCGCTTTGATGCGCAGGCCAGGGAGTTGGTGGGTCGTGAGAGGATCCTTCCTTTGTTTTTTTGAACTCAGCGCCGGTGTCCCGGTTCTCTTTTTAGTTTTCCTCCTCTTTCAGCAGGCGGCGACGCTCGCAATTTCCGCCTGTCGATCCGTCCTTCCAAGTGCTTTTTCTTTCTTCAGTCTCTTTTCTTTTCCGTAAGGAATTATTTCTCTTTCTCCTTTGTCTCTATTCTTAAGGTCCTTTTCTTTTTAGCACGTGTAATCGCCGGGCCCAGCACGTCGATCAGAGAGCTACAGGTAAAAGTCATTTTTTTGCTGGCGACTGACGATAAAGCTGATCTAGCTCTGCGCGGCGGGCAAACTCGAACGTTCCTCCAGTTTCTTTTTCCCCCCGACTCCCCTGGCTGCGCAGTAACGAGGAGCCGATGATGAGCCGAGGTGTTCAAATCTCCCCGGCAGAGCTTTTTCTTTTTCTCATTGGCGATTGCCTGTTCTATAGTTTTACTGCCCGAGCAAGACCGAACTTAGTTACCGCCCCGGCCCCGCCTTGTTTTGTGAGGGACCCCAGTGCGCCATGCATCATGCCAGAGCTTGATCGTTACCCTTTTCTGCGCAGATGTGCCCCCATGTTCGTGTTTTTGCGCCGCCCTTTGCTCTGCGAAAGGACGGCACCTTGTAATAGGAGAGTTTTCGATTTCGCTGTATATCCTGCTGCAAGCCCCAGCGACATCGGCGGCTACTCTCTTCTCAGCCTTCTTCCTTCTATCGATTGAGTTTGTCGCTTCGATACGCATCGGAAATCTTTTCCTCTTTTGGTTTTTTTGGTTCTTTGTGCGGGCTGCGCGTAGCATTCTCGTTCAAGTTTCCCCTTCGATCGCCCCGAGGATCTTTTCGATCTGAGGATAGGACACCCGACCCAGTTAGAGAGATTTCTATCTAGTTTCCTTGGAGCTGTCCTTGATCTGGGGCCGTTCAATAGCTCACCTTCTGGTTCCTTGGTTCCTTAGACGTCCCCCCGCTCGAGGCCCGAGCACCTCCCTCATTCTCTACTTTTTAGATCGTTGTTCGGTAAGGTGATGAGGCACTGATAATTTTTTTCCGATTTTTCTGGCTCATCGCCTTTCCCAGGCGTCCGAGGATACTTTGCGGCTCGGGACGCAGGTCCCCTTCCTTTCCCCCTTCTAGGCATTTTCTTTCCACCATCAGGCCTGCTGCAAAGAAGTATCCTTGACCCTTCTCTGCCACCTTTGTGATGCGGCCAGTTTTTCATTTGGTGGTGACGTAGGTTTCGATTTTTTGAGCACGCCGTTAGAGCTCGATTATTCTTTTTTTTGCTCCTTCCGGGTTCCCCGGAAAGTAGCAGGCATCCGGCACGAGCACTTTTTTTGCTTAGTAGACCTCAGTATTTCCTCTAGCTTTTTTTTTTTTTTTTTTTTCTTCGTCAGGCATCCTCACTCAATGAGCCCTACCATAAAATGAGTTCGCCCTTTCCAGGCGCTCCTTACCCTTTTCCCAAGATGTCCGCGACCATTCTAAGCAAATTTCCGGCGACATTCGGTATGTGTTGTGGCGAAGATGCTGACTGGGCCGTGAAGTAACACCATTCCTCCGGATTTTTTCTTGAAGTCGCTACGAGATGTCGTTTTCCTTCCACTTAGCTCATTCGAACTTTCCCTTCCGGGTGTGGGAAGCCTTTTTGGAGTCCGAGTGCGACCCACCCGGAATAGACGGCTTTCCCCTAGGTCAGATGCTCTGCGACAAGCGGGGTGGTACGATTGATCTCTTACAAACTTTCTCCAAGATCGGGTTGTTTTCAACAGGTGCAGGTGATCGGATTCCTTTTTTCCCGGCCATTCCCTTCGTGCGAAAGTTAAGAAAATCTGGTTTGGACGTTCCTTTTCGTGGCCACCGGTCTTTCGGTGGTGGTAGTGCAGCACTCCCTTCTTCTGTTGATTTCATCGCTATAGCCCCCCGCGCAACGCCACATGCCTTCTCCTTCCTTCGATCCTCCGTATTTGACTGGAGTTTCCCATGGCCTAGCCCTTCGACCTTTTGGCGGCGGAGGCGTTCTCAGATTCTTTGGTTTTTCGATTGCAATCGAGAGAGAGTGATCGCTTGGTTTTTTTTTCGGTTTTCCTTAAACGGCAAGCACGTAGTCCTGGTGATGGTTCGAGTCTTCCTTTTTACCGTGCCCCCTTTTTTTTCCCGCAATCACCAGGCGTCGAGTCGCGCCCAGTGTATCGCAACGGTCGTCAATCCCTCGTCGCACGCTGCCGCATTATTTTCGAAGATGAACGGCCGGGTGCCCCCCCGAGATCGAATCTTTCGCCTTTTTTCATTCTTGTTTACGGCAGTGGCGCGTCGAAGTTGATCCGGGCAACCCATGAAGTTTTTTTTCGATGCTCCCTTACCCTCCTTCTTTCTATTTTCTCGACAATGGTTGCGGCGGGCGTCTGCTTTCTCTTCTACCGCCGCAACAGGTCCTTTTGGCACCGAGAATTTTTCTTTCCCGACCTTTCTTCAGCATTGCCTGGAGCTCGAACCGTGCCTGTTTTCCCCGTTACGGCGCCTCGGCGATAGAACACCGTTTCCGCAGCTTTTTGCGCCTAGCGCGATGTAGCATCCGACGATTGTTTATCCCGTAGTAGGATGACGCGTGATCGTACTCCTTTTTTCCTGAACTGTGTTGTCTTGGGTTAATTTCGGAGCCACCTTTTTCCCTCAACTTTTTCCTTGAGAAGCGACCTGTTCTGCCTTTCACTTTTTTCCAATCACCTCTGTTGGGCGAAACCGCAGTCTGCATCTTTGACTTTTTCTTTTTAAGCCCCCCCCCCCCTCGTCCTGTTCGCCGCATACGCATCACCATGTTGCTACTCAAGCAAGTGGCTGCCTCTCCCTTTCCCAGTCTCTTTCCTGCTGAGAGGCGACGCCCCGATCCGGTTTGTTCCGGTTGCGTATTCTGAGCTCCGAGGGGCTGCGCGGGTTGTCCTTCTATAATTTTTTCCTATAGATAAATCGCTGTCATCCACTTTTTTCCGTCCGGGCGAAGCCCTTCTGAGGACGGAGCCCCTCTTAGCTAGTATTCTCCCAGTTCTTTCTTATGTTGTTGCTTTCTTTGGCCGCCTTGCGGCGGCTATAAGCAGTGCTCTACCCTTCCTCCTGCTTCTTTGTACGCCAGAAGGATCCTCCGATACTTCACCTGATCACTTTGGAGGCACGCGGACTCGCGCTATCCGGTTAGACAAGATGCTATTTTTTTTGCCTCTTCCCCACTCAGCTTGCCGCGCGCCAGGTAACGGCGGCCCGGGTGCACAGCTTTCACCGGGAGTTCTTCCCTCCACGACTCCCGTGGTGTTTTCTCGTCTGATACGAAGTCCATAGGATACTCCAGCGGTTTCGTTCCCCCTTGCGCTGATCGTGCCGCCCTGGCAACGGGCAGGGTCGGTGGCATCAGCCTTTCGTTTTCCTCATTCTTTCGCAGTTGGCGGCTGCCCGGCAGAGGAGGCCTGTGCCGATCTTCTCCGGTGCTTTTCCGCGCTGGATTGCCGGGGTTAAGGAATGTGGAGAGCCTTCTGAGTCCTCCCCTCGTTTTCCAAACCACCGAGGCGGCCTCGCTCCTGGGCACGGCTTTGAGCGACCTTTCCAGGCTTTTCTCCACGGCGGCGGTGCCAGGGGAAACTTTCCCTACTTCGGCTTCTCTTTTGCTCCTTCGCCCAGGAGCCCCATTCCCACGCTCTTGTCAACCTAACCGGCTGCCCTGCTTTCCATTGCGGCAGGACTTTTTTTCTCCGGTATTGAGCCGGTTACTAGTCCCTTCCGCCTTGTGTGAGTTGCTGACAACAGGTGACCTTCAGTTTCTTCCGCGTTCCGCGTGTCTGACTTGAGTTTTTTCTTCCCCAGCCCTCACTCGAATTCTGTCACCCGCCGAATGCAGAATGCTTTTTAGAAACCTCGGTTCCCCCCCACTATGTTGGAGCTCGCGCTTAAACTCGCTTCTGACGGTTCGCATTTTTTTGCCCCTTTTCTTTCCTCCCTCACTAAATGCCCACGCCAATTTGGGGAACACACGCTTGAGATCTCTGTTCCCCTCTCCGGGCGCCATCGGCGTGTAGGATGAGCCTTCGAGCTCGTCGCCCCCCAGTTTGGGAGGACGGTTTTGTGACCCTCGGGGTCGGCGCCCTCGCGCCGTCGGGAATCTTCAGCATTTCGATTCCTCGGCCACTGTTTGAGCGTGCATCACGTCCGAATCCCTAAGTCAGTGCTCAACTTTTCACCCCCCTTTTTGGTGTCCTCCAAATCCCGAAGCTGCCGTCGGTCGCGCCGAGACCATCCCTTTTATTTCTCCTCCTCCCTGGTCAGAAGGGCACAGAGGCCTTAACCCCCTTGTGACAGCCACTTGACTAGCCATTACCGTACGCACGTTCAGAACACTCTCTTTTTTCGATCTCTCCACACGGGGTTTGTCGGCCCTCTTCGGTCGACGCTTGGTTGTCATTCCCGGGAGGCCGCTGTTGCCCTGTGCGCGACATAGATTTTGACCAACTTCCGGTGACGGGCGTGTCCCCTCTTTACACTTTGTCACCATCCGGAGTTGCTTGGGACTTTACCAACCGGAGACGAGCTATTCTTCCTATCCCTTTCTCTTTCCCACCCGGGCAATCTTCTACGCATCTCAAGACCCGCCGGTACCCCCGACTTATCGTTTCCTCCCTCTTCCCGCAAATCGTTGCCTCGCTCGCTACAGTCCCGGCATTGCGCTGTGGGAGATTTGAAGCGAGTTCAAGACCCCAGTGTGGCTGAGCCTTTAATTTTTCCCCCTTCCCGTTCCACACCCATCCCATGGCCGAAAAACGTTCGTATTTGTTCTTTCCTCCAACTTTTCTTCTTCGCACGCTAAGTCATCGATTGCGACGCTTCGGCACCTGCCCCCTCAAACCTCTGGTGCGAGGCTTCAAGTGCCATGTTTGGTTCCCCCCCGCTGGTGGTCTCTGAGCATCGACATCGATGCCCCCGTCTCTAGGCAGGGTCGCTTTATCTTCCCCCTTAGTCACCCCCCGGCAGTTGCAGGGCGGATGACTACTCTTGACTTTACATCTCGAGCCCTTCATCTCCGGAGGTGCCAACCCTCTCATTGGGCTTCAAGTGGTGCCGACTCTTGCACCATCCGAATTTGTTCGCAACCAACGGTTTGACTTTGTCCTGGGCGTAGCTTGGGCGTGCTCTAAGCCTCATGGGGCATACTGCCGACTCAATTCTTTTGTGCGGTGTCCTTCTTCCCGACGCCTTGCAGATAGGGATGGTAACGTTCGCCGGGCCTCCCCCCTTATGCTTGCCGGCTATGGGACGTGAGCACCCGCAATTCTCCGCAACGCTCGGTACCCTCGACCGCTCCTGCTTCTCCCGCCGCAGTCAAACAGAACGTATGGCCAATTCCTGTTCCCCGAGCAGTACAAGGTTTTACTCCCTCTCACCTAAGTGCTGGCGTACTTCACCATACTGCCCGGGCTTCTGAGGCGCCCTGTCCCTTTCAGCGGCGCCTCTCTCCAAGCCCCTTTCCGTCGCGTTTGGTTATCATTTCTATGCCACATGAACGAATCCCCTCAGGAGAAGGCGCTTTTTTTCAGCTCGAGAAGTTCGTCCTGACCGTGACTCTAAGCTCCCGTTTTCTCTTACCATCTGAGCTGTGAGAGCTTGCCCGCATCTTTTTCGTTCCCCTGCGAGCCAATGCTCTTTTTTGATAGATTCTTCTCCTTCTTAAGACAGCGAAATATTTTTTAGGTTGCCGAGCCGATCTCCTGCGTTTCCCCGTGGCGATCTTGATGTCGATTTTTCGTGGCTGCCGGCGCCCAGAGTACCCCTCCTACCAATCCACCACGTCTACACTGACGAAGAGATTCTCCCCTTTCGTTATCCCCTTCTACCGGCTCTAGGATGAGCGTCGAGAGGTTACGTCATAGAACCGCCCCCTCCTTGCCGATGGCCTGTTGAGGGTCCGAAATTAAATGGTGTCTTACCCCCTCTTTGAACGCTTTGCGACTGGCTCCTCCGCAACGGGGCCTTTTTCCAGGTCGGGCATGTAGAAACAGCTGAGCATCTCTGCGTTTCACCCGCTTTGCATGAGTAGGGACATTTCATCAGCCCTAGAGGAGAGGGAGGCCCTTGTTCCCTCTTTCCGAGGCACCTCACAAGACCAGTTCCTGCCCCTTCTCCCCGAATACAACACAGTCATCAGTGCCTGTTTTTGCGGATCAGGTGCTCCTGTTCCGCGTGCTGCGCGGGCCAGTTTTTAGATGTTTTTTCTTTCCCGATTGGGGGGTCCGGGAGATCGAGTTTGCCCGCAGCGTTTCTTTGATTCTCTTATCGTCGGCTGCAAGTCCGGCGCCTTGCCTTCTTCCCTCCCCCGATTCTTGCTGCCGTGAGTACGTGCTAGCTCCCTACCATTGACGTAAGGACATT
>Ga0179593_1495210_pt1 | contig 12714 bp, 22 predicted proteins | sample CZODoug2_1_08_16_FD_185931 | JGI IMG/M metagenome (GOLD analysis project Ga0179593, IMG submission 185931) | Vadose zone soil fungal communities from Angelo Coast Range Reserve, California, USA - CZODoug2_1_08_16fungal (PacBio error correction) | ecosystem: Environmental > Terrestrial > Soil >... | reverse complement strand
AGATAAAGGAATCTTTTTATTAGAGTTTATCAATTTTTGGTCCTTGGCCAACTTCCCTTCCATTTTTTTTTTCCAACATGGGCTCTCAACGCTCATGTGCCGGCTTCCGGTTTTGGTTTTTTCTGCTTACTCTTCAACCATCCTCCCTTGAATGTTCCGTATTACCAAATTTTTTGGCCTATTTTTGAGGGACCGTCCAAAAACACTCGAGGGCCCCCTTTGTTTTTTGAACTAGTCCTTCTCATTAGTTTTTTTTTTTCACACCACCGGGACGAGTTTTTTTTTTGTCGTTGCCCCCCAAAAGGCCCCCCTATTCAATTCACAACCGATTGTCTGGTTTGGGGGGGTTTGGCCCTTATTACCTGTTCCTCCCTTGTTTTTTTCTCCCCCCCTTGGCCTTAGGAAGATGGGTTATGCGTTCTATTTTTCATTGCTTATTTTTTCTTACAAAGCCCCCCCTTTTTTACGGCGTTTACCCTAGTCTTGGCCCTTTAGGCCCCCCCACGGTCCCTTATTTGCCTCCCAAATCGATGCCTGTTCTCTCTCCCCAATCAACAGTCGATTTTTTCAATTCATCCCCCCCCTTGATCAATCGAGGTCCCCATCTGTTTCTTCACCACAACTTTAGTGCCTTTAACCAGCTCCCGCATTGGCCTTGGACACACATTCTGTTTTTTTTTTTTCCCCATCGCTGCCTCCGTTGTCGTATTTTTTGCTTAGGTAGACCACCAGTAGTTTATTTGAGGTTTTCAATTTCGACACTGGTCGCGCCTGGATTCGTTGCATTTGTCCATTCCTGCTATTTTTTTGCGTTCTCCCTCCCCTCAACAAGGAGCCAAACTTTTCTTCTTTTTTGCCATTGAACCACCCCTTGGCTGTCCACCACAAACCCCGTTATTCTTATCCTTCCACCCCCCCCCCCCCCCCCTCCGCCCCCCTGATTCTCCGTCCGTGGCCGCTAGATGTTCTAGATTTATTCTTTGGGCCCAAGCACCCCCCGTTCTTTGATGTGGCCTCGCCCCCCCCCCCCTTCCTCATTGTGTCCTGTGTTCTGGGTGCTGTACACCAAGTTCCGCAACCCCCCTGGTCCCCGAACTACCACCCAAGATCCACGATGCCCTTACGTTTTTTTCACCGGTTCAACCGTTGGTCCTTTGACGTCAACCCCGTCCGCCCCCCACCCTGGCCCCCACGCTACTTTTACCCAACTTTTTTTGACTTTTCCCCCCCCCCCTGACATTGCCCCGTCCTACCTCCTGGAGGAACTTGCCCTGACATTAAAATTTGGCCCGTTTCCAGCCCCGGGTCAGCGCAAACCATTACCGGTAGGGCCTCCCAACCTGTCGTGAGAAACTGATTTTGTCTTAAGTCCCATTGCAAGAGATCACCAGGGACTAATTCTTAACCTCGACTCACTCTTTTTCCTTTCCCACCCAGGTCCTGTTTTTTTGCGTCGCGCGAGGAGTTGTTGACCCCATTCAAAAAGTACCTTTGAACCCTTCTTTCTGACCGCGACCCCTCGGCCCACGTTAAGATCCCTCCTCCTTTGTCAGGTAATTCCAACCATCCCCCAATTCCTGCTGTTTCAATCAAGGCGGGTCTGAGTCTTTTTTCACGTCGCCCCGCAGTGGGTTCTGATTGAAACGGGACCGGGCCCCCTTTTGACCTCAGTTCTTTGCTGATTCTGTTGTACGGCAGTGAAGGAGCCAACTGGTCTACTTTCAAAACCTTTTTTCTGGCCTAGCACCAAGGGTGCAGCAGGGCGCCACACCCCTTTTCAATTCCTGTTGCGGATCGCCACCCGTTTTTTTAAGTTGATCCCCACGTGAAACCTGTTGTTTAAGTTCCAGATAGGCACTTTTTGGGTCGGTCAGGGCACCCCCCCCCCTTTGTTTCGCATTTACATCGAAAACCCCAAGTTTTTTTTTTTTCCACAGTTGCAGGGGCCGTTTCACTTGCCTTTCCGCTTTGGTTTATTCCCTGTTTGGGTCCTTAAGTAAGGGCTCATCCCCCGCTTATCGTGAGGTCCTTTACCTCTTTTTCGCCCACCTAAAAGTTGTTGTCCCATTTTTTTTTCTTCTTCCGCCTTCCCCTCCTAGATCTCAAAAGAATCGTAATTATCCGGGCAGTTATTCTTTGTTTTTACTCATCCTTTTTGCCCTTGGCTGGTCGCCATCTTCGGCCTGCAAAAATTGGTATGGCTTTCAGTTTTTTTTGCTTGTATCTCCCTCTTTCCCTCTCCCGGTCTTTTGGGCATTAATCCAAATTTTGTCCGTTTTTTTTTCGGTAACATCGCCACTTGATCCCCCCAGCGTCCTTGCCCCCATATTTTTTTTTGTTTCTTTTCACATTCCCCCCCCCCCCTGAACTTCCTGCTTGAAAACACTGGATCTGAGCGAGCATTTGTCACATTCAGGATTCATTCTCGATTTTTTTTCCCCGGTTTAAAATACGCTTTCACCCGTAACGCCGTGAAGTTTCCCTTTTGTCCTTTTTTTGTTCAAGGGGATTTCCCCCCACGGGAATTCTTCTGTCTTCCCCCTTGTTCCAAACAAACCCCACTGCGTAGATTGGAACCCCTTTGCCACACCCAACCTCCCCTCACTATATTACTCTTCCATTTTTTTTCCCTAACCTTGTTTTGTTGTTTTGTTTGTTTAGACCGTCTCCTTCATTTTTTTCTTCTCATTCCTGGTTTCTTTTTGTTTTTTTTTTTTTCCCGCAACTTTTTTTCCCTTCAAGGTTTTTGTCTGGGAGTAATCGTCGTGTTTTACCATTGAGTGGAACACACTTCCTCACCGGTCGTTTTGCTTTTTGCGATTGCCTTTCCTCTCTCTCATATCTCCCATGGCCCAATGATAGTTGAGACAGGAGTTCACAGCATCTGTTTCTTGTCTGTTCTATCCCTCCGATGTTGAACGAGATTGGTATTATCAAACCGTACGATTGTTCGTGTGAAACCTCATCCACTTCCTCTTTCGCATCCTGAATTGCCCAGCACAAGGAGCGTCCGGATGAATCGTTCAGCACACCCAAGGCTTCCTGAGTGTCCCCAGAATTTTCAGGACTGTCCTGCCCAAGGGCCACCCTGTTGCAAAGTCTCAATGTCGATAAAATTACTCCTGTGGATGTTCCTCTCTCGTGGTTTTGTGGTGTTGGTCCACTTTAGGATCACGTCCAAAAGTCCGTTGCAAACCCCCAAGTGACAACCGGCTGACCTCCCTGTTTTTTCCAGAAGGGTTTGCTGGAGGTCAATACGCCAAAGGCTTCTACCCCCCCCCCTCCTGGACTTCGCTCGCTGCAAATTTGACTTTTTTTTTCGTTAACTTCAGAGACTCTTGCCCCTAAATGGTGTACCCTGTTCTGACAAGATTTTCCAACATGTTTTTGTAAAATCGTCAACACACATTTTGGTTCGTATTCTTTTTTTTTGGCCCCCCCTCCTGGTTGCCTGTTTTGGCGTTTTCCCTAAGCCCCGACACTTTCTGACCTTTTTTTTTCCAGAACCGATCTGGCTTTCGTTCCCAGTGAATTCTCTGAACCTTTTCCTTTCTCGTTTGGTACGCGTCACCTGACCCGAGACCCATTTTGTTTCCGGACACCCTCTCTTGATTTAAACGGATGAAGAAGCATGGTTTACCCCTCCCCTTTCGTTCATCTTCTTTGGTTGATATGCTTTCTCTTCACTCCCCCCAAGGGCTACGCCAGTTCCTCCTTGGTCCCCTTTAATCACTCCGCTGTTCAGCTTTTTACGCACGAGACGTTTGTTGCTGTTTTCATATTTCGTCCGTCCCATGTGTGGCCTCCCTTAGTCTTTTTCCTCTTCCCCTATTTGGCTGTTTGCCATCGTTTCTCTAACGTTGGCCCACCGGGGCTTTTTCCGTCTCCTGTTCCTTGCCCCTCACCGTTTTCTTTTTCTCCCCCAACTTTCCGGCGTTGAAGGCCATGAAATGGTCCATTGGTTTTGTCATTTTTTGACCTGCGTTTTGTTACTGTTTTTGCCTCTGTTCCCTTGTTTTTGACCGCGTGCCCAGTTTTTCCCCTCGCGTACTCTTTCTGGTGTCTTTTTGTACGGCTTTTTGCTGGATTTTCCCTTTTTTTCGGAAAAACCCCGCCTTCTTATCCCTTGGGCGCGTGCCCGCGCCATTTTTTTTTTCCCGGTGAGGGTTTGCTGGCCCCAATTTGATTTCCTTCGAATCCCACCCATCGCTTTTCGGATGCGCATCTGTGGCTGCTTGTTTTTTTCAATTTTGAAAAACCCCAAACACTTACTACTTTAATTGTTTTTTGAAGCGCCGAATTTGTTGTCTTTCAAGTCAGTGGTACCGGATTAGATACGCAGAGCGTACTTTCCCCCCCAATCGTCCTTTTCGCCTCATTCTCCTCCAATCTCTGTGTCTTTCGTTTTCCCCCACGATGCCCTAATTTCGCAACGCATGTTTTTCGCGGTGGCCTCGCTGGGTTCACTTGGGCACTTTCTTTTGATGTTTCTATGTGGTTCTTTTTTTTTTCACTGTTGCTCTTCACGTTCAGATTTCTTTCCGAGCTTGGCCCCTCGAGGCTTTGCTTCCACAGGACTTCTTTGCCGGTCACCCCTCCCTGATTCCGCCCTGTGCTTGGTAGCAAGCGTCGTCCCTAGCCTTTTCCCAAGTCTGCGCTCTTTTCCCCCACTGGTCTTTTGGGTGTCCGCCCGTTTTCAACGCACTGTTGACTTGATACGTTGGTCGTAAAAAACTCGCAGTTTTTTTTTCCACCCCGAATGAGTTTGTAACTTTAGCTTGAATTCTTGTTTTTGGGTCTCCGCCCCCAAACGTGTTAGGCAGCGATTTTTTTCTTTCGGCAGGACCTTTTTTTCACTTCATTTTTCGAGACCTTTTTTCCGCCCTTTGAACGCTGCCCTGTTTTCTGGAGGTTTTGTGCTTCGTCGTTTCTCTGGTAGGTCGATGTCCCCTTTTTTCGGAATCCCTCTTCGCCCCCTCTATCTACTCCTCCTTTTGTTGAATCAATTTTTCTTCCCTTGGTGGTTGATAAATTCCCTCGTCTTTTTTTCTTTCTGGGAGGGCCGTAATGACTTATCCCCCCCCCGACTTTAAACAGAGATTCGTTCTCTTCAACGGGGAGGTATTCTTGCCCCCCTCTTTCCTTCTCCCTCCCCTTGCCTTGCATAGATAAAAACCTGGGCCTACATCGTTTTTGTGTTTGACGTTACTCCCCCCCCCCCCAAAAAACACCCCTCTTAGAGTTTTGCCCAAATATGTCCCACCTCGGACTTCTCATTCTGTTGCAAACTGTGGTCGTTTTCGCCACCACCCTTTTTCTCCAATCAACGGAAAGGGTGCGTTGTGGCCCTCGTTCGCCGTCACCCGATTCCCCCTTGTTTTTCAAGTAAGGGACCTCCGAAGCCATCTTCCGTCTCCTGTCGTGTTCCCTTTGCTTTGGTCTCACAGGACCTGCGTTTTTTTTTTTTACTTTAATGGTGACCCTGCCCCCAACCGGGGATCACCCGTAACTGTTCTTTTAATTTTTTTCTCTCTCTCCCACCAAATTCCCCAATTTTATCACGTGTAACGCAGAGCACCTGTAACCAATCGATTGGACCCCCTCGAGTTTTCCCCCCCCCTTTCACCCCCTCAAGTTTGTTAAACAGGGCTTGAAGTCCCCCCACGCGTGAAAACATCGTTGTTCGCCGCCCCCCGCGTTTTGCGCGTAAGCCACTTCCCTTTTGGACTAGGTTTGAACTTCCCTCCCGTCCTGACGTTTTTTTTCCTTTCCCTCTTATTCGAAGAATAGTCAAACCGTTCCATGGACTTTGACCCCTTGCACCCCCCCCCCCATTCTTTTCCCGGTTCCCCCCCATTAAAATTGATTTTCGTTTTCCTTCCCCCCACCGCAAGAAAAAACCCCAATATTCGCTACTTTTTTTTCGGTTCTCTCACTCCCAGTTGCAAAGTTTTTTTTTTATTCCTCCCCGCAGCCATGGGTCCTCCCGGAGCCGCGCCCATTGTTTTTTCGGAGTGATGTGTGACAATCCCTCCCCCCCCCTTTTCCGCGCACGAGCCCCCTCAACCTTCTATCTTTCCCCCTCCGTGTCTTAAGCCCTGCAATCCCCAACCTTTTTTTGGGTGGAAACAAAAAACAAACAAATGGGACAAGTCCCCTTTTTTTAAAAGTCCCCAACGTTTATTTTCCCACCAACCATGATCACCCCTGTTGGACCCCACTTGCCCTTTTCACCCTTTTTCTCCCTCCTACTCAATTTTCTTTCCCCCTGTGAGTTCCATGAACGTTTTTTTTAAACCCAAAAGGGAAAATTTTCCACTCTTCAATCCCAAAAGATTTTGGTAGTAACCCTTTCTGCCCCACCTCTGATTGACCCTTCTAATGGATCCCCCCCCCCCCAACCTCCCGCGAATCTTTTTTTCCATTGGTTCCCCCAGCCTTTTTCTTAAAGTGGCGTCACCCTTTTTTATTTGATGGCTTGCAGTGGATTGACCGCTCAACCAGCCTTCCCCTTTTGCTCGCTTCTTCAGGCTCATTTCTTCCTCGACATCTAAATGAGATGGACAAGAAGGTGGGACCGTTTCATTCCACACCATTCCAAACAAGGCGTTCTTGCGTGACCATCCACCCTTAGTGCTTTTCTCGCTTTTTTTTCACCTCCCGCCGTTTTTCCCTTGGCATTGAAGACGGTTTGACCTTTCAAGGTACGAGTTAGTCGAGCCAGGCCTTTTGTCACCCCTTTTCTTAAAAAAGTTTTGGGACGGCACTTCTGGTGGCCCCACTTTTCGAATCTTACAAACAAATCTGCTGACTTGCGCTCCTGCCAAAACAATTTGTTTACTCTATTTCTTCAACTTTGGGATGAATGGGGGGGTGCTGGCCGGTGTTCAGTTATATAGACCCCCCCACCACCATTTCTTTGGTGCATGGCGTCTCTCCCTACAATAATCGTCCCCAACCCAACAAACAAACGTTATTTGACCCGGGCGTTCCTCCCCCTTGTACGATTTGGTTCCCCCCCCTTTGGGTCAAATTGAAAAGGCCGTCAGGTCCATCACCCCTTTTCTTTCTCTGTGGAATTGGTCTGTTCGATTTTCCCACGTTGTTGACTGCTTTTCTTGCCCCTTAAGATGCCAACTTTTGGAATCCTTTCATCTCCATGAGTAATTTCTCGGTCTTTCCCTGCCCTCATCCTGGTGGGACCTTTTTTGCGGGAACTTTGTTGCCTGTTCCCCTTTGGTTTTGGCCCTACTTCCTTTGTCTCCTTTGTGAAAACTGCCCCCGCTTGTTTCTTGGAATTTTTTATCTGCAACCTTGGCCGGCGGTCAACCGAACCATCCGGACGTTTCCCTTCCAGTTGTTTGTCCCCACCCCTGTCGGTTCATCCCCGGATCAAGGGGAACCATTCCTTGTTTTTTCAAAACTCCTTCGGTCGTTGCGCGACCATTCCCCAAGGTCAGGATCTCGTTCGAGGAAGGGTTTCGCCCCTCGCTCCATATGCACGTTGGAAGGATTTTGTCCCCTCTTTGTGTTTTTGTCCAAGCTCTTGATCGTCCGTTTTTTCCCCACCCCTCGATGGTATTTTTCCTTCTCCCCCCCGTCCTTCTCATGGACGTGTCATCCCTTCCAATTTCCTCCCCCCCTTTTTGTGTTTTGGTCTCTTCTCCTCAACTTTTCTCCCTTCATAAAGTAGGTTCTCTTTGCCTTTGCGTTCCATGGTCTGGTTTTTTTCCTCGAAGGAGATAATAGCGTGGACCCCGCACCTTTCCCTCCAATCCTTCAACTGGGGCTCCTTTTCAGCATTGCCTCGAGTTTTGTATCTTCCCTGTTCCCCCCTTTTCTTTGTCGCTCGACTCCCTTGGGCTTTATCCTGGTGTGATTGGGGCCGTGCCTTCGGTTTTTCATAAAGGATGGGAATTTGGCAGTGGACGTTTAACTCTTTTCCCTTTGAAACCTGTCCCTGCCACGGCAATCTTTTCGCATAGATCCAAGTCCCCGGTGAGTTCCCCTGGATGACTCGTTCTCCCCAAGCCCCGAGTCTTGACAGACTTTCATCCTCAAGTTGCCCTCACCTTGTTCTGCTTCTGTTTCCACCAAAAAGATCCTGAGACCTCCCCCCCCATCATTTTTCGCTGACGATTTTCGGTTGGGCAGCGGTGCTGGCAACCACATGCCCCCCCCCCCCCCACGAACTTCACCGTCCCTCCCCCCTGAGCAGTCATTTTTAGCCACGCCGCTTGGCGGAGGTCACCAATACTCCCCCCCCTGAGACCACCCTGTAATCCCGGGCTTTTTCGTCACCTTGACGTTCTGTCCACCTTCTAGATGGGAACTGTTCCTCCGTGTCAGGATTTCCCTTTTTTTTCCCTCCCTTGCCTCTTCCACCTGTTGAACTCCCCCACCCCCTTTTTGCGCTTCAAAAAAAATTGTTGTGATCGGTCTGAAACTTTTGGCGGCCCGCCATTCGGACCGGTGGTTCACGCGTTCGGCAAGCCCCTTTTTTTTTCCCACCATAAGAGGTGATTCCTTCCTTTTTCCCTCTTGTTCTACCCCACACACCTGGAGAGCGGGGGGGTGTTGGTGGGCACTCCCGTGTCACATTCATTTTGAAGCGGGCAGCTGTACCTCGTTGTGTCTCCTTGGATTTTTTTTTCACGTTTTCGAAATGGGTTTTTTTTTTCATGTTCATTTCCTTACCCCTTTAGGGGCCTTGCTGTTTCTCTCTTTATCTTCTGCAAAGTCCCCTGTTCTTGTTCTAGTTCACCCCCTTTTCCCTGCTTACGCTGCAGAGCGTTTTTCCTTCCCTATCTTCTTATTTTTTTTGGGAATCACTAGGTAGATATGTGGTGTTGTTTTCATCCAAACCAATCGCTCTTGTGGCTGGATCGGGCCTTTTGGCGCTCCCGGGCCCGCACCGGCCACGTTGTCTTTTTTTTCCCCCCTTTCCTGCACCCTATCAGACAAGCCAAGGGGGCCCCTTTCCCTTGTTCTACTTTTTTTGAAATCAGTTTCCCTTGTTTGTAAACGTCTCCCTTCACCCTTTTGGTTTTTTTTGTCCGTTTCCGGGCATTCGCGAAAGATTTTTCTGTTCCTTTTTTCCTTTTTCCCTCGGCCCAGTTTTTGATGTCTCACCCCCTGCCCCATGGATAATTTTGAGATTTCTTCTCGTTTTTTGGATTCGTGCTTCACACGTTTTTCCTTTGCTCGTTTTTTCCGGACCATCGAGAGCTTGGGTTCTCCTTCTCACTTTTCTTTGTTCCTTGGTGAAGGGGAAAAAAACCCCCGTTCCTATACCGGTTAATGGTGGACCCCCAGATTCACTTGTTTTGCAGCTTTTCCCATCCAAGTGGGTGTTTCGGTTTTCGGAGTAGAAGTTGCCTCTCCCAATTCCTTTTATTTCCGCGCCCTCAACCGAAGTAAGTTCCCAACCCCCGTCGGTTCTTCTCTGTCCAACCGCGTGGTCCACTGACCTTTTTTAATTCTCAACCCCCCCGAATTGTGTTTCCCGCGTGGACCTTTCCCTCGATGCTACCCTTCCAATTTTTTGATTTGTTTTCCCCTTCACCCCCCTCTATTTGGTAATTTTTCTGTTCATTTCTTTTCTTCCCTCTTCTTTATTTATGCCATTGCAGCGAGCGTGGTGTGATTTATGGATCCGTGTGCCGGTCCCTTTCGTATACCGGGCTTTGCTCCCCCCCTGCCAGAATCTGTTGCGTCTAATCCCTTAAATTTCCCCCACGGTTTTGTTGCTTGAAGCACTGAGCCAACCCCCCTCCAATTTTCCCTTTGGATTTTTTTGCTTTTTTTGAACCAACGAGAACTTTCTCTTTTTACCCGGATGAGAAAGTAGTTTTCAAGTTTGGCCTTCCGTTTGGTTTTCGTCCCTTCCCCCTTGTAAGGATCTATGTTTTTGCAGCTTCCAGGTGAATCGAGTTCATGGCCGGTTCGGACCGGCCCGTGGGACGCGGGCCCTGTGATCGGGCTTGTTCTTTCTTTTCATGGAGGTTGCTTTTCTCTATATCTCTTTTAAAATTCATCTTCCCCCTTCTCCTCATTTTTTTGTTTTTTTCTCCTCGATTGGACTCTTTTTTCACCTCCAGCTTATCAGATTTAGTTGGTGCAGCTGCCCTCCATATCCCTCACGTCCCCCTCCGGCGGTTTGATCCCCCACCTGTTTGGCCGGTCTCTGCCTTCTCGTTTCCCTGGCTCCCTTGACCCTGCTGTGAACGATCCCCAACTGTCCTGTCTGCCTAAAGCGTCGTTTTGACTACGTGTCCCAACCAACCAACGTGCATTTCGAGTTTAAAAGTATGGCTCGGGCAACTTCTTCGGTTTTTCCAACTGGCATTCGTTTTTTATGCCTTTTTTTCCGTTTTTGAGTAACCAACCGAGTGGTCCCCCGTTTTTTTTCCCTGCCTTTACGCACCTTGTTGTTGAGAACATTAAGGGTCTTCTACGTCTCTGGTTATTCAGCTAGGTTTTTGTTAAGGGCTGTTTCTTATAAGAGAGACCTGTTTTACCTGACAAAACGGGATCCCGGTTTACCAACCACCTGTCTCTGTCCCTTGCTCTGCTTTACCCGCCCACTCCCCCCTCCCTCCACACTGAATATACCTCCCTGATACCCATTAGGAAACCCCCCCCCCGGTTTCTTTTCCCCCCCCCACTCACAAACTAATGCCTCCCTTTGACCACACAGGGCTCTGCATTCCCCGGGAGGACCCACCCCCCCATTTTGGAATTCGCGGGCGCGCGTTTCTCTTAATGACCCTTTTTCTGATCTTCTTTTGTAACGCTCGTACTGTCTAAGCTTTTCCCCCTTGACTGTTAATCGTCCCCAGGATCAGAAAGACCCCATGAACGTTCCCCCTTTTGAAACTTGGACATTTGCCTTCACCCAGTCGGCTTCACCCCATTAAGTATTATTTTTGCGTTTTTTTCCCCATTACACCCTTGCCTGCCAAAGCTTCGCTTGCCAGCCCTTCTTTTGATTTTTTAAGCCGTTCCCTTTTTTCCCCCGCCCTTTTCAATACAAAGAGTCCCTCTGAGGCGCGACCCTGACATGGACAGGTTTTCTTGTTTTTTGCCGTCCCCCCCCACCCCCCCTCCAAACTGTTTCCCGTTGTTCCACCCCCCTTCACCGCCCAACGATTTCGGCTTTCCAGACCGTGGCCCCTTCCCCCTGGTCATTGCAGGCCGTTAAAGGGACTTGTTTTTCCCCCAACGCTTTTTCCTTTTAAACCCAATTCAAACACTGGACATGGCTTCTTTTCTCCCGCCCATCATTGTTCAGGATTCCCTTCTTCCCCCCATGCCTTTTTTCGCAAAAACTGGTTTAGTTCCATCCCTTTATGGGTTCTCACAAGACCGATTGGTCCCACCTGCCTTCTTTCCCCCCCCTAGATGTTGGAAGTTCATCAAGGAGTTCCCCCCCAATTCCCGTCAATCAAGCCCCCCCACCGTTTTAGGTTTCGTGCCATGGCGTTTTCCTTATTTTCCCCCTTCCCCCATCCGACAATACTTGTCCCCCGGTTAGATCTTTTTGTTGAAGCGTTCAGTCTTTTTTTAAAAGCCACCAAGACGAGACCGTTCAGGGCTCAGGAAGTCCCACCTTACCCCAATCGGCGTCCTTCCTTGACCCAAATCACCTGGATTGCATTACGCGCCCCTTTTAACGTCTCCATGCTTTTCTCGGTAGTGACTTTTTCCTTCCCGATAGTACAAGTGCTGTTTTTTCCCGATCCCCTTGTCATGTATGAAACAAGCTCTTTTTTCCAAACCCAGTATGGTTCCCAAAGATTCCCCCCTTGAAATTTCGGATATTTTTTCAGAGGAAATGCGGCCAGCTCCCGACAACAACCAATTTTTTTTTTCCGCGCATTTTAACTTTTTCCCCTGTTTTTTTGACTTCGTTAGAAAAGGGGAGCTGAGGGGTCTTTTTCACGAACCAACACAATTTTATTTCCCTCTTCTTCTGTTTCCTCCCCCTTTTTACCTCCCCACCCCCCCCCCACTCCAAGGGACCTCTCCAAATCCTCTTTCTATTTCTTTTGGGCGTCCGGTTACTTTTTTACGCCAGGCTTTCGGGTTGTAATCCTTTTCTTTTGCTATGGACCTTTTTTCTTTTCTTCTTTTTTTCCCTGAAAAAGTATTTTTTTTAGGCTTTTTGGGGCTTGGCCTTACGGCTGCCCACAAATTTTCCCGATCAATCTCCCCCCCCCCTGAGTACTTTCTCAACTTCATTTTCCCCCTCCTATTCTGGTGGACATTGGTGGCTCTTCAGGTCATTACAGTATGGTTATTGGTCACTTTTTTACATCAGTTGGCGATTTGTCCTTTGATCAGATTCCTTCCCTTGAAAGCCCTTTTTCTTTTGACTTGTTTACCCCTCATTGCCGTTCTGAGGTTAACCAACCCCTCTTTTACTTTTTCTCCCCAGGTTGAGGCTTGCCCCCCTTGGAGGGACTTTTTTCCGACCCAAGAACGTTTGCCAAGGCCTGTGGAAAACTTCTTCGTTCTGTCTCTCTCCATTGAAAAGGTCGTCTCTTCTCTTCGCGGGTTCCCAGAGCAATCCTCCTCCTTTTTTAAGTTCTTATGTGTTTAAAGTTGCATGTTTTCCCCTCCCCTTAGATTGATGAAGATTCTGAGAAAAAACCTTTCGCTGGGACTCCTTCTCCAAAACCATCTTCTAATTCTATGCCAGAAGATTTTTGA
>Ga0179593_1267042_pt1 | contig 12714 bp, 10 predicted proteins | sample CZODoug2_1_08_16_FD_185931 | JGI IMG/M metagenome (GOLD analysis project Ga0179593, IMG submission 185931) | Vadose zone soil fungal communities from Angelo Coast Range Reserve, California, USA - CZODoug2_1_08_16fungal (PacBio error correction) | ecosystem: Environmental > Terrestrial > Soil >... | reverse complement strand
TCCCCCCCCCCCCCCTATTTTTTGGAACGTTAGACACCAAATCCTGCTGAGTATTTTTTTTTTTTCCCTAATGTTTGTACCGATATATCCTATTGCCCAGCTGGTCGCATGATGGAATTCTCAGTGAGTAGCCTCACCGACCCTTTTCCCTTCTTCCCACGCTATTCAGCTCCCAATATGCAGCTACCGCACAAAATTCTTTCTTATTTTCGTATTCCAGACTTTTAATTCGCAATTACCCTATTCCTCGTCCTCACCAAAAGGAAAGTGCTATTTCTTGTCTTCTATTTGCTCCCGACTGTCCCCCCCCCTCTGGCTGGTTCCCCCTTGCGCCGTTTTTCTAGAGGCGGGGTAATTCCTCTTTTTTCTCCCCTCTTTCCCCCATCCTTTTCTCTTTTTTGCAACAACCCACACACCGTCGTTTTTTTTTCTTCTTTGGTTCATACCCCTTTCGGACACCTAGCTTTACCCTTTATGCACACTTCCCCCCCCTACTTGCTACCCGCGTCCACCACCCTAAGGTCCCATTTCTGTCTTTACGTTTCTTCCGTACACACGTTATGCGCAAATTAAGGTAGGTATTCCCCTTCCTGAGACCAAGACCCCTCTCGGCTCTTTTGACCATTGTTTCGGGAGGGATGTTCTTTCAGTCGGTTTCTACGAGTAGCCTTTCTGAGATGTTGTCTCCTTTAATCGCTTCGGTCTGCCATCCGAGCTTGCCTCCACCTTATTGCTCACGCGTTTGTTTCTCCCTCATTTGACTTTTTTTTCATGGCCGGCGGACGTAGTCCCTTCTTGGAGGACGGTCCTTATAATTTTGGCATACTTCCTCCCCAACTCTGTCCACAGTCTTTATTTCACTCAATAGCAAGGTCGGGAAACTCTTCCTTGCCCTTTTTCTTTCTCCCTTTTCGTTTCTCCCGCAACCACTTTCTTTCGTAACCAGTTCGATTCCAGTCATAGGGCTCCCCGGTGCTTCCCTCTTTCTCCCCCTTTTTCAGCACCCCCGTTTTTGTACCCCTTCGCCACGGGGTGTACCGCCCTTTTATCTTTTTTTTTTGATCCTCCATCCTTTATCCTCAACACTTGCACACCGTTTTTCCAAAACAACCCTCCCCCCCAAACTTTGATCATCCACTTATGCAAACCATGAGGTTTGGGGTTCTGTTAACTAGCCGTCGTCAGGTTCTCCATGAGCAAGTTCATTTCACCTCGTGTCTTCTCATGACCTTGGTGAAAAACCCATGTTTCCGGCAGGCATTCTTTTTTCTCTCTTTTTCTTTTCTCAACCTTCCTTTCTTTTTTTCAAGCTTGCATTTTTTCCAAACACCCGGTTTGGGTTCTACCCCCTTTTTTCCACCCATTTACCTTATCCAGACTTTTTTCCCTTTTGTCCCTTTTTTCCCTTATGAAATCTCTCCGGTCTCCTTGGTTTTTTTTCTTTTGACGCGGCGGGCTTGTTCAACTATAACTCCTCTTTTCCCGACCTTTCGCTCAAATACAAAACCTGGGTTTTTTCGACCAACCCCTTATGTGTCTTCCCTGCTAACTACTTAAGGGCCTCTCCCTGCTTTTTGTATCTGGCTATCCCCGGCCTCCTTTTTTCTTGTATTTTGTGCCGACGCGTCTCTTAGGATTACGCTATTGCCGCGATGAGCTGTTCTCGTCTACACTTAGCTCCTTTACCTTTTCCTTCTTTCTTTTTTTGCGGAAGCATTCAGCAAACAGACGACAGCGCCCGCCATCCTCCCTCCCGCGTATCCAGAAAAGCCCCTTGACCCACCCCATCTGTCGATGGTGATGTTAAGTTCTCCCTTCACACCTTATTTGTTATCCTTTGGAGGTATGTCTGACATTTTTTTTTCGTAATTTTTCCCCGGACTTTTTGTTTTTAGGCTTGTTTTAAGTGGGTCTTTTCCGAGGGCTCACTTGCCACCACCCAATAAACCCTTTTGAGCAGCACACAACATGTCTCAAACTTTGACCTCCCTCCCCCCCCTCTTCCTCCCTTGTTGTTGTGAGCTTCCTTTTTTATGATGAAATGTTTGCTGTATTTTTCGCTTGCCGCCTTTTGGGTTTTTTGCAACAATCAAATAAGGACTGGTCCCCTTCGCCCCTCCCAAACAAACTTCTAGACGTCCCCCCGTCCTGGGGAAACCAAACTTTCAGCAAACATTTTCATTAAATAAATCACCTTTCCCTCCCCCACTCACTAGGGATTGTCCTGCACAACCTTAAACATCACCCTCCCCCTCCTCCCCATTTTTGAATTTGCCTTTTTCTTAGGTTCACGAGTGTGACCTGTCGCTTCTCGTTGCTTTATTCCTGGCTTCCTCACCTCCCCCCTGTTCTTTCACTGTAACAATTCGCCTCTTAAATTGTCGGCGTACTCTCCACCCAGCCTCAATCGCTTTCGAGAATCTTGGCTGGTCCCCCCTCAGTCTCTGCTTCTTCTGTTTCTCCTCTTTACTCTTCTTTGCCCTTCCCGAAATGCTGGAGCTTGCACCTCATTTGCATGTTTCCCCCTGTTTTTGCATTTGTCTGGTTTGTCCACACATTACCTTTCCCTTGATGAAATGCTCTTTCGGATCGTTTGAAAACCCCCCCCCGGCGCCTTTCGTTTGTACAAGGCAAATTGATGCCCCGTCCCGGCTGTCGGGATAACTGAGTTGCCCTCTGTTCACCCCCCGTCTTCTCTTGTTTGCTTTCACCCCGTGTGGCGGTTTCCAACCTGGGTTTTTGTCCAATGTTCTGCATCTACTTAACAAACACCAACCGGCAGGCGGTGCGAACCTTACTCCCACCTCTCAACCTTACTTTTTAGGCGCAAACGCTCTCACCTTGTGATTGTCCCCCCCTGACCTTTTTCCGGGGCAGGCAGGAACACGGTTCCACTCTTCCTTTTTAGAATTGAGTTGACGGGCTATTATACCCCTCCCCCCCCATCCCTTGTTTTGCTCCGTGGCTTCTAACTGGGAGTTGAAAGGTGTGTTTTTGCTAACACCTTTGCCCTTTTTTGTCCCTATTAATGGTTAGGGGGCTCGTTCTCGGAAAGTCGTGACTTTATTACTTCCCCACCCTTTGGCTTTTTAAGGTAGTGCGACGTTTCTTCGAAATTTCGTTTTCGTGTATCCATTGGCGCATATGACGGGAGGCTCTTGTTACCTCCTCCCCCAACCGTGGTTGCGGCGTTTTTAAGACTGAAGGGTCGCCCCACAGGTCCTGCCCCAGCAGAACCTTCCTTAGATTTTAAGCTAATTTTCCTCTGTTCACATTCTCCCTTAAGACTGGTGCTTCACTATTTCGGTTCCCCCATTTTGCCCACCCTTATAATTACCTTCCTTCCTGACCCACTCCTTTCCCCACCCCGTTCAGGCGGCTGCTCAACGTTCCTGCTTTGCCCGATCAAACATTACGCAAAACAACCGGTTCGCACGATTTCTCAGAGGCGGCTTTCCGGCTAATCTTCGTAAATTATACACCCATTTTCTTCCCAACTGAGTTTCGTCGGAACAACGCTAGGAGCCCTGGACCCCCAAATCTGGTACTTCACCCAATTGAAGTGTCCCGAGTCTAGGTAGCTTGATGGATCGCAGAGGGTTAGGCATCCCCCTGGCTGTCCCCAGCAGTTTGCCTTCGCTTCGAACTGGTTGCCTAACAATTTTTCCCCGGTTTTTTATCAGGGAGGAAGCCTTCCGTTGGGTGTATTGATGTTTTCCTAACGGGGGGGGTGCGGGACCCTCCGCCCCTAGTTGTAAACGCTGCATCAGATTGGGGGAACACCCTCTCCCCCCAAACACCTCCGGTTTTGATGTTGATGTGTGACGGTTCGTTTTTCCAAAAATAACAAATTTCGGGTACCCCCCTCGTTCCTCACCAAAATCGAACGCAACATTAACCGCCCCCTTTTCCAGCCCAGGAGCACGGCTTTTGCCCCCGGCCTATGGTTTCTGGGCGCATTTCGCTGCCCTTCGTACCCTTTTACCCCTCCCTTTGGATGTCAGGACGCTTGTCCCTATGGTATGTGTTTTGGCGATGCCCTCTCCTCCAGCCTCCACATATCAACGTCCCCACTTTTCGTCTTTTTCTTCGCTTGCTAGCTGGCGGGAGAAAATCTGATCTTTCTTTTGCGATCGAGCGCCACTGGCGGAATTCTCATGGAGACCTGATTTTCGAACTCTTTTTCTCTTTTGAAGGCATTCCCCAAGACGTCCAAGGATTTGTCTCCTGCTTCCCCCCCCTCCCCTAGTTTCTCTAGATTTTGTTCCCCTCTCCTTTGTTTTTTTGAGTCCCCATTTTCTTTTAGCACGGATTGACCCCCCCACCCCTTCAAGCTTTTTCGCTGCGTCCCGCGTATATCCCGTGGCAGATTCTAAAGTTAGTCATTAAATGGAACCCGCCCCAGTTGCTCGCGCCAATCCACCTCCTTATTTTCTCCCCTTTCTCTCCCGCAAATCAGACACAGTCGTCAGCTCCCCCACGTTGCTGAGGTTTCGTCTGCGATGCACAAGGCAACTACCCCCGGGGACCCCTTCTTAATCCAAAAGAATCCGTAAATGGTCCGCTCTTCTTCCTTCCTTTTCCCCCTCGGCCCAACCTCAGTTAGTGTTTTGCCTTTCGTTGTTTTTAGCAAGGGGGGTAATTGAATTTCGGGGTGTAGAACAGTCCCCGAATTTTATTTTCGGTTCCACACAAACACCCTGCATAACAGGAGTAGGTTTTTTTTTCCTTGTTCTAATGAGGAAATAGCCATAGTTCTTCCCCCCCCAGACCCATTTGACCCGCCGCCACCATATCCATACCTCCATGCTTTTTTCCGGGTACTCTTTCTTCTCCAGCACAGGTGCGTTTCCAAATCGTTACGCATGTCGTTTTTCTCCCTCTTGCTCCCTTTCTCTTCAGTCACCTGTTTTTCTTTGTCTTTAAGTCCCGAGGTTGTGCTGCATTCGGTTTTCCGGAACTTTTGCACTGGTGGCGATTAGATGGGGTGTGTCGACGGACCAGAGAGTCCTTTCCTTCTTTGCTAGAAGGAGTTCCTAGGTGTTGCTCTCCAGATGTGTTGATCGTATTTTTACGGTTTTTTCGCTTTCCGGATGGTGGGCCATTCTTGGCGTACTTTAATTTTGGGCCGATGGTCTTAACACCTATCTCAATCCCAGTCTATTTCATTGACCCCGATTCCCCTTCTTTAACAGTAAGGCAAGGTCCCTTCACCCCCCCAGGGGTTGAAAAAGTTCGTCCTATTCCGCAAGGGGTGTTTTTAGTCTGTACACCCTTTGGACTCTCCGTAATATGAGCCTTTTCTTCCCCAGATATTCATTTGAGTGATATCATGACCCTCGAACGTTTGTTTTTTGTACCGTAACTTCAGCTTGCAGGCCCTTAGCCCTCCTCCCTCCCAGGGAGAATCACACTTGCCCCCAAGTGTATCACAACAAAAAACTGCACTCCCATTCGTTTCTTCCCCCCAACTCATGCACAAACCCAGGATTTGTGCAGGTTGTTCTTCAATTCGAACGTCAGTTAACATGCTCCCGCTCTCATTTGTGGTCATGCACCTCTTTTTTTTGTGTTTGGGACCTCCCCTTTTCCCGGCAGTTTGCCGCTTCTGTTTCTCTTGCGCTTTTTACGCAACGACCCCCCTTTTCCATAGCTTGCAGCATCTTTACCAAAAAACCCTTATTTTTTTCCTCAACCCATGACATCTCACCTTTTTTTGATCAAACACGATCAGACTTTGTTTTCCATATTTGTTTGACCAGTTCCCGATTCCCTCCTTTTTTGTTTTGGGTATCCGTGGAGCGAATTTTGTTTACCCGCTTTCTTGCCCTTTTTCTTTCACCCAAAAGCTCGACGCTTTTCTCTCAGTTTGGCCCGTTGTTAAAACCAACAAATCACGGGGTGTGGGGCAGGCAAACTTTCGGCCCTTTCCTCCCTAGAGGGAAAGCGCAGAGTTAGTTCACCCGTTGCTATACCCCTGCATCTTTTACTTTGTTTACACCGCCAATATTCTCTTTTGGTGTTTTTCAGTTCGCTAGCGATTGATTGTTCAGAGTCCGATTACCATTTTCTCTGACCAGAATGAGCGTGTCTGGAAGCATTCTCCCCCTCCCCCCCCCCAGCAAGGACTACTCCGCCCGTTTCTAAAGCGCTTTTTCCCAATGGCGTCGTGAGCTGGCGGAGTTGTAGCGCATCGTTGCTTTGTTCTTCGTTCTTCCCCAGGTTTGCGGGAATCCAGGACTGTTTGCGGCGATTTTGTTTGTTTTGGGCGTGTCCCTTCGTTTACTGAGGGTGCCCAAGACATTCCTTTCCCCTCCTAAACCCCCTGCGCAACATTGGGCAGCAGAAATCTCGTCTTTTCCTCCTCCCTTGGTTTTTTTTCTCTGCTGGGTATGCCTTGCATGTTTGTTGCGGCATGCCCGCCTTTTTTTTTTCTTCCTTTCCCACATCAGGAAACGCTCCACTACCCACCTTTTCCTTCGCCAGCAACCTTGAGGAAACACCCGCAAACCTTTTCATCACCTCGCAATAGAAAGTTCTCTTCTTCCCCCCTCCTTAAAGCACCATCACTTACCCTGTTGTGCCCCACCCTTTTCAGGGTGTCTTTCTTTTTCGGAGTTGCAGGCGCCCTATTAGTAATTTCTCGTGCGTCTGTTTGATGTAATCTCCCTGCTTCTTTCCCCCAGTCCTCTCCTTCCTGCTTCGGTAAATTGTCGCGGAACGCCTTCCATAGCTTTTTTAGATCTTTCCTCCCCTCTCCCTGGGCGGTAGGCACCCAATCCCCTCCGCTAATATTCCCCCTCTTCTTCAGATGGGAAACTCGCTGCTTTTGCTTGAGTTTTTTGACCAATTTGTAAGGTAGGCCCCACACCCGTGGAAATTTGTCTGTTTCTCCCCCCCCCCCTCGGGTCACATCGATTCGTATCGGCACCAAAGGACCGCCGCGGATTGTAACCCTTTTATTCGATTTTTCCCTCCGTCTTTTTCTACCTGAGTTGAAAACAGATCGGAGCCACCCCAAGTCTGGCTTTTTATTCCCCCAGTGTGTCTTTGCTTCACAAACCCCGGTGTTTTTGTACAAAAGGAGTCTGCAAGCTATTTTTGAGAAGGATGTTTTCCCCACCGGTCTCCTCCAAAAGAGCCACAGAAGGCGGGCAACCCTCTGAACCCTTTGGCATCCCCCCTCCCCTTTTTGGCAGGCAGGAACACATAGGTCCTGCGGGGCGCCGGAGCAACTGACGGGCGCGAGTCACTCCCCCTCACACCTCTGGTTGTTTCTCTTTTGGCAGTGATTCTAAAGGGTTGCAATTTTTGTTGTTTTTATCCACCTTTGCAATTTTGATTCTCAAATGGGTTTAGGAGTGTTTTTCTAGGCACTGCTACAAGGGATTCGGTACACCCTTTTTTCTACTTGGTATTAGGGACCCTTTTCCCTTCTTTTCTGATATTTACGCCCCGTTGCATACGGGAGGAGTCGCTGGTTACGAGCCGTGTCTTTCCTTCACTTCCTTTCCGAACCGGGACAATGTCAGATGAACCTGACTAGAGGTTTATTCCTTACTATTTTTTCCCAGTGCTGCCCCCCTTCTTTTATCAATAGTTGCTTTAGTATTGCCCCCCCCTCCAGTTACAGAGAACCCTAATGGAACCCTCTTTGAAGCTAACCGTCCTCTTCTGATCAACCACATCGTTTCGAAAAAAACCCTCTTTTTTCCCCCCCCTAGTCAGAGCTCGGCAGGGACTCACTTCGTCCCCTTCACCCCCCCAATCTATCCCTTTCCTCTGACGCGTACAACGGCCTGACCGCCAGTAACCCCTCGTGGACTCAACCCCCTTTTTCCTTTTCTCCTTCGTAGCGTGGATTGAAAGAGGAGGAGACCTCCTTCCCCTTTTCCTCTCTCAACTCCCCTTCGGTTCGCACGTCCCGGCCATACCTTGAGGTAAGGAGATACTTTTTGTCTGTTTTTTTTTTTTCCCGCGGGGTTTTCCTGGGTTCTTCCGAGGTCAGCTATTCCCAGATTGGGCGGGAACAATTCCCCCAACCCTTCCCTCCCTGTCCTGTGGGCAGGTAGTTTTGGGACCCTTAAAACTAGACACCCCTTCCGTTTCAATAGTGTCTACAAACCATGCCCGTTAAATTACCTTCTTTCTCGCAACCTTCCTTTTGATGGTCACCCCCGGCATGTTTCCCTTTTGGCGCCATAGCCTTCAGATAGTCCTTTTATCCTTTCTTTTGGATGTAAAGTCTTTTACCCTATTTTTCCTTTTCCCGATTTGTACGCCCGTTCCCCTTCACCTCAGCAACGACCTTTCGGTTAGCTGCTATTGCTTCTTGCTTAAGTGGGAACACGCTTTCCCTTTTGTCCCTTAGCGCACTGCCCTTAATTCCTTTTCTTCCTCACCTCTTAGCATATGATTTTTTCCGCTTTCCTGCTCCATTTCTGAACACACGACTCTGTACAAGCTTTGGTCAATCCTTGCTCAAGCAAAGCTGATATCCTTCTTTCCTCTTCCTCTGTTGTTTTTATCTCTCTTCCCCCTTTTTTTTTGCAAGATTGAAACCACATCCTCTCGTATTGTTTTCAGAATGAGTCCTTTCCCTCTCTCCCCCCGGTTATTGAGTCCCTTTTGCATCCCTTTAATTAAAGTTGCTTTTCGCTCGCGCCCACGTTAGTTCTCCCCTCGTCTACAGACCTATGTTCAGAGTACCTCCTTCCTAATGAAGTTTTCGTCTGCGATTTTCATGGCCCAAGGCACATACCATAGTTTCTTCCTTACCATTAACCAACTCCCTTTTTCTTCATGGTTGCTCGGCTTCTATCATGTCGCTTGAGGAGGTCACCCATGGTTGCACTAACTTTCTTTTTTTTTTTTGGCGGGGTCATTTGACTTTTTTAGAATATGTCCCCCCGATTTTTCTTCTTTTTTTCTGGCAAAAAAAACTCCTGACATGGGGTAGTTTTGTTATTTTCCTCCCCCCTTCGGTCCATAGCTTTAAATCGTTAATCACGAAACCCACGTTCTGACCCTCGCAACCCCCACCCTCTCCCTCATCAAGGCAGTGTGGCCTGGTACGTTGGTGAGAACAGTTTCCTTCCTTTCCCCACCTTTCCTTAGGGAGGTCTCTCACCTATGCGTTCATCACGCTTCGTAGCTGATAGGCTGACCCCCTTTTTTCCAGTACCCGGAGGGTGATTTATGCGCAGGCGGTGACCGGACAACGTCTGTTGAGGTGCCTTTTTCCTCCCCCCTCCCTGATGAATGAAAGCTCGTCTTGGAGAATTAGTTCACGCGGTTGTCCGTCCCAGATGTTTTCTTCTTTCCTCGTTTAAGTTAGCGTCGCGGACGGGTGGCATTATCGCCGTATGGCCGCCGGTGTTAATAATGGTAATGTCAACACTATTGATCCCCCTGTATAAGGTATTCCCCATCCCATAGGAAAGGATGGTAACCTCTCCCCCGGGCACGGTTCTCTGCCCAGTTTTAACGTTTCCTTTCCCTCCTTTGCAACCACGTGTGTGTTATGTCAACCAGCGAATCATACCAGATTTTTTTCTTCCCGATCGATAACGATAAGCACTTTTGAGCCCTTCCCGTCTTTCCACTGGGGTTCGTAAATACATGCGTAAATTGCGCAAATTTTCATAAAAACCTTGCAAGTGTCAAAACAAAAAACTTTCCCCCTCCTTTCGACCTCCACTTCTTTGAACACCCCTTCTTTTTTTTTTTCTTTCTAGCCCCGCTTCCGTTTCCATGTGCCGTTCTCAGGGATCTGTGTTCTGCATGCCCTTTTTTGATGTCTGGGTGGCAAATCCCATGTCTGCAGTTTCCGCTCTCGGTCTCTTTTTTTCGCACCCCCTTCAATTGGGTTCCACATTCTTCACAACACACCCGGGGGTGGGGTATCCCAGCAATCTTTTCCACCAGATTCCCCATCCCTTACGCTCTGTGGCCACTCGGTATCCCTCTCCGGATGTTTTCCGTTTCCTTTCTCTTCTAGTTTACCGCGGCGGCCCTTTGTTTTCACAAGATACGACTCGCTTTCTTCGGGTTGACCCAGCCACCTTTTCCTTTTTTTTTTCCAGTTTGAAATTTCCCCCTTCTGTTCTGGACAGGCAGCATTGCGGAAGGGACAGCGCCTCCTTTCTTTCCCATAGGGTCCGATACAGGCTCCCCCTTTCTTCGTATGGTGTTCCCTCGCCCCCAAGATTCTCTTGAGGCTAGCTAGAGCCGCCGATTTTTCGAGTTCGAGTCCGCCGACATAGCGGAATCTTACCTGGCTTCCCGGAGCTTTTTTTGGAGTCCTCTCTATACCGCAAAAGAGCACGATAAATGTCCTCTTCCCCTTTAGAACAGACCAGCACCGGTGCCAACCTTCTTTTTTTCGTGCTGGTTTTTCCAGGACGCAAGGACATTCGTTGATTGCGACTGGAGGTCTGTCTACAAAAGTTTTCTTTCCTTCCCAGACTTTTTGCGGCGCTGTTTTGGAGTGGCGGCGTTTTCTTTTTCTATTTTCCCCCCAGCAACCTTCTTTCCCCACCATGTTGCAACCGGGGGCTCAGAACATTCTCTTCCTCGTTTGTTTGTTTTATTGATCTCTTTTTCCCTTTTCTTTATGTTGTTCAGGCTTGAAGCAGTTTTATTGGGTCCTACTTGAAACGCCTCCCACAAAACACCATCATCCGCAACAAGTCCTGGTACAATTCCGAACACTTCTTCCATTTCCCCCCCCGTACAGCACATCCGCCAATAGATTGTCCTGGCTACAACTCCTCACCCGTCACCCCCCCCTACCCCAGTGTCCCGGTTGTGTTAGGTTCCCTGGGGGGTGCCTCTTTTTGGATGTTTTCGCTATCTTCCTCTCCGCAAACAGCCTCATGATGCTGTCCTAACCTCTCTTCTGCGGTCTTCCTGCTTCCCCCTAGACGGCTCTCGGTCCTCAAGTAATCTTGTCGGTAGTTTGCACACCCCTATTGAACTTTCTTTTTTTTCTAGAGTGGAAACGCCCTTTTTTTTTCCCCCTTCGCACTGTTGTTTCCTTTGCGCCCCCTGAATTGTGTCCTTTTACCCACCCAGGTGGGGCAATTTGTCTGTTATCAAAACCCAAATTTTCCCTTGTGGCAATCTCTTTTCTTTTTTTCCCCCCCCAGGGCCGCCGCCCGGTGGTGGTAAACGAGCCCATCCGTCCCCCTGCGCCCCATAACGGCGCTTCGAGTGCCCCACCGTTTTCCCCCCCCCTTGTACCTTTTGATCCAAGTTTGGAGATTTCTGTGGATACACCCCCCCCCGTTTTTTTTTAAAAGGTTCCTCTTTTTTGACCCCAACAACAGTACTTCTGCAAAAAGGAGCTTCAATTGACCCCCGGGCTTACCATTCGTTCCCTTGGATCTTTGCCACCCCGCCCGCGTAGGGGCAGGCAGCACCGAGTGCACTGAGACGGGCCTCTTGATCCCAAAGCCTCGGCTATCAATAACCCCTCCCCCCTTGTTGCTAAGGGGATTTCCATGGTTTTCCCTTTCTTTTTCCCCCTTTTTGAAAGTGTTGATTCTCAATTGGGTTCGGGCTCCGTGCTTCGTGTCCCCGTTGCCGGGGATTACTTTCCCCCTTTCCCTCCGTTGAAGTTGGCCCGCTTAGAAGGGATAGAGATTTTTGTTCTAAGGGTCGGTCTTCTTCCTCTCCCCCACACACGTGTTGTTTGAAGGGACGAACGGGTTTTTCACCTTCCTCCTCCCCTTGCACGTTCCTCCCTTTCCCCATGGGCCAGTGTGCGCCCTTCAAGGATTGGGGATTCAATAGTTTTTCGCCCCTGTCCCTTTACGACGTTCAAGAATGGCCCACGTCGCAGCCCCCGTCCCTCTTGACTCCAGTTTGCAACACGCTGGAGAAATACTTCTCGGCGCTTTCAGGGAATCATCTTACGTTCCCCCCCCCTTTTCCTCCTCCCCCTGCGTCCTCCTTCTTCAAACCCCCTCCGCCTTGTACAATCCTCCTTTTTTCCCTCCCCCCCCCCTGTGTTTCAGGTCCGAGACTACTCTCGTGATGTATCCCTCAGTTGATGAGAACTACACTTTCACCTCTTTTTTTGATCTTCGCCGAACCCTGCTGGCCGACACAGTACCAGCCGGACATCCTGCGGAAAGGAGACTTGGTTGTCGGCTGTTGGTTTCCCTGCACGATTTTTTCTGTGCATGCATTATGTTTATTCTTCTTTCCTCAATGTGGCCTTTACCCCCCCTTCCAACAGACCTCCGGTTGCTGGGGCAGGTAGTTTTTTTTTCACAGTCAACAACTTTCCGAAATGCTTGTCATGTTCCCCCCTACCCTCCCTTTCCCCTTTACCCGACCCTTGTTTTTAGCCAAACCCCCCTGGTCTCTAAGGATTTTGTTCCGACTGTTTTCTTTTGAAGGATAGACGTACCCGTACCATGTAACGCAACTTCCTTTGGGGTCAGGCCGCGGGGACCCCTCTTTTCTTCTTGTTGTGCATTGTTGGCAGGGGGCAGACACTCCCCTCCCCTTTTTTGCCCCCGGTTTGGGTTAGCGTGCTACTTGCGTTTCTGATCGCGCTTGGTACCCCAGAGCTGTGGTTTCCGACTGCTGGAATTTCCCTTTTCTCTTCGCAGCGGACGGGGGTTATAAGAGGGACGTGCCTCATTCTGCACCCACCACTTTGTCCCGGCTTTGTTCTCCGTGGCGCAACCGCACCTCGTTTTG
>Ga0179593_1664662_pt1 | contig 12715 bp, 13 predicted proteins | sample CZODoug2_1_08_16_FD_185931 | JGI IMG/M metagenome (GOLD analysis project Ga0179593, IMG submission 185931) | Vadose zone soil fungal communities from Angelo Coast Range Reserve, California, USA - CZODoug2_1_08_16fungal (PacBio error correction) | ecosystem: Environmental > Terrestrial > Soil >... | reverse complement strand
TTTCCCCTTACCCCTGCCGCGTCCCGATTCCCACGAGGTGATACGTCTTCTCCTTTTGGAAATTCCCCCCTTTCCGCGCGCAGCCACGCTTTTGGATCACCAGATTCCGGCACGCACTCTTTCTTTTCTTCTTTGAAGAGGCCAGACGTCTCTCATGACGAGATTTTTTATCTAGGCGTCTAGGACCCTTTCTTCGTGCTCGCGAAGGGAAGGATCCCTCTTCCACGTCTCTCCAAGAATCTCATTCGTTCCTTTCCCCCTCGGAGTATCCGAAGAAGAGGACCCCGTACGCATGAGCATCAGAGTATCTTCCTCAGATAGAATAGGCTTCCTTTTTCCCCGCATAAGCTCCCAGAAGAATAGAAATTCTCGCTCCGGCTGGTTGCACGATTTCAACCCTCTGTCTCTAACCCCTTCGAGAGCTTTTCCTTGTGGAGGGATTTCCCGCTTCCGCTGCGAAACATCTCTCTTGATTCTTTTCCCCCCCCTTAGAAGAGAATGATCTCCTACCGCCGATCCCTTCCCCTTCTTATTGAGCCACCATTTCTCCCCCCCACGCCAGACCGCCGACTTGTTTTCCCCCCGATCTCCTTCCCCAGAAAGTCTGCGCCCCTTCCTCTAGCAAGTTTGTACACGCGTCAGCCCCGCCGTCGGCCGAAAGAGCGGTAATCTCGAGCTCTCTTTCGTCCCAGACATGCATGTTTTTTTTTCTCGCGATTGGCGGGAGCGACGTGGTGGGAGGTCGGTTTGAACAAAGAAAGGAGATTGTCCTGTGCTCATTCTTGGGACCTGTTCTTATGGTGCCCCTCCCTCTTCCGTCGAAGAAGATAGAATCTCTTTCTTTCCCCATCCGTTCCCTTCTCTTCAAGAGTGATGCGCCCCCCTTTCGCTTACGGATCATGATCCTAACTTTTTCCTTTCAGAATGTTCACGATGTTCAGAAAGGAGATTAGCCGCTTCTCTCTGTTCCGATCCCCTTCCACACGAGGAAATTTTTTTTTTTTTCTTCCTGATGTGAGAAAAACGGACACCTCTCCTCCTCCTCGATTTCCAGGGAAGGTCATGCCCTTTTTCTTTTCAAGTCCTTCTCAGAACCCATTGTTTCGTCGGAAGAGGCCACCCTTCGCTGGGAATTTCTTTGGGAGAGCCGCCCATTCCCACTTGAGAGAAATCGTGCATTTTTTTTCGGGGTTCTTCATGGCGACCCTTCCTCCATCATTTTTTTCTTATTAGAAAGGCTTCTATCGGAGCCTTTTGGGGGGGTTTGTTAAAGAGTAATTCTTTCCCGGCGCCCGCAGTCATTTTCTTGGAGCCTATGAATCGGGATCTCCCTCCTGTATAATAGCCAGCCTTCTTGCCTTTTCCCGGGTTGAAGAAGTCCCCCTCCATGACTCTTTTCCAGTGGAAATTCTTGAGCGGAGGGGATTCTCGTCGCCGTTGCAGTCGGCACAATGATCTTTCCTCCCTGCCACGGCCCCGCAATGAGGATTTCTTTTCCTTATTTGCAGAGCGAATAGCTTTCCCCCCCCTTTATGTTTGGAAGCGGCCCCTGGGACCGCTACCTTTTTTGACGGTGCCCTTGCGGAGACATTTCCGGAATAATTGAGAGAGTATAGGTTTTCACTTCATTTGCCATTTAGGATTGATGTCACTCTTCAAGGTCGATCATCGGACTCGGAAAATGCATTGCCTTTTTTCCTCCCCTTCACATTTCTTTTCTCGCTCCGGTGAAATGTCTTCCCCTTCCTTGGTGCTCACGGAAGATCATAATTCCTCTCCCCCCGATTCCTTCCCCCTAGAGATTTCCCCCCTCCCCCCAACCCCCCCCCCCCCCAGGGCCGTAGTTAGATTATTTTTGATATTTATCAGAGACATTCCTCCCCCCCTTCCGCGGGGATCCCAAGAGGACCTTCCCCCTCCTCGTCCGTTTCTTGTATCGGAATCGCGGCGACTCCCAGCGCTCGCATCTCACAATTTCCTCCCTTGAAAAAGGCTTTTTTGAGCTCCCCTTTTCAATTTCTTCTCCTATTGGGCTTTACAGCTAGTCTTCTTCCGGCACTCGGCCGTCGAATGAGCTTTCTCCTTTTTTTTTACAAGCCCCCAGTCGACTCTCTATTCCGATGAAATAGAAGTTGCCCTCAGTTCCTCGTACCCCCCTCAATCTCGTCTATCCTTTTCCAGCAGATCTGATCGGGGAATCACCCTTGTCTTCTTCAAGATGAGCCCCTTCCGTCCCTCGATTTATGAATGTGGTTTGCCTTTGCCGCGAAGCCAGTCGTTCCTTCAGTCTTAAGGTAGATCCCCCATTTTTTACTTCCGGTATTGGACCTTTTTTTTTCCTCCTCCGTTTGTTGTTGTTGTCCTTTTAAAGAAATGGAATTACAATGACTGCTCTCCAGTCAAAGAGAGCCCCACGACCCAGTGGAGGAGTGAACCCCTTCTCACCCCCAATGAAAGACTTTCGTAATCGGAGAGTGAGGGCACCCTCTTAGATAAATCTCCATAGATAGGATCCCCGTCTCCCATCCCTATTAGAGGACCAGTGCGGCCTGGTCTACAACTGCAGTCTGTCTTCTCAGCTCTTTGAAGGAGTTTTTTCCCAGCCGCCGAAGAAGCTCCCTTGTCTCAGTAGGCTCGACGCTCCGACGATGACCCGCTTTTGCTCCCTCGAAGAATGCCCGACCTTCCCCCCCCCTGGTCACCTGGTGAGCTGTTCTGCGCCTTCCGGCAGTCGCCTGGCCTCTCCTCGAAACTTTCTCGATCACTTTTTTTCCTGCTCTTCTGGTGATGCAGGCCTTCCTCCCCGATCCCCCTCGGCAAGGCCCCGTTTTGTTCTCCTTGCGAATTCGCCTGACACCGCTCGGGAAGGAGATATCCTTCTTCATGTCGGATTCCAGCACTTCTCGCTCCGGATGCACTTCCCTGGTCAACGTTTCTTAGGCAATCCCCGGTCCTGAGGCTTAGCTGCTGCGTGGTTGTTGCGATTGTTGGTGTTAAGGCCCCGAAATTTCACGTTCCTGCTTTCTTTTAGAAGAGATCGTCTTTTCTTATTACCCTATGGGAGACAGCCCTCTTCCTCGCCCTGAAAGACATTCCTTTTTTCCCATTTCCCCGAGCAACCCCCCTCCACGGAATTATTTAGCCTCTGTCCACAGATCCGGCGGATTTAATCTCATTTTTTCCCGATGAGGAGGGACGTTTTTTTTCAGCCCTTCCCCGAACGGCGGGCCTCTTGCTTTGTGTCCCGAAGCCCCCTATTTTCCTCTTCCCCGGCGGCGATTTTTCTTTTTTGCTGATCTCTTTGCATAGGCCCACTCTCGATTTCAATGAACTAGGGCGTCCTTGGAGCTATCTTTTCTTTTTAATGAGAGAGTTTCTCCCCCTCGACTCCTTCTTCAATAGCCGATCCGGCGCTATCCCCTTTAAACATGCTTTTTTTTCACAGGGATCGGTGCTCCTCCGATAAACTAATGGAGGAACTGCCTTTCGCTAACGTCGGTCATCGTCCCCCCCCACGATGACGACTAGACATTGGACCTTCCATTTTTTCTCTTCTGGAAACAGAGTCAGTTCCTTCTTGGCCTCCTTTATTACAGCTGGGACTCTCCTTGGAATGAAGGTGTCCTCCTCTCAAAAATGGGTCTACGTTGTCCTCTCCCCCTTTCTCCCGGAACCTGCTCTTGAAGGGATTTCTTCTCGGGCGTAGAAGACCCCTCTTTCTTGAACTTCTTCCTCGCCCGAGAAGAGAAGGACTCTTCTTTTCCTCTCGCGCCAATGTAGGCTTTACTATCTGATCAGTAATACTTTTTTTTTTGGATTAGCGGTAGTCCCGATAGGATTACGACAGGTAGTAGCCCGATCACTTAAGAGGGATTCATGGTAATAAAATCCCCACCAAAAACTTATTACTTGAAGGTAAGACCTCCACTCCCCCCTCTAAGGCTCTTTTTCTTCGTAGGACAACAAGTTTACGCCCCCCGGCCGGTTGATAGAGTCCAGTTTCGAGGACGTTTTTATGAGCTTCTGGACGGATTTCAAAAGGGGACCCTAGAGATTCGATGGAGCCTCCGTTTGGCCGGGGGGTCATGTGTCATTGACGGAGAGGTTTTCGCACCACGGTTTTCAGATCGGCCCAGAATTTGGTGCTCAATATTGCCAGCCCCTTGGCGACACTTCTTTTCCATCTCTGCGACACGGCCTCCACGTCTCGAGTGCCTATGGCGCCTTCCGCAAAAAGGCGCCTCCTCCTTTCGCCGAGTGATGGGAGTCTTTTTCCGCTTTTTAGTTTTTTTTTTCCCCACACTTTTCGCGCAGGAATAAGGGCGTCCCTCCCGCGCCTTGCGTTCTCAGAGAGGAGATCTTTGCCTCCCTCCTCTCTCTCTCTTCCAAGCTGCGCCGTCCCCCCTTGGTCTTTTCTCGGTCCCGAGGCGACGACCTTCGTGTCTTTTCGGCGAATAGACGGGCTTTGAGTCCTTCTGTTGAAGGCCCCCTCCCAGTACGATGGTCTTAGGTTTCTTTTTCTCCTGTCATCGGCCCTGGCAGCTGCCACGATCCTTACTAGCCGGGCTGGAGAAGTCCTCCTCTTTTTCCCTTCTACCGCATTCGCGCGACGGCAGTTCCGATTCTTCCGAGAATTCCAACGCTTCCCTCGTGGGTTGGCCAGCATGTCGACCTTTCCTTTCTTTCCCCTCCTTCCGAGAGATGCGCGGTCCTCTTCCTTTTTCCGATGCCGCCCACGCGCGTGCTCTTTTTTTTTTTCCATTTTAAGCCGGTGATACGGCCGCTCTCTTCCCCCTTTGCGTCTTTTCCAGACACACGATTCCGTCTCCGGTCTTAGTCACTTTTCTTCGTGGCAGGCTTTCTGAAGAGAGGACTCTCCCCTCCTCCCATAGCCCCTTTTCGGCGTATAGAAGGCTTCGCCCCGCAGGGAAGCGAATATACCCTTCGTCGATCGCCCCCCCCGAGAAAATAGTCGCTCTCCCTTTTCCCTCCAGTAGAAATCTTCCCCTGATACTGCACAACGTCGGAAGGTTTTCTTTTCGTCTTTTTCCCCCCCCCATTCTTCTGGAAGCAGGAGACCTTCTGCGGAACTTCTCGCGGTCCGCACCTCCGTAGGTCCTGCGGCTGCAGGTCCACCCCGGGCGCCGCGAGAATACCATCCTTCTCTCTCCCCCCTTGTGGTGGCGCTCTCGCGCCCCCTTTCCGAAGGTTTCATTGCCTTGTCGCAGATGAAGACACGACTTCTTCCTTTTTTCCCCCGTGCGCTCCCCTCCCCACCATCCTCCTTTCCAGCACACGAACATGTGCTTTTTTTGATACCGTTTTTGTTTCTATAAATGACCCCCCCTCACGTACTTCTTTCCTCGATCGCATATCCCCCTGGGTACCGCCGTCATTTTCCTGCGAAGATCCGGTCCCTCCCCCTCCGCCGTCCTCCCGCGAGTTCAGTCGTCTCAGGCTGGTTCTCTCCTTCCTCAGGATTTGCGAGTCGGGTTTCTTTTAAACATGAACTTTTCCGTGGTTCACATTAAGAGGGACCTATTTCCCCTTTCTCTGCATTTTTTCCCCCCCCCTCCCCCCCTAGACGTCGAGACCCTACCGGCGCTGCTAACATACCCCTTTCTTCCCCCGCTATCCCTTTTTTTTTCCCGCCCCAAGACAGGCCCCTTCCAGCGCCTGATCTTTCCTCCTCGTCGAGGAAGAAGTTTTTCCCCCCCTTTCTACGCCCCTCAAGCCGCTTAGTACGTTTTTCGGTGCCGCTCCTATAGGGACAACTCCTCTGGTTGGAGGCCTTTTCTTTATGGAGAACACAGGCCACGGGTTCAGACCTTTTCTGTCATGCGACTCCGGGTTCGGCAAACCTTTCCTTACTTGGCTTTCTCTCTGAAATCCTCGCCGCTTTCAGGGGCACAATGTCCCCCCTCTTCGCGATTTCAGGGGGCGAGGACCGCCTCCATAGAACCTCATCAGGAGTTCATGACATCTGGAGGCTTGAGAGGGCTTTCTATGATAATGGTGACTTTTTCTTAGAAACGGTCATCTTGATATTTTTCTAGAGTGAAGGCCTTTCTACCCCCTGCCGCGCAGTAGATGAGACTTCCTCCTATTCCCTGGTCTAAAGGGGTGATGTCCCCTTTCCCAAACATTCCTCTTGGAAGAGTGGAACATTTTGCACCGCAGATCGCGAGGCCGCGTTCTTCCCTCTCGCAAGTCTTTTACGAACTCTCCCTCTCCTCAATGAGATCTCCGGAAGACGGATCGTTTCCCTCTGTCTCGCCTCCGTTCGGGGCGCGGAAGATCCTTTCTGCTTTCCTCGGTTCTTCTTGTAGTGCGGCGCAAGATCCCTTCCTCTCTTCACGGAGCGACTTCTCCTCAGAAGTTGCCTCTTTTTGGGTGAAATCTTTAATAGCACAATCCTTCCGAATTCCCCCTTTTTGAAGTGAATAGTGCGATCCCCCCATTACTTTTTTTCTTCCCTTTCTCTGATAAGGTGCATATGCTTTGTCCATGGTTTAATTAGATATACTTAATTCCTCGCTCCTTGAAGGAATAGAGTGCCCATGACAAATTCGTCTCTCAGAGGGAGCATTGCCTTTGGATTGCCTCGAAGAATTCATTCCCCAGCCCCCTCTTTCATAAGTAAAGCTCTTCTCCAGGTCCTCCTTTTTTCTTTAAGAGGACTAGCGTTCCTTTCCCGGGCAGGCTCGCTCACCCCTGCAAGCTCCCCTTGATGTTTGCGCTCGGCCTTCCTTCGAGCTTGTGCCAACTAGTCTCCCCCTCGTCGCCCAATCGGACGACGACTCCTTTCTCTTTCTTGCGTTTCCGCACACTCCTTCGTAGAAATCTCCCTCGTCTGGAATGATGCCATAGAAGGGGGAGCCCTCTCGAGGTACCCTCTCTCCAGTAATAGACCCGACTTTACGATGAGCGAGAGGTTCCTTTCGAAGGTTTTCCCCCCGATGCGAAAAAACCTCTTTCCACAGCAGCTCTTTTCTTTTTATGTAGAACCTTTTTTTTTGGGGTGTGTGGGGTTTTTTTTGGTGGGAGTTCTCGAGAGGTGAATTCCCTAGACCCTTGCTTCTGGGAGTTGACGGTCCCAGTCATTTTCTTCAAGGTATTGGACCTTCTTTCCTCCTTTTTTTTGAGAGAGGAGGGGAAAATTATTCTCCCTGGAATTCCCCGTAAAAGAAGCTTCCTGCGAGGAAACCTTTCCCGTTTCCTTTGACAATCCCCCCAGTGACCCCCTCTCCGGCTGCCCCCGGCAATGGTCCCCTCGGCTTTCCAGACCTTCTTGCCCCGCGAGCTCATTCTGAACCCCCCCCTCTCGTCGAGGCATTGCTCCCCCCGGCGGCGCCCCTTCTACAGGGCTTCTCGCGACCTCCTTTGTCGTGTTCTTTTGTTCTTTCACCCTTAGAATCTTACCCAGTCAGTAGTTAGTCCCTTCGACGCCCTTTCCCCCAGGATCGGCCTCCTCTAGATCCTCGCCTTTTCTTTCAGCCAGCGACCAAACCTCCCGGGCTGACCTATGAGAGTTCCTCTTCGATTCCTTCATAACTCCCCCCCCCCCAAAGGAAGGACCTTCTCGCATTACGGAGTCACCTTCTGTTGTGGCGGACCCCTCTCTCCGGCCCCTTTCTTTTTATTCAAAGATTTCGGTCTTGCGTTTTATCCAGGTCTGCACTTTCGTCCTCACTTCTATATTCCGGAAGCATAACTTTCCCCCGTATAGGCCTCCGCTCCGATACGGGGAATGTCCACTGTATCGGCAGGCAGGGTCCCCCCTTCTTCGCCCCTCGACGCTTTTTCTCTGAAAAGCTTCAGAGACCTTGTTTTTCGCGTGCACCTCCTCTCCCTTCGATATTCTGTTCGTTTTTTCCGCTCAAGTTCAGGAAAAGACGTCGTGCAGGAGGAAAATGGCCCCCGTGAGCCTCCCGGCTCGCAGAGAGAGATTCTTTCTTGCAAACTTTCGGAGGACCCTTCGAGAATGATTTCCCTCTTTTGAAGCTCCCTCTTTTTGGCCGTGATTTCGGTAAGATTCCTTCGGCCTTTCGCCTCTCGTGGGAAAAGCGCCCTTTCTGTTAAACCTACATTTGATGATGCGGTGCATCTTTTTATTTCCGTGATGGAGATGATCCCTCCCCCCCCGTTCAGAAGGTCTTCCTTATAATATACTGCTGCTCGCCCGAGACTTTCCTTACTCGACCATAGACGTTCCTGCTTTTTTCCCCGGGAGGTCGATTTACCCTGATTAATGGCGACCTCTCCCCCCCCCTCGACATCCCCCTTTAGGAAATGTTTCCTTGGCTTCCCCCCTTCGGCTCTCCTTGCAAGCATGCGCTTCCCTCGTAGACCGGAAAAGCGTCCGCCTTCCCCTTTCTCTTCCTCACCACCGCGTCCTTCCCGACGGTTCCCCTCGTCCGAGAAGAGAGGTTCCTTGATTTGCCAGGCTTTTCAAGCCCTTGCCAACATTTCTCGTGTCACCTTGAGTCTGCGATTTTTTCTGGATCATGCCGGACCGCTAATTGATTTCCCCTATCCCCTCCTTCCTCCCGGAGGACGAGAAGAAGATCCCCCTTCGCTCCCCCTCCCTGTAGGGGGAGATAACGCTGTCTATATTACTAAAGGATTGGGAGTTCTTCGCAGGCTATCTTGTCCTGGTCTAGTCTTGCCTCCCCCCCCCATGCCGATCCCCCTTCAACGGAGGGCCCCCTTCTTTTCATCCAACGCCCTTCCCCTATAGCCCTCAAACCGCCTCACACGCTTCGGACTCTTCGTTCGGTGACCCGACCTCCCTCCTTCTCTCATATCAATAGACTTCCCAGGACCTTTCTGTGTTGACCCGATCGCCCCCCGGCCTTACGCCGACTTTCGCAGAGCCAGACCCCCAAAAGCGGTACTTTTTATCCGTTTAGAGGCGCGCTCCGCCCCGGGTGGCGCTGTTACTACGTAATTTTTTAGGGGGTCCCCTTTTGACCGGCGGTACCCCTATTGCTTCTTTTACTTTTCTTGCGCAGGAAGTGCTTTGATCTCTCAGGTATCTCTCAATTCCCTTCTTGATGGAGATAGTCTTCCCGGTGGAGAAATTCTTTCCTAAAGGTTCGACAGATAGAGTTTCTCCTGCGCGACAAAATGCTATTCCCTCGAGATGTGGCTTTGAGAGCGCTGAGCAAAGACCGGGAGAGAGAAGCTCCTTTTTCTCGGGATGGCTTTGACGCCCTTGGGACCAGCCTGATTTGCATCTGGCACGATGCTGCTTTTCGCAGATGGCTATGCGCAAGCCGCCCCTTCCTTATCGCCGCTTCCAGATTATAGATTTTCTCTCCTGTGCCGTTTTCCTTTTTTTTTGCTAGTCGTTCCTACCGTGCGAAGCCGCTCTTCTCTTTTTGTAGGAGAGAGACCTTTTCCCTTTGAGATCCTCGCAAATAAAACCCCCTCGTGATGACTCGGGCGCCTCTTTTCCCCGCTATGGGATATGCCAAAGTCCCCCCTTTTTCTTTACGAATTTTTTGGTGTTTTACATGGAAGAGGTTCTGTTGGGGACGACGCTTTGGTTCGCCGACGGACGGTGTCGAGATTCGTCCCTTTTAACACCTCCCCTTCATAACGAGCATTTTTTGGCATCCTTCCTTGGACGCAATTTAGACCCTTTTCCCCCCTTTTTTTCCTCCTCATCCCTTTGAATTTCCGCGTTTAGATTCCCCAGTGAAGCACCTTTTTTCTGAAGCTTTTCCCTCTTTTTTCTAGGTATAAAGGCCGTCTTTTCCCCGTGCTGTTTTTTTCTCAAAAGACTTCCGTTTCCTGATCTTACGGATCGGAGTTGGCTTCAGAGAAGAGTCTCTTCCTACGATAGCAACTCGAATCCTATCCAGGAGGCTCGATTTGATTTTAGTTCGTCCCCTGGCAGGATATAAAGTTTCCCTCCCCCCGTCTCCCTACCCTCCAGAATAGGAATGGCCCCTCCCTTCTTAGTAGAGCTCGCCTTTTCTTTTCCCCCCAATCGCGGAGGAGAAGCTTCCCCCAGCGCCCTGGCCGAGGAGTTTCTGCTTTTTTTTCTCCAATAGCATCCTTCTACGTTTTCCAGACAGCACGGCCCCTCTGCAGGCTGGTGACCCCCCCCCTTTCTTATCCAAACCCCCACAGCGTTCCTGCGATCGGATAGACCTTGGAGGGCTCTTTGGGCGATCGAAGCCCCCCCCTTACGGTCTTTTTTAGTCATTGCTGTCCCAACGACGACCCCCCCCAATCCGCCCCTGTGCTAGGGACGAACCCCCCCCCCCAATTTCTTCCCCCCCTATTGTCTCCCAAACAGCCTTCGCGCCTGCCCTTCGAAATGGGCGGTCTACAGCTTTCAATCATTTCGTCAGCACGTAACTGCTCCCCCGACTCTCGAAAGGGCAAATGAGTTTTTCCCCCTCCCGTCCGAAAGTGCTCTTGAAGAAACGACTTTCTCCTGACGCGAGAGAACGCCTTCCCTTTTTTAAATTGCAGGCTGGGGCTCTTTGGCAGAAGTTTTTCTTTTTTCTTTAAGATGACCTCCCCACGGCGATTACTTTCCTCGAGGCCCCCCCTCCTTGGGGTAGGCCTTTTTCCCCCCAGCAAGCCCTTCCCCCTTCCTTCGATCGACTGTTTCTTCCATGGTGTGATTCGGATCAGATATTTTTTCCCCCCCACCGACCCTTTTGCTCTTCCGATAATGATATAATTCTTTTCCTCCCTCTTTCTTTAAGACTTCCCTCTCGGCTACTGCCCGCCTTTTTTTTCCGGAGGTTAGAAGAAGGTGCCCGCATGATTTTCACGAGAAAATGTTGGCTCCCTTTTCGATTTTTTTCCTTTTCTTCCCCCACCGTTTAGTCACCTCAGCGATTAGCATCCCCAGGGACGGTCTTCCCCCCTTTCGGACTGCCGTGGTTTCCCTTTAATCCTAGAAATGTGACGGATTTCCAATGTCCGAGTAGCGAATGGAGTGTCCTTTCCTGATGACAGCATTCCCCCCGTGAGCGCCTTCGTTCCGCCATGAGGTTCCCGGGTAGCGCCTCCCTTTCTATAATTTTCCCCCCGAGTCCTTCCGGTCAGCGCCGGATAGGCTCTTCGTTTTAAGGCCGTAGTATACGGCCTTCGTAGAGGCAGACTGAAACCCCCCCGCCCTGCTTTTTTCCTCCTCATAGCCAGCCTTTTTTGCGTGATGACGCTTTTTTTTTTTGTCTCGATCAGCACATTTCTCCTCTCCGGGCAGAGTGTTCTAATAGTTTGAAAACAACATTTCCGTGCTCTTTTTCAGCCGCCACGGGGTTTTTGCTCATTTCACCGCAATTTCGCGCTCCGAAGGGAGACTTCTCCTCTTTTTTTTCCTTTCTCCGTTAGGGGCGCTTTTCCTTGTCGGCGCCCCCTGCAGGTCCGTCTTTGAGCGGCGCTAGACTTTTTTCCCCATCCTGAGCGATCTCTTTTTTTTCTGCAATTTTACAGAAGTGCATCCTTCTTCGGTTCACGGAAAAGAGTAGATCACTCCTCCTCTTTTTTTTTCCCCCTTTGCCTCTTGCCGTTTCATTCGATTAGCCTTTGATCTGTTCGAGGAATTCAGGAATCTTGGACGGATTTTTTTTAGCTTCCCCTCGTGGAAATTTTGAGATGAGCCCCCCCCTAAACCCCCGGACGTCTGCGATTTTATTGACGGAGATGGCAATTTTCAATTTCCGCCCAACAGAATCTTTTTCTCCCCTCAGAGGCAGATCGATCTTCTACGTCCCTTGTCTTTTGTAGAGGCCCCCTGACGAATGACTCTTTCTTCCTCTCCTCCTGCATTTTACTTTTCACGCAGAAGTTTTTTGTGCGCCGCTGGGAATGAATCTTCGCTCCTTTGCTCCCCCCCTTCCTTTCGTCGAGCCGGAATACGGTTCTTCCTTCCTGCTTTCTCCTTTCCCCTTCCTTTGTGAAAGCACCCCCAAGTCTGAACAAAGGAGCTATGTCGCACTAGCTTAAAAGAAATCGTCCTCTTCCCGTACCTAAAATAGACTCTCGCGGTATGGCGAAATAGATTCCTTTTTTTTCCCCTTTTTCTTGGAAAGAAACTTTTCTTTTTCAAATTTTTCCTCCCGCCGGAGATTTTTTTCCACTGGTGGGATCGCCCCTAAGAAAAGGTTCTTCCTTTAGCTTCTTCCTCGATTTTCCCGGTAGATAACCCTTTTTGACCTTCTTTTTTTGAACAATCTTTCCTCTTTCCCTTTTTTGTTGAGATCTTTAGGTCAATACCTTGGAATTTCTGGCTTTCTAGTCCCCTCGCCCCTCCCCCTGACCACGACCTCTTCGGCGTGAACCTATCGGGTCCCCCCCACCGCTCTCGTTTCGGACGTGGTGCTCCCCTTCTGCTTCCAGACCTGCGGACGCGCGCGCATGTGCCGTCCCTCCAGTTTTTCTCTTCGGGACTTTCCCCCCCCGCCCCTGAGACGGCTGTTTTTTCCCTTTTTTTTTTCCTTCTCGCTCTTTTCTCCTTTTTCGAAGTGGGACGGAGTTTTCTTTTTTCCCCAGACGCAAGTCCCCTAGAAAGAGGAAGTTCTTTTGAGTGACGTCTCGTCCCGGCCCTGAAGGCTGGCGGCCCTTCTGATCCTCTCCCTGAATCAATTCACGCGAGTTTCCCCCCCCGACTCCTTCGGGCTGACCATGTTTTTTTCTCTCGGCGATTATAAGAGCAGTTCTCCTCCTCCCCTATACCGACCCCCCG
>Ga0179593_1639827_pt1 | contig 12715 bp, 14 predicted proteins | sample CZODoug2_1_08_16_FD_185931 | JGI IMG/M metagenome (GOLD analysis project Ga0179593, IMG submission 185931) | Vadose zone soil fungal communities from Angelo Coast Range Reserve, California, USA - CZODoug2_1_08_16fungal (PacBio error correction) | ecosystem: Environmental > Terrestrial > Soil >... | reverse complement strand
TTCCTGAAGACATGATCTTTTCCTTAAGATCGTCGGCACCCGAAACCCCCCCAATTTCTTCCTTGGGCCCCCCCACCCGACTCACGTTTCCAAGGCAGGATCTCCGAGGGGGTTTTCTTTCCGAGGAAAGGGCTTTTTTTCCCACCCCCTTAACCTCCCCCTTTGCGTAATAATTGATTGTTTTTCCTACCCCCGACTACGGGTGTTTTTGGCCCTACAACCGAATTTTTCCCTAGGACCCTTCTTTTTAAGGATCAATGATTAACAGAATCCGCTCCTTTTCCGGTCACCGACCCTTTTCTGTTCTAACCGCCGGAACTGGACATTCCCCTCTTGTGAAAAGTTTCGTCATGTTTCCTTTGTTTAGAAAGAAAACATTTTTTCCTCGTCAGAAGATTTTTTTTTATCTTCTTTTCCCAATTTGGGGTTGTCTAACGGGTTTTTCCGAAGCGGACCCGGTTGTAGTTTGTGTGTGTGTGTCCCAGGGCGACGGTAGTCCAGACGAAATTCCATATATACGCGCTTATGGTCGTGTTTAGAACAATGACTCTAGTCGGATTCTAAATTTTGCGCTTTTCATATGGTTCCAGTCTGTCCAGATGACCCCCCCACAACTTTCCCTCCCGTGCTGTGTAGTTAGCACTCGGGTGGGGATTCCGTCTCCCTCTTAATTCCGTAAGAAGAGTGTCGTCCAGGTCGTTTTGGAATCAGCCAATCCATGCCCGTCTCCGGGTAACAACCCCCTCACTCCTGGGCTTGAGGAGGAGTCTGGTCATAGGCCTTTGGTGGTGTCTTATTCCCGCCCAGTACCCTTATATATTCTTTCTTAAAGATGAATCCCACTCCTCCTCGAAACTTTTTCCCCTTTTGTCCTTGCGTTGAAAGGGTTTTGTTCGGGCGCTTTCGTGAGGCATGTCTCCCCCCCGGGAGCCCCTACCGACACAAAGGTCCGCCGTAACTAGCAGGGCCCAATCCTTTCGAAAAACGTCTTAAGGACTGCGATGTGGCATTAGTAGTTGTAGTCTTCATCCCGACTTGTTATGCGAAAGGGCGAGACACTTAGGAATTACCAGAGCTTAACTCCGGAAACCCCCCAGAATTTTTTGTTCGTTCCAGTCTTCGTTATTTGCGTTTTAAAGAGAGTTGAAGGACGCTGTTGCAAATGTCCCTTTTCTTTTCCGAGCAGCCCGGCCATGAGAGTTTTTCGGGTGTATTGTTCTAGTGTAGGCGTCTCTTTGTTAGCTTTCCTTTTTTTCAGGCGAGATCTTTTTGAAGGCCTCGTCCCCTTTGGAGAGGGCCCGGATGCTGGCCAAGTTGTGTCTTTCGTCGTTAGGCGTTGGGCGTTGTCCAGCTGAAGGAAAGGGTGTTCTCGGTCCTTCCTAAATCCCGGCTTCTGGTACGATCCGGGCCCTCTTTCCCCCCTGCAGCGTTCCTGAACGTTTTTTTGCGCTACCTCGGTCGCCTCTAAGTAGTAGTCCGAAACTCATGGCTTCGCCAGATAACGGCCTTTTCAGCTTTTATGACTGTACTTCGGCTCCTCCCTTCAGGTACACGCCCTTGTAAACGTTTCCCCCGGCGTTTTTTTTTTCGTCACCCCAATTTTCGTTCCTTCCCCAGGTGCGACTGTTGGCGTAGTTTTTCAGTGCTAACGGATTCCTCACACTTTCCCTGGGGCCACCGGGAACCGCCTCCGTCTCCGCGCACGCAACTAGAAGGAACCCCAAGGACTTAATGCAGAGCACCTACAGCTATCCAATGTGACAAGTTCCCGATTCAAATTTTCGGAACTAGAACTCCTTTTTGAACGGTGGCAGCCCTCTTTTCCCACGGCAAGTAGGGGATGCCGGGTGTTTGTTGACACGTTCCCCCATAGCTTCCTGTTGAAGATGTTTCCGCCACAGTTCCGAGTACTCCGCAGGGGTCCCCCTCGGAACCTTTGTCGAGCAGATCGAAGAGGCTTACGTTTTTTTTTCGAATCCCTTTGTGTCTTTGTTGGCGTATAGGCTCGCGCCTGCTCTCCCTGGAAGCCCTTCTGAGAACGATGGTCGTCGGCTGTGAGGGGACGGGGGTTCCCAAATTTAAAAAAATCCTACTTTTTCGCCCTCAGGCTCTTTGTAGATCTTTCCCTCCGGATAAGCTTTCCTGCGGATTTCCTCCCCAGGGGTACGTTCTCCCCCGTAGCCAGAGGATTCTCGTATCCAACACGTTCCGAAGTCTCTTTCGTGCTTACTCTTCTTCTGATTCTCCCCCCCCCTTCCACGGATTCCGTAGACTTACTGTTAACAGGCAGGCTTTTTGTTTTTCCCCTTGAACTTATGAACCTGTTTTCCTCGGGCTGGGCTCCCCCACTGAGCCAACCCGCTTTGGCTTTGGGATGAGATTTTTTTCACCCCCAGGTTCCCCCTCCTCATTTGTTAGTGGTGCCCTCTCTTCCATCTTTTCGGAAGTGGGGTAGGAAGACTTTGAACACGAAAAGAAATGCCGACCAGTGCCCAAAAAAAGACGCTGGAACGAGAGAGGGTTAGTGAAACGGCTTACTAGACTGGGAGAGCAGTGCGACTTCGGGGGTGAGGCGAAGGATTTGGGAAAGGAGAGAGAGAGTTCATAGCGAATACACGCCTTGAACTTGTGGGGCCAACGACCGCGGCCTTTTGAGGTCACGGCTGAGACATTGCGTGAACTCAACGACGAGAAGCAGGTTTGTACGGGCTGTGAACAAAACAACCCCCCCGCCTCACAAAACCCCCCACAACCCCCCGTCCAAACACATGAACCCACCTCCAAGCCTTAACAACCCACCCCACAACACAGTCCCCCCCCCCCCACCCCCCGCAAACCAACAAACCCCCCCCCCAACCCCCCCCACCCCCCCCCCCAACCCCCAACCCCCCCCCCCCCCCCCCCCCCCACCAACGGTGCTCACACGAAGCTCTTTGGCCGTTCCGATAGACCTTGCATCCTCTATTCCCACGTTGTTGTTTAGCGAGCTGAAGAAGTGTATTGGTTTTCTTCCGAAGAGTAGGTGCCCCCCGGCTTAAGTTTGAAGAAGCAGAGATGCTTCCTTTTCATGCTCCTGAGCGTTCCGCAATAGCCGTTTTTCATTTGAAGATTTGGAGTGTGACCACATGAGATTGCCGCCCCTCGGAGTTTTTTTTATTCGACCCCCCATTATGCTTGACTTCTTTCGATCCGAGACCTTTTTTATTTTTTCCCCTACTCTACCTGCCCACCGCACAAGCTTCTAGTTCTCCTTGGTGCTTTTTTTTTCTTCCCTCTTTTTCTTCTCGCTTTTTCGTCGGGCCACTCCAGCTTACGGCGCTTGGCACCCCCTTTTTCTCCATGCTGATTTTTCTCTTTTAAGCAAGCTCCCCGGCTCCTATGGCGGGAAGAAAGATCCTCCCCTTGAGCACGTCCAGTTTCCCCAACAGAGTGCACTCCCTTAATGTTTACGGACAAACTATTCTAATGTCCTTACTGTCCCGGTCTGGTTGAGTCATTAGAAACTTCGCCGAGTACCCCCTTCTTACACGTTCCAGGGGACTTCTTTTACGGTCCGAGGACGCCCCATGCTTTAAGCAGTGGGCGAAGCGCCCGATTTTTTTTTCGCGCCTGGGCCCCAAACCTTTAGCGCTTTGTTTAGCCTTTTTGACAAGAGCCTTGAGTGATGCTGACCTTGCACTTTTTTTCGTGGGGGAATTGAGCACTTGAGAAGAGGCACCCAAATTGAAAAGAATTCCAATTTCCTTCCAAGAACCACCCCCACACAAGCGAGAGACTGGAGCGGCACTCAGGACCTCCATTCACTTCTTGGCATGCCCGGCAATAGAGGCCTCCCGAACTCGGGGAAGACCCTTGATTTCCCGAAGGTGCGTCTTTTTCATTTCCATTTATGGGGACACGTCCCGGTTAGGAAGGATCTTCCCTTTTTTCTTGTCTTCCGCGCGAGTCGTGCCCCCCTATTGGCTTTCCATACGAATCAGTCCGGGATCCCCACCTTGCACGATCCCACGTTACGTGGACGAGATTGGATCTTTAGGAAAATTCGATTGTTGCGTCGGGTTCAAGACTTGGTTTGTTTCGTGTCTCAGCGTCCTCGGCTTCTCCTGTCCCTGGTGGTGACCCTCCCAAGCGCGTTATCTTCGAAGTTGTTACAGAGCGGTCCTTCCTTTTTCCAGAGCTCCCTCCCCTTTTTTCCTGAGGGTTCCCGGAGATTCCCTTTTTTCAACGTGGAGATGGTCCCTAAGTCGAGGCGCCTTGGAAGGATGACCTCCGCTTCAGTACCACGCCCCTGTTTCGTTCTGGTAGCTTGAGTCGTGCTCCATTACTTTTTTTTTTACCGGATTCCTTCTTCAGGCCCGTTCACAAGCCGTCTAATGCGCTTCGCTTTTCCCTCCGGCTCGGCTTACCCCCCCCCACGGAATGGCTACTTTCTGCGTTTGACGCCCGCTTTTCACAAGGTCCTGTCGCACGGACGGCATGATCCCACTTCGACATGGTCAAAAGCCCTTCGATCGTTTCTGGCCTTTGTTACGGATACTTTTTTCTCGCCGGCCGGGTCAACTTACCCCCCTTTTTTCCGCCTGTACTACTCCCCCCTTCCCCGCCTTCAATCCCTTTTGCCCTCCGCGAATAGTCCTTTTCTCGGTATTTCTTTGTTTCCTGCTTGGAATTCCCACCTTTTTTTTTACCCCTTAGGCCTTATCTTCTGGCCCATTACGACCAATGTAAGGGACGTCCACACAGACACCCACCTCGTATTTTCCGTGTGCTTGGGTGATCGTTTTCGCCTGCTCCCCTTCCGATTTACGCGACCCCCTCCTTTGGACAATTTGAACTGTCTAACCCTTTCCCTTCTTATGGCCACGCTGGTCGGTTCTTTGCACGTGTCCTCGGCTCCTCTTGAGGACTCCCCCCCGTTCAACCCCCCCTCCTCCTAGACAACTCATTACGGTTAGTTCTCCCCGGGGATTTTCCCTTCGTCTTTTTTATATCTCGATTATCCGTCGCCCTACCGAATTCGCCTATTTTCCTCCCTTCTCGCTAACTTATCTGTGTTCGTGGTTTCCGGAGACTACTTTTGTGCGGACTTCAAGACTTCCCTCGGACCATGACACGGTTTCCAGGAATCCCGACGTTTAGGTGCGAAATACAACCTTTGACGACCCCTTTTTTTTCCAACGATCGGACTGACCTTCTCCCCCCCATGCTGAACCGCCTTCGGTGCCGTCCCCCCGACAACTTTCTACATTTCAGAACTGGGCTCTTTCTCTATGCTTTCTTCTTCGACTACATGCCTTTTATCATTCCCAACACCCTCCTCCTGTTGCCCCTTTTTATATCAGTTGGTTGTTTTTTTGGGTTCGATTGGACCAGGCGAAGAGGCCTCCACTGTTTCTCACCACCAGCGTCGTGGTCCTTTCGCCTGCCCGAAACTTGTCCCCTTGGCCAGTTTTCTCAACCGAATGGTTCTTCTTTTTTCCATAGGATGCATTCCTCTGGATAAGTCGATGGTTCAGATTAGTAGCTTCCGTTGAGTTTTTTCTTGTGTTTCTTTGTTTTTATTTTTTGTTTTTTTTGGTTTGTTTGTTTTTTTCTTATTTTTTTTTTTTTCCTATTTTTTGTTTTTTTTTTGTTTTGTGGCTGTATTTTTTTTTTTTTTTTTTTTTTTTTTTTTTTTTTTATAGGACGTTCCCCGGAGGTCGTGTTCCTTTTTTCTACGGAGCGTATAGCAACTTCTTTTTTCCATTCGTTTTCCCTTCCCTCAAAATTACAATGTCCTTTTCTCCCTTTCCCCACCCCCAACTCACGTTTTCTCCTTTTCGGTAGCGAGATTAACTCCTTGGTGGTGTCGTTTAGCGAAGCACCTCGGAGTCTTCCCCCCATGTAGTGAATCCCTGAGGGACCTTCAAATAGTACCTTTTCATTGTCACTCGTGGTCCGAGGAGACTTGTGAACTTTGTTTTCGGATGTACAGGGAGGCCGTCGCGGACTTGGACGCCTTGCAAATGTTCCCGACCCCTCCGACGTGGCCCCCCTATTTTTAGGGTGTTTTTCATTTCAGGTTACTTGTCCCGCCCGTCGTTGTTTTTTCCGACTCCGTTATCCCCTTCGAGTACGCCCTCCGCGAGTCTTTTCAAGCCGGTTTGGCAGTCCTGAGGGGAAATTCTGTCTTGTAGGAATAGAAAGAATTGACGGTGAAGTCCTCTTTTTGAGACCCAATTGGCAAGGGGAAGCTGAGGGACAGGTTGCCTTCGTCGGCCTTGCTGGCACCTGACTGGGCGTAGTAGTTTTCCTTCGTACCTTTGTTATTTTCCCTTGGTCGGATTCGCCTCCTCCCCACCGGCGCCTCCCGCTTGTCCGGATCGTCATCTTGCACCGCGAAGGTACTTTTTCCTTTCTCAATTCTGGGGACCGTCCTTTTTTTGTATCTAACGTATTCCTAGTGCCCTAACCGTGATTTGGTCTCCTTAACGAGGCTCCCCTCCCCGCGAATATGGCTGTGTGCTTTTTTCCTTTTGCGCCATGACCTGAACCGGTTTCCCTGATGTCCATGAGTAGATCCCATTTAACTTGTCCCCTCGAACGGCGTTTCCGTCGCTGTTCCCCCCCTTCTTCCTCGCGGCTTTTTTTTTCCCGCCCCGTTGTTTCCGGCCAATCCCCCATTCGAACCTTTAACCTCTTTTGCAGAATGGTGGCAAGGCGTGGAGTCTACGTACCGACTCCCCCCCAGACAGTTACTACTTGGGCACACGTTTTTAAAGGACCCTCCAGAAAGTGCAGAGTTTACCAGATTTTTTGAAAAGAACTCAAATTCTTTTATAGCAATCCGGGCTCCCGCCGACACGTTCCCCACGAATTTCCCCCCAATCCAAGAAACGTTTTTGTTAGTCCCCCAGTGGGATCTTGGGGTCTTCTTCCGAAGAGGATTCCCTCTGCGAATAGTTATTGGTTGCACCCCTCCAGCGCGTACGTAACGCTGCCGACCCGTTCTCCGATTCCCATCCTCAGGGGACCCTTTCCGCTTTTTCCCGAGAGAGCTCTCATGGCGTGAGGAATCGTCCCCCTTTTTGCGCTGCCGTAGGTAGAGCACGTCCTAGACAAATCTGTCCAATCTAGGCGTATCGGCGTGAAAGCTCCTTTTCAACACGAGCGCTCCTCCGCCACCCCTGCTGTGTTGCCGAGATATTGGGAGTCTAGTGAATTTCCTTGCGCCGGAGGTTCCAGCCCGCATGGGGACCGTAAAAAATCCCTCCTCCCCCCCAAAAAGAGACAGTAGGTATCCCGCCTTCCCAGATGGGTAGCGGTTCTAAACTCGGACCGAGAGAGTGGAAAGGTCCTTTCCCTTTTTTTAGGAGACTGGTGTTCTAATCCACCTTTTTCTTGGTAGAGAGCTTCGATGTTTCCCCCAGAGGTCCCCGCCCCTTTAGGGAGAACGGGTTCTCGGAGAATCTGGGAGGGTTGAACGAATTTTCCACGTAAAGGAGGTGGAATGTCTAGGCAGCCTCACTCACTTCTCGATCCCCCAGGAATGATTCTCCTCCTTTTAAGCCCCGTTGTCGCGGAGTTAGGATTTTTCCGCCCGAGTATGCCTTTTTTTGTAGCTTTTCCCCCGCCCAAATCCATTGTCCGTGGCAAATTTGCGCCCCCTTTCCTGCGTGAATTCGTCCTTCGAACAGGCCCTCCACCCGCGTCCGAGACCCCCATTTTTGATTGTTCTTCGAGTGGGCACCCGTTTCGATAATTTGGGTTAAGAACAGGAGCCCGAGCGGCGGACCGCCAGGGCCTTCACGTGCACTTTGCGTGCAAAGTCGACGACTACCTGTCGTAAACAGCACTCCGAACTGACGAAAGTAAAAGCTATACACGAGAAGGCTCTTCCCCAGACCCCCAGATGGACCTGAGGTGCCCGAAAATGCAACCCCCATTCATTTTGCCACGTGAAACCTTTTGAACATAGTACTCCGGCCGTGTTCAGACGCCTCTTTGACTATCTCAAAATGGGTCCTTCTTCCACGAATGCGGCGGAGGGCCCCATAGCATTGAGGGGTAAGAGATTCTTTGAATCCTCCTTCGGCGGTTTTACGATCTATGCCAGAAGGGAATTTGTCACTCCCTTTTCCGAATGTAGGGCTGTTCCACCTGGGCGGAACCTTTTTTCTTTTTCCCTGCTTCCTCCTGGGTTGCTTCAGTTTCCCCAGGGCGACGGTTTCTTTTAGTTCCTCTGAGGGCACACAACCTCTTGCTTACCAGGCGTGTTTCTGATGGAGGAGACGCGCCGTGTTGCATCCCCCTGACGAGGACCCGACATAAGAAAAACTTCTCAAGGAGAACCTCAACTTTTCCCCCCCAAAAGATATACTTTCCGAAGGGTATAGTTTTACCTTGGTGCTGTGTCGGGAGGAGCTCCTGGCCCTATGCGAATATTTCCGTGTGGAACAGTTTCTTGTTACAAGCTTCTTTTTGGTCGCCACCCAAGGACAGGCCCTTTCCCCCCTATATCCCCTAATATGGGAGGTGTCCCCTTTCAAGAACAGACCTTTTGCCCGAGAGCCCGCCTTGTCTGGACCCATCACGCCCCTACGACCGGTCGCAGGCTGTTTGAAACTTTTGCAAGGCCATTAAGCAAGGTCTATGCCGCGACTTCTCTACGATTTCATTGGCTACCCTCCCTTGGGACTCCACTAGGATCGAAAACAGTGACCCCGCAGACTCCTCGGTGGTGCTTTTGCGGAAACTGAAATAGTACCGGCGCCCCCTTTTTGTTAAGCAACCTTGTTCACTTATCCCTGCTGGATTTTGACACTCCGCTTCTTTCTTTCAACTTCTCTTCTTTCCCGAATCCTTCCAAATCCTTTTTTTCGGGTTTAGGAGCTTCGAACGCCCGACGAACTTTTTACGCGTCCGTGTCTAATGTTTTTTCTCTCATAAGAGTTTTTCAGAGACTTTCTTCGTCGTTGAATTCTTACCTGTTGGTGTTTTTCCCCCTTGGTTCCAGCCGTGGGCCCCACACATTGCTCACCATGCTCGTACAACCACCCTCGATACCCCCCCCCGACATTTTTTCTGTCAGAGTGTTTTTCGAGAGCCCCTCTCTAGACTGAGAGCTTCGGCGCGCCCCCTCGGCCTATTTTTTCCGAATGGCTGTTGTATAGACGTTTTTTCGTGTAACATGCGATTCTGATTTCTTCCCTCGCAGATAACTTTTAGGATCTTTTTTTCCCCACAAGAGTGAGTATTAGTCAACTGATGTGTCCCCCCCCTTAAGTTTGCCTTCATCGATTCGCGTCCGTTCCATATCGCCCCTTTTGTCAAGCTCTACGGGCCTTTTACTTTTCGAGATTGGCCTTGGACTTCTTCAAGAACTGAATTCAGGAGGGGCTGCAGTGTTGTACTCTTGGTACTGTGGGCACTTTTGGGGTTTAGGGGGTGCGAACTCAGACTATAGTAGGATTTTTTACAAAGGATTGCGGGGGGCTCCTGCTGGAGCGCTCCTCAAGAAGCGTCTCGGCCAAGTGCCTCCAACAGGGGGATGCCGACCGGAATTTTTGCCGGCGGAGGGGATTTGAAAGGTTTACGGGACAAATGTCTCTTGTTTCCAAGGAGAGGCTTTACTTTTCAGGAAAGACTTACTTTTCAGTCCAGAACCTTTTCTGGGAACCCCCCTTGTCACAGCCCTTTTAGGCTCCTCTTGCATAAGGTCTCGGCTTCCTTTTTTTTTCGGCATTTTCCTCCCCGGTGCCAGCCCCCTTTCATGCGATTACTGAGCCTCAGATCGTTATGACAAACTGGAAACTCTCCCTTGCAGTTTACGCGAGGATCATTGACTTTTCCTGAGCCCTCCCCCCGCCTCCCTTCCGAGTAATGGACCGAAGCTCCTTTTATCCGGGTTCCTTTTTTCTGGGACGTAACCCTTCTTTTCTTTTAAGAAACTTCCAAAGTGTTACCTGACTAATTCTCTTCGAATGAAGCCCTGCTCCGAGGTACTAGGAAGATTGCCTGTATTTTTTTCGTCCACGTGAGGGACCCCATTGGCCTCCTGCCTTTTCCAAATTCAATTCTGGCCTCCGAACTGGGAAAGACGGACCCCCCCCCCAACCCTTGGCCTTTCCTCCATCGTTGGAGTGGTTGGGACTAGAAAATTCCCGATTTTTAGTGGAATTAGAACTTAGAGTAGATTTCCCCCACTGGTCGGACTGTCCCTTATTGGTTTTGTACTTTTTTTCGGAGATCCCGGCTTCCCTACCTGGAGTGACCCTGCCACCCCGGAAACCCCCCCGACGACGACAAGTATCCCCGTTGACGATTGTTTCGCGACAGGTGTCCTGTGTCTTCCTTTAGGGAAGAACTCCATCCTCCTATTCTTTTTTTTTACGGACAACCACCCTTTTTCAATTTGCACTGCGCGCCTTAGTCCCCCTTCGTCTTTTTTTTTTGAGGGGGGACCCGTCTGAGCCGCTTTGATTTGGCTATTAACGCCTTTTTCGACGGGGAGGGGCCTTTCTGATCCGTCATGACAGGGAGAGTTGTTAGAATCCCCTTTGAGTTTCCCTCCTCCCCGAAATTTCCCCCCGACATCGGAAAAGTCGACCGTGAACACGAAGACGTCTGTGGCCGGCTACTCCTCCCACATTCTGTCCCTTCGACCAGTTCTGGCTTCCTTCTTTTTATGACACGTTTCCGGTTTTTCCCTAAGACGCGGTGTCTTCCATACCCCCTTTCCCCGGGCCCGTCTCCTCCTTTTTCCCCTTCCGTTGTTGTTTTTTTCCTTTTGTGCGAGGGTGTTTCCCCTTCCCCTTTGTAGGGTTTTTTTCGAAGAAGAAATGCCCTTTCCCCTTTCCCTAGACTACGCGAGGAGCCTTATTTCGGTCCCGCCCCCCCTGTGTACTTTCCCTTCATTACATTGATGCGGTTCATTCTGGACTCCTTTCAGTTCTTGGTCCGATCGTCGGTTGTCTTTTGTAGTTTCGTGCTCCTTTTTCAGTAGACATCAAAGTGTTTTTTCTCCTCCTTTAGAGCCCTTCCGCAATCCCCCCAGTCCCCTCGCTCCACCCAAGTCCCTTCCACCGCGTGAGCGAGAAGTATCTCGACGCATGGTTGGTTCGTAGTCGCCGCCCCCTTTCTTTTTTTCTTGACCGATTCCTCCCCTGTAGAGCACATCGTCCCCTGTCGTTCTTCTTCCCCGATGACGTTGAACCGTGTTTTTTTTCTTTTTTCTTTCTCTAGGCCTGTTGGTTTTTCGACAGGTCCACGCGTGGCCCTCTTTTTTGTAGACCTTTTTTTTGCAGAGTGCCGCTTCGGCTTCCGCGCTTTACTCTTCCCCTTCTTTGCGAGTTCTCGAGAAGACCAAGCCCCCCTCCAGGCCCCCTCCTTTTTCGTAGTAAGTATCCTTTTTATCTGTCCTTTTTTAAGTTGAAGGACTGAGGGTTCGTCCCCCCCTTTTTTTTAAGGCGCGAAGACCGAGGACATGAAGCGCTTTTTTGGACTTCCCGTTCCGGAGTAGTAGTAAATCACTTTTTTGGCCGCCGTTTTACTCTCGGTCCCTCCGCCCGGATCGTCCTTTTTTCCGGCCCTTCTTTCGTCCTCTGGTAGTGGACCTAAAGGCCTTTCCTTCATTGATTTTCTCCTGAAAGTAGCAGGGCCTTTTTTTTGCACCGATCCGGGCCGCGGCTCGTCTGACTTCTGATGGCTGAACCTTTTTTTGAGTGCTGACGATAACGGCCCCCTTCTGAGTAACTCTTCTCGGCTACCTTGGCCAGCCCCCTCCTTACCTTCTATGTAGTTATGACGTTTCCTCGACGTTTGAACACGCCCTTTCGTTGAAGTTTCTTCCCTTTTTTTAAAATCCCCACCCCCGTTCATGAAAGGTGCGAATGTTTCCCCTTTTTCCTGGGCGTGCCCCGTTTTAAGAGGTACGCTCTTGATCCTTTCCCCCGGGACACGTCTTCGTTTGTCGAGCACAAAGATAATCCTCAGGTCCCTCCTTCTCCCAGAGAAAGCAGAAGCTCTTTCTTTGCAAGAAGCTTCCCCCTCCCCTGCTTTCGCCCGCCTTGTCGCTGCTTTTTCCTTTCAAGGTGCGAGATCTTTTCCCCTTATCTTCCTCTTGATGCCGGAATTTTGACACGAATCCATTGAAGCTTTTTCCTTTTTTTTTTCCCCCCCGAACACTTTTTTTTTTCCTTCGTTCCCAGGGGACTCTCCGTTGAGCCAGAATCGCAGCGGGTCCCTCCTCCTGCTTTTGTCCGAAGACTTTTGGCGTCTCTTTTTTTTCTCCAGCACCATGCTGGTTTAGCTTTTTTTTTTCCGGCCCTGTGCTGGTGAGGTTCAAGGTCCTTTGGCACCAAACGCTTTTTTATCTTCTTTCTCTCGCGGGTCGCGGTCTTTCCTTCTCGAGTTTCCTCGCGAACATGACAGTTTTATTTAGTGCTCATCCTTTCGCTGATAGTTTCTTTCAGCCCCACCCCCCTCCATTCGTGAGCCGTGCCTTCCTTCCGTTAGGGTGATGAACTCCCCAAACTCTTTTCCCCCTTTTCGAAGGGCTTCCTTTTTCCCAGTAGGACCAAGTTTTTCCTCAATGATATTTTCGCTCGGGCTCCCCTCCTGTTCGAGAACGCCATAGCTGATTTCCTCGTTCACCGCCCCATAAGCATTTTCTTTCCCTTTCTCTTTTTTTCGGTGTTCTGCGTGAAGTGGCCGTCTCTCACATGCTCCTCCGCAG
>Ga0179593_1588158_pt1 | contig 12715 bp, 17 predicted proteins | sample CZODoug2_1_08_16_FD_185931 | JGI IMG/M metagenome (GOLD analysis project Ga0179593, IMG submission 185931) | Vadose zone soil fungal communities from Angelo Coast Range Reserve, California, USA - CZODoug2_1_08_16fungal (PacBio error correction) | ecosystem: Environmental > Terrestrial > Soil >... | reverse complement strand
CTGTGACCTCCCATCCCTCTCTTACACAGCCCCACTCCCAATGAGATCTTCAAAGGATATCTTTCTTCTTCTGGGGATGTGACTTTTTTTATCCCCAACCATTAGGTTCCTTCCCTCTGTTTTCCCAGGTTACCGTAAACCTTGGAGTCAAGTTAAAAGTCCCCAGTTCAATCCTTGCCTTTCGGGTTCTTGCCCAGAGTTTAGTATAGTTCCTTTTCTTGAGAGTAGCCTTTTTTCTTTTCTCACAGAATCCTCCCCCTCTTCCCGTAGTTTTCACACAATCCAAGGACTATGGCTTACTAACTGGTTCCCGTTGTCGCAATTCTTTCACTTCAGGTAGTGCCCTTTTCGTCATTCTTCCTGTCCGAGGACAACCCTTATTATAGCTCTTCAAGGTCTATCTCTTCATCAATGCCCCCACCCTTTTTTGGGAAGAGGGCCACCTTATTCGAGTCGGTACAGAGAATGTTTTTTGGAGTTACTTTTTAGCACCCTCCCCCCTCCATAAGGCCCCTTTACCCCTGAGTGCTCTTGTCCGCCAACACCTAAAGGAGAATCTGTTTGCGATCCTTTCCTCTGATTTCTTGTGAAAAGACCTACCCCAGACCAGTGCCAGCGGTGATCCGGGGAAAGAAAGTTGTGACACAATTCGTCATTTATACCAGGGGCGCTTTTTTTTTTCCTGGATTTTTTTTCCCCTCGGCCCGAGGGAAAACCCAATTTTCACTTTCCCCCCCCCCCCCCCCCCCCCCTTGTCGATCGTCCCTTCTTCCTTCCAGCCCTTTGAGGATGATGCCAAATCCAGCTCCCCTGACCCCTCCCTTTTCCTCCAGGTTTCCCCCCACAAGCATCTGTTTGGACCACCTGGTCTTCTGACTTATATGACCTCCCTACATACCTCCCATACGCATTCCGTTCTTAGCTGACCTTCCCTTTTCCATCCCATCCGCCCTTTTGAGTCTCCGTTGGTCCACCTAGTTCCAACATTACCTCAGTACAACTCCCTTGACTTTTTCACCGAAAATTCTACTACCTCTCCCCAAAAGAGCGCCGACCCGTATCTAGTACCCCCGTTATGGGGATTGGGAAATTTTTTTTCCTTTATTTTAAGACGCCCCCATCGGTTCCCCCCATAAATAAGACACCCAAGGTCTTCCCAACCCTCGCTTCCTACATAATCTTTTTTGTGAATTTTTTCAAGAATCTGCTTCATTGTAGGAAAGTGTTCCGTTTGCAGTCCCCCTTCTTTACTTTTGAACCCCCAAACTTCATTTGGAAATATTTCCGATGCGGCATCCTTCTTGCACCTTTTTTTGTAGCCTCTTGATAACTCCCCCTCTTTCAGGCAAAACAAGATTCATCTTTGAAATTCCATGTAACACTGTTGCTCTCCTAAAACTCTGTTTCTTTCCTTCGTATGGTCGTTATACATGACTTCTCTTGGTTATGTCTCCCATCTTCGTACTCCCTCAAGTTTTTTCCATAGGAGACCCTCGCTTTGAGATTTTCTTTGCGAAAGGACATGATTATTTTTGATTCTCCCTTGAGCCATCCCTTGTCCCTCAGCGCAAGATCCCTTTTAGCATGTTTCCCCCTAGCCGTTGTTATTCGCCTCACATGTGACTCTCACCCCTTTTCATTCCCCAATTTTCCCTTTCTTGAACGAGACCCCAGGCTTTTTTTTTCGCTGCTTTTTGAATATGCACTCCCTTCTTTAAGTTTTCCTCTCCTTCCACTCCTCCGGTGACTCTTTTTAAGGAATTATCATTTCTGCCCGCTCCCAACAAATCAAACTTCCCCCCCTCTCAAATTATCTCCCCCCTTTTTAATAAAGCTCCCCCCCAGATTCACGCTTCCCCTCCTTTTTCTAGAGATCATCGTGTCCTGCGCGGGACTGTCCGCAGAGGCTTGGGCTTGGGGACGGGGAGGGGTTCTGGGTCCGGTGGTTCCGGCATCCGACACCATTCCCCGGAAAGCATCGATAGACTTGGTATGAGGAGGCTTCAGAATCCTTAAGAACTTACCAATCTGCCATCTCCCCATTCATAAAATGAAGTATTTTTTAATTTCTTTGGATTCCCTCGATTGAATTCCGTTTGAGTTCCCTTTCCCCCGATGTGACCCCCAAAAATGATCTCTCCCGCAAAGGTCCCCGCGAACTGGCTTTATCACTGTCTTTCTTAAATCTCTGCCATTGGACTTTCCCTCTACATCTCCTCCGATTCTTGACTTAAAACCTTGCCCCTATAATTCATTCCCCTGGGACCCTTCCTTGTCTCCTGTATTACGACATCCGTCCCTTGACCGCCCTTCTCCCCCCGCGTTTTTTTTTCCCAGTGTTACATCAAGCTTTCTTGGTCTTCTATGGACTCTCTTTTCATTTTTCGATCCTTATTTCAACAGTGGGTTCAATTTTGAGGCGCCCTTCTGGTTGCCTTTCCCCAAAATCTTCCCGTTTTACCCCTCCTTTCTCTCAATGCAACCACTCTTCTCATTAAGGACCCGCAGATTATTGACCCCCCCCCCCCCAAACAAAGGCCCCTCTCCCCTTATTATCTTCCCGCTGCTTTTGACAGTGAACATCTTGTTTGGACCCTTTTTTTTTCTTCTTTTGCCAAAATCAGATGGTCCCTTTCTTTTCTGATTCCTAGGACGATACCAATCCCTAAGTTAGTATCTACAAGAGTGTTCTGGCATAGGTGGACATGATTTTTCCTTCAAGGCTTTTCCCCCTGGTAACGTTCCAAGTTCCCCCGACGGACTTCCCCGGCCTTTGCGACCTCTCCCGGCATTACAGCGTTACAACACTGCCTTCTTGGGCTGTATGTAGTAGCCGTTATCCGATACCCAACGTTTCCCCACAGTCAAAGGAAACTATGCCGATTAGATTTCGTAAATGCCCGCTTTTTGATAGTCCCACTCCCCCCCTGGCTTCCAATCCTCGCGACAATCTTTCCAGCGGCCCTTGTGTTGTCCTCTTTTGACTTCCCCCCCTCCTCCCTGAAAATCTTTAGACCTTGCACCTTACCTCTGCAGTTTCCGACGTGGCGTCCATTTTCTCCAGGGGTTCGCCCTGTTAAGTATTTTTTGAGCTGGTAACAAGGCCCCCTCGCGCTTTCTGACCCTGACCTTCTTACGGTTGCGGGATTTTTTCTAGTGGAGACTTTCTTGAAGTTTCTTTTCAATTCAGGGATGCCCTCACCATACCTTAGTTGATGTTGCTTGAGAGAAACCATTTATCCGTGGACCTATTAAACCCCACTTTTAATTCCTAGCTTGTTTCAGGAAGACCTGCTTGACTGATCTTTTCCGCGATACGGTTCCCCCCCCCTCAAGTTTTTCCTCCCCTACGACCTCCCAGCGCCACGGCGAGTTTTCAACACATTCTGACCACCCCCCCCCCCGTTCCTCTTTTTTTTTGTCCCCCCCCCCCATATGGAATTGGTTCACGCATCTTGCTCGTGTATTCTGTTTCTCCTCTACTACCTCTGACTCCAAAATTTCCAGCCCCCCCCGATAATATTGTCCCTTGACATTGCGCCTGACTTACATGTTTATGAAATGCTGATCTTTACAAGAGATTTATTGGCAATTTTCGAGTCTTTCCAACCCAGAATATCCCCCCTGCCTAGAACCTCTCCGGATTCCTTTTTCGTTTGTTGCGGCTGTTTTTTTATGATTTCTCCCTGAGACCTAAACTCCTTTTGTCCGAATCAGAAGTTTCGATTCTGAGAGTTATGTTCTTCCCTTAGATACTCTTCATCTATTACTCCCCCCCACTCCCTTAGTCTCGCTCTATTTGGAGCTCTTTTCTGTTCGAAACCCATCCCAAATCCTCCTTTTCCTGGTCCGAATGCCGCCGTCCCACGGTGTATGTCATCCCAAGTTCAAGTCAGTGTCCTCTGGGGAGTTTATTTGTCCACATGGGAGGCTTTCCTCAGTTAGTTTTTCCTCACCCCTACCCCCCGATCAAGCTCCTTTTGAACTCTTGCCATCCCATCTTTTTGACAGACTTTTTGGTGGACCGGTAGCACGGTTCCCCTCTGCCCTTCGTTCGTCTCATTTATTCGGGCTCCCCCAAGTCACTACAGATACAGGTTTTTTTCAGCCTTTCTCCTTTTTTGATGGCACCCCTTTGTAGGTGGTCCCTTCCTCTGTTGATCCCTTTCCCCCCTAATGTCTTTTCCTTTCCGAGCCTTAAAATCCTCCTAGCATTACCATTGGATTCCCCCCCCCTCTCACTCCCCGTCCAGTCTCCAATGATCCTTCTCTTCCCACTTCTCACCAGTATGCTTGTACATCCGCAAAATACCCCCCCTCCCAACTTCTAAACCCTTAACCCCCCCCGTCTAGTCCTTTACCTGAATTCTCCCTTCGCAATGTTCCTTCGTGCTCGTTAACCAGAGGAAAACACAGTTAATGTCTTGGCTCCTCTCCCCCTACTGGATCCTTCAGCGTTCCCGAAGTGCTTAGTGATTCCCATCCATTCTGCATTTTTGCCCAGGATCCTAGAGTCAGTTTTTTAAGGCTTACAGCTTAGCCAGTCTCGGAGTATCTTAAGGCTTAAAACTAACCATATGCATTTTCCTCCTTGACTTCTGCCATTATTCCCCATTTGGCCCCCTGACCCCCCTCAGAAAGTCCTTTTCTTTCGTCCACCTTCCTAAGTTTTCCAAGTAAACTCCTTGATGTCCCCCCCCCCCCGTCATCAGGCACCCCCATAGTAAACATTGCGCAATCGACCCCTAGTGATTGACCTTTCGTCCCTGGTAACCATCACAAATGTTACTTTTCAAGTTAAGAATCCTAAGGCCCCCGCTTTAAACCACATAGCCCAAAAATTAGAATCCGATGGGGGATTCCTTTTCCCCCCCATACTCTTATTTCCCTGTTGGGTCCCCCGTTTGCAGTTTCTCTAACTTCTTTCGCCCTTCCCAAGTTTCATTGTCACCCAGGAGATTCCTTTAACTTCCTTTTTATGCCCTGACAAAGCTCCTATCGCCCCTTTCCCCCTATTCAGCTTTTGCTGGACACCCCCTGCGCCCCCAGTCCACCCTCTTGACTTTCGTCTATTTCTCCCCTTCCCCCTCGGGGTTATGGATCCCCTTTCGTCCTTACACTTCCACAATTTGTAATATATCCGTCCCCCTCACTCGGATTCTAGCTCTTCATTGTTAGCTCCCCAATGAGCCTTTTTCCAGATTGACTCACGTCAACAGGGATTTCCCCAGTTCCCCACCGCGTACAGTCCTCCCCCAAGACTGGAAACTAGCAAGTGTGAGGGACCTACCTAGGTTTGTGAATGGGATAACACGCCATATAGCCAATGTCCAATTTTGGGACCGGGTAGACACCTTTTGGTTCTTTGGCTTTTCCCGTTTTTTTCCATTCCAAATTGTATAAGTTGATGACATCCCCCCACCCCCCCCCCCCCTCCCGGCGCATTCCTCCTTCTTTAGAAATTTTATCTCGGACTAAGCCCCTCTCCCCCTCAATAAAATTCCCCCCACCATCCCTTTCTTTCTCTCCTTCACTCTTCCTCCCCTCCCTTTTCCTCCCTTTTTGGACTCGAGATTTCCTCCGCCCTCTGAGATTCTTTATTTCTTTTTTTCTGGTTTGATTGGGTAAGTGTCTCATCATCTTCCCTATTGTTCCCGGAAGGAAATCCAGGCGCTCCCCCTTTTCTCGCCTTTTCACGGATTCTGGAATCTCTCCACTCCCCCAATATCTTGCCCCTCCAAGAAGCAATCAATCCTCCCCCCGTCCCGTTCTGTAAATCCCCCCCCGTCCCCTTCTTTTGGGTTCGATCCGCAGTTCAGTGTTTCCCTTGACCCCCTTTGATTCCCCCTTAATAATTTTTTCTCCTTCCCGGGACCCTTGACTTATCAATGTCTGGTACCCCAAGGCCCTCCTCATCATGTCTCCCCCCCGCGAACCTCCTCCCTACGAGTACGTACTCACTCTTCTTCCCACTTGCGGCAGTATAAATTTTCTACTTCCCCGGGGTTTCCCCCCCAAACTCTTCCGCGGAAGGATCCAATCGTACAGGACCGACCAAGTTTCCTCCCCCGCGGTTTCTTTGATTAGACACAGTGTTTTACCAACGAGGAATCTTAGTGGATGTTTTTTTCTATCTTTCCTCCCTCATGCTTTCCCCCCTTGCCCTTAAAGGATGCTCCATTTTTTCCCGGGTGCCACAAAGATTGGCCGTCTCACAGACTTTGCCCCCTTTCTGACCATGTCATCCAAGGGTGAAGGAATCAGAGGATCCCCCCCCCAAAGGAACAACCTGAGGGAGGAATCCCTCTTTCTGTGAAACGTAGAATTTTCACCAGTTGTCTCTATCTTTGCCCCCCACTTCCCGTTGCTCTCTGATACCTTCCTCCGACCTCAAGCAACCTTCTCTCGCTTCCCCCCCATAGTTTCTCTGTGCGATTTGTCGTATGGAACTTACCATTCAGGCTTTTCCTTTTTCCTATTAATTTTTTTTTTTGGACCCCGCATCCTGCTCTCCTAGCTGGCTTTTTGCCGCCGTCTCTTCCTTTCCTCCCTCCAACACTTCCTCCCCGTTGAGTAGCCGTATACTTCCTTCAAAAGGTTCCTTATTCTGTGACCAAATGATATGTCTTCAATGGGGCCCAAGAATGTGGTTCCTCCCTTTTCGAGAAAGCATCGTCCCCCAGTACAGGAAGGGGGTTTGTTAAGCGCCCGCGAAACCGCCAAATGGATGTTTGGGAGGAACCCTCCCCGGCTAGGTTTCCCTCCAGTTCGTCCAGTTTTAACAACGTTTGGGGCGAGGATCCTGGGGAGGTTCCCTCGGCGGGTTTCTGGGATTCCCCCCCCCCCCGAACAGGCTTGTTTTGCGGGGACATGTTTTTGTAGACGCCATCCGGTTGGGTGGATTTCCTTTTTTTGAACCCTTAAGAAATTCTTTGTAAACTTCCCCCCCTTTAGGTCTTTTACCCTTCTCCAAAATTTTTGGCCCCCTCTGTCGTCTAAAGAGATTTGCATGGATATGGACCCCCAGCTCTCTCGCTGACCTTTACGACCCTGAAAGGCGAGTTTGTTGTCACCCCATTTCGGTCACCACTCATGTGTACATCCCTTCCCCTTTTTACAACGTACTGAGCTTGATAGTGTTTCTTTCCCCGCTACTACCTTTCGACTCTCTCCCCCCCACTCTTCAAGAACACCTTATATATCTGCCCCTGCCCCCAAAATTGATATTGCCCTGGTTGACGGATTCCCATACCGAATGATCCCTTGATCTCGTTATCACCCAGAAGAGCTCCAACTCTTGATAACCTCTTCTTCCCTCATTGGGCTGTTCATCTTTTGATAAGATTTCCGCTACAAACATCTCTCTCCTCCGACTAAGTTTTTTTTCGTCTTTTGATACTACTCTGCTCCCCTCCAAGAACAACCACTCCTCATCGTGTGTCATCGTTAAGCGATCTTTTCCTCTCTTGGTTTGCTCCCCTCTCCCCCCAAAAATGCTTCATTTTTCCGCTGAGCCGCAGTAGGGCGCTTAGTGGCCGTTTCCCCAAAGACCTTTTCTTAGATCCTTTCTTGTTATTTCCTTGTTTGGTAAGATCGTTCCTTTTGATTGAAGGGCTCGTCGCTTCTCCTGATCCCCCGCCTCCCCCCTGGAAACAAGATTGCCCTATGTCATTTGTTGCCAGCTTCCTGTGACCGGTTTTTTCTGGGTTTCGCCGTTTTGCTTCCCTTCGCATTTCCTTTTCGGACAACGTATCGCAGATATGTCCTCTTCGCATCTATGGCAAAAAGTTTCGGTGGGAAGAGGTACAATTCCGTTTTTTGATCAGTTTCCCTCTTATGGTCTCAGTTTAGTCCTTCTCCCCCCCCTTTGAACCTTTTACCCCTTGTCTCCACTGATACTTTTTTCAACTTTACATTTTGAATTTCTGTGCGATACCTCTCTAGCCCCCCCCGTATGCTTAACAGCATCCTCATTTAACCCTCCCACAAGCGCGTTGATTTCACTGTGACCCCTTTTACAACGTGGTACATGAAGTTGACTACTAACTGAATGTTTTATGACTCGATCAATAATCTGCCCAAGTTCATGTGTGACTTCTAGTTACTTTCTTTTTAAGAAAGGTTTCTGTTTTCTGAATCGTTATTGTTTTCCCCAGCATATCGACAGTTCCCCTCCGAGGAACACTCCAGTGGTACATCCCCAAAAGTCTCTAGGCGCGTTTAAGGGAGAATACCAAAGCCCCGAAACTTCGTGGGAAGACTTCCTTTAGCGAACATTCTTTTCTCTCCCAAGAAAATTTCTGGATAAAGTCGATGGCCTTCCAAATTACGTGCCTTTCCCATTTCCAGTGACAGAATGACTGTTCCACCCTTACATCCGCATCCCTGTCCACCCCGCGTTACTCTCTCTGTGCAAACTCGTCGGTACTCAGTCCCCGACTTCCCTTGTGCCCTCGGTACCCTCAAAACACTGGTTCAACCGATAGTTCCGAGTACTTCCCCCCATTGGGGTCTTTTTTCCATCTGCGTTTCCCTTGTTATGAACTTCCCCGCTGGCAAGGCAACTAACCCATTACCCCTTCCTGGCCACCTTTTCAGGAGATTTTTTTACAGTTGCAACATGGTTGTCCCGCCTTTAGGATCTGATCCCCCTTCCCCCCTTCCCCCAGCTGTTTGCTGGCTGTCGCCAAAACCTCCAAACGCTTGTCTGCTTTCGGTCTTCGGAGCTTCTTCCATGACTTTATGGAGGGAAAACGTGCCTTTCTCCGGTCAAGTCGGGTGTGAAATATAGACGGCTGTCTTCTCTTTTAATGGTAGCTCCAGGATTATGGCTTCTTATTTAATTACAACAACATTTATCCCCCTTGTCCTTCTCCTAAGAGAATAGCCTTTGCTGTAACACTAGCAGGTGTCGGCTTCCTTTCACCCCCCCCCGAACCCCCTTTCCGGATCCCACTGTTTGGCTCCCCCGGTGAACGGAGACACCTCCCATTGGATCTTCTTGCTTCTTGTCCCTCCTCACGGACTCGAGTAAGACCGAAGAAGACGCTACCGGTACGAGTTCCCCTGCTCTGGCTAGGCGGAAGGCCTTCATGTTCCGAAGGCCCCTCCCAACTCAAAAGAAACTCACAATCAAACAGGAGGGAGCGTTAAGCGCTACACATCTCCCCCGTAGTCTCTATATTTTTTCCTCATAATAAGTTTTCTGGTTTTAGTCTTCAACTTTGAATATTTTGATCCGATGAAGAGTATTGATTTTTTTTTTTATTTTGTGGAATTTGTTTCTCTTGATCGGGGATTTTCCCCTCCTTTCCCTATTGCTTCCTCCTTACCTCCCGGCGAAGGATCTCTTTTTAGATATGAGGGAATCCCCTATTCCAGAAAGGGAGTCCGCTAGAAACTAAAGAAGCTGAACATAAGATCCCCTATCTACCTCCGTGGTGAGGATTTCCTTCCCCGCCCCCTTAGGGGGTAAATGGTCGGACCCTGCTGAATCGTGGGGAGCTTCTGTAAAGCCCCCCCTCTGAGTTTCCCTAAAACTGCTCTTTAGAGGAGAATGAAAACATGTCGGACTGGATTAAACTAGGGGACCAGTATTCTCACTAGCGGACTTTCCGTAACAACAAATATGAGATTTACATCTCACATTTCTCATTTCTTGGTATTGATAAATGTTCTTCACGGAACTAGCCCCCCCCAACACCGATCTGTAGTAAAGGTTACGACCCATGCCGAAATCCTCTGCGTTTTGTGGCGCAACATTTCAAGCAAAAACCCCTTGGATGGGTTATGTGCAATCTTCACGTTATCAGATCCTATGACTACACCTTGCTCCGTCTGTCGGAGGTAAGGGGAATTGAGGAAACCTAGAGTTTTCGTTCGGCAAGATGGGGCAAGAAATCATACTTTTTACCCCACAAAATTTTAATAATTCAGTGACCACTAAGTTCAAATATTTATGAAGGTTGGCTTTTCCATGGTGTGGACTACCAGTGGTTTTTTTATTAGTATTTTCCCTTTTAACCAGATGTCTCTTTTACCCTTCCTTGTTACCACTCCAGCAGCCGGCTCCGACGCCAATATTTTCCCGGTGTTTCAGTGGGGTGAGGGACAGGAAAGCCCCCCACGGGTGATTCCGTAATAGGAGCGAGGTTTCGGGGGCCTTTCAAACGACGGCCAAGGAGCTTCTTGGGGACTTGGGCATTCCCGACCGTCCTCTCGGTGGACTTCTTAGGGACACTTTGACCCCCCGGAGTATTGGATGTTCGTTTTATGAGAAGGTATATACCGTTCTTTTTACCCTGAGAGGCTGGACGGAACCCTTTACGGTGTAGAGGCAGGTGTTACAATGCAAGCTGTTTCGCCCCGCAAGCACTCAAAATTGAGGATCCCAAGCTAGCAGGCGGACATTTCCTGGTTGTACCTTCGTGAAGGCACTATCCCCCTCTGAAATAGAACGGAGTGAACCATGTAAAGGCTGTAACGACCTGTAAAAGTTGCTCCATGGGCAGTAAGTATGTTTTTTTTACCCTTCCCTGATTGCCCCGATTCTGTACAACACAAATGATACTGACTTTTTTTTCGGGCTAGTTCCTACTCATGGTAATGATCTCTTCTATTTACAAGTGTTCGTTTGTCCCGGATTGGAGAACCCCCCCCGATTGAAACTTTGCAACCCAGAATCGGGACTCTCTTTACTTGGTTTGGATGACGTCCAAGAGCTACATCGGGACAACGGATACTTTTCTTCCAGTCGCAGCTCCCTCCCTTCCCCAATGGCACGGCTTAGGGTTTTGCCCATTGCGACCGTTTTCCAAGGTCCTCTGAATTGACACTTCTTTTCTTTTTATTTTGAGCGTGATGTCTTATGTTGCGAATGCTACTAAGGAGTGAATCCCCTTCCCTATTCCCCCCAAAACCTTCCAATAAAAGGCCTAATCTTTCAAATGAATTTCATTTTACAAAGAAAGGGTTTTGGGTGTGGACGTAACTGAATACCGTTCACATAATTGAAAGTTATGGTTGAACCCTCAGTGCTCCCCGCTACCCTTTTTCTCCTTTTTGTTGGCTGTTTTTTGACGATATGGATCCGAGGCTAGGACTATCTCTTTTTGTTGTTTTTGTCCCTCCTATCTGATCATCCCCAACCCCCCCCAATGAGATCGTCTGTTCAGCTTGTCAGATAACAGCGAATCCCACCTGGCACCTTCGTTTTCTTGTCCGCTCCTTCACCCCTTCAAGTTCCCCTTCCTTTCCCGCCCTGGTATTTCTTTTGGGTTCTTGAATAGTTTGGTTCCTCTCGATGGTAGGATTTTACAGAAGACACTCCACTCAAGTCGTGGGTTCCAAGGTCTTTTTTGCCCGGCTCATTGGGACCGGGCGCAAGGGGTGTCAACAGAGGCCTTTTTTTTGGGGCCCCCTTTTTCGTCCCCTTCATGTACGCTTTGGTTCCCCATTACGCGTTTCCAGATCCTTTTTTTCCCCGGCTATTGAGGACTTCCCTAGCTTTATTTCTTTGGGCCACCTCTTTCTCTTCGAGAAAGTTTATGTTGAGGGAAAGCCTCGCCCCCTTGAACAATAATCGGCACGTCCCAATATTCTCCACCCCAGTAGCATTATTGTTGTGCTTTATGCATCGCGCAGTATGCCATCACTCCCTTTCCCCACTTCAGCTAATTTCTCAGTTCTGAGTGAACGGCCGTATTTATGGAAGGTGAACTATCCTTTCGCTTTTGCTCCGGCACTAGAGGACCACCCTTCTGTCAGACTGTGTCGATTTTGCGAGTGAATGGCTTGCCGCCTCCGAAGTCTTTGCCGTATTGTTGCCGAGAAAGTAGCCTCCTTCAGTTGAAATTGTTTGTCTTCTGCGGCCACTAAATAACCTTTCCCCAAAGGCATGTTTGGTTGTGATCGCATGCACTCAATTTCGCGAAGAAGCCAGCCAGAGCATTGTCTTTCCGTATTTTCCTTAAACCGTTCTTACATCGTAAAAACGCCTTGAATGTTCCCGCAACCCCCCACAATAATGGCGTCTCTGCTTGTTTCCCCTTCGGCGTCTTATGTACTCCTGCAAGTTTTTCCTTTGCCCAAGTCAGTAAATAAGACCCCGTCATGATTTGATTTCCCAATATATTTCCCTCCACTATTTTCATTTTTTCCATCTCTTGTGATTTCCTTTTTTCCTTTTTCCCCCCTTGCACCAAGTCTTTTAAGCATCTATCCTTTGGCCATTACTAGAGCTCCTCTCAGTTTGCTCGGTAGAATGAAGGCTCATAACTGGCAAAGATCTCCAACTTTCAGCTGTTGCTTACAGTTTCCCAACACAACCAAACGCTTCTTGTCTGAGTTCGGGTTCGTTGCGCTGAACTTTTTTTACGTGGTGAGATTTTCCTTTACCCCACCCCGTGCTCGACTCCTATCTCTTTTTAGCGGAAAGTCTCAGAGTTGATATTTCTTACCCGGTGATCCTCTCCTTGGTCCCTTCATTTTGCAGCGCCTCACAAGAAGCATTTTGTTTTACTCACACTGCCCTAGAAAATATCATGCCCATGTTTCGACCCCGGATTTATTGGATCTTTTTCTTTTTTCTGTCCAGGGCATAAGTCACCGTTGAAGATTTCCTCAGAATTTCTCCGGCCTGGATTTCCTTCATGCTGTTAGCAATCTTTTTCAAAGCCCGCCGATACACAATCAAATTCCTCAAAAGCCACGCAGA
>Ga0179593_1388924_pt1 | contig 12715 bp, 14 predicted proteins | sample CZODoug2_1_08_16_FD_185931 | JGI IMG/M metagenome (GOLD analysis project Ga0179593, IMG submission 185931) | Vadose zone soil fungal communities from Angelo Coast Range Reserve, California, USA - CZODoug2_1_08_16fungal (PacBio error correction) | ecosystem: Environmental > Terrestrial > Soil >... | reverse complement strand
TAAAGTGATTTTTTCCCTTTACGGTTAATACTTATTCCGTCCGAGAGTCCCCCCCCCCCCCCCACTCCATCCCGGGTATTAGCCCCCTTGTGATATCTTAGCAAAGCCGAATCTCCAGTCCCTCCTCACCTTGCGCTAAGATTTCCCACTCTAGGCGAGATTACCGAATTGTCTTATCTCACTTTGCCCCTAACACCCCTCACATAACCACGCGACAGATTTTTCGGCTCACGGCCAACTTCATTTCCCCTTCTGCTCTACTGCAACCTTTTTGCCCCGTGGACCTTGCGATGGTAAAATGTTCTCATAACGTTTGGGAGACACCCCCCCCCCCCCATAGACGGAACTGTATGTTCACTGTTTGTACGGACTCCGGGAAGGTAATCACTACAGATTGAATTTAGGCGCGCAGCACTATGGCAAGAACACAAGGTTCAAGGGCCCCCCCCCCAGTCCCCCCCCGAATGTTGAGAGGAAACTAAGAGGGAGAAGGGGAGGGGTGTTTTGTGGTTGGGTTTTGTTTGGGGGGGGGGGGGGTTGTTTTTGTGTTTGTGGGTGTGGGGTTGTTTTGGTGGTTGTTTTTTTTTTTTTTTTTTGGTGGTCTTTTTTTTTTTTTTTGGGGGTTTGTGTTGTTGTGTTTTGGTGGTTGTTTCTTTGGTGGTTTCTTTTTGGTTGTTGTTTTTGGTTTTTGTGTTTTTTTTTTTTGTTTTGTTTGGTTGGTGTTTCTTTTTTTTTTGTTTTTTTTTGTTTTGTGTTTTTTTTTTTTTTTTTTTTTTTTGGGTTCCTTTTCTTTTTGGTTTTTTTTTACTTTTTTTTTTTGTTTTTTTTTTTTTTTCCCCCCCCCCCCCCCCCCCCCCCCCCACCCCCCCCCCCCCCCCCCCCCCCCCCCCCCCCCCCCCCCCTCCCCCACCCCCCCCCCCCCCCCACATTAAGCACCCGACTCGCGTTTCCGCATCAGTTATTGTAGTGTTTTTGGTTTTTTGGGTGTTTTTTTTGGTGTGCTCCCCTCACCTCCCCCCGAGAGAAGTCCCCCCTTTTTTGCTTCTGGGGAACTACAGCCCCCCACCCACCACCCCCCCCCCCCTTTGCCAATACATACTCCCCCCCGCCCCCCCCCCCCCCCCCCCACCCCCCCCCCAACAATGCTTATAAACAAAAACGTACAGCCCCCTCTCCTTCACACCTTTGCTAACCCACCAAACCCCAGCCACGACCGGAAGCACCCCCTCCCCCCCACGCAACTGACCCCCCCCCCCCCCCCCCCCCCCCCTCCGAACTGCCACCTCTTCCTCCCCACCTGGGTCCATCCCGCACCCCCCCCAATTCCCCCTGCTTCTCCCATTTGGCCCCCCGTTCCTTTTCAAACTGCGTCCCTCCTTTGTGAAAATTCAGAGCTTAGCACCCAAGGAGCCAGAGTTACTTCAGTGTGTTCCTGCAAGGGTCCCCGGTCCGTCGGTCTTTTTTCAAATGCCCCGTCCCAGAATCACTGACCCGATTCCAGGACCCATTTCGGTCCCCGGACTGCGCACGCTGAAAATGGGCATTTGAATGTCGGTTCTGCTGCACCCTCCCGTGGTCTCCGTTTCTGAGTTTAACTCTGTGTATTCACTGTCGTTATGTCCCTGTCCGCCGGGACTTCTTGGTCCTTTTCGCCATTCTGGCGTCGTACGTGCCCACTTTTCTCCGGCCTCTTTTTTTTTTTTTTTTCCCGCTTTGGGTCTTTTCCGCCATGCCACGACACCCTTCGTCTGCCGGATTATTCGGTACTGCGGAAAAATCGGTGCGCTTTTGTAAGACTAAACTTCATACACCTCTTTACCCCGCAACCTCAGTCACCCAAGGCTCGTGCGGTACTCCTTTAATGCATGGGTTTCTTCCCGACGTTTTGTTGTACGAGTGATTCCCTTCGGAGCCTTGCAATCACATTTTTCCCTCCCCTCTCCCCAGGCTTGGCCCCCCCCCCCCCCCCTCTTCCCCCCCCCCCCCCCCCCCCCCCCCCCCCCCCCCCCCCCCCCCCGCCCCCCCCCCCCCCCCGCCCCCCCCCCCCCCCCCCCCCCCCCCCCCCCCCCCCCCCCCCCCCCCCCCCTCCCCCCCCGTACCCCCCCCCCCCCCCCCCCCCCCCCACCCCCCCCCCCCCCCCCCCCCCCCTCCCACCCCCCCCCCCCCCCCATGTTACACATGGCCCCTAGTAAGACTCAACAACTTGCCGGTATGATGTGTCGCCTGAGCGAGCATTCCCATGACAAGTCACCCTAAAGAATTTTCCCTGTCACCGGCGCGCTTATTTTTCCCAAGATCCCCCAGGTCTTTCCCCTACGGGTACAAACGATCTCTGGTCAGAGGCGACTGACGAGATGCCCCTTTTATACCCCAATTACCCCTGGACTTTCCGCAATGTCCATTACTCCACACCTTTTGATTTCTGCCAGGTATCCCCCCCAAAGACTATTCTGACTTTTCCGCTAGTGAAGATGAGGTTCTCATCCATGCCCTCCCCCCCAAGCGAAGAGACCAGGCCGACCCTGGCCCTCCATCCTTTGTTCCCATTGAAGTGTCGCCACGTAACCCTGTTGATCGCCCCAGTGTGTTTGTGTTTTTTTTGTGTTTTTTTTTTTTGTTTGTGGTTCCTCTCCTCGGAATAGTGCGAATTACACTTGAATAGTAGTCATGCGACTTTGTTCCTTCTGTCTCTTTTTCTTAGAGCCCCCACTCCCCCCCTCTTCCCAAGGAGGTGGGCTCCTTTTTCAGCTTGGAGAAACGTCCTGCTCTGTTGTATGCTTGTCGTAGTTCCTAGCCCCATAGGGTCACTGGCCTCTTATTAGAGACCCCTATCGATAAACATTCAATATTGGGTGTTTACTTGTGCTAATGTAGAAGACCCACCTTTTGCACCGGTCCGCCGACTCCCTTTAGTATCCTGATTGACTTTCCCTATCAATAAACCTGCACCAGACTTTTTCCTCATTCTGGCCCGGCTTCTACTTCGGAATTTTCTCCACGCAGGAGCTCTTCTTCTGGTTTGCGTTCCTGAACATGAGAGGTCTTTTTCTCGGATGCCGCAACCCCTTCATTGGGTTGTGGTTCCGTGACTGAGCGCCCCCCCCCCCCCCCCCCCCCCCCCCCGCCCCGCCCCCCCCCCCCCCCCCCCCCCCACCCCCCCCCTCCCGCCCCCCCCCCGCCCCCCCCCGCCAAACCCCCCCCCCCCCCCCCCACCCCCCCTACCCGCCCCCCCCCACCCGAACCCCCCCCTCCTTTCCCACCCCAGCCCCCCCCCGCCCCCCCCCCCCCCCCCCCACCCCCCCCCCCCCGGTGTGATCTTTGAAGCACGCCGGCGTTTGGACATTATTTTCTTTGTGACTCTCTGACTCCCCCACCCTTCTGTATCGCTGAGTTGGCTCCCCTAGCAGAGTCCTACTTTTCCTAGCCACTCATGGTCTTTTTGGCACCCTCCCCCCTTTACCCGACAAAAAGTCCTCCCCTTTGGTCCCCCTGAGTATACTGCTGGTCTTTCCCAGCCTCCTTCTGCTGGGGTCTGTTCGTGCAGATGTCTGGCCTTGCCCGATCTCGCTCGGCCGGCAACGTGGACTCCCCTCACTCTTCAGCGCCCGCAACGCTCCTCAAAGCGCTTTCTCGCCCCCCGTGTGGCCCCCCAACGTGGATTTGATCCTAGTCCTGAGAGTTTCTTTTTCTACCATGCGCGTACAAAAGACAACGATCACCCCCGGCCCGCAATGCCCGCTATCGCAACTACGCGTCCCCCTCTCAAATCCCCTTTCGGACCGCCTGTGCACGAAGAGTTTTCTCAATGAAACTTTCACATCCCTTCAGAGGATTGATTTTCCCTATCATCTCAAAGAGGAGCCCCTCTTCAATACCCCATGCGACTCTCCCCCACTTCTCTATTGTCGATTTGAGTAGTTTCACAACCTCACTTTCCGGGCGGAAGTTGAAGAGAATAAACCCCTTTTTCACTTAGGCGCGTGCCGCACAAGATTAGACGCGGGACTGCACCGCCGTATTACCACTATTTTTCCTTCGGTGGATGCTCCCTTTCGCTTTGCTGGCGGGGCTAACCATCCACTCTGTCTGGATATTCGGAGGCCCTTTTTAGCGACTCACCGAAGACTTTTCTCGCTCTATCTTCTTTAATCATAATCGTGTTTTTCTCTCGCTATATCGGTAAACCCAGTGAATTTCTATTCACCCCTCTCTTCATATTTTGGCACAAGCTCAACTGAAACCTCCCCCCGCCTCCCCTTTTCAAGTGATATTCGATGTGAGGAGTTCCTCTCTCTTTCCGGCCTCTATCGATTTTTTCCTCCCTTCCTTTTCCTAAAGGGGTTCTCTTCTTTCACCCGCTTTCCGCGTCAACTTTTTGAGGACGACCCGTCCCACCCAAGAAATACCTTTTTCCCCCTCCCCCTGCTCCTTGGGGCGCCCTTTCGACTGTTCCCCTCTCCCTCTTCTGATCTGTCATCCTCCTTAATCCCGAATGCTCCCGCTTGCTACGTCGCCCCCCTTTAGTCGACTTTGCCCTAACAACTTTATTTTTCGAGGCGCGGGTTGTTTGTCCCATCAATCTTCCTCTTCTTTTCTTTTTCTCGTGGTCTTTTGCGTCGCCTCTTTTTCTAACGTCCAGGAGTTTCTCCTATAAAATCTCTCTCCCTTTAAAGAGACTCCTCTCTTGTCTTGCCCGGACTGCTTTGGGAGTTTTTTTTTCCCCTTCTTTCGGGCCGGATCTTCCACGACGAGGAGACTCCGCCCGAAGCTATATGTCCGACCCGCTCAGTGGCTCATTTCGGGAGGTGCCTTTCCCCCATTCCTTTTTGTCGAGGACAATCTAAGTTTTCTCTCCCCTTCATGCTTCTCCACTTCCCGATACAAAGCTCACCAGTCCATGTCCCTTTTCTTTTTTGCGACGCTGGTAAACACCCATTGCATCTTCCCCTGTCTGAGCGTGCTTTTGCCAGATGATTGTATCAGACTCTCCTCATTCGGATCCTCTCATCTGCCCCCCGCCTGGCCTTCCCAAGAACATATATCTAGTCACCTCCCCCCTCTTGGAGTCTACCTTCCTCTCCATGGCTGTCGAATTATTCAACTTCTGTGGTTCCTTATTGAGCGATGATCATATCTCTGGGGTCCTTTTCGTCCTTGACACCTTGTGTTTTCTTTCCCCATTCTCCCCCCGGAACCCCCCTGTTCCCTGTTATTTTATGTCTCCCCCTTTTTCGGAGATAAGAAAGCCCGGTCCTTTCTCTGTCCTTCTCCGGCCTTCACTCCCACCGGGTTTGTACGCCTTAATGCACTTACCAGCTTGTCGATTTGCCCCCCCCCCCCCCGTATCTGCCCTAACAACCCCCCAAAATCATGTCCCCCTTTGACCCTTTTTCCTACCGTACTCTAATTTTTTATGATTTGGGTTCTTTCTGTTGCCTTGCGAGAACCCGAATTTTTAGGCCGTCCCCTAATTGTCTTTCTCTTTCTTGGGTTCCCCCTGGTTACGATGTTGTTCCCCGGCAAACCCCTTTCCTCCCCGACATTCGAGGATTTCCCATTTTTTCAGTGGGTCCCCGCCAATTTTCTTCTGGTGCACGATGATTGTCCCGCCCCCTTCTTTCGGGCGCCAGCGGAGACTCGTGCCCTAATTCCCCTAACAATTCGGTTTTCTCCCCTCCTGGTAGTCTCTTCCTAAGGTTCTTTTTTTTCTTCATCAACAACGGGCCTATTGGCTACCAGCGTGCTGTGTTTCCCCGAAAAGATCCCTCCCTGATTTCCCAAGTACCTTTTTCCTTCCCCTCGGCGCAACCCTGTACACAGTAATTCCCACCAGCCTTCTACTTTACTTCCTCAGTCTTAGTTTTCTTGAACGCGCAGATGTTACCTTCTCACCCCAAATTTCCCCCCGCCCAAGATCGAAGCACGGATCAACCCTTACCTTATATATAGCTTCAAAATGGCGGATTCGGGAAAGGTTCTGCCTCCTATCATGGCAACGAGCTTATCTTGGGCTTTTAGTTTTCTCCTTGACCTGCGCCTTCTTCCCTGATACATACTCTAGATAACTACCTTCACGGCACTCATGCTCTGCTGGTAGAGTATCAAGACCTCCCCCCCCCCTTGGATCGGGTACAACCCCCTTTTAGACCTGTCAAGAACCTTTTTCCATCTCTGAACTCGTGTGTCTTTTCATGGTCTTTCCCAGCCTGATCTTCCGTCCCCCTTTACTGAATGCCCCAGAAGGCTTCTTTGCTCCCCACACCCACCCTCAGCATTTCTTTGAAGGTATCCTCGCTTCGTTCTCGCAGTGAAAGACTGGCTCTGTTTTATTTCTGTTGTTCGTCCCCAAGTCGTTTTTGATACCGCCTTCCTCCCTCTTCCCTTAAGGACGTTGGTGGGTTCTTTTCTGACGAGGCAGGGTTCGAGGGAGTACTCGTTTCTTCCGTCAGACTTGGCGCAGACCTCCCTTTGACGATTTTTGCATCAGCGTGAGCCCTTCACCCCTAGCAGCCGCTCCATGGCATCGCCCCCCATACGTCTGCCCCGCTTAAGTATTCTCCGGGTCTTCACAAATGAAAATATATCCTTTTCCGTGTCCCTTTTTTTGTTAGATAGAGCCCTGTTTCCTTGAGACATCCCGTAAGCTTCCTGCCTTCAACCCCTCAGGGACTTGCGCACCCCCACTGGCTGAGAGCGTAATGTATTTTTGTCCCTTTTGTACGCCCTATCGAGTAAACCCGCGAGGCCCTGTGTATTAGGTCATCATAGCAACCTCGGATCACGTCGCCTTTCCTCGCCGTTTTTAGAGCATCTTTCGCCCCTCTTATAAATCCTTTACCTTGCTGTCTTCACCCTACTAAACTCTTTTTCTCGCCCCCCTTGGCGAACACCCCCCCTTTAACCATCGGCCTTTTAAGCTTCACCTCAGTCTAGTCGACATGCAGCCTTCCATGCACCGTGTCCATATCCCTCGTCCGGCCCCTTCTCTGCCTTTCTTCATCTGGCGTCCATTTCTTTTACCTACCAGTTTTTTCTTCCCTTTCCCCAAGGCTATTCAGGGCTGAGCAAGGGTTCCTAGCCCCGAGCCCCCCTCTTCCTCTGTGGTAGTACCTCTCCCTTTCCTTTCCTCCTTCCCTTTTTGGCTACTCCCCCCCGCGTTTTGTTCAGAGCCAAGACGCGAGCCAAAACGCGTCCCCAGCAGCTCTCCCCCCCTCCATCGGCCATTTTCATCCTGACCGTCCTCCCCCCCTTTTTTCATGCACTATCTCGTCAATTCCCTTTTCTTTTCTCAGCCCGTTCGATGTTCCTGGCCCGTCTTTTTGGAAGATGGTTCGACGTAATTGCTCTTGTAGCAACGGTCCCTTTCCTCCTCCTTGATATATATTGGTTTTGTTCTTCGGGGGCAGACATGTCTCTGTTTTAACATTTATTTTGATCCCCACAATTTTTTCTTCTGGGCCTCGTTTCGAAATCACACGTTCCTGAGAGGACTTCGTTCTTTGTTCCTAAGAAATTCTCGTTCAAACTTCCAGACCTCTTTCTCTTTTTTAAATCTGCTACTCTTTCTCTTCCAGGTTGGCGTGTAATTTGGTTTTCATGTTTTTATTGAACACTTCTTTAACCTGCTGGAAGCCTCGGCTGTACTTGTATGATGTGCCCCTTTTCCCCTGTACTTAAAGAGGGCTCTCCCTCCCCCATATGTTCTATTCCTCTCCCTGAGTGGTCAATAGTGTTCAACCTGCACCCCCTCCCCGCCCCATCCATTGAGATTCGCATAGGGTTGAAATGACGCATGGGGATAAAATGTTTTTGGTTTTAGTTTTTTTTTTTTCAGCAACTAGTCCCCTTTTTTGTCTAATGTATGCTCTCCATTCCGTGTTGTCCGGCCTTTCGCTTTCCTCCAAGTTTTTTTTTTCTTTTCCCCAAAGTCCGATAATCCATTTCAAATTGCGTTTCGGGGGATTTTCCAAATTGTGTACGTTAGAAATGAAGAATTCGAAATTTCCCTGATCCACCTAAATGATACCACTTTTCTTCCTCCTCCAAGGATTTTTTTTACGACGCCTGACATCTCGTTTTCTTGCTGAATCTTCTGTCTTCTGTATCTCTCCCCAGGCGTTCGCCAATGATTAGCGAAGATTAGCTTTTGATTATTTCCCCTCCTGAAGTCCCAGTAAGAGGTCTTTTGTCCTCATCGCTTTGTGAGCCAAACCCCCTTCTTTATTCTCTCTCCCTTTTCCCCCTCTGCTCGCAGTTAAGTTGCTTTTTCACCTCTTTTCCTCTTTAGGCCCGGCCCCCCGAACTTCTCCCCCCCCCTCTGATGGTAATTCAATAGGAAGATCGGCCTTTTTTTTTTTTGCGTTCCAGATAGATTGCATCTTTGCAAGGAATCAGTCTACCCCCCCCATCAATGAGAAATTCCTCCATCTCATTGATTATCTCTTAGACGCTGGGAGTTAAGAATTTCTGTGAAATCCCCTTTATTCCCCTTATGACGCTCTGGCGCGCCGGACTCCTCTCCTACCCCCTGTGAATAGGTTTTTCCAACCCCGAAGCGGCGACTTCTCCCTTTAATAATCTTCGTTGTCGATATCTTCTATGAACAATTTAATACAAAGTTCCTCCTCCCATGTTCTTGAAGCTTTTCTGTCTTTTACCTCTTTCCTCCTTTTCTCTTGAATTTTCACTTTCCCCCCCTTTTTCTGGTGCTTTTCCTCCTGTATATTCCCGCTGACCCGTCACCTCCCTCGTTCCTTTTCTTCCTTTTATTGATGTGGGTACAAAGCACGTAGGCGTGATATTTCACTTCTTTTTCGTGAATATTTCGTGCACTCTTTTTTATGTATATCCTTCTTCCTTTTTCTCACTCGTTGTTTTTTGAGGCCTCGCTCACACTTTTTCCCTTCCTTCTTCTTTGAAAAAGCTTTGTGGCAGCCCATCTCCATAGAATACTCCCATGCACTCACTCCTACTTTCTCTTTTTTCGGGAATCCGGGTTCAGCGTGAGAGGATGGTGCCTTCACTCCTCTCCGTACCCCTTTTTTCTCTCCCCTTCGCCGTCAATTAGGGATCGTCAACTTCCCCTCCCCTTCTGCTTCTTGAGCCTTTGTCATTGGCGCATCTCGTGCTTAATCTTTCCCCCTATCACAATAGATGATTCAAAAGGGTTATTTTTCCTCGGTCGTTGGGGCTTTAAACACCCTGTTGATCTCCCCTGAGTCTTTTCCTCCCCCTTGTTTTTCATCAGGGTTTCCTCAGCTTTTTCTCCCTGCGGGCTCAGAACAGAGGAGGCCCTATCAATTCTCTCCACTTAAGCGGCCTAAGACGAGTTTAACTCTTTCTTTTCTTCTGATCGTTTTCCCCTTCCCCTCTTTTGCACCGCGCGGCCTCTCTCCCTGAAAGATCATATCCTCCCTCCGCTTTTCGAATTTAGGGCAAAGGTGGCCTTTTTTTCACTTGGTTTTTTCTTCCCTTTCCTCTTGAGCTCGGCGAACCGGGCATCTCTAACTTTAATTGTGCTCCTCCACCTTTCCCCTCCCCCGGACGAGACAGTTGTGGCAAGCGACTGATACGCGTAATTTTTTCCTCTCTATGCGTTAAGATTTCCTCCTCCCGACCACCGCGATAAGTCATCCTCCGAGGGCCGGCGTCGCAGGTCCTATCTACCTGGGAGTCCCCGACCCGCAGCCCTTCTGTTATTTCTTATTGATCGGGATATCTTTGATTTCGTCCTTCTACGTGACAACTGTGTTGCTGTGACTTTTCTGGAAAAACCACTCATTGTACCTGGGGATTTAATCGACTGGTTGTCCGCGTCCTCCAAGCCCTTTAGTGCATGGACTCCGAAGGAATTTTTTACTGCTTTCATGCATGTCGCACCCCTGTCTTCCGTGCTTTTCCGGCCCTCCCCCCCCCATCTTCGTATTTATTACCCGCATATTTCCTCCCTTTCCTTATTGGGAGGTTCTCACGAGTTGGACTTCATCTTTACTCAAGTATTGGTCTCTTCTCAATTTTGCTGACCTGTTGATTTTTTTCTGGCACAAAATTTTTTCCCCCAATGAAGAGTTCGCCAAGTTCGCCTCTCAGGTGTTTTCACTTCTCTTTGCTCTCTTACTCTATGAAGTTCTGCTCAACCTTTTTGCGTCCGCGCGTGCTCTGTTGACATATGACCCTTTCTTTTACGTCGTGGTCGAAAGTTTTTTTTAGTTACGTTCTTTTCTTTTTCTTTTCCCCCAAGCGGATGACTTAACCGCGAGCCTTGCTTCTTCGTGGCGTTTTTCCGCTCTCCGTCTCCGCCCCGTACAAATGCGTGCCGTCCCTTTTGGAAGTCAACCCGGACTCCTCCCCCTTTTTCCCTGATCCCACTTCTTCTTCTTTCTTCCCCAGTCAAGGAATCTCAATTCCAACAAATCGGCCAATTCTTCCTCAATTCTCCAGTGTCTTTTCCCCCTATAGTTCCTTTTGCTTTTTTCCCCTCTCACCAAATGGTACCGGAGTTACGTGAAGCGTTATCGTGCGCCTTTGTGATCGATGCTTTTTTGCTCACCTCCCCCTCCGTCGATAAACCTCCCAACTCTTTCACTGTCCTGCTCTGTTCGGCGTTTTACCAGCACTCCACCCGGATGGTAAAACTGCCGCCGTTTACCCCTCAACCCCCCCCCTTGGGCAAGGGAAATTTTGTGGATTCCTTTTTGCCATCGTGATCGTCGGACCGATCTTTTCCTTACCTCCTTCGAGTCTCGAGTCCCTTCTCTCCCCCGGTTCCGTTTCATCCCGTCTCTTTCTTTTAAGCTTGAAACGGGAGTTCGTGTTATTTGTGGACGCCCTTTCTGTCCCCCCCCTAACGGTGACCGTACAGAAAGAAATGTCACGGAGTTCCTAGCGCAGAGTCAAGTTTCTCGGTTCGTACTCGTCATTTTACCTTATCCTTGGCTCTCTTGTTTTTTCTGCATCTCTTCGTTGAATACATCCCCCCCTCTAGTCTCGAACGACTCTATCCCACAATACTTAGATAGGTTTCCCCCATTACAATCACTTATTTTTCCTCCTCCTCAGTGTTTTTTTCTCAGTCTCTTAACTTTGAAGTCCCCTATCGAAGGGATTGTCTTCTTCATGGCAGCTAGTTTCCATGCCTGAGTAGATTATTTTTAGGCACGATTTTCTGTAACAATGAGCGCATTGCTTCTAGGACCTTTCGGAGACCTCTTCCTCCCCGTGACGCCATGAATTTTCAAGTAAATGCTTTACCCCTTTCCTTTGGAACTTCGCCTGGTATCTACTTGGAACACCCGACTACACACCCTTCCGTTCAGATTCCATAAGTCTCTTTCTACCCCCTACTGGAACAGATTGAAGTTTCCAGAGCCTCTTTAGTTTTCTGGCCTCTTTCCCCGGTGACGATGGCGGACCTACCATTTTAACTCCTAAACACTTTCTCCGCTAAAGGGCCCTTCCCTTTTTTTTTTTCCCTGTTGCATGGTACGCTACACTCCATGAAGCTGCCTTTCTTGCTTCTCCTACTTGTCTCTCTCCTTGACCAATCTCCCCTCCCCACCAACGAGAAAAAACTGATACGATCACTTCACTCATTCCTTTCCGCTTTGTAGACTATATCCCGCTTCTTTTCTCCGGTTTCCTGTTTTTTTTCTTTTCCGTCTTTTTTTGTTTTAATGGTCTTTTTCTCTTGCCCGAAAGGGAAAATTCGAGCCTTCTTCTCTTGGTGTGAGTAGGATGAGTTCTCGGTTTCCCACTTGGCGACGCACACTTTTACGTTCTTCTGACTTCGACTCCCCTGGTTTGAAAACTTGGCTCTTTCCTCTTCCAATTGGAAGATTGCTTTAACTTTCCTTTCCCCCTTCTTTGACAACTGAACACTTCCAGCTACTAGCTTTTCCTGTTTATGTTCCGGTTTTGCTGCGCAGCCACAGGTTTCTCTTTCCCCCCCCCCACCCACCCCACCCCCCCCCCCGCCCCCCCTCCCCCACCCCCCCCCCCCCCCCCCATATCCATCCTCTCATAATCCCCTGCCATGTGAGGGTTTCCCCCTTCGGCATTTGGAGAAAAGACTTTCACCTCCTACTCCCCTGTCCTCAGACGTACCCTCTCCCAATAGCTGGAGCTTGCCTCATGAAGAGTCCCCCTGACCCAACCTTAGAACGACGCCCTCTTTGTCCAGGTGACCAGTAGAATGGGCAATATGTTAGAGGTAATTTTGGTCTTTTTTTCCAGCACAAGCATTCTCCCCCAGATTTTTGCGCTTGTTATGCTTCCTCCCTGTCTGATAGAAAAAGTAGTATCGGTTCCCGTAGGACACCCCCAGCCGACTCGGTTCGTCTCGACAAAAGTCGATCACCCCTTTTTTTTTGAGTTTCCCCTTTTCTCTTCTCCCTGACCTCCAAGCTTTTAACTTCTCAATGGCAACACATATTCCCCGATGCGACAGACATTTTGACTACTTATCCAGGTTAGTGAGGCTCAGACGTCAGCTCTGGTAATGAATAGAATCATTCTCGTTTTTCCCATAGGCGTTGAGCGCATGTATTATCATTCTCGTCTTCCCCTGACCTCGCTGAAAAGGAAGGACAGCGCCCCTTCCTTTGGTGTGTCGTTCCAGAACTGGTTTTTTTTCCCTTGTTGCCAATCACTTCTGTCTTGCTTATCTCCTTAAGCAGACTCCGCCTGTCTTTTAATAGAACCCTTTTTTAGGAAACGA
>Ga0179593_1338819_pt1 | contig 12715 bp, 17 predicted proteins | sample CZODoug2_1_08_16_FD_185931 | JGI IMG/M metagenome (GOLD analysis project Ga0179593, IMG submission 185931) | Vadose zone soil fungal communities from Angelo Coast Range Reserve, California, USA - CZODoug2_1_08_16fungal (PacBio error correction) | ecosystem: Environmental > Terrestrial > Soil >... | reverse complement strand
TCCCTGCAGTAGGTAAAGACCTGGGCAATTAGAGTCTTCCCTGTTTCCCCCCCCTGTCCATCAGCCAGTCCCGGTCTTAATATGCTTTCCCTTACGATAGACCTTGTGTAGCTCTTCAAAAGGTACAACAGCAGCTGTGTGGTCGCGAGACGCGCATCTTTCATAGAATCGATACGAACTCCCCTCCCCTTCTCTCTTCTTTTGATACGAATCTTCTCTTAAAACGCGTCTTAATTTTCTCAATGGTGTTCGGCGATGTTGTAGCGAGGTTCGCTTTCCCCCCTCTTGACCACCGATAGCTTCTTCTTGAGATAAACACTTGTTTTTTTCTCCGCGCTTTTCTCCTTGTGCTCTTTTACTTGTCTTCTTCCTTTTTGTTTTCTTCCCCCTAAAGGTATGGTTACGGAAAGGTTTTCGGTGGCGAACAGCCAAGACGGTCTTTTCCCCTTCCCCTCTTTTCCGAAATCTTTTTTTTTTGCTCTTATGATTTGCCTTCATATTGTTTTTGTAAAGGACAGCGCCTGGGCGAACGAAACCCGATCTCGAATCCCCCCCTTCCCCAGCTGAAAGACAAGTCTTCCCCTTGACCGCTCCTTCTTCTTCTTGACAAGCCGTTCCTTCTCTCCCGGTCCATCGAGAAGTTAGATTTTTTAGTCTCTTTCCTTCCCCCATATTGCAGGATTTCGTAGTCCCCTCGAGGCGAGTTATACTTTTTTTTTCCGTAGAGGGCTCGGATCCCCCCCCCTATTATGGATCTCCTTTTACCGGCTTATACACTTTTAACGTTTGCGGTAAAACCCGTTTTGATGTCTTGACCGATATCAGGGGGATCCTGGTCGCGCTTTATCCCCCCTCCTCCCCTCGAATCTCTTTTTAGGACCTTCACCCCAGTCTTTTTCCCCCTCCTCCATCTCCTCAAGGCCTTGAGTTGCATGGTTAGATGCCCGGAACCAGCTCCGTAAACGATTTTTCCTCCCCTCTTTTCTTTTCTCTACGTTTTTACTGACTCTTCCTCCCCATCAATCGCTTTCTCCACTTTTTATGCTCTGTTCCTGTTAATCCCCGAGTATGAGAAGGGTGAATTCCTTTGTCAAACTACACCAGTATTCGCGGCTTTGTGATGAAGTCTGCCAGTCTTAATCTTTCCCCTCTCTTCTCTCTGAGAATTAATTCTCCTTTCCCCTCCCTTTCTTTTTTTGCACCTGCCACTTTTTTCGGCGCGGCCCGTGCGTGCATATTGATGCCGCGGTGGAATTTTTCCATCAGCGGCTTCCAGTCGAGACGCCTTTACCCGCCCCCCCGAGCGTTTTTACTCCCTCCTTCCTTTTCTCCTTCTCCCGAATCCTCCCCTACTTTCTCCCCTTTGCTTAGCACGATTCTCTTCCCTTCGAGGCGTCCACGTCTAAATTTCAGAACTGGGTTGAACGTTACTGTAGAGAACACTCGGGGTGTTTTTTTTAGTTCCCCCCTCCTTCCTCTCCCTTTGTTTTGTTTTCCTTTTCCCAAACCGTTTGCAGCACAAGTATAAGAACAGCGTGGAGCGGTTTGTAACCTCTTCGGCGGTGTCCCAACCCTTTGCGGGCGGAATTTGAAATGCCAATACACCCCCCTTCCCCCTCCCTTGTCTTTATTCCTGTCCCCATGTATACCTTCTTGGCTGCCTCCCCCAAAGGCTAAGTGCCGACATCAAAGATCGGAGCCGAGTTTGTTCCCCGTTTTTCGCACGAATCTTGGAGACGCATTTTTCTTTTTTTTCCTCCAGGTCTGACCCCTTGAGTCGCTTTTTTCTTTCTTTTGGCAACCCTGCTCTTCCCCGAGAAGTCAGCGACGAAAATAGCAGGGCCGGTTGCCGTCTGTGGACGCGACACGTTTGAGACTAAGAGAAAGACCCCCCATACTTGACACATCTATTTTCCCTTCCTTTCCCCCCCCTCCCTCCTTTTTTTGTTTTCTCTACTACTTTCACGGTATTTGTTCTTTCTTTTTTTAGAACGTCGTCGCAGGCCCATTTGTCGGAAAAGCCAGAACAGCCCTGCCAGGGTTTAGGCTGGAATTTTCTCGTTCTGGTGGCGCTTTTTGGTGTGTGACGACATTCAATTCCGGGTCTCTTTTTACCCTCCCTAGGCGTCTTCTCTTGGGAGGGAAAATTCTTTGGATTTTTTTTTTTATTTTGTTTTTTTGTGTCATTGTAGCAGCGTGCTCGTTCTTCCCCCTATATTTTTTCTTTAGTCTTCCTTCCCCTTTTTTTTCTTCTGCGCCCACATCCTTTCTGTTCCCTTTTCCGGGAACCATTTCAAAAGGGCATGGGTGTTGGTGAGTGCGGCCAAGGAATCCCGCAAGGTGTGTGTCCCCAAGCTCCCAGGTTAACTGGACCCGCTGTTCCCTTTCCCCCTTTTTCTGAAAGTTTTTCTCTTCCCAACCCAACATCCTGCCCCCATCTGCGTGAATCCCAACCCACCGATGGTTGTCAGTCCGAGCAGTCAACAGGCCTTCCCTTTTGGAGAAGTTTCGACGCGCAGGTGATCTCTCCTCCTCCCTTAGAGTAGGATGGCGCTTCCCTTTTTTTTTTTACTTCAATCACCGTTCTTTTTCCCCCCCCTTTTTCCTTTTTGTCCTTCCAGTCTCTACCTGGAAGACTCTTGTTTTTTTCGGTTCCACTGCCAGAGGCCCGACCAATCTGACGCTCTCCCAAACTTTTCCTTCCCCCCCCCTCCTTTTATGGACCCTCTCTTTTCCGGCCTTTGAAAGATCGCTCTCCTTTCTTTTTCCGTTGCATTCTTCCATAGTCCTTAAGCTTTTTCTCTGAGAATACTTGGGGAGGTTATACAGAGTGCCCACTTAAACCTGTTAGTCCGAAGAGCATTTCGCAGTATCCAACCGTGTCCTCCCCCCTTCGACTCTTTCTTCTTATATTTGAAGTGGCGTTTCGGACCCTAAGCGGCGCAGCGGTCCTGGTTCCGGCATCGACGTGCCATAATCATTTGCGCGCTTTGGTTGACCTCTTCTTCTCTTCCTCTGTCTTCTGTCTTTCTCTCCCTCCTTCCCCAACTGATCCTCTTTAATCCCAACTTTGTTTCCTCAGGTCACAATTGATCGCGCACTATCGAGGCGATCTTATCTGGTTGCATGCGAGCCTCGAGTCTTCTCCGCACTACTCCCCCCGACAACCATTTTCCTCTCATCCCTTATATTGTTCTCCCCGCCTCTTCATCGCCCTTTCTCTCCTTTCGCGCCAGCCCTTCAGGTTTTTTTTCTTTGATAGAGCCTCAGGACCTGACCTTATGGGAGCCGGAGGGCTTCCCACTTTACTCCCTCCTTTTTGCCGAGATAGGTCCCTACTTTTCCCCCCTTCTTTGGAATTGTCCCACCCCCCCCACTTTCATCTGCCCCTAATCTTCATAAAAAACTTATTGCTTGAACTTTATTTGAGAGCGCGGGGCTTAGAAACCCCGGACCCCCCCCCCCCCCTCTTCCCCCTTACCAAGCCCCCTTTTCTTATTCCTGACACCCTTTTCCAGGGCCTGAAGCTGAGGAATAAGCCAGGTTTTCCGCAGTGGTTCTTCCCCCTCTATCGGTGGTACTCTCGTACGACCCCTTTTTCCTCGCCCTCCTCCGCACCATTTCCGTGATCGCGTGTCCGGTAATAGAGTATCGACCAGACGTTTTCTTGATCAGAGTCCCCCTCTCCCCCCCCGACTTCCTGCCCGTCCTCTCTCAACCATTGCTTTGTTAATTCTCCGCTTCAACTACAGGTGCTCTCGCTTTTTTTCATGCCCAGCTTTCTCAACTTGGCCGTTTTTCCCCCTTTTTTACAGGTACCAAATCTTTCAGGACTCACAAGTTTACTATGGACCAGTGATTCTCACATATACACGATCCGATCTCCTTTTTTTCCCCTTTCGCGTCCTGCTTCCCATCTCCTTCAAATACACCTGGCTTTCACTCCGGTGTAGGCTGTGGTCACAGAAACCCGTACCCTTTCTCTTTTCTTTGTCCCCCCTTCTTTGTGAGTCCCCTCTGTTACGCGTACTTCGTATTTCGTATTGGAAAAGGAAGGTGTACGCTCGCTAAGAGGAGATTTGTAGTTCCCCCTTTTCCTTATCCTCTTCTTTCCCGTCTTTGTCTCCTACTAAATTTTGTAGTCTCTGGATAGTTCCCTTGCCCGTCGTTATTTCCTGAGGCGGTTTCCTTATTCGTTCCCCTTCATGCGCTTATTTTGATTTGAGACCATGGTTCACTGGAAACCTAGGTCTTTTTTTCTAGGATTCCCCCTTCTTTATCCGGTTCCCCGCATTCTTTTAAACACGCTCATCGAAAAATATTGGTAATTTTGCCGCTCCTCTCAATCGACCTTGGGTCAAGCCAGCCCTTCGTTTCTTACCTGTCGCGTTCTTTTTTGCTCCCTTGTGTCGATTTTAAGTCTGTGATTCGCACTGACCGTTTGCCCTATCCCCCCTCTTGTCCCTTCCCAAGCTTTGATGCTAGACTTATGCTCGAAGCGATTCCCCGCGTATCTCCTTTCTTTAGAGGTTCTCCCCCCTGTCCCCTCGTCGGCCCGCAGGCCACCTTTTTCAGGGGCCAGGCCCTGTCTTTTCAAATCACGCGTATTTTCTTTGAAGTTTCTTTCCGCTCCTTCGCCCCCCTAACCGTTGCACATGCCGCCCCACCGATTAAGATTGGTAATCACCGACCGGGATCAAGAGATACATCCCTCCCTCCCTTTCTTGCCCCCTTTTCTCCTCTGGAGGTGATCCTCTCTGCTCACACTTAAAGAGAGCGACGAAATTCTTCGTTCTACCGCACAAATGTCCGTCTCACACCCCCTTTCCCTCCCTCCCTCTTGATGTGTTTTCTTCCCCCCCCTCCCCCCCCCCACTGCTCCCCCCCCTAAATCTAAGAGCTGTTTTATTGGATACCTTTTAATCTCCTCCGTTGGTTTGTTTCTGAGGTTATCCCACCGACACTGCTTTTTGTACTTTTTGTATGACTCCTGTGTCCGTTTGTGGTGGACTACCCAAATCCATAGAGTCGAAGTCTGGAGTTTTCTGACAGTAAGGTGACGCTTCTCCCTCCCTCAGGTAGTATTCTCTTTTTAGTTTTTCCTCTATTCCCCGGTTGTTAGCCCCCCTTGCTATCAAAATTTTGAAGAATATGCGGAGTATTTTACTCCAACTTATGCCCCAGGTGATGCTCTCCCCAATATTTTTTTTTTTTTTATCTTTGCCCTTTTCCCGGTTCTTTTGAATGTCAGAGGCACTGAAAGTACTTTCACTCGTGGGATTGTTAACTGTCCCCCCGCGGCCCCGGACTGTCCCCCCTTCCCCCCCCCCCTTTGGATTTTTTCCTTCCCGACTGTTTTTTTCAGGAGAAATCCGAAACCGATAATTCCTCTGTACCTTTCCCCTCGGCGTATGATCCTCTCTTTCCTAGCTCCACATGACTTTGCAATTTAATGCTTGGAGATGTTCTGATTTTCAACAGAAAGCCATTCCAGCTCCACCACTGGTCTCCCACACAACCTCGGCCCGGTAACGACAATCCGTTGGACGTTTTTTTCAAACGGTCCCCTCTTAGATGAAGCTGAGTCCCTCTGTGTCTGTTTGATCGGGGTTCTTTTTTCCCCGTCCTCTTCTTACCCTTCTACTCCTTGAAGGATCCCTTTTCCCGCGTTGGGATCAGTGACATGTTCTTGCTTGTGAAATCCTCTCTTTTTCTATTTCCCCAATAAGCCTCCCCCCTCTTTCATCCGCCCTCCTTATTAGAGACCGCGTTATAAATGCTCTTTCGAAACCCTCTAGTTCAACTTCCCCCTCGTCTCATGTCTTTTTACCGTCTAAGTCTCCCTTCTATATCCCCGTTCTTTCTGAAAGGCCACCCCCGAAGAATTTTTACGCTTGGCTCCATTAGTTTGCCCCAAAGATCCCGATTTCGTCCCCCCTTTGCCCCTTGATCCCCCCTCGTTACAACAGATTTTCCCGTTCTTACTGAGTTAGGTTGTAAGCCTGGGCCAGATTGACAAGTTACTCTACCAATTCTCCTTTCCCTTTATTTTCCCCTCGTTCCCGTTCCTCCCCTTTTCACTCTTGTCTTTCTGTTCCTTTGTCCATATTGGGTTTCACTTTTCAGCACTGAAGTTGGAATATGACGCACCCATCGATCGCCCCTCGGTTGATCTAGGATGCCCTCCCCCTAAGTTGGTTTTTGGGGGTTTTTTTTTTCCCCTTCCGTAAGCGCATTAGGTTTATCGCACTTCCCTCATAGACCCCTCCTTTCGTATTTTTCTACCCGCATCTTTGTATAACGAAACCCCAAGTAGATCAGCGACATTTTTTTTTCTCGTGCTGAGTCCCTTCCTACCTCTTTCCGTCCTTTCCGAGGACCCCCCCTTCTGGCTTCTATTTCTCTCCCTTATTTTAGGGCTACGAAGACTTATACTGTCGTCTTCATATTGAGTTCCTGGACCATGGTTTGTAGGTCCCCCTTTCCCAGGTTGTTTTCCTTCCCCCCCCCCCCCTGTGTCTTGTTCCCGAAAAGAAAAGCCCTGTGATTCGGAGTTTCAAGCCTCTGTTTGCTGTTAGTCATATTAGGTCAGATTCGTTTTTGGTGTCCCTTTCCCTCAGACTTTCCCCTTCTCCCTCTTTCCACCACCCCTATGAAGTCCCCCCCCCCTCTCTTGATTTTCCCTTCGACGCGTCTCTCCCCTAGATGAAGACGGTCTGCGTATCTGATTCCAGAGCACTTTTTTTTTTTGAACTGCACTTTAGAGAATGTTCCTTTTCCTCCTCTCTTGAACCCCCCCCTTCTTCCCCCTTTTAACGTCCGTTTTTCTCCTTGAGTGATCTAGTTCCCCCCCTGGAAGTGGTCCACCAGTTTTCTCTCAGATGAACTGCGACTTATTCCCCCCCCCCAATGTGACACGTTCCCCCCTTCCCCCACAGGTTGTTCTTTTTTTTCCCTATGTGAGCCCCTTCCTTCCTTCTTTTTTTCCTCCTCCTCCAACCTCCCTCTCCAGATCTTGGTCATCAGTCTTAAAATCAAGGACTAGAATTTTTGCAACGTTACTACGTCCAATTTCCCTTCTCTCCCTTTCAAAAGGCTGCCCTCCCCCTTTCCCCGAATGTCTTTTTACCCCCCCTCCTGTTTTAGCTTCTCTCCCTCTCTCCAAGAACCTATACTGGGAAGAGTCCCAGACTTTCCTGCGATGGTCATTACCTTCTCAGAAGGGCCATTTTTTCAATGACCCAACCCTCTTTTTTCTCCCTTCCCCCCCCTTGCTCCTCTGATTCTTAGCTTCCTTCCAAAGTAGTACCCTTCTATAGATATTCCCCTGCCTGTCTTTTTGAGGTCGTTGAACGCACCCTTTTCTCCTCCCTTCCCCCCCCTCTTCTTTCTCTTGTCCTACTCCTTTTTGCCACGTTTACCCCCTCCCCTTCAGATTACAGTTAGTACGTACGACGGAACACCTCCAAGCTTGTGTACCACCCTCCAGGTAGTGACTCTTCGTCTTCTTCTCCTCTCCTCAACCGCTCCCCTTTCTATTAATATACTTGAACCCTTTCGTGGACCCTGTTCTCCATGGCGTTTGACCCTGAGTAAGGAATCTGAAAAACCCCTTTTTTTTTCTTGACCGCGCTGGCTTCTTTTTTTTGTTTGTAGGACACAACTTTTCCTCCCCTCTCACGTCCCTAGTGTAGCTTGTGAACCTGTTCAGGATTTTCAACCATTCTTTTTCCCCTTGTTTTTCACATTCCCGCCACATACCATTCCCCCTTTTTTTTTATTCAACCTTCCCCCTTTCCCCGTTAGAAAGTCTTTTCTCCCCTTTCAACTAGTCCCCTTCCCCCTCCCCTACCCCTTCCCAAGATAGGAGGTCCCTAGAGCGAGGAGACTCTTTAAGTCCCCTTTTCTCGTTCGATTCCTCCCATTTCCTGAACAGGAAGTAGACTTTTCTTCTCCCTTTTTTCTCCCAAAATGAGCTTCCTCTCCTTCTCCCTCCTCCAATGGAAGGATTTCTTTCTTTTTCTTTGTTTAGTCCTACGTACTTTTTCTAATACTTCTTCCTGACCCCCTAATTGCCCATCTCTTTTTAATAATACTTTGTTTTTGTTGATGTGTATTTTGCACCTCATTTTTTCCTTGGATCTCTCCCTTTTTTCGAAATCACAGAGGTCCTCCCCCCCCTTCCATTTTTCTGCTGTCCTTTCCCCCCCCTGCAGGTGTTCTCCCTTCCCCTCTCCGACTCTTTTCCTCAAGGTAGTTCCCCTAGAACGATTGACAGAACGATCTGTCTTTTCTCCTTTAGTAGTCTTCTTCTGTGCTTTAGTCCGCCTCCTGACCTTTTCTCGAACTCTTTTTTCACCCTGCCCCTTTTCCTTCCTTCCCCCAGACCAACCCATGTTCTTTTTGCAGGATGGGGATTGTCCCCCTTGTAAAAGACGAAAGCAAGGTTTTGGTACCACCCTCCCGACAGTTCACCCGCTTTTTCCCTTTTTTTCTTCCCCCCGGTTTTCCCTGGTTCATCCTCCCAACAAGAATTCTCTCCCCCTCTTTTTCCCTCCCCCCCCCTCTTTTTTCTTCTTTTTCCTGTCCAAGCCTTTCCACCCGGTCGCCTTTTCACAGTGGCGCCTCGCCGTTTGTCCTCTTATTGCTCTATCCAGTTCGAGGTCGTCGAGTTCTCCTTTCTTCCCCCACCTAAGTACCCTTTCTCCCTCCCCCTTGCCGTTTTTGGCCCTTTTTCCGCCCTTACCTTCTTCTTTAGGTTTTCCCCCCCACCGAGGGACGCAAGATGTTTCACGAAACGGCCGCTCGACCCCTTGTCCTTTTCAATCCCCGGATGGTCGTTTTTCTTTTTCTCCCCCCTATATCTCCTCCTCCCCCTCTCTCTTTTGAATTCATAGAATATATTCTTTTCATCTTTTTTTATTTTTCTACTTTGCCTGTGCCCTTTAACACTTTTCCGAGTTTTCAGTACTACAGAAGGAACCTTTTCTTCATGAGGTTCTGGTCGTCAGAGGTATAGAAGCTTATCTCCCCCTCTTTCCATTTTCGTCTCTTTCCGTCCCTCCCTCTTTACCTTCCCCTTTCCGTTTTGTGCGCTTCTCTTTTTCCGAATTCAGCAGATAGTTTTTCAGATTTAATTTCGATCCCCGGATCCTACCTTATCATGCCTGAACTCCCCCCCACAATGGTTTGACAGCTCAAGTTCCCTTTTTTCCCTCCTTAACAGATTCTCCCCTCTCTCTGTTAATACCCCCCCCTCCCCCTCCCTCCTTCGCTACCTCCTTAATACTCCCCTGGTCTTTTCCTAGAATCCTCTTCGGTTCCGCACCCAGTTAGTTATAGAATTCTCGCATTTAAGTCTGCCAGCCTTAACTTGATACCCTATCCTTAATCCCCTGTCGTCTTCTTATTCTTCCGATTTACGGCTTTTCTATCGGTTAGTGAGATCGGTGTTTTAAAGTACATTCTAAGACCAGTCGAGTTCTTCACCCACAAGATTTTTCCTTCCCCCCCTCATATTCCGTCCCTCACCCTCCTTTTCCATATTCTCCTCTACCACTCCAGCTTTTTTTTTTTCCCTCCAAAGAACCCTCTGCCCCTCATTTCTTTTTGAATACCCTCCATTGAATTCCTGACTAGGTAAGAGAAAGATCGCTTTTTTTCCCCTCCCAGTTGTCTCCTCCCCCCCCTCCGCAGCTAGAGGGGTGTCCCTCCTTCATACCTCCTTCTTCACAGTCCTCTAAGAAGAAACACATTTGCTTTTTATTCTATTTGTAGGTCTAATCTGTTTATATCCTATAGATCATGCTGATCCCCTTCCTTCTCTATTTTTCACTGAATGCTTTTTTTTTTTTTTCTTCTTTCCTCCCAAGTTCTTGTGCCTGGTGCATCTCTCCACATCTTTTGATACTTTGTATCCTTCTAGGCTAAATGTCCTTTCCTTCTTTCCTTTTAAACCTTTTCCCTCCCCACACGCATATGTCCCCTTCTCGTGCCTATTTTCCACATCATGAGAAAAGGTGCTTCTGTGCCAGTCAGGAAAGAGTACTTAGTTAATAGCCGAACTCTTCATGACCTGACTGTGGAAATAGGTTAATGTGGGTCCCGCTTCCTTCCTCTGGGCTTTTCCCCCCCCCCTCTCTTGACATCCCCCTTACTCTGCTTCGGTCTTTTTTTTTTATCGTATGAAAGACACGTTCGTCGCCTTGTTGAATAAAAGTTCATCATCAGATTGTCTGTAACCTGGAGAGTGGCTTGCTTCTTTTATTCCTCTGTTTTTTCCTCCCTCCCTTTCAGTCTTCCTTCCCTTTCTCTGGCTTCCGTAGTTTCCTCATTCAGTGAGTGATTGTAGCCTTTCCCATTTTAATTTCCCAAAGGCTGGTCTTTTTTCCCCTTCTATCTTTCTCTCATTCACCCAAGACCTCTCCCCCTAGGTGTCAGACCTTAATTTTTCTTTCAATTGTTTTCCCTCAAGTCCCCCTACCCCCTTTTTGGAATGAATCTTTTCTCCCCCTTGTTAGACGGCACATGGAATTTTCTTTTAACCGCTGGGAACACCCCCCCCCCCCCCCCCCCCCCCCCCCCCCCCCCCCCCCCCCCCCCCCCCCCCCCCCCCCCCCCCCCCCCCCCCCCCCCCCCCCCCCCCCCCACGATTGATCCCCCTTTTTTACTTTTATTTAGATAGCTTTTTTTTCCCCCCCCGCTGGTCCCCTTCTTTCCCTTTCCCCCCCACGATGTTGGTATGCTCCTCCCCTCTCACTTCTCTCCTACCTCATTTGAAGAGTATATATTGATCCATTTTTCTGATTTACCCTTTCTTTATTCCTCCTTCACAACTTTTTTTCCCCTTTCCCCTTCAATGTCCTCCTTTTTTTCTTACAAATCCACTGTTCTTTTACGGTCTGACTCTTTTCCCGGAAAGAGACCATTGTTGCAAGGGAGACTACTATGATGGTTTCTCTTCCCTTCCCCGGTGGGCCCCTTTTCTAAATAGTCCCCTCCTCCTTCTTTCATGTTTTCCGACTTCTTTTTTCTGTACAATTTATCCCTCATGGAACCAGTCCCCCAAGATGCTCATCCCTTCTGGTCTTTACACGGAAAACCTGTATAAATCTCCCCAGACTCTCTCCTCGTCCTTTTTTTTCCTTTTTTCCCCACGCCCACACCTGGCTCCACTAAAAAGACAGAGACGTTTTTTAGGTTTATTCCTATTTTTCCTAAGCCTCCTTTTTTTTTTTCCGAGCTTCCCCCCCCCCTCAAACCTCTCTGCAGATCTTGTTTGCCGTCCCTTTGGTCTTAGTCCTCAATGTTGGCGGTTTTTGCCGCCCCAAAATCCCTTTCTCCTTCTCAGTCTTCCTTTTGAGCTGTTAAATGTTTTCGATAGCATCCCCCCCTCCCCCTTTTTTTCTTCCTTCCTCTTGGACTGTTTGGTAGCAGTTGAAGTTAGAACCGCAGCTATTTTCATTTTCCAATCAAACGATAGGTTTCCTCTCCCCCTTTGCGCACCCTTCTTTTGCTCCGTTTTTCATCCCCAATCACGGTTAGCCATTGAACCTTACTTTTGTCTCGGCCTGATCCCCTCCTTCCATTCCTTTCCCCCGGAAGACGTTACTTCAATACCCTGCCTTAACGTTCTTTGATCCACCCGGTTCCTTGCGTTGAGAAGATTTTTCCTGAGCCTCGAACCTTTCCCGAGTCTCCTCCAGGTTCCCTTTTCTTGCTTTTTCTTCTGATAATTTCTTTTCTTCGATCCCTGCCCCCCCTTTCCCGGTCCCTCTTTTGAGTTTCCCCAGAGGTCTTTCTCCTCCCCGCCTTAAGTCCACGTCGGAAAAACGTGCACAACAAACCCTATTTCCTCCACCCCCGATTCCGGCTGTTATTTCCCCCCCCACTGCCCCCCATCTTTCTCTCTGTCAGGAACAATCTGGTTGAGATTTTTTCGGGTTTTTCAAGGACGAACGGACAGGCTCCTTCAGACTTTCCCCCCCTCCGCAGTGGTTTCCCGTGCCCTTTTTCCCGGATCCCTCAATAAGAGAGTTTTTTGGGCTTGAGACCCTTAATCCTCCCTCGCCCCCCGTTCCTCCCGATGCTTCTAGTACCTGTTCCATTTTCTCTCGAAAACCCTCCCTTGCCATCCTCTAGATTAATTTATTTTCTGAAGCGTCTTACGCTCACGGTAGTTTTTCCTTCCTTTTTTTCCCAAAGTCATTCCCCTTCCCCTTTCCCTCTTAGCACCTGCCTTTGTTTTTTCCCGCTCAAGCTATACGTTTCCTTGATGCCATTTCCGTCAGTTATTTTTCCCCTTTCTTGTTTCTGACGCGTGAGACGGTCCTAATTTTTTCCTCCGGGCCCTCGCCCTTGCGCATCTCATTGATCGAGTCGGACCTCCATGGTTAATCTTTTCATTTTCTTTTCTGTTCCTCTTTGTTACTTCCACGCCCGGCAGTAGTTTTTTTTTCTCCCTCGACCTTCCTTCTTTTTTCGTTCTCTTCTCAATTCCCCCAAGTCTTTTTTTGTTAGTAGAGACTCACCCTCTGATCTTTGCCGCCTCTATCTCATCCAAGCGGTTTCCCCCCCCCCGACTACCTATTGTTCTCCCTCATCTCTACTAATCCCCCCCTCCCCAGACAGCCCTCCCTTTTTTTCCCTTATTCTTTCAGATCCCTTTTAGTCGCTTTTCGTGACCTATAGCTTCTGAGGGCAGATACCCCTTTTT
>Ga0179593_1323505_pt1 | contig 12715 bp, 11 predicted proteins | sample CZODoug2_1_08_16_FD_185931 | JGI IMG/M metagenome (GOLD analysis project Ga0179593, IMG submission 185931) | Vadose zone soil fungal communities from Angelo Coast Range Reserve, California, USA - CZODoug2_1_08_16fungal (PacBio error correction) | ecosystem: Environmental > Terrestrial > Soil >... | reverse complement strand
TTTCCATGGCCGTAGGAGAGACTTTTAAATGAGTGACCCATCGAAAATTCTTTTTTTTGGATTTTTGCAAGTCCACGTCATAATCCATTTGTTCCTCCAATTAGGCTCAGTCCTCCACAATAATAAGGTTATGGTGAAGACGCATTTCTCTTTGTCTACCTTTTGAGGAGCCCTGGTGACATTCGGCTACCGATGGTGCAGATCATCCCGCTTTTTTAACTCGAAATAGAGGTTGCCCACTGAAGATCCTGGCCGATGTTCTTGTATTCTTCCCCCATCTACCTAACGGTCTCCAAAGATTAGAGGAGTAAGCAAAAAGTAACTAGTCTGCTTTTTCAGCTCTCCCTCTAGCAACAGGTTATATTACTTTTCTTTTGATCTCGGCGCAGTCCTAAAAAAGAATCTTGGAAGTTGTCTGCCTTTTCCCTGCGTGCACCCAGACCGCATTGTAACGAAAGATACATTATCTTTCCCCCTCTTCCTGCTTACCTCTTTATGGGTGCAGTGGCCTAGTTCTCCATTATCGGGGAACTGCGCCTTGCAGCTCGTTTGATTGGCGCTTAAGGGCTCGAACAAGGATGTGGTTATCTGATCGTTAGGATAGTATTCACCTCTACTCGTTATCTTTCTTATGAGTACCCCCCTGGTTAGAAGTCTAGACTGTTTTCAATCCTACTTGCACCCTAACTTATTGGACGACGTGATCTGATTTGTTAGCAGTATTTTTTTTTTTCTCCTAAAGTGCGTCACTCTGTTGTTGTCTGGTCACGTGTGCTGATAGACATAGAGGGTGAAAAGTTGCGAACCCCCGAGAGAACTGCGTATCTACTCGGTTCCTATATCCCCTTGGATGATCAGTCCCTCCTAATATGCGAGGTGTGGGCTGCAACACCTTTGTCTTACCCCCTTTTTCGGGCCCACCTTCCCCTTATCGCCCCGAGCTGTTCGTTACACAAACCAGTTTACCGTGAACGTCCGACCAGGAGGGAGTTTCTTTATGGCTGAAGTGGGAGCGCTGCTTTGAAGGATGCCTATCCTCTGTAGCTTAGTCTTGGAAGGAAAACTTCTTGGTCTGCCTACCGACGACCCCGCATAAGCGTATATTCTCAGAGTCACACCAGGACTTTCTGCACCCAGCCTCGAGTATACATAGCCCGAAAGCGGCTCGAGTCTCCTCCAATCATTATTTTCCTAGGTTTTTTTTTCGAGATGGGACTGTTTTTCGACCTCCCCCTTTCGAAGAGCTTTAAGCCGGTAATCTCTATTTATTGGCTCTCGGTTGTTAGTCAACTTGGTACGGATTCGGGCCGGTGTATTTAGGGAGACTCATGCTCTCCTTAACCCTTTGTCGGAGTCCAGAGATGACGCTAACCTAAATCCGCCGTCCAAACTTCCTTCACAGTACCCGCCGAAATAGCGCATGGCGAAGGCTTTCCCCCTTCACCGCCATCTGGAGTCAGGACTTGACACCCTCAATAGCCCCTTTCCCCCCGTTTGGCCAGGAAGAAAACCCAACCTTCTACTTTTCAGGCGCAATGTATTCGGGGGATAGGTAGATTCGATATCCTACTTCTTTCGTACGCTAAGCGCCCGTAAAAATCCTCTTCTCTTCCTCACTTTGCCGTCAGTAAAGTCCCACTGTAGTAGAGACGCATTGTAGTTTTGTACTCCTGTCAGGAGCGGCGTTGAAGTTTTGTGCGTCGGCCTTTCCACTGTTCATTTCGCTCGCGGGGGGCCGCAGAGAGCTTACCTCGGTCGAGGTTTGAAGGCCAGATTCCCCGCCCGCTACTCTTCAAGTATCACCCCGCGCCAGTTCTCTCCCACGGAGCCCCACTCGCCTCGTGTCCCCGCGCGACTGGACAAAAGTAATCATGACCTCTGAAACCCGCGCTTGGCCCCAATGGCCTGTGCCGGAGGTCCAGATGATGGAGCGGGGCCAACAGCTAATTTCGGTTTTTCCCTCGAGAAGTAGTAAGTGCACCCTCGAGTTGCTTTCTGGTTAGATTCTTCTAAGTCGATTCGAACCGCGAGTTGAGACCGGGGTGTCAGCGTCTCGATAGCAGCAGGTTGTTTGTTCCCTTATTACCCCCTCGTCCTTCTATGGACTGGTCAACCTCCAGTGCTCGCCAGGCAGCGGACCAGTTTCAACCCTCTTCATTTTCTGCTTGTCAATTGGACTCTTTGGCCCGTTAATCCATTGTACCCCTCGACTTGACAGAATGACATCTTCTCCCCAATCCTCTCCTTCTTCTTCTTCACCCGGAACGTCACGTGGAGAGTAAGGGTTTATCGTGTGGAGACTCCTTTCTGGCGTATGTCCAGCGCTTTCTGTCTCCAGGACCAAAACGATGCAGAAGCGACGAAAGTAGTGTCCCTTTCCTTCCTCCTTTTTTCTACGGTTTTCCTTCTCCGATACGTTCCAAAAGAGGCTTCGCTTCACGTCTGCAGCGCGAGTCCGTTAAGTAAGTGGTGACATGAAGACGTTCATCTGTGGTTCTCTGGTAGTCAGTACCCCCTCTCTGTCCCTATTCGATTATCTTCTTGCCAGGATAGGAAGCTAGGGTCATTTCCACTTCACCCAACAGCCACTCCTTTTCTCCGCTCACGTTGTCTCGACGCCGAAAAAAATTTTTTGAACCTTGCCTTCTTCCCCTTCGGAAGAGCGGGAAAATATTTCTGGAAGACTTCGCAATTATAGGATCAGATACCGAGATCTGACCTGTAATCCTTCGCGTCTGCTCCTCTACCTCAGCTTTTCTCCAAGTCCCTTTCCAGGAAGGCGATTGAGCCGCCAATCAGATGTGGGGATCAAACCATGAAAACAGGTCCGTCTATTTAGTAACCCCCCCCTAGAATTCCTGAAGACACGAGTTAGAAGATCCCCTTCTCTCCATTTAGATGGCCTTGGAGTCGATGAATTAGACTCGATAGATCCTTCCCTCCCACCTGTAAAAAAAGTAGCGTATTTTCTTTCCCTCTGTCACGGTGTTGTTTTTACACTGGTAACCTAGAGGTGTTGGTCCGCTGCTCTGAATTTTCCCCCAGTAAACTCAGATAGTTCTATACCAACACTTCTCATTAGACAATTAACATAGGAGCCCATTTTTTTGGTTCCCGTTTCTTGCCGCGGTTCGAGGGATTGTCGCAAGGATTTTCCTCCCCTCCTTCCTGGTGTTTTTTTGAAACAGATTCCTTCGTTTCTAACACCCTCGACATAAGCCTTGCTTCCCCCTCACACCTGTACGAGGACGATGTGAGCTTAGGAAGCTGGGCTCCTTGTTCTTTTGCCTCTCGGCGCGCAATTTCTAGTTTTTCACTCCGGTTCAATTACAATAGATCTGGTACTTCTCACTTCTGCCCCTCTTCCCACTCAAGAAATTTAGAGTTGAGATGTGCTTGTCGTCTGATTTATTTTCCTCCCGTGAGGGTGAAGACTCGATGACGACGCTAGAATATTATTCATTCCGTTTCGTCTTTCTTTCAACAGGGATATCATGCACATTTCCCATCGAAGACGCAATTGATCCCTCACAACCGTTTTCTCATTTCAAACGGAGATGACATACCTCTCCCTACCCAAGCGCGATACTTATACTTAGTCGCTCATTTTCCAATAAGAAAGTTCTTGACTGTCGAGATTTGACGGTCGGCGTCGATCTTGTTGACGAGACTCATATAATGCTCCCCTCGCAAAGGTCTCCGAGAAGTTCTTGATTTTCTCTCTGGTTCCTCCCCTTCTGTACGTGCTGATTCTTTGAAAACCTTGCCTCTCACTCAGGATCCTCTCCTTATTCGATGCGAGATGGTGGTGCGGTCCACGCTCCCAAACGGAGTCAAGGTGGACCCCCATTACCGTTTGATAGTGGACCCTTCCTCATCTTCTGCACTTGCAGCGTTCGGTCAGTTGCCATACCCCCTAAACCACTTTCGCTTGCCCTTTCCGTTTTTTGTTTTTCAGTACGTTATGCGTCCCAGTGTTTTGCTCCCCTTACTTTGTCCCTTGGCAGATTTTTCCTCTTCTACTTGCCTGCCCCTCCTACTGACGCATGACGCGATCCTCGAAACCCCTCCCCTGTGTGGTGTACCTTTAAGAGCCCCCTGGCCACCCTCTGGCGGTTTCTCCTGCCAGAGCGCGAAGAAGACTCTGTGCTCCCCCCCCACCCAGGGGCCTCGCTCTCCTGAGCTCGCGGCCGAGAGACACGAGTCGTTGGATTTTCAGATCACCGCGTTCCCCCTGTTTCCTATTAATCTTTGCAAGCTTTGAAAAAGTCGACAAATTTTCCATCACTCCGTCACCACTCTGAAGTGAATCAAAAACTAAGGTAGCCCTTAACCTTCTGGACTTTTTCCCCCCTCGATCAACACCATCCATACCAGCGTGACCTATGAAGCCCCTCTCCCCCTAACCTTCGACGTGAACGCAGAAGATGAAGTCACTAGACTTTCTCCTTTGGTGTCGCAGTGAGCAAACACTTCCCTTCGGGGTGGGCGGGCCCCCCACTCCTCGTACATTATCTCGCATAGAGAGCATTTTCAGTCTTTTTTCCCCTTTCTTAAAGATCCACAATTTAAAACGGTTAGTTGGAAGACCACTCTCCTTGACTTTCAGCCGCTTCATGATGACTACCCCTCCGAGAGCACCTCTACTTTTTTTCCCCGATGAGGGCCCAAGATCCTGATTCACCCCTCCCCATTGGCCTGCAGGCCGTATGGAGAGGGGTGAACTGGAAAGAGAGCAGGGTCCCCCTTTTCGAGCGAAAAGACAGACATTTCCCCCCCCTACGTTTTTTTTTTTCTCTTAGATGTAGGGAAGCATTTTACACCTTTGGACTTTTTTCGTTTAGTCTAAGGAATTTCTCGGTGGACCACGTTAGTTCCCCTCTCCGGTGACCTGCAATACCAATACTTGTTGGACATTTTGACAGTTCTACCTCCGTCTGCAATCATAGAACAATAGTTTCTCTTTCGTTAAGACCTGCCCTCGAGACCATTAGTTGTAAGGTTTCCTGCCAAGGGTAATCTGTAGTTGTAACCCTCCCTCCCGATGCTTTCCCAGGCCGCCGACTTGGCTCATGTATACCGAGTGGAACAGGAGAAAACTACTATGTTATCGTTAGTGCCCCGAATTGCCTCCACCCAACCGTCTGCATTCTACTTGAATTCGTTATTAAGTTGCTTTGATGAGATTTTTTTTTCTTCAGAGTCTTTATGCTGTGGAACCAGGACAGTGTTGGATTGGCCCTTCCCCATAATGTTTACCATGTTATAGACTTGTGGGGATTTGACAGGCGAGGGCCGATTCATTGTGACCCCCTTTCCTCGTGCTCTATCTCGGTCTGGTTCAACTTTTAATGGGAACGATGTTCGTGGTGGATTGAATCCCCCTTTTCCCAAAACAACATTCGGGATGCGCTTTCTTCCTTTTTCTCGGACGGGGAGCCGTACTGAAAGTTTTTTTTTTTCCTTTTGCTTCCGCGTCGTCTCTTTATCAAAAAGGCTGGATTCCACGATAGTTTTTTTCCTTTCCCCGCTAGATGAGTTCTTTCCAATAGAAGAGTCAAACTACAGCTTCGGGCGGTTTCAATTAGTTAATTATCATTGCCTTTTCTTTCATAAAGGGCAGTTCTTCAAATTTTTGTCTCTCCTTTTTCCTCACAAACGGCTGCGCAAGGCAATTATAAATTTCTCCCGCGAAATTTAGTAAGGGTGTTGTCTTTATTTCCCACGGCACGGACGATGAACTGCTTGCGGAGATAGCTCTATCCATTTTACCATTCTCTACGAGCCGGTTTTGGATATCAGAGAAAACAAAAAAAGGTCCCCCTGATCCCCCCGGGAGCATGTCGGATCCAATGAGTTCAGGTAAGGAGTTTTCCTGCCGCCGCTCCACTTCAGAATTTTGATGCGACACTCCCTCTTGAGAACAGGAGTTAGCTTTTCTCTTGAAACTCCCTGCGACTGGTCGCGGTTTTTTAGAGGTTGGTTGCACCCCCCCTGGCTTAGCCGACCTTAACAATTCGCAGTCACTAGGGCCTTGATTGACCTCCGCTACTTCCTCTCCGAGCTTTTATGACTCACTCGTGCGTGCCCTGTTCATTTCCGTTTTAGAAGACGACCCCTTTCAGGATATCCCCCTTCTCTGCTGAGGGTCCCTAGGGATAGAGATTCCCCTTTTCCCCCTTCGCGTAGAACGCCCCCAAACCCGTTTGAAATTGAGAATTTTTCTTCTTCTTCGTAAGCCCTGATTTAACCCAGCGGAAGAACATCACGCACGCTCCTTTATCGGCTTTACTGAGTTGTTTTGAATTTATGACTCAGTTTCATCCTAGGAATGCGGAGTGAGTCACACCCCTCCAGTGCGCTGAGAAGGTTCGCGCCCACGTCGATTGACGACGCAGACCCTCGGACACTTCCGTCCAGCGTTCCCTACGACAGTGGCGTTCCAGTGAGTCTATTGCGCGTGGGGTGATCTGACTCTTTTTTGTCTCTACTCGCACCCCACCCTGGACGCGTTCCCGAGATTCCAACGTGGCCTTCTCCCACTTTTCTCTCGCTGCAGATACTTAAGCCAGGAGATGAGGGGGATGATCAGTTCGGAATGGTGTAGTGACCGTAGATCTCTTGTTCAAGAGGTGCTGACTTCTTCGTGCCACCGCCCGTGTGTCTTGCGGAACCCTTTCCACAAAAAAGGGATTTTGGCACTGCACTTTCCCACCCCCCCCCCCCCCAAGACCAACCTGGTTTTTATGACCTTTCGGCCGTGCTATCAACGAGGGACAGCCCCCCTCCCCCTTTCGTTGAGTTCTTTGGCTCTCCGGGCCGTCTACGATTCAGGGTTCGAAGTCCTCTTACCCTTCATTCGGACGAACTCTTAGAGAGACGTGTGTGTCTGGTTTATTTTCTTTTCTTTTCTTTTTCCCTACAAAAAATTATGTCGGAATTTCACAGCTAGTCATTGATTGCTTTCCTTTTCCGTGCCTCTTTTTACCTTTTTTCTTTTATGCTACTTCTCTGTATATGGGTTCAGCGCCATCCTCCTTTTTCTCACCTTTTCCCTGTCCCTGCAAAGATTTTAGTAGAACGTATAAGAATTTCACAACAGGTGGGCCAGCTCTGCTATAAATTTCTCAGTCTTCTCGACGGTTGTTCGTTTCTGGCCGTGGAACAAAGCAAGATGAATTACTCCCCGTTGCTCAGACATAGATCTCCTCTTTCCAATGATGGTACCGACCGGCCCCCTCTGAAGGGTGTTTTTTAAAGCTAATCTTCCCTTCCTCTAATTACCCGTATTTTTCTCCTCAGATTTTTGTTAATGGATCTATTTGGTTGCCTCCTTCTCCACCGTCCGGACAGCATGGTCGTTAGAAGTTCTGAAATCGTTTAAGACGGCGTGTTGGGGGATTAGAATACAGTTTTTCCCTACACGTCCTTCAAGCCCCGGCTCCGCTCGCAATGACCACTGTATTGGAGATCCACCCTCAAGTCTCTTTTTATGGTGAACTCTGCCATTATGTGTGGAGAGTTTATAGCCTGCTCTTTCGTGGCAATCAGTCAACTAGGTTTACCTGCGTAACAACAGATGTTTCCCCCACTTACCTCGCCAATAGCTATAGGTTTTTTTCCTTTTCGACTCAGGCAGAGATTTTGGGAATTTAAGTCCCGCCGGATAATTCGTCACCGTTTATTTACTAACCAGTTACCGGGATGATAGGATACTCTCTTACCTTTTCCCATGTATTTCTCGCCTTTTATCCCAGGAGCCGGCATCACCAGAAGATGCGGTTCCCCTTTTCTCTTTCTCTTCCGTCTCAACAAGTCCTTATGCTTTTAGTACCGTCCCCCTCACTTAGTTTTCCCCGGAGGCAGTATGTGTGGAGTCTTTGTGTTCCCTCTAAGTGGGGTTTCCCTGCGCAGATACCCCCTTTTGAGCCTTTTTTTTCAGACCCTTCTCCAGGGCCGGGCCTTGGCTTCTTTTGCCTCTTGTCTCGTGTACAGGCCAGACACCTCGACTATCTAGGGATATTCTTTTTCTGAGAGCAATGGAGCAGTTTCCTAAGTCCCCTCAACAGTAATCAGGTAATAGGATGTCTAGTTCAATCGAACCCGTTTTTTTCTCTTTTAGCGGAACCGAGGTTGCTTATTCAGAGTTTCCTCTTTCTTTTCCAGGTGAGCAGGTCTTTTGAGCGAGCACCTCAGTTTTCTCTTATAAGCTTGGACGTCCGGAGGAACGTAGCGAGTGACCTAATGGTATTACCCCGCTCGGGAGTTGGGTGGCGTGGATTGGCATGCGGCTTTTGATGCCCGAACCCCCCACCTTTTGCGGGCTCTTGGGTAACGTTTTAGGTCGCAGCCCCTAGGCGGGCACTGGTTAATTTCCCACGTGCCCCTTCACCAACTCGCGCGGGGTGTTATGTGAGAGTGTGCTCTCGGGAAGTTTTTTCATTGGCGAAAGTTTCGGAAAGCGGTCTTCCCCTTTCCTCCGAACCGGAGCCGGCTGTTCTTCCCCAGAAGTACTTTTTTTCCACAAGTCTCCCCTCTCCTGTCTTCCTTACTCGTTTCACCTCGCCTGAAGGCGAGCGCATGCAGGATCTCTTACCCCCCTCCTTTTGTTTCGAGCACAGTTGCCTTACTCTAGCGTGAACATCTTTTCATTATCTTCTCGGCGAGGTTGCGCAGTTTCGCCATGGGGTTGATTCTTCCCGTGCTCGACTCTCTCGGTTTAGGGAGGCTCTAGCAAGCGAACCGATTCAGAACCAGATAAGTTCCGTCATCCTCGGCCAACTCTTCCCCCCTCTTCATATCCCCCCCCCCCTATCGAACTCCTTCAATACGTCTATGTGAATGTCACTCTTTTAAACTTCAACTCCCATCTGCTTCTTTCAGAGTTGCAACTGATGTTCAGATGAGACCGCACAGCTGGGCCCTCCCCCCCCCCCCTCGCACGCGGGCCTCCCAGGAATTGTTGTTTTACGGCGATTTTCTTCTCAATTTCTCGAATATGTTTTTCTGAACTTACGTTAGTCGCTCCCGCTTCCGCCACATCGTGATTTTTCCTCCCCCCAGTGCGAACGGTCTTAGGACCCTTATTTCACTACTTCCGGACCAGGACATTACTTTCTGATAAGTTTCCTTTTTCCCGTTCGGGTACACTTATCCTGGCGCTCACATGGGGGCCCTTTAGTCTTTGACACTTCTTGAGGGTGTGAAAGGTCCGTTAAGCCACTAGCGTATCACACTGGGATTCTTCCTCTCCTCTCCTCTTTCCCCCCGAAGAGACCACCCGTCCCGATAAGGAGAATGCTCCACTCCCCTCTTAGGTTGACTTATTCGCCATATGTCTAGAGGGGATCCCCAGCTCCCTTTCTTCGTTCGAGAGATTCTCGTTCCCATCACCCTCTGAGATGTTGGTTATTCTGCGTGCTCCTATTCTCAAAGAGCGTCGGACCCTGTTTTCTCGAGCGGCCGCCAGCCGCCTTGAAGTGGGCAGGAATACCTTTTTCTCGCTCTCTCTTTGGTTTTTGATGGGGGAACTAACAAAAGATCTTTTAGTCTTCCAAAACTTTCTCTGGGCTGTACATTGTCACCGCTGTGGTTCGTTAATGTTTTGAAGCCTCTGGCCACGCTTTCTTTTCAATCTGCTGTCGTCTAACACCTGCTCTGCGTCTTACCTCCCGTTGAGGTGTGCTCCCCTTCGTTCCGGTCTTGAGCCGCGTTTCCAGGGATGCGTATGAATTTTCTTTTTCAAGCACCAACCTCCTGTCTGAACCCCGGTCCAACGGCGCGCCCCTTGGCACTGTTGAATCTGTTGTCGACGTCGCCCGTGCCTCTCTTTTTCCCCACGTGGCCCTATGATAACGCTCATTTTTCCGTGAAGTCTCTGGCCTTAAGAGTTAGTATTGGAGGTCGTTAAGGATCTTTCCTATGATAATATGTCTGCGCACTTCATTGGCCTGCCGATCGTGCGGCTTGAAGGCGGATCCACGCCCCCCCCCACCGGCCCCCGGCCAGTATCCTAGTCTCATGTCGATGAAACTCCTGGGCCACATTCCCCCCTCCCCCCCTTCCTCCGGCTGACCGCGAGAAAAGCTGTGTCTGTCCGGGACGGGATTGAGTCCCCCCCTCGAGACAGGTCCGCCGGGCTGTCGAGGTATAGATCATAAGCGTCCGGAACTCCAGGGCACTTCGAGAGGTTAGCTTCCCCAGAAGGCTCTTCGTCTCCCTCCCATGCTCCACCGCGCTGCTTCGCCGAGTTTCTTGGCCTTTATGAGTACCCTCCCAAAGATGGCCTCCGTCTTCCGCTTCTTTTCGCTAAAATATGACCTCTTTTGCTGATGGACGTCGGTTCTTCCCGGCCTCCCTTGAGACGCACATGTGGATGTTGAGCCAGATTTTTTCTTTCCGTGGTGGGACGGGCTAGTCCGCGTTTGTTTTCAAGATAGCCTCGTCCCACGTTGCCCTCTTACGAACCAACCACCATCCTAAATTCTGGCCATCTCTTTCTTTTCTTTTCCTTTTATTGCCGGTCAGTTTTTTTGACCCCTAATGATGGTCTGCTTAACTGACTTAATGGTGGGTGATTTTAGTACCACCTCTTCCTCGTTGATCAAGAGCCCTGGAAAGGATGGGGAATCCATTACTTTTCTTCTTTGGCGAAGGGTCCTAGTGCGGTTAGGCTGCTTCATAGCTGGATCCCTCCCTACTCGTACCCCTGAGGGCTCTAAGCCGATGAAGTCTCCCTCCTCTGACCAACGTAGGTTTCAAAGCAGGACACTCCCTCTTTTTTGAGACGTTTTTAGGAGTGAGCCTTTTCTTCCCCTTCTCCTCTCCTCTCTTACTTCCCCCCGGATTCTCAGTTTTATCTTGCGGGTCCCCTTTATCTCGTATCAATCCTTCCTCTTTCGCGCAGTGGATATCTGAACCTGTCAGAGGGCCTCCTCCACTCCTTCTTTACTCACTCGATTCACGCCTTTTCTTCAGAGAGTGCTCGTCTTATGAAGACTAAAGAGGACTTCTTCTCGCTTTTCGTTCGGAGTCGCATCTGGTGTTTGGCATCCTGAAACCGCTCCACTCGAAACGGTGATTCTAACTCTCTCCTGATTTTTGCGCTGCCGCGCTCGTCTGGGCGCGGGCATGAACCTTACCCCCCTTCCTCAAGAACAGCTCCTACTGCCTTCTTTTCTCCTTTATGGAGGTCCGGGTGGTTGTTCTTCATCCTTTGATGACTGATGCACATGTGGAACACCCTACCTTGATTGTAATGTTTGTCCCTCTTCCTCTCTTGCACGAGGTGCCGCAAAACCCCCGATGAAGATGATCGCTTTGAGAAGTTTTTTCTGCCGCGTTCTCCCAGACGTCCAAGTAACGTGGCTCGTCTCGTGCGACGTCCCCCCCCGATTTCTCTACCTCTGACGATTTTTTGAGGACGGCCGCACTTCAATCTCCCTCTCTTCCACTCCACCTTTGGGAGCGTAGAGCTCCGAGCGCCGCGGTTGAGCCTCAAGCGTTTCTCCCCTGCGTCCGGTCCTTTCGCCCTTCTCTCGCCTGCACCGCTGAGTTTTTTTTTTAGATCCCTCCTTTCCCCCTCCGTGCCTCCCCTTCGGGGGGGGGGAACCGCCCCGATAGGATCCCCCTATTGCGTTTTTCGACGCTTGAACCACTCCGTATCCCCCCTAAGCGATCGAGGTCACCCACAGGATGGCCGGCCAAGTCGCTCCACCCTTTGAGAAGCTCCCGTTCATCATGACCACCTCTCCCCCCCAATCTACTCTGGTTAGATAAGATCGGGTAAGGCTCGGCTCCCCTCCTACTTTTTTTCCTGTCTGTCCCCCCTCTGAGTCTTATCGCGCCTTATCTCGGTTCGAGTGTTGACCACGATAATACCGCACCACTCTTACCAGTGCTTATTCTCCCGGTAACACGCAGCCGATCTAGGTCTTGGGGCGAGCCAGCAGACACGAGATGGCGATGAGGGCGCTCGGCTTGCCTCTTTTGAGTCTGTCGAGGCGTCCCCCGTTGCGGTCGAACGGGCCTTGGTCCTAAGAGGCTGAGTTTCCACCTCCGCGCCCCTTTTGTCCCCACCTCTTCCACCTCAGGTGTTGTTGAGGAACAAAAAATGGTTTGTTTTTGTTTCTTCTTTCCTCGTTCGCTGCTGTTTTTCCTCTCTCCATGCACAGGCCGTTTTCGAGATTCGGCCTAGACGTCTGTTGTCTTCCCCGCTTTTAGTTAGATGCCTTCCCGATGCTTTGCCCTGCTTTTACTTAGCGTTTTTTTGTATTTCCTGTCCGTTCGTCCGTCCACGGGTTTAATCTTGGCGATATGTGGCATAAGTGATGTATTTGACAGGAGCCGATTACTTTTGCTTTCCGTTTTCACTTTTATAACTTCTATGGAGTGGGGTGGCTTAAAAACGATTGATTGGGACATCTCACTGCCCCCTTGAGCTTTCTTTCATCGTGCCTATTTTCTAGGGTCGGGGAGGCGTAATGGTTAATGAGACTGCGCTTTTTGTTTCATCTTGAAGGATGTTTCCCTTCCTTCCGCCTTCTTGGTGTAAATGTTGATGAACTGGTTTCGTGCGACCCCTCCCTTAGGGATCATGGCTGGCAGAGGCCCGGCCTTTTCGTTCCCTCCGGTGATCAGTCAAAAACCCAAAGTCCCCTCTTTTTTTTGATTAAGAGTCCTTCAGTGTTTAGTGGAATTAAGCTTGCTGTTCGTC
>Ga0179593_1436426_pt1 | contig 12716 bp, 7 predicted proteins | sample CZODoug2_1_08_16_FD_185931 | JGI IMG/M metagenome (GOLD analysis project Ga0179593, IMG submission 185931) | Vadose zone soil fungal communities from Angelo Coast Range Reserve, California, USA - CZODoug2_1_08_16fungal (PacBio error correction) | ecosystem: Environmental > Terrestrial > Soil >... | reverse complement strand
GGGCGTCGGTGTCTGCGGTACCGCCGCCGTTTTCGATCTTCAGATTGCGCTGTGATCCTAAAAATGTTCAAATTTTTGACTTCGTTTGTGCGGTCGGGTCAGTCTCCACAGTAGCCTAGCCCCCTTCCCGCTTTTTTTTGCTTCAGCTTCGCGGGACCAGGCTGGGCGTGTGCACGCCTACTCCTTTTTCTTTCTTGCATATCGCTTTCCGTTTTGTCCTAGCCGTAGTGGTTTCCACGCTCTCAGTTTTTTCCCTCTCTCCTTTTCATTTTTTTTACTGGTTTTTCGTTGGGGGGGTTGAGGGTCCTGCTTTTACCTTTGGTTTCCCATTTCTCTCCTGTCCTTCTTTTCCCCCCTAGTCTCTCCCTCATTTGGGTCACGTCTTTCGCTCCCCGTGTCCAGACGTGATCTTAGTTGGTGTCATTGTCACTGCAGGACCCTTAGCCGCAGTGGTGCGTCCAACCACCTTTGCTTTCCCCCTGTGTTCCTTATTGTCCCTTTTTCGCGTGCACGGAGCCTTTCATCCCCCCCATCTCCGGCTCTTCTTTGCATCCCTGTGTCGACCGTTTCCCTGTTCCACCTCCCTTTGTGACGAGCATTCCTCGAACCTTACTGTCGCTGGCACGTTGTGCCCCCGGTGATACTGCGCAGGCATACCAGATGTTATCCCGGCCGTGGTTATACTCCTTTTCTTATGCTTCTTCCGAGTTTGCGTCTTTTTCCCTTGATTATTCGTCTTGTGCACTGTACACTTGTCTTGTCCCGTTAGCGATTAACCTCCCTTTGCGTCCACACGACGCTCGCGAATTTGCCGACTATTCACACAGTGCTTTGGATTCCTAGTCGTACTGTGTCATCGGACGACTGTTGGTTTCTGGACCCTACCTGTTTTCTCAATTCCACGCTTCATGAGTTGCCCTCCTTCTTTTACCTCATTCCCTCCCTGTGTCGACTATCAACGCACTACTCCTACCTTTTTTTAATCATTGAGGAGCTTACATGGAGGTGGCAGGACTTAAGATACTCCCATCACCACGCATCCCCCCCTTTGCGGATTTATCCTTGGTTTTCCTTTCGACTGCTTTCTTTCTCTCTTCTTTTCTAGAGTTTGCGACCGCATATAGATGGTAGCTTGAGGGAAATCCGCTTAAATGGGGATCTGTCGGTTGAGACATATCGCCTACTCGTCCCTCCCTGGCCCACTTCCTCGTTTTTTTTTCCCCCTTTTTCCTTGAACAAGTTTAAGCGTACAAGGTATCTAAAGGGCAAAGCAGCTATTGAATTAACACGCTCTCTTTTTCCCTGAGATTGGCCCGTTCTATCTTTTTCCCTTTCTACTCAGTGTTGTTTCTCTATATTCAGGGACACGAGTCCCCGGTTTCCGATGTTCCAAGAGTACTGCGCTTGGCAAATGGAACTACCTACCTCCCCCTGACTTTATCCACCCCCCCCCCCGTCCGCAGTTCTTTTTAACCCCCCCCTCAGGTCAACTATTCTAGGGGCAAGTAGCGACTAGCAGACAAAAGCTCCACAGTTGTCCGATTTAGCTTCCTTTGTCTTCCGTTCGTGCCCCCCCGAGGTCCTCTGCGATCACGCCCATAATCATTATGCGAAGACCAAGTTATCCGCAGACAATGTAGGCGATATGTTTTGATTTAGTACCGCGGCGGGCACCCCTCCTTTCTCGTCCGATACTGCTCTGAGACGAGGTTTTTAGCCGGGCCGCCCTCTTTCCCCCCTTCCTTTTCCCAGCTGAATTTATTTTGTCCAACTAAAGTCCTAATTTTATGAGGAAGCGCTTTTTAGACTTTTCGCTTTATGATCTGCTTTCGTCCGTCCACTCCATCATTCATCTTCTCCCTCCAGAATTCTGTACTGCCGTTAAGTACGTCTGATGACGATGACACAGACCTCGTTCGTACGTTTTTTACTTTTTCTCTTCCCGGTAACTGCCCCTCCCCCCTTGCCCTCCCGAACTGGTAGTCATTAGTGAGTTTAACAATGCTATGGGACTGGGGTTGTGACAAAACCTGACCCGGTTAGAAGTCCTGCCGGCACCTCCCTGTTCGTTACTTTCTTTCCTTCCCTGTGGATGAGGCACTCACTTTTTGGTTACTATTTTCCCCACCATTTAGTGTTTTAAGGACCCATTGCAGTTTAGCACTCTGGCTCTGAGCTCCCACTTTTTCCAACTCTCCAACCAGACGTTCTGAAAGCCCCCCCTTCTCCTATTTTATTTTAAGCGGTTTTTTATTTATCTCGCGCCTTACCTTCAGTTGAGCTCTTCACCCTTCTCTCCAGTCCTTGTCCCTCGTCAATTCCTATTATACCGAACCCACCTTTGCCCGAGTTGCAAGTACTAGGCGATGACACACTATTTCGCTTTTGATCCCTTGCGCCTAGAGCGCCCTTTTTGGGCTTTTCTCGCTTACGCTTCCTTCCTACTCTGTTTCTCCTTTTTTTGTCCTTCGTGGTTCGATTGCTTTCCCCGGAGACCTTAGGTTGTACTCCACTTTTCGAGTCTTACCCACTATTAGTTTTTTGTTTTATCTTTCTTCTTTTTACACTTGCCTACCGGTTTTCCATTTTTAGGTCCCATTTTCTCGGCGGAGAAGACGGGTCTTTTACTCCCTCTTTCCTCTCTTGCTCTCCTCCAGGTTTGGTCAGGCCCTTTGCTTTGGCAAACAATCTCTCCTCTTCGTATAGCCGTCCCAGCTTTTTCTTTCACACATTCCCTTGAGCGTCTGATCGCACAACACCGCCCGTCTCTTGTCCAGGGTTTTTTCCAGTGCTTTCTTTGAACCCACCCAAACCCAAGAAAACCCCCAACCACCCACCCCAAAACAAAAACCACCCCCCACCTTCCCATCCTCACCGCTTATTCCTTTTCAGCTCCTGTGCCTCCTTCCTTGGCCACACTTTTCATAGATTTCGGTTTTTTCTAATGCGTGACATCTAACACCGCTTTTTTTTTATGTCTGACGGTCTTCCTGACATTGCCTGTCGATCGGGGACGTTCCCCCCATCTCTCGAACCATACTCCTCCGTTCAGCGGTAAGCTTCCCCTTCTCCAATAACCTTTTGACAGTTCTTCATGGTTTACTGTTTTTTATGGGTGAGTGCCTCGTGAGTTGCTGGACACCTCTCCTTTTTCTCCCCTCGGATTTTCTATCACTTTTTTGCTGCGATTTTTCCCCCCCGTCCGCGTTTTTAGAATTCTCTCTTTCGCTTTTTTTGCCTATGCGCGGTGTCGCCTCCCCTTACTTTTTTTTGACTCTGTGGGTTTTTTCCCTCGGGCTGTCATAGACCCATTTTTTTATGCGTACGTGAAAACTCATAGAAGGAGAGATGACACTTGAATCATACCTGGAAGTCTCAGCTGCGCTCTCTGCTTCCGTCCTTCTTGAATTTCTCTCGACTATTTTCTTTTTCTCCTCTTTATGTTTTTATTATTTACCTGTTTGATTTTCTTCCGACTCTAGATATATTCCGTTTTGAGAAGCAGTAACCCTCCGAGCCTCATCCCCCCTACTTCACCTTTCCTCCCCTCCGCCAGCTCTGTCTCTGCCCCCCTTTGGTAGTCTTTCTTTTTTTCCCTCTCCTTGAGGCCCTACAGAAAAGGGTTACTGAACGTTATGTATTGACGTCTGCCGGGGCACGCTCATCGTCAAAGACGCCCCCTTTTTTTTTCTGCGCACCGCGCCGTTGCGGCCCCAGACTCTGGTCTTTTGAGAACTGCCTTCCTCTTTGCCCCCGGAACGTGGTTTCCTACTCTTCAGCGAACGTGTTCTCAGCCATCCCCCTTTGAGATGGCACTTTTGGAAGTCCAGACAGCTAGCATGCATTGACAGGGAGTACTTTCCATAGTTTAGAAACCCCTCCCCCCCCACTTTCTTTTCTCAGAACGTTCGCCCAGGAGTTTTTGTATAAGTTACGGTAATCGTAAAAGATTAATCGCCATTCTTAACCCTTCCTCCCCTCCCGCGGTGTCCTTCCTCCTTGGAGCCCCGATTCCTCTCCCCCCCAGACAAGTTCCACTTTTTGACTGAAACAGTTCTTGATCTTTGATCTAGGGATTGGACCTTTAAGCTGCGCAGCCTGTATCCTTCTTTTGCACCCTTTTTTGCCCTTCTGCTCAGGGTACTTTTTTTTCTTCCCCCCCCCCCCCTGCATTTACCCCACCCAATAGCTTGCTGTTCCGACTGAGGAGTACCGAACCAATCCCTATTGGCAGTCCCCCCGCTCCTTGGGATCTTCACTTTCAGATGCCCCTCCTCGTAACTCGTGTCCTTCGACCAATTTGAGGAAGAATTAGTGTTCGCCTCCTCTAGACCCAATCTCCTTTTCTTTTTTCCCTGATCCTCCAGCGGCAGTAACCCCATAAGTCGCTCTCCCTGAAACCACCTCCTGGACCACTTCTTCCCCTTACTTAATCAGTCTCTTTTTTTGATCCCCTTTTTTCACGCCGTGATTCTAGTGAATTTACCTCCCTTGTGTAATAGCGTCTTTCTGCACTCCCTGAGCCCCGGTTTGCGCTCGTTTCTTTTCTTCATCTCGGGTCGCTATGGTCGCGACTGCTGTTCCTCCGTCCATAATCCCGCGTCCCACCCACACAATAGGATTAGATTAGCGTCTTTTTTTCCTCGTCCCACTTCTTTAGACCACCGGGCCATTGTCCTGCCCTTTCCCCAACCACCGCAGTTTTTTTACACGCTCCCTTTTGTCCCTTATCCTCCGTAATAAAACGGCGGGACCGCAACGTCGTCTAATTTTATTTCGCCACCTCTCCGCGGGCCGTTCATATGCCTGGTGTTTTTTCCTTCCCTCTCCGGCTCTCCTTTTTCGCAGCGAGACATTCATCCCACGGACGATTCGTCTGATTCAGCTCTAGTACATAACCCGGGGCGGTCCCCCACCACATCCTCACCCCGAGTGTTCCTTCCTCTTCTCCCGGAGTGGTATTCCGACGCTCCGAGTAGATCATCACCACTTTCGAGCGCGACCCCCATTTTTCTGTCCACCGTCTTTTGACATCTGACCCGCTATTGAGCTACGTTTCGATTTCTCTCCTTCCACCAGTTTTCTGCTTACCCTTCCTTCTCTCATAATTGAGAGTGATGCAGAAGTCTTTTGCCCCGGACATGACGGATCCCCCCATCCCCTCCACCGATCCCTCTGGGAGCCTTTGGCTGCACCCTAGTGTGTTTTTTTTTGTTTTGTACTTTTTTCAGTTTCCTGGTAGATCCGTGAAGCTTGAGTGCTTGGAGAATCCCTCAATTCTGACTTGGTCTCTTTGAATTTTTCTTATTCCTCCCTGATGGCCTCTGTTGTACTGATTCACAATATTAAGTCTTGACAACGTTTAGTCGGGTGGACCGTTTCTTTCCCTTTCCCCTCCTCCTTTCATCTCTAGCTCTCGTCTACCATCGTTGTCTATTTTCCTCTTTTAATTGTTTTTGTTTCTCTCATCCCTCTTCCATCGATCAAGCGCGGCTCGGTAATTCCCCTGCTCTCTTGTCCGGTCAGTCATCTTGTACACCTACTCTCTTTTCCTTGCGCGGTGGTGAACAACCCCTCGCCCAACTTTTTGTTTTGGCCACCCTTTCTTTTCCCCCGACCCCTCTCACCTTTTATTCGTCCCTCCGACCCCTTCTCTCCCTTCGTCCGGGATCTAGGTTGCAATCGCAGATAGAAGAATGTCGACGGGAAACCATGGCCGCCAGGAGTTTATCTTTTTTCTTTATTCTGGTTGCACTTCTCATTCCTCCCCGCCTTTACCCGCTCCATCTAAAGGATTCCTGACTCGGGTAGGGGCCCCTCCCTCTTCCTGGCTGCGCTTACCCTCCTCCGAGTCGCCCCGCTTGATATAATTTGCATGTGGCTTTTGGGCCAGCCTTCGTGATGTTAGTAACGGCTTGACGTCGGACTCCTCCCCCGGTATCCTCGCTTCCTTCTTACTCCCTTTTGCCGCGCTTCAGTAATACTGCTTTGCCCGACCATTTTTCCTTTTGTCCTGAGTTTCTTCCTCCCTTCCCCACTGCCTTGCCCCTTCATCAGACCCCTGTCCCGTTTTTCTTCCCCCCTTGCCCCCGTCCCCGCTTTTTTCTGACCGACAACCTTTTGTCCTTTGCGGATTTTTTGACGTCGACCGAGGTCTGTTTTCAACCCCCACGGGTGAAACGTTTTTCCCGCCCCTCTTTTCCTTTCCCCCCTTTTCTCAGGAGTCCCCCTGCCCTTTACACCCAATGAGTTTTCTTACGCTGCCCCTGATATGACCGGAAGAGGGAGTTCGGATGAACTTCTTTCAGAGAGGACTCTGACCTTCTCCCCTTCTTCTTCTCCTCCCTGCTCCCGGCTCACAACCGACTGGGGTTTTCTCAAGGTGTTCTTTCTTCCCCCGTTTCGCTTTCCTTTATTCCCGCTTTTTCTCTCTGTAGACGCCTGAGGACAGGGTTCTTCGACTTTGAAGGGAGTTGAGGAGACTTTTCCTTTGGCGTTTGCCCCCTGTCCGGACAGCACTGTTCTATTGCTTCTACCCCTTCCTTCTTGTGCAGCCCGGTTTTCTAGTGCTAGGGAGAGGGCCCGTTTGATCCAGATTCGCGCGTGAGAGCCAGTCCTGTCCGGTTCCCTTTCTCTCCTTGTGTGCACCCCCCAAGGCGCCGCTAGTGGACCTCCCTCCCGTGGGACCGACCCCCTACTCCCCGGCTTCGCGCATGTCTAAAGACCGCGATTGTCAGGTTATGCGTTCTACAGGCTGCGCGCATTCACCCCTCCTCCTCTATTCTTTTAGGCTCTTTTTTCCTCTTCTGACTTGGGGGGGCGGTGACGACGATTTGGTCCGAGTGCCCCCCTTTGTGTCTGAAGAGGACTTCCGCCATGCGCTTTCTCTTTCTTTTGGACTCTTCCGAGCTAACTTCCCCCATTCCAGTACTCGTTTGATGTCCCGTTGGACAAGAATGGGCTGGTTTACGCTGGGTTCAGCACGGTTATGCCTGGTGCTCTGTGCGCGTTTCTGCTTTCGGCCTTCCCTGGAGTCAGTCCTCAGAAGTTTTCACTGGGTTTTCTTTCCCCAAATCTCTATCGGAGACTTTTTTTCTGTTAAGACGGCGCTTTCTTTTCATCAAGTACTGTCTTGACGAGGACATTGGCTTCTGGACGGGGCCCTTCTTCCTCGCCCAAGTCACTCTCGGTACGTGTTTACCTCTTTTGCTCGTCATCGACGAATACCTTCTCGGATATGCCTGATGGAGTAGCGGGATAACAGGTATCCCTTGTCTCTCTGGGCGGGTTACCCGTTTCTCATTTCTTCTCCTGCTCTTTTCCCTCCGTTGGTGTTGTTCTCCTGGCATCGCTTTTTCGCGCGGAAACCCGCAGCGAAGCGAAATTCAAGAACTGTTTAGTCTTTAAGCCTTTTTGACTTTTAGTGATTTCAGCGACGGACGGGGGGTGGTAGTCCCACTTTCCCCTCTGACATTTTATGAAGTCCTTGCTCTTTTACATTCCCCTTTCGTCCCCAGACGCCCGTCTGACTCTCCACCGCGACTTGTGATTCGAGAATCGTGACATGAAGAGGGCCTTGAACTTTTTTTTGAAGCCCGCTGTCCCTACCCCGACACAGTGATTCCCCCACTTCGTCTGATCTCCCCCGGTGAGTCCTAACGGAGATTCCAGCGAAACTGGCCCTTTTTTTTAAACGCCGGGGCCCAGCAAATACTCGTAAGCTTTGAAGCTCCCCGTTAGGTTTTTTACGTGAGGGTCGTGTCTCTCGAAGCTTTTTCCCTCGTCCCCGATACAATTCACCATTGCATGATCCCCCCTTTTTAATACTCCGTGATTGGGGATTGAGTCTTTAGCGCCCCTGAAACCCCCCCTTTTCCAAACTTCCTCTCACAGTTTCCCCCGCACCTTTCATGATTTGCACATTGATGAGTTTGAAGGAGTGCTACTGTATTCCCTCGCGTCCCCTGATACCCCTCCCTCGGTTCCTTCTATCATGCTCCGGCCGGGGGGTACTTTTGGGGTTTTTGGTTTGCCCCTCCCTAGTGGCGAGCATGGTTTCGGTTTACCTGACCCCCCTAATGGCGGCGCTCTTCACCCCCTCCGTCTGGGAAGGCCCTCCTTCGGCGCCTCCTTCCGCGGTCACTTCTACGTGTCCCCGGTCTGCCCTAGTACGAAGAAGATCCTACACCCTTTCCTCGTTGTGTCCGTTCCGACCAGGGACGTCCCATGACGTTTTTAACCAATCATTCCCGTTTCCCCGTACGTTTCGTTGGATTTTCTCTACGCCCGTAACAGCAGTGCTCGCCTCGCCCTCAGCTTGTCCTCCCCTCTAATCGGTTTCAACGTCTTCGTCTATGTCCCCTGTTATGCCTTTTCTTCGGCGGTCAGATTCCTGTTGTGCGCCCTTCTCTTCCTTTTTCCGTAACCCTTCCCGCGTCCACTAGGTTTCCTCTCTCGCGCTTTTTCCGCCAGACCTTGGTTCAATTTTTTTTTTCAAGTTCTGCTTTGCAACTTTCCCCCGCTCCTGGAAAAAATTGTTTTACCAGGTGCAGATTGAGATCCCACCTTAGGTTTGTCACACCTTGTTCCCCCCCGGTTCTTTTGGTGTCGCATCCGCGACTTTACGTTTCCTCCTCTCTTGTGACGACCCCCGGCTACGGTATGAGGACTTTTTTTTCCCCCGTTTGAGATGAAAAATCAGGCAATCCCTCTTGTACTTTCGTAAGGTTCCCCCTAACGCGGCCCCCCTCGCCCCCCAAATTTTCTTCCCCGTGGCTACGGAGTTGCTCCGGCCTAAGATTCTATCACAGCGCAGGGTCGAGCTGCCTCACATTTTTGATGGGTCGACTCCGACTCGGTCCTCGTCCACCAGTTGGCGCGGGCGGGCTCTTTTCACCTTTTTCCCTTCTCTTCTCCTTAGCTCGCTCTCTCCAGGGTTTTTAACGCTGCTCTCCCCCCCAAATAAAACACGGATACCCGCCTTTGTGAGCTTATTGTCCTTCCGTCCCGAGTACTTCGATCGGTATTCGCGCCTATATCCGGTGGCACCCTCCTCGATACTTTTTTCTGGGCTCGGGTTTTTTGGGTAATCGCGACGTATGCACAGCGCTTTGTCCGGAGGGGTTCACACCCTTTTTTCGAGTTACAGGACATGTAGTCTGTTCCCCTATTCCAGGCTCTACCCGCGTGGCTTAGCGTTTTTGTTCCGAGTTTTCCTATATTACCCCTAAGTTTGTTTGGTAGATCTTAACCTCCCCCTCGTCACTATCTCTCCGTCGATTCCGCGAGTCTGTCAAGCCTTTCTACCTGTTTCCTGAATCACTGTTGTTAATTGACGGACTGAAGTGGTTGACCCAAACCCCTTTAGTACAAACCTCTTTACGCTCCGGCCGCCCTACATTTTTTCCGCCACTTCTGACCAAGTTTTTTTAGGTCAGCGAAAAAATGTCTTAGCTTTCCGTTCAACCGGTCTCTTCGCGCCCCTCCTGATTCGCTTCTGGTTCAAACACGGTTCGCTGGCGGGATATTTTGATTAGTAGGTGGATTCAGTCTTGCCCTACATTCTTTTTTTAGTGAGAAGTAAACCGCCCCATGTATTCTCTCCTACTGGTCTTTTCCTCCCGACTGTACTGTAGCTGCCGAGTAGAATGAGTCTTCCCACCCCTCACGGTCTCCTACTTTCCCCTCTGTACCGCAGCTTGTTCGCCCTTTTTTTTTTTGCATCCATTTTAACAGCTGACAGTCAGTTTTTTTGTCGATGCCCTGGCTGTCCGACGTTTAGTACTCTTGCGTCGTCAACCCTTTCTTGGTTTTCTCTTTTTCCTGCATGATTCTTTAAGCCTCCGCAACCCCTCCCCAGTGACCCATTCATCCACCGGATGAATTGTACCCTGAGACTGAAAGGCTTGTCTTAACCTTGACCATTCCCCCCCACCCCCAACATAAAGTAGTTCTTTCCTCCTTGGGATGACGGTTCCCGGGGCAGTTCCCCTGGTCTTTGCGTTGGTCCCTGTTTCCACTTGCGCAATTTCCCGAGCCCCCCTTTTACTTCACTTGCAACTGACATCTGCCCCGGCGCTAGTATCGGCCCCCTAGTGGTTTTTAATTTTGTGACCCCGACGCGCCGCTCTCCCAGTCGCCCTGAGAAGCCGTTTTTTTCTGCGGTCAACGGTGTTTTCTCATGGACCTGCCACATGGCAGTGCGGAGTAGTCCCGGCTTTCGATTGCTTAGGCTGGCGCCCGAGGACTATTTTTCTTCTTTCTGTCGAAGTGGAAAACAGACCTGGTGATGGATGCGGAGACCTTTTGTTTACGCCCTGGTCTTCCCCCCACTGCGGTTGTATATTGCTGCCCCCCCCCCAATGCTGTGCAGACCTGCTTCAATTTCTCCATATTCCCATTGCGATGAGGTCGACGGCGGCCTCGAAGTTAGCTTTGATGCCTTGATTCGCTCATGGTGGCCAAAACCTGCGCGATTGGAGTTACCTTTTTCTGCACCCCGTTACCCCCCTGCCTTCGCGCTGATCAATACCCGCTTGTCTTCCGGTTCCCGATACCCGGCTGCATGCTTTTCCCCCCCACCATATAATACGTCCGGTCACGTTGTGCGGCTACTGTGGCGTTTCCTGTTTCCCCTTGTTTTATTTTTTTTGACGGGGTGATCCCGAGTCCTCCCCGCTTGGTGGGGATTCATGAGGTATTGATTCGGGGCCCCGCTGTACTTTCGGAGTTTACCTCCAACCAGCACTTCCTGTGTCTTCCCCTTCCGCCCTTGAAAAGCCCTTGTGCTTTTGCCAGCTGGCGGTGTCTGTTCGCTTTTCCGATTTATTTCCTTAACCCTCTGTCAGTCTCTCTAGTGTAGATCTCCGGTGTCCTTTTCCTTCTACCTTGGCCGGCTGCTACCTCCTCTCCCAATGCTCGCAGTTTCACTTTTCGTGGCGAAGCCGGACGTGAGGGGCAGCCTCCTGGCACCTTACGTCATCGACCTTGACGTCGCTGGTCCTTTTTTCAACCGATCCCGCAGGCGACGTGACATTTTACTATTTTTTTTTTGCCTTTAGCGAGGTCGTAGGTGTGACCCAGCGTTCTCGATGTGTTCCCCGCGCGTCATCTTTTCTGCTGACATGATCTTCCCCGCCCGTTTGTTGTGCTCATATTACATGTTCCCTAGCATCGCGATTGCGCCTCTTCACCGAATTTTTTTCGAAGTCCCTGCTTCGCGAGAGGTCTTCGTTGTCGGCCCGTGTGAGTGACGTTTTCCTTACTCGGCGATGCTTGTCGGATCCAGAATGCCCTTGGTGTCCAGTCCCTGTACTAGTTCAAAAGACTCCCTTCTGTTTTTTTTTCGTCCAGACGGATTCGAGCGGTCTAGGATTCTCAGCGGCCCTTTGGCGGTCCCTCCCTTCTCTTTTCAACGAAAAAGTTATTCCCTCTTTCCTCCCTTCCTTTCCCCCTCGGGTCCAGTCACCCGGGCGGCTGCGTCCTGTCCTTTTCTTTTCTGTCAAGTTTGGCGGGGTGCTGGGGCAGTTGGAGGGGTGGGTGGTGGCGGTGGGCTTGGCTATGTGTGTGCGGCGGCCTGGCTTGTGGGGGGTGGGCGAGGTGCCATGTGGATCGTGGGGGGCGGGGTTCGGCGGGCTGGTTGGGGTTTGCGTGTGGTTTGACGCTTTTGCCGCAGCGGTCCGTGTCGGGGGGGGCCCGGGGGGGGGCGGGTGGGTTGGTGGGGGGTGGGGGGGGGTGGTGTGGTGGGTGGGTTTGTGGTGGTTGGGGGGGGGTTGGGGGGGGGCATGGGGGCGGGTGATGGGGGGGGTGTGGCTGGCTCTGGTCAAGCGGGTTTGCGGGTGTGGTGCGTGAGTGTGTGTGGGGGGGGTTGTGTGTTGGGTGGGGGTGGGTGGGGTGGGGGGTGTGTCGGGGTGGGGCGGGGGGGGTTGTGTCTGTGTGGGTCTGGCGGTGTGCTGGGGGGGGGTTGTGTCGTGGGGGGGGGTGGGGGGGGAGGGTGGGTGGGGGGGGGTTTGCGTGGGGTGGGGGGGGGGGGGGTTGGGGTCTCCAGACTTAGCGCGTACTTTTGCTGTCCTTCTTTTCCGTCCGGTCCCCTCAGGCGTTTTTTGACCGCTGCATACGTATTTTTCGAACCTCGTTTACGGCCAACCCAGCTTTATTGGCTGTAGCGAACAGGGAAGGCTCACACTTCGGTATGTGGTGGTTTGCCTTCTGGGTTCCTTCTCTCTGCAATTCGCAATTTCTGTTCCCTCCCTTCCCCCAGCCTCTTGTACTAGGGGGACGACGCGTCGAAGCGTTTTAACAACCGCCAAGATGGAAGCGGTCCCCCTCTTCAGCGGGGTCCACCGTTCCTGACTTTGTGTATAGGGTATTGTTGAACTTGCTCTCCGCCGTTCGTCTCGCGTAGTAGAACTCTTAGTTCGTTTTAGAGTTTCCTTTAGGAGCCGGGGGGGTTACTTTTTTTTTTGCGTGGTGAGGGTTTCACTTTCCTAGGCGCTGGGCCCCCATTCGCGAGCTGGTTGTGGGCGACGAGGCCCCCTTTTTATCCTCTTGGCGTTGTCGGGTCTCCGGTCGGGCTCCCATAGCGATTACAACGGGCTCTTTGGGCACCCTTTTTTGCTGACTTTAGTTTCGGCCCCAGATAGCCCCGGGATTGCGGCCTAGGTGTTTCGCTTTGCTTCTGCGGGGCTTTCACAATCCGGTAATTCAACCGTTGCGAA
>Ga0179593_1716245_pt1 | contig 12717 bp, 22 predicted proteins | sample CZODoug2_1_08_16_FD_185931 | JGI IMG/M metagenome (GOLD analysis project Ga0179593, IMG submission 185931) | Vadose zone soil fungal communities from Angelo Coast Range Reserve, California, USA - CZODoug2_1_08_16fungal (PacBio error correction) | ecosystem: Environmental > Terrestrial > Soil >... | reverse complement strand
ACCCCCTCCGGATGGCTTTCCTCGGCAGAGATTATTGAAGTCATTTTCACTGGTTATGAGTCTTGGTGACCCCCGAGCCCCTCCTTCATCGCCCTGAAATCGGTTTTCCTCCGAGCTTTGGAAAAGTTTCTTTTTTTCATTATATGGCCCTTTGGTTTACGCTGCGCGTGCAAACTCGCCGCTTTTCGGTGCTTTTTTCCCCCATCATCAAGGCACTTTCTCGACGCCGTTTTGGAAAACGCCCTCTGCATAGTTGCCTCTCCTGTTGCCGGTCCCGAAGGGTCTCTTATCTAACTTCGGAGGAGGCTTTGGACAGGACTGGGGTTTCTTTCTCCCTCACCTAATTTCCCCTTTTGTAATCTGTTTTTTTTACTCCAGGTCTCTCTGACGTTCTTTTCAAAGCCTAGACCCTGCTAAGACCCGGCGTTCGACTGTTCTGGGGGAGGCCTCTTCCCGGGTCTCCCTTAGGAACCTTTATTTTCGCGGAAAAGTTGCCAAGGATTGTGTGTCGCCCGCACCGCACTTTTGGCCCACTCCTCCGACCCTCCCAGGGGACTTAGAACTACGACCCTTCTTCGCTTCGAAGCTCGACCCGAGGTTTTTTTCCGGGTGAACCAAAGCTGGGCGCCCCCAATTCGCGCAATGATGTTGACTTCAGATGATAGGAGTTTTCGGGTTTTTTTTCGCCAATCCGTTTCGGCGGCAGTCCGCATCGGTTGTCTGGAAGGGTGAGTTTTTTTCCTTTCCCGGGAACCCTTTTTTTCCGCCGTGCCGCTGCACTCAAGTTTCATGAAGGGGGAGAGCCTTCCTTCTGGCGTTTCCCCCCTTTTGGTCCGCTTCAATCTTAAGTCTTTTTTTTGGTTGGTGTTTTGGAAAAACCCCCCTCGGGCCTTCCCTCCCTAAGAAGAATTCTTTCCCACTGCGTGGCCCGCCTCTGCCCTCGCCCTTTTCTTTTCGGACGGCGTCAACACCTTCCTTTTTTTTGGTCAACTTCGTTCTCTTCCTTTAAGGGGAAGCTTTTCCTGCAGCTCTTTGCGTGTTATTTCCTCCTCCTCCCCACATTCCTTCCCCGATTATGTGATTGTGTTGACCCCCCTCAGAAATGTTTCGTCACCCTTTGAACCCTCTCCCCCTTTCGGGGTTGGTTGGGTTTTTTTTTTTCCGCGCGTGAGCTAGGACCTCCTCTTCCCCACCATCACCCCCCCTCCCCCTCACGGGGTCTTGAAAGGAGTGGAGACTTCCTTTTCTTTTTTGTGGATTTTCTGTCCGGCAAAACCCCCCCCCCACTCCCCTTTTGTGCAATTGCTTCCAAAGATAAACCCCCCTTCCTTTCCGACTTTTGTTCTTTTTTCGCCCCACCAACGCCCTTACAGTAAAGGCCCCTTTCCCCCGGTAATGGCAAGCTGGCCCCTCATCTACCCATAAAGCCCTGCTTTCCTGAGCAACAAAGCCCCCCTTTTCCCGACCCCTTTTATCTTATATTTATGCTCCCCTAGTTCCACTTCCCCAACTCCCGGACGGAAAATAAATCAACTTTCCCCCCCCCATTTCCAACACCGCGTGCCCCCCCCTTGGTCCCCAGCCCAACCCTCCTCCCAGGGCCTAAAGGTTCAAATTCCTGGACGGGGTTTTTGCTGGTCTCGATGACTGATAGGGCCTCACAGACTCCGCGGCTTCCCCACCCCCCCACCCCCCCAGAAAGAAGGAGATCCCCCCTTTTTCCTCCATACATTTCTTGGAAAAAATTTGACTTATCCAGGAATCGCTTTTGCGCAATAAATACTCCTCCCTTGAGAAAGAGGACTCCTCCTTTTTAGAGCCCCCCCCCCTCGTACCACTATCTGAAATCTGTCCCCACTCAGTGCTCTCCCATCAAGTAGTTTTTCCCAGGATTCAGCGCCGTTTTTTTTCCCGACCCCCCAACTTGTTCCATGCCAGTAGCTTTCCTTTGACCGTAGTTTACCTTCGCGGTAAAGCCTTTTCTTCTTTTCTGGGCTTGTTTTGATTGCCCCGCCTTTTTAAATGGCTCTTGGCGTGGTCCCCTTTCCGGCCAGGGACGAGTCCTCCCCGGCTTCCACAGCATGTATGGTGTGCCCATAACACCCCCACTCTCCTACCCGCGTTTTCTTAGAAGGGGAGCCCTTTTCTCCCGAAGGTGTGGCCTCGGGTGTTCGTTCTTTCCTCTTTCTTCCTGAGCCGCCATAGTCTTGTCGTCCCCAACTCTGGGTTATCAGAAACTTAGTCTTTTTCTCTTGAGCTCTCGGCCGGCCATTTTTTTTTTCACCCCAATTGTTTTTGGTTTCGCCGTAGGGAAAGGCTTTCCCTTTGGCCCCCTTGGGGAACATTTTTTTTTTTCGCCTACCCCCCAGGGGCTTCCCCGATGTCTTTGGGAAAAGAGTTTTTCTGCGGCCCTTGCTGCCGGCGGGTTTTCTGGTCTGCTTTGCTGCTCCTCCCCCAGTTCGGGTTTGCTTTCGGTTGACCCCTCTTCTGAGGCCTTCTCACAATTCGAGCGCGTCGAGTTTCCCCTCTTTCCTGTTCTTCGACCTTCCCCGCGGTCGGTCTAATTCGAGCAAGAGACGGCCCCTCGGCTCTCTTGCTGCGTCTTTCTTTGCGACATCGACGCTAGGGACTGTCGTTTCGTCCCTCGCGGATTGCTTTTCTTTTTTGCACCCCTCCCCTTCCCCCGTTCCTTTGTGGTCCTGGTTCTTCCCAAAGCATACCCTTCAGTTCTTCCCCTCTGGGGTTTGGGGTGGTCTTTTCCTGAACCCCCCCTTTTCCTCCCGAAAACTTTCCACTTTTCTCACCCCACCCCTAGGTCAGAGGAATGTCCTTTTTACTTCTCCCGACCAGCATTCCCTTTGGCGCTTTTTCCGGCAGGTATAGTAGATCGCCCCCTTTCGGCACTTTCCCTCTTTACACACCGCCCCGCTTTTCGAAGTGGAATTGAGTTAGCGGAGTTCCCCCCTTCCTTTTTTTCCTTGGGCTCTGCCATTCCCCCTGAAGTTTTCTTGTCTTAAGATTGATTACTTTCTCCCCTTCCTCCCCTTTCTCATGGTATATCGGTTTCCCCCCTTTGAACCGGGCCATGTCCTTGCCCGTTCATAGTTTAGACAGAACACTATCCTTCTTTGGACGCGGTGGGAGAGGCCCCCCCCCTTTTTCCGTGTGCGACGGGTTCCTCTTTTCTTCTGGTCGCGTGGTTTTTCCCCAGGGGCTGGGTGGTTTGGCCCTATTCAAGTCTCCATTCCGCTTAAAAGAGTGCGAGGTTCCTCTTCTTCCGTGCCCTTTTTCGCTTGAGATGGACTGCAGGTTTTCCCTCTGTCCCCCCCAACCGGACCATTTAACCCTCCCCCCCAGTGGATGATACCCTGGCGTTTCGCGATATTGCGTATGTCCCCCCCCTTTTTTCCTGGTTCGGGGGTTGGGGGTTTCTTTTCATAATTTTTTCCCGACATGAAAGACTTCACCGAAAAGTATAGGTTTCTTTCCCTCCGGGATGCTTTCTTTTCCCCGAGGGCTTCTCTCCTCCGGCAAACTCATTTGAAATTGAAAGAGCTATTGGAGTTTTTTTTTGCAAAGGGATTTTTACCCTGGGCTCCTCTTCTGATCGTTTTACAAACAAATTCTCCCCTTTACCCGATGATAAAGGAGATCTTTCTTTCCCTCCACGATTTTAGACGATCAAGTCTTTTTTTTCTTTGTCGTTTTGATCCTCTGTCCTTGATTGTCTTTTTCCTCTGGGGTCCCCCAAGGGAGAAGGACCAAACTCCCTTTTTTTTTTTAACGAGCCGGCCGTCTCCCCAAAACCTACCCCACAGTGGGGTTTTGTTCTCCTTTCCTTGAAGCATACTTCCCCCCTGGGATAGTCCTGTCTCTGCCTCAGTGCTCCTTACATGCTGAACATTAGTTCCTTTCGGCGAATGTCGGTTGGGGGTGAATTCTGCTTTTGTGGATGGGTCCCTGGCGGCGATACGGCTTTGCCTGCGATTTTTTTCCCCACGTCCCCCAAGGACAACCCCTTTTTTTCCTCCCCCGCTTTTTTTTCCCTGGGCTGCTTGGAGTCCCTTTCGCCACCCGTCCTCTTTCACCCGAGACTTTTTTTCTCTGTCACCCTCTTTGTTGCATGGAGAGGAAATGGTTTTTTTTTTTTCTTTCGGCTGATGAGTGGCCTCACAACTTTTTTTTCACCCCCCCACCCAAACCCCCTTGCTGGTAGGGATCTTTTTTTTCCCGGAAGCCCTTCTCGAGGGTACCGGTTCTTGCCTTTTCTCCCCTATGAATTCGGGCGTTGCCTAGGGAGGGCGTCTTTTTTTTTTCCTTTTTTGTCCGTTTTTTTCCCTTGGAGATAGACACTCCCCTAGCCGTTTATGGAGTAAGGTTCTAGTGGCTTTTTAAGGGTTTTTGACAGTGTTCCCCTGTATCTTGGGCTTTGATGGAGGCCCCTTTTCTCTGGAGAACTTTTTCCCCAGGCCGGCCTCATTTCATATTGCTGTTTTCTCTGCTATTTCTGATATTGTCTTTTTGGAGTGGCGACGACCCGGGGTGAGGGAATGACTGGACTTTTCTTTTTTTTTTTTCCGTAGTCCTAGGATGGTGCCCGTTTTAGTCAGCCCCCCGAGTTTGCGTGTGGTTTTTTTCTATGCTCCCCGCGGGATGGTTCTTTTTTCTGGTGTTCCCAGGGTTCCCATATTCGTAGGGGAGTGGGAATTGCCTTCCATTTTTCGGGCGTGCTCCCCCGAATTTTTTGGGGAACCGTCGGACGTTTTCCGTCTTTTTTCGCCGGGCCCGCCCCCCTGATCCCGGTTGGCGTGTTGGCGGTTTTTGGGCGGAATCCTTTCCCCCCTCACATTCCTTGCACCCTCGCCCCCTGGTAGTTGTTGTTTTGGGTGTTTTTCCCTTTCCTCTGAGTCTGTCCCCACCCGAATTCCCTCCAACGGTTTTTTCTTTTTTCATTTCAATGCGATGGCGGGTCCCCCCCCCTCACACTTCTGTGCTATGACTTTCTTCCGGCGTTCTTGTTTCTCTTCCCGTTCTTCGTACCTCCAATTGGACGCAACGTCCCCCCCTTCGTCGCGAATTTGTTTTTTTTGACCCTCGTTCAAATCGCCCTTCCCCTGCGGCTGCCGATCCAGGATAGGAGGAGAGGGCAGTAGGTCTTTTTTTTCAACACCTCGTCCGTCCCTTTTTTTAACCTCGCTACCTTCCCAAGGTTTTTTTTTTTTTGAGTAGTTCGTCCCCGTAGGACCTTCCCTTTTTTCCTTGCCAGACTCTTGAGCTTTTTGCCGGTCCTTCTTTCTCCCACCTCGTCTCATTTTCTTGCTAAATCCTTCTTTCCATTGGCGGGCTCCCATCTTTTGGTGACTTGGTTCCCCGTCCGGACGTCCTTCCTTTTTGCTGACTCTTTTTTTTTCCGCCCGGGTTCCCTTATTCTCCTGCCCTCTCTTTTTGTCGAGATGCCACTCCTGGACAGGAGTGTGCATTTTCCCCTTTGTCCGCGACATCCTCGAACTGTTCCTGTGAACATTTGTCGTTTTCTTTCCGAAACCTTCTTTTTTTTGACGCCCAGTTCCTAGAAAGATTGAAGCCGTCTTTTTTTTTTTTTTTCTCTTGGTTTCCACACACCGTCGTTCTTTTTCCCCCCCCTCGATTCTTTTTTCTTATTCCCTGCGTCGTTTCGGTCGAGGACCTCTTCTCAAAGAAGAGCCCCCTTTTCCCCCCCGAGCATTCCCCTTTGGGGCCCGGCACTTTTTCCTGGCCCATGCTATTGCGGGGTCGTTTTTCCCGGCTTGTTGCAGGGCAGCGTTGGCTTCTTCAGTCCTTCTTCCTGGCCGGCGTCCCCGGGAAGTTAAACTTTCTGGGACTTTTGGGTCCGTCCCCTCTTTCTGGTCACCATCTGGCTTTTTGCGGGGGTCTTTGGTTCCCCCCCAAGGTTCTGCGGCGGCATTTTTCCCCCCTCAACCTTTCTTCCGAGGGATTCCCTCCACTTTCATTATCTATATTTTTTTTTCCCTTTTTGTTTGTTGATCTCGGATTTCCTCTCCTTTGGAAATTTGGTCCTGTCCCCCTTGCAGGAGAATCTTCTTTTTGTTTCCGTCCCTTCCTCCGACCGCTCCTCCCCTAACTGTTTGCTTTTGGCTTTCCTTTGCGCCGCACTTTCTTTTTAGATGGTTTTCGAGGCCTTTTCCCCGTGTTTGCCTTCTTTCTGACCTCCTTCCCCAGGCCTGAAGACCTTTTTGGACGTTTTATTCGCCTCTTCCTTTCCCTTATTCTCCCTCATTTTTTCCTTCGGGGATAAGAAGGGAAGCCTTTTCCTCGCCATGTCCTTAGGGATGGCCTGGGTGGGGGTTCTCCGTCGTCCTCTTTTTTTTTTTCATGAGAGAGGTGTTTTTTGACCCTCATAGAATAGGACGGTTTTTTCCCCCGAATCTTTTTTTGTCCGGTGGTCGGCAATCTTCCCTTCCCATCTATACCCTGTTTCTTCGGGGGCGACGTTTTTTGGGAAGGGGTTTTTTTTTCCCCTCCTCCGGTAGTCCCCTTTTTTATTTTAGCACTCCCTCACAATTTCTCCCCCGATGGCGGTCCCCCTTTAGTACGCCCCCTCAGTTTCTGCTCCTCCGACACGTTCTTCCCTGAGAATTTCCAAGTGCCTTCCCCAGCTTCGTCGCCCCTTGCTTTTTCCCTTCGCAATGCCTTTCGGAGACTTGCTCGTCCACCTTTTTGGTGGGGTTCCTCGGTCTCCGTCTCTCACACGCGATTTTCTTTTTTTTGCGACGCTTAGGGTCCTGGCGCAAAATCAGGCGTCTCTTAGCCGCCCAGTTCCCCCCCCCCCCCATGCCCTGTTTTATTTTTTTCTTTGACCGTTGCTTTCCGCCCCTTTGGAAAAGACTTTTCAGATTCATGACTTCTTTTGGCATTTTTTTTTTTTTTCCCCCCCGCGAGATGGTCAGAGTTCTTTTCTGTTCTCCCTTACCCGTCTTTGTTTGTTGGTGGTGGCCGACACTTTCCCGCCCCTTCTCCCTACAGCCTTCCCTTGCGCTGCATTCCTTTTTTTTCATTCGGGGCTGACCCACTCGAACCCCTTTTCCTCGTTTTTTTTTTTTTTCGTCCCCACCTTTTGATGGTTTCCGGTCCTTTTCTTTTCCCAAACTCCGTCTTGGCACCATTTTTTTTTCAGGAAACTTTTCCTCCCGGCCCCGGCATGCTTTCCCTCCGGGCCCGCCCTTCTTTCCAGCCTTTCCCCTTTTTTTCAGGCCATTCTTGGTGATTGTGTACCCCCTACCCCGAATTCTTTTTTCCCCCCTTTGAACCTCCCCTTGCGGGTTTCCTGTTTTTTTTTCCGGCGAGTTGCGCATCAAGACTTCTGCCCCCTTTCACAATCACCCCCACCACCCCCCCCCCCCTTTTCAGCTTTTTTTTCCAGGCCCTTGAGTGGCGACCCTGACTTTTGTTCTTCTTCTTCCCAAAACACCCCCCCAAACCGCCCAGAGCCCTCCCCAGTCCCCCCCCTTTCCAGAAGTTTCTCCGTCATTTCCTTCTGGCTCCAAAAAGACAACTCCCTTCTCCATGTCCCCCGTTTCCCCAGACTTTTTTTGCCCCCCAATTCCCCCTTTTTTTCCCCCCCAGACGGGCAGAAATCCCTTTTTACTGGATTCATCTGACCCTCCAACTGACCCCCCCCCTCCCAGGTTTCAGATTCCGCTACGGAGGGAGCACCCTCACCCCCAACCATTTTCCTTTCCTGTTTCACCTCCCCTTTTCCCCCCCCCCTCCCCTGGTGCCCAAGATCATCACAACCCCCTGCCCGGGCGACCCCCCCTTTTTTCTGCCGGCCGGGTCTCTCTTTCCAAGCTTCCGCCCCTCCAGTCCCCCGAGACCCGCACGCTCGCCCCGCTCCCGACGCAATCGCAGAACCCCCCCTTCGTCGATTATCCAGTTCTTGACTGGTCCTCCCTTTCCTTCGGCGGATTTTTTTTTTTTTTCGATCCCGAATTCAGAGACCCCCTCACCGCGCCCCCCTTTTTTTTTCTTGCACTTTCGAGGTCTGGGACGGACATTTTTTTTCCTTTTTGATCGGGGACTGCACTTCTTCTTGTTACTTTTTTTGACCCAGTCTTCGGCGAATCTAACCCTTTCAATGGAGACCCCCCTTTTTTTTCTCCCCCCTTTGCCCGTTCCTCCTTTTTGGAACCTTTCCAGGCGGAGGGCCCCCTTCTTTCCTTCTCGGCTTGCGTCTCCCGTTTTCGATCGTTAGGATCGCCTTTGTTTGCCCCTTTTTGAGTGGACGTGATATTCGCGGCCCAGGCGCTTTTTTTTCCTCTGTTGGATTCTAAGGCTTTCGGTCCTGACCTCTTCCACTTTCTTTTTTTTTGGTAAATAAAAACCCCTTGAAAGAAGTTCTACAGACTCCCCCCCTTTCAAATTGCCTCTGTGGAAGTGCATAGGGATCTCTTTTTCTTCTTGGAGCCCGGTGGACTCCCCGGGTTTTTTTTTTGTCCACTTTTGTTTCAGCACCTCGTCACTGGTTCTTTTTGTTTTTTCTCGCGGGCCGGCCCCCCCTTTTTACCCAAATGCCCCTTTTGGCTTCAGAAGATCCCTTCCGGCCCTGACGACCTCCCCCATACGTGTCAAGCCCTTCTTTTGAGAGTTCACACCTTTTTCGTTAATTCTTCTCCTTCAGCGGGGTTGGTTTTTTGTTAAGGGTTTTTTTTCCGAGCCCCGACCCGGATGGCTCCCCGGGTGCTTTTTTTGAAATCCTTGCTCCTCCTTCGCTCCCGTTCACAGGAGGCGCCGGTGCGTTTACCAGTTGCCGGACGGAGAACCCCTGATGACCTGACTAGTCTTCCCGGTCCCCGACACTTTTCGCCGCGCCCCTAAGACGTCGCGTGATTTCGTTTTTTCCCTTTTCTTTCCTGAAGCGTGAACCCCATACCCCTCCCCCCCGTTTTCTTTTTCCCCCAGACCGCATCCAAAGCATTAATTTCCGCCTTTCGTCGTCTCAATCCCCTCTTTTTTCGGGTCGGTTTTTTTTTTGGGTTTTTTTCGTTTGCCCCTCTCAAAGCTCCCCGTGCTTGCCGGAGAGATACCTTTCCCCCCCCCCTTACCGCGCTCTTTTCCCCTTCTCCTTTTTCCGGCTAGGCAGTCGACCCCCCTGTTTGATCCCACTTTGCGAATCCCCCCTTTGCGCTCCCTTCACGGGAGTAGGATATGCCTCCTCCTGGCAACTTTCTTGCAGCGACCAACGTTTTCTTTTCTTTTTCGCGTTCCCGCGGTTTCTTCTTTCTGGAACATCCTTTTTGCCTGACGTGATTTGGATGCCCAAATCTCTTCTTTCTTTTTCCCCCGTTTTTTTTATTTTTTTTGAGATCTATCGGGTTCCATCCATCAAGTCCATTTTTTTCCGCCCCCCTCTTCTGCTCAGACTTCTCCGGCACTTCCCCCGCCTCTCGACGGTTGGTCGGTTTCCTGTATTCAACGTGAGTTTTCTCTCCCTCTTTTTTTGCCGTGGCTCGCCTTCGACCTGATTTTTTTTTTTTTCATACATTTTGGTCCTGGCCGAGGCAGGGTCTTTTGCATTCCCCTCTTCCCAGCGGCGGATTTGTTTTTCGAGTTGTATTTTTTGCGTTTTGCTTTTTTGCTGAGATGGAGGAGTTTTTTTGGCCGGCCCGGTTACCCCCCCCCCGCAACCTTTTTATGAGAAGACCTGTCCTTTTCTTCCCTCTCCCCCCCTTTTTGTAGGGTCGGGTTATTGGGTGAAAGCTCCTTTCTGCATCCGAGTCAGATTTTTCTTCCTCAAACAGACAGTCTTCTTTATCTCTTTCTCCTTCTTTTTTTTTCTCCGCCCTCTTGGGCAGGACTCCTTGAATAGAGTTCCTTTTCTCGCCCCCCCCTTTTTCACTGTCGCAGGAGACTTTTCCCCTGAGCTCCCTTTTGGCGCTTTCCCCCCTTCTTTCCCGCGCGCATCCCCTTTGATTACGGGCTTCGGCATTTCTACAACTTCTTCCTTTGCATCCCGGCGAGGCCTTTTCCCCCCTCCACGAGCCTGGTGACTCGCCTTCTTAAGCTTGAAAGTCCCTTTCTTGGGTCAGATTCTTTCATGATTGTGAACTTTTTTTTTTTTTTTTTTCCGGTTGGACCCACGAATTGGGTTTTTTCTAGTTCGTTCCCGGCCCCCGAGATGAACCCCCCCCTCGATCCCCCCCCTTTTTTCCCCTTTTTTTTCACCTTTGCCCTGCGCTCCCCATCTATGCCCCCCTTCCGAATACAAATCTGCTTGTCCCTTCGAACTGGATTTCTCCCAACTTTTTGAACTTACGGCGGTTTTTTTGCTCACAGATCCTTTGGTGGAATTTCTTACCCCAATCCCATCTGCTGGTGGATCCACCCTCCTTTTCCTTCCTCTTCCCCGCGAGAGGTTTTTTTTCCCGGCTCCCGGTCACTCCCCCCCCACCCATGTCGCTTCTCCTACGTGCGTTTCCTTTCTGTTCTCCAGCCGGAGCGACCTCGTTTTCCCCCGCTCCTGGGAATACTTCCCCCTAGGGCTTTCGGCCATGTGGCGGGCAGTTTTTTTTTTGCCTTTCGTTTCTTCTTCCCTTTCAGTGATTTCTACTTTACATGGCGGATTTGCTGCGGGTTTTCCTCAATAGGTCTCTTTCGCGAGGTTCCGGGCGCTTCCGAGGCGCTTTTTTTTAGGGATCCCGGCTTCTTTTTTTCGATTAGCCTATCCGTTTAGTTCTTGGCGTCGGAGTTCTTCGGCGGGCTACGGGGAGTTTGGGTGGTCTCCTCCTTTGATGAGGGTTTCTTTTTTTTTTGTCCGGGTTCCTCCCTTTTTTGAAATAATGGCCAGTTCATTTGGTCTTCCTTGCCCTGCGATTCTGCATCCCCTTCAGCCGCGCGCTTCCCGGTCGGCCCCCCCGTAAGACCCATGACCTCTCTGATGGGTGGTTTCCTTACCTCGACCCCCGTTCCCCTTTTTTCTCTCCCCGAAGACGAAGCTCGTCCCTACGGGAGGTAGTTTTTCTCGAGTTCCCCCGGACAGCACTTGAGATTGATGGAGTCCCCCCTAGATAAGAATGTCTCATCTTGGTGGCCCCCCCCCCCGCATTCTCCCCCCTGCTTTTCATATCGCGCGCCCCTTGTTGTTGCACATTGTTACACAACACCATCTTTTTTTTTTGTTTGTTCCTTTGCCCCCCCACCCATGCGTCCTTTCCCTTCTCCTTGACCAGCCACAGAGTTACCTCCCCCCGGGCGGTTTCCCTCAACGGAGACTCCGTACCTCCCCCTTCTTGGCTCTTATATTCTTTACGGTTGATTCTCTGCAGTCCAGCCTCGGGCCGGATTCCTCAGTTGCCTGCCCCTTTTATAGCTGCCTTTTTTTTGGGTTTTTTGGTTTGAGGACATCGGACCTAAAATTTCCTTAATTTTCCCTTCTCTTCCGGGGGAGGTTGAGGTGGGTTTTGTTGGTGACGGTGTACCGCTTTCGCGCTGTTTCCCCCCCCCCCCCACCGATAAATTACCACGTGTCATGGGGGAGGGTTTTGAGGGGTCACCCCCCCCCCACCATCATGGCTGATGAATTTCTTTTTTGAACCTCGAGGCCTTTTTCGTTTAAGAATTCGTTCCGTTAGAACCTTTCATTGTAACGGGCCGTCCTTCTTTTGGGTTCTTCAGTTTTTCCCTTAAGGAAGGTTTTTCCTGTCAGAGGGGGAATTCCTTTTTGGAGGTAGGGGTTTTTTTCTTTGCAGGTGCAGCCGGAAGGTTTTAGTCTCGTAGGGTCTGCGGTTTTTGGCCCCTTTCCGAAAACTTTTCTCTCGGACCATCGCGTCGGCTTTGTTCCTCTCGACATTTTTGATTTCGAGGTTTTTCACTTTCGTTGGACAGGCCCCCAGAAAGACAACCGGCATTGACGATTTTGGAGTCGCCTGAGGTTCAGTACCTCCACTAGCGTCTCCCCCATCATCCCCTTCCGCTTTTATGAGGTTTTGGAGATGCCCCTCCCATCTTTGTGCGTTGGCTTTCCTCCCCCCGGTTGCCGGTTTCCCTTCCGAGCTCGTTTTTGGCGACGAAGAGGTTTTTTTCCTTTTCCCTGGCACCTTTTTCGCGGATGCCCTGGCGGCGTGTCTTTTCCTTGGGCTGACTCTTTTTTTCGACCGTTTCCGCGTCGACGGGTCGTTTTCTTTACTGGGGACTTCTCCCCCCAAGTTCCAGCTTCCCCGCTTGACGGTCCCTTTCGGTGGATTTGTTCAGACTCACTTGACGAACCCCCCTTTCCTGTTCTTTTCATTCTTTGTTTCCCGGCGAGCCTTTCTTTCGGTAGTCTCTCCCCTTTCCCCTGAAACGCTGTCTTGACGGACGGAGGTTTTATGGCCCCCTCCTTCTCACGGAATAATCTCGGCTTTCACCCATGTTCCGGATTTTTCCCTTGTGCACGGGGCGTTTTTTTCCTCCATAGGTTCTTTTCCTTGAGCAGACTTTTTCTGGGCCTTTAGCCTGCTCGGGCGTTCTTTGTTGCTCCCCCCCCCCGTCCACAGCAGGGCCTTTTCCCCCCCCACGCGATTTGCGGCAGACGGTCCTACCCCCGGGATCGGCTTCTCCACACTTTTCCTTTTCCCCTCGGGGCCGTTCGTTCGGCCCAAAGGGCGTCCTGGAGAGTGTTCCCCTTTCCATTAGGCAATCCCCTTCCTTTGATCCCTTCCCCGAGGACAGGACTCATCTTCG
>Ga0179593_1607773_pt1 | contig 12717 bp, 10 predicted proteins | sample CZODoug2_1_08_16_FD_185931 | JGI IMG/M metagenome (GOLD analysis project Ga0179593, IMG submission 185931) | Vadose zone soil fungal communities from Angelo Coast Range Reserve, California, USA - CZODoug2_1_08_16fungal (PacBio error correction) | ecosystem: Environmental > Terrestrial > Soil >... | reverse complement strand
CTATTTGACGGGGTTCCCTTTCGGTGCGGTTGTTTCCCCGCCACGCGCCGAGTGCTTTTCGTCCCCTCTGCTCCCTTCAGGCTGGATGAATTCCGTCCCCCCTCCCCTGCCTTTTCTTCTTGTCTCTTCGTTCCAGGACCGAGCATAACCCCCTGTCATTTTTCCTCTTCTTGTATGACTTCCCACGTGCTTGCCGCCCACCCCGCGTCCCCCCCCCCACCTTTCCTTTGTCCGCGCGTTTCTCTACATTTTTTTTTCAGTTGCTTTCCGGGGTGAGGGCATTCCACTTTTTTGGCCCCCTGGTCCACCGGCCGCTTTTCAGCTGGCAGTTTGTTGCGTGAACAGGCCCCAGGGCTGTCGGGCGTTTTCTTTTTTTTGATTTTCTCCCTTCTTTGGCCATCGACCCGCTTTACGGACAGCGTGGCCGGTTTTGTTGAGCGAGTAGGACGTGTTGTCCTCCCGTGCGGCCTTTTTCCCCTCGTTCCTGATCATTTTTCCCCTTCAACGGTAGGTGGGTCGGAGTGCGTTTTTGGGACGTCGAGGGACTTGAAGCACTGTCCCTTTTTTCGGAGTCGAACCCCTGTCCCCCCCCCATCCGTTTTGGAACCCACTAGTCTCGTGGTGATTTTCAGCTTTGGAGATTGGCAAAGTTTTGTTCACCAGCAAACCGCCTTCCTCTGACCTTTCTGGATTTTTTTTTCGAGTTTTTTTTTTTTTCGTAGGCTTTCCTCCCCATTATGGGTAGTGTTTTCCTGGTATTTTTTTTTTTTTTTTTTTCTTTTTTTTTTTCTTTTTTTTTTTTTTTTTTTTTTTTTTTGCGTCAATGGTCTTTTCGGCCGGGCGGGTACTTTCCGGTCTACCTTTGCTCACCTTCATTGTCGGAGAGTTCCGGTTTAATTTAGTCATTGGCCCTGGTCAACCCCACCCGAGAAGAGGACCCCCCACCACCCCCCTCGAGTTTCCCCTCCCAAGTCTCCAAGCCCTTCGCGCTTGAGGTGGTGCGCCCTCAGCCTGGCGGGCTCCATCCGGTCCCTTTTCGACCTTTCGGCCCGGGCATAGGCATTTAGTTTTCCCTTTCCCGATGTCCTTTCGAGTTTTTCTGGACGGTGTGTTGAATGGCCGCGTTTCTGCAGGCATTTGAACGGTTCTGTTCCGGTTTTTCCCCCATTCCGTCTTTCGTTTAATCCCCCCCCGATAATCGGTTTTTCCTTCAACATGTGAGTTTTTTTATCATGTTTCCCCTCGGCTCCTTTTTCTTTTCGTTTCTCTTTTTTTTTTACGAATTTTCTTGGTAAAGATAACCCCTCCCCCCTAGGTCCTCGCTGTTTTAGCACCGGTGGCCCCCCTGTCGTAAGAGTTCGTGTTCCCGGCCCTTCTTCTTTTTGCCTCCTCGTGTTTCTTTTCTGAATCCAAAAACCTTTCCCCGTGCTGTCCTCCAGAATGTGGTTCGCTTAATGTTTCCTCAGGGGACTACTGAGGGGGTCAAGGGCCGTTAATACCCTTTCTGGCGCAGCACTCCCCCCCCCCTATCTTCTTAACCTCCCCGGTTCTCTACCCTTGCGAACTGCCATTATTACCAGCGGCAAAGTCCCCCGGCAACGCTGGGTCTCCCTTCCCCACTTCAGGTCCCCCCATTTCTTTTCCCCCCCTTTTTTTTTCTTTCCCCCAGGGCTGAGGAAGAACGAGTTCATGCGCTTCGTTTTTAATCCCGGGTTTTCTTTGTGTTCTATTCCTTGCTCTCGCTTGCCTCCTAGTTCCCCTTTCACGCAGCCGTCCGTCCCACGGTCCTCCCCCTGGACTTCCCGTCGCCATTTTTTCTCTGTTCATCTCCCCCCTCATGCCCCCCCCCCCGTCATTGGCCTCTACCCTTCCCCTTTTTTTCACGACAACCTGCTGTTGTTTTCTGATTTGCGCCTCTTTTTTTTCCCGCCCGGATTGGATACCCAATTTTCACCGTTAGCCAAGTCATTTAGGGGCCCCGTCCAACTTCCGCAATCCAGACGTTCAGGGGACCATTCTCGGCAGGTTTGATAAGCTTTTTGCCCTGCGTTTGTCCTTGCCTTCATTGCGCTTTGCTTCTGTGCGCCCGCAGATCCATTCGCTGGTAGCCCTTTCTCTGGCCCCCTTTTTTTCTTCGCCTTTGCCCCCCCCTGAGTTCTGAGTAGGTCCTGGGACCCTGAACTTCCGTGTTCTTTCCCTTTTGGCCTCCTCAGGGTTTCCTCTTCCCCCCTCAGTCTTCGAAAAACCCTCCCACCACAATTTTTTTCCTTTCTTTGGCGATAGGCTGGAGGGCCTTCCCTTTTCCCCGCTTCCTTCCCTCTAAACCTTACTTCTCCCCCTCCTCATCTTTTTGATGCCTTCCACACGATCCTTGATCCCTGTCCCTTTTCCCTCGGGTACCGGGTGCCCCTTGCTGCAAGCAAAGTCTTTCTTCCCAAAGGCCAAGCCGTCTTGAGGAACACCTTCCCCCTAACACTCCCCCACCTTTCTTTTAATTTTTTTCCTGATCCCCCTTGTGTTTCGGTTTTTTTTTGAACTCAAAAGTTATGTTCAGCTTTCTTTCCCCCAAGCCCGGCCCCCCCCTTCGGCGGTTCCCTCTGTCCGCCACTGCCTCCCTGCCGGAGGATCGTGGATAAGTGTCTTTTCGTCGCGTCGTTCCTGATCGAGAATCTATTAACCTGTCCCTTACCCACCTCCCCCGAATTTTTTTTTTTCCCCCCTCCCTCCTTACTTCTCTTTTTTCCCTTCGGCAAGGAGGACGTTTTTGATCCTCGTAGGCTTTCCCTGATGATCCCCCAGCGGATGTTCCCCTGGGCGTCTTCGAAGCTCACTTTTTTTTTCCCGGGACCCTGTTCGGGGGCAGGTATACATATTGCCGACCAGGTCGATTTTGATTGGATGTGAGTTTCCGGGGTGCACCCCCCCCCAGGAGGCAGGTCGTCCCCCCCCCTTCGCTTCTCCCGGTCCCCCCTTGGGGCCCCCCGGTTTTGGACCAGTAGGCATCCCTTGCCTCGTTCTTTCCCGCACTTTTTTGATGTCAGTAGATATTTCTCTCTTTTCCTCCCTTTTTCTTCTTTTTGTTTGGTCCGGATATCTTCCCTCCCTCCCCCCCTTTTTTTTCACGCTTCTGCTACGTGTCCGCCCAGGTACGGCCCCCCGCGTTCCCCGGCAGAATTGGACTGGGAACCCCCTATTTGTGACTGCACTCCTGCTTTTTCCTTTCCCCCGACAACCACCGGCCCCTTGGTAGGTGCACTGTTTTTCCCTTTTCTTACGGGAACTTGACGGCCTCCCATTTACCTGGCTTTTTTTATGCCTTCTTTTCTTTTTCCTACGCCCGGAACCATCGCTGTGTGCGGGTGCTAAGGCGACGCCTGAGTCCCCCCCCTCCGCAAGACCCCCCTAAAGGGGCGGAGGGACACATTCCTTGGCTTCCCTTGGCGGTTCGGGTGGTCCCCCTTTTCCCTCTTTCTTCATTTCGCTTCTTTTTTCCTTTTTAGGCGCGTCCTGTGGATCCGGCATTTAACGTCCCCTCGGCCTTGTGCTTTTGTTCCTGCCTCTTCCATCGTTCTTTTTCTTGCCGGGTGCCGAACGTCGTACAAGCGGGAGTTCAACCGGAACACCCAGAAAAACCTTTTTTTTATCGCCCCATGTCCAGACCCATTTCCCTTGCTTTCCTTTGGGACATCTTTGCCCCCCTCGGCTTTTGAATGTACCCTCCGTGGCTGCAAGGGCCTTGCAAACCCTTTGTCGTGGATCTTTTGATACTCTTCTTTTTTTTTCCTTCACCCTTTAAGCCCCCAACTCGTACGGAACCGTGTTGCTCTTAGTGCCAAAAACTCTGGGCCTTGTCTTCTTCCCCGGAATCTCCGCCCTACGGCACCTGTTTTTCTTTTGCCGCTCGCCCCCCTTTTCGTGTCCTCCCCCCTCGAAAAAGGAGTAATTCACGAACAGTCCCGTCCACCAAAGATGTTTAGGGCGGATTGGGGCCGCCCCTTTCTGTTACTCCCCTTAGAAACGGGGAGAGGACGCCTCGGAGAAAGAGAGATTACTTTCCTGTTCCGGACCTGGATTTTTTCTTTTTTTTTCCTTTTTCTTCCACGTCCGTTTTTGATGGTTGACTTTGTCCCGGGCCTTCTCACCCAGTCTTCTTTTTTTCCGGCTGGTGCCTCTGGTGACACTGGCCCGGCTTTGGTCTTTTTTTTTGCGTGGTTATTTTTTCTTTTCTCTGACCCCCCCCCCCAGAGGTGATTCCTGTTCCCTCAGGCAGTTCTTCTCTCCCCATCCGGTTGGGTCCCTTGGCCCTTTCTTCATTTTTGGGATCTTTTTTTTCCGGTCCGGTTCCTAGACGTCCCCTTTCCCTGGCTTTGCAACTTGTCCTTCCCTTTCGGATTGTCGATTGAGACGTTGGGTCCCCCGGTGTTGCTGGAATTTGTAGGGTGGCTCGCCCCCCCGATACACTCGCCCCTTCCCCCGACCCCCTCCTTCCATGCATGTTTGAGGTACTTTACTCCGGCCCTCCGACCTTTCTTTTTAACGGACCCCCCCCCCCCCCTAGTTCCTTTTCCTTGGCCGCGATTAGGGTCCCATTTGAGACCCATGTCTGGTGGACTCCCCTTGGACTTTTTTTTCCCCGATGGTGTTCGCAAGGGCGTCGGGCCCTGTGCCCCTGCACAAAAAATTTGGTCTTTTCGGGCCCATTTTTTTCGATTCTTTTTCCGGGTATGATTCAGAGTTCAGCTTTTTTTTTTTTTTTCTGTTTCCCGCTTTCGCCCCGCTGATTTGCCCGTGTCCCGAGCAATGGAATGTTTCCAAAGTCTTTAGACTTTTACCCCCCCCCCCTGTTTTTTTTTCCAATTTTTTTTTTCCCCATTTCACCTCCCCCTAGTACCGGGGGGCCATCACGGGTTGACGGGTTGCAACCCCCGTCAATCGTTCAGCTGGCCACCAGGTTCCCGCCAACTCTTTTCGTTTTTTTTTTTTTTGTTCCTTTACCCGTCCCTCTTTCTCTCGCACGTCCGGAGTCCCCTATTTTTTTCCCTTTGCCGACCCGCGACCGGAAGTCTGGTCCCCCTTGGGACATTTTCTTCCACTTTATTCGAGTCGCATTTTTCGTTGGCCATCCTTCTGTTTCACCCCCTCCCTTCAACCCCGGCAGATCAAGGGACTCCGCCCCTCCCCCGCTGCTTGAATTCTTCTTTTTTCCCCCTTGACCGTAATGCAACTAAGGGGTTCGCGTTTTCTGATAAGTCCCAAGATGTCTTCTTTTAGTTTGTCCCTGTTCCCTCTCTTGAATTTTTTTCGGTCCCCATGTAAGCTGAGATCCCAGGTTTCGAGGCCCCTGCAAGCGGGCGGGGTTTTTTTTTCGACGTTTCCTTTTTGGGACTCTTTTCCCCCCTGGACCCAGGGTGGTGTTTCACTTGTGGTCTAGGGGTGCGGGCATGGACCCTCGCTCTTTTTTTTTTCTCTTCCCAAGGCCGATGGCTGCTGGTAGAAATTTTTACGTCGGCCAAGTCCAGGGACGAATCCCTCCCCCTGGTTCCTTTCTTCCCGGTTTCCCAACGTTTCCTCCTTCGATTCGTTCCCTCTCCGTCGTCCTTCGCAGACCTGGTCATTTTCGCTTTTTTTCAGGTTTCCCCACCCCCCTGACGAGCTTCGTGTCCCGCTGTGCCTGCGCTGGTCCCTTTCTTTCCCTGACACTTTAGTTTTCATCGACCCTTCGTCTGCTGATTTTCGGATCCCACGCCCTGGACCCCTAACTGTTTTTCTCACACGTTCTTCTGCGTTGGGCGAAACATGCAAGGGGCGGCAGTTCCCCGTTCCTTTCCCCCCACATCTTCCCCCCCGTCCCGCTGACAAACGCGGTTATCGATGGCCACCAGAGTTTTTGTGGTGGCGCGCCCCCGCGCTCCCGCGCCTTTTTTCCTTTTGACTTTCCCCCCTTCCCCGCCGGAGTGCTCTGAAAAGTTCTTCCGTGAGGTGGCACGGGCTCCCTACAACCCCCTGGCCCGGCCTGTCCCCCAACCTTTTTTTTTTTTGCTTTCCTTTTCCATGTTTTTATTTTGGGTTTTTCTCCGCGGGAAGGCCATGGTAACATTTGGAGTCCTTTCCTGATCTGAAATGGAGCATTATGCCTTAGGTTTCCCTGCCCTGTCCCCCGCTGGTCCCCTGGACACCTTTTTATTTCATTTCCCTTTGACGAATTCGCCTCGGTCTGGTTTTAGTTTTTGACGCCGTTCCGAAAGCTGGCGCGGATTTCCTTTCAGTTACGGGCCTTCCCCATTAGATCTCTCTCTTGCCCTTCCCTTACAGTGTTTCAGACGGATTTTTTTTTTTTTTTTTTTTTGTGTAGATGGACTTTTTTTTTTTTCGGATTTTCCGCCCCTCTTGATAGTCCCCTGCTGCAGCGAGGACGGAGGGAGTGCACCCCCCTTTTCCTCTGGTGTTTCCTTTTTTATAGCATGGTATTGAATCCTTTTTCAGGACAGGACCTGCCTTTCCCCTGATCTGGGTTTCCTCGACCTTTTTCTTCAAACCTCCGAAAGACGGAGATCACCCCAATTCCCCCCCCCTTGGTTTTATGAATTTAAGGACTCCGGGAGAAAGTCCGCCTCGGATGGTTTCCTTGTTGCCCCCTTTTTTCTTTTTTTCTTTGACCTCCCCTTTTTTAGGGGTCTGGTCCAAAGTGACGGTCGTGACGTGAACCCCACCAGGGACAAGGATTCGCGTCGGCGAGTTTTGCTCGGTCGTTTTCCTCCAAGTTTTTTTTTCCCAAAGCTCTTCGGGTTATTCACTTTTTTTTTTTTTCGTGGTGGCGCGTAGGTGGGGGCCTTTGCGGCACTTTCCCCGTTTTTCCCTTTAGAAATTTTCCCCCTCCCGATGCCATGGGGTGGAGTGCCTGTTGGGGCCCCCCTCCGAATGTCCCCCTAGAAGTGACTTGCAGGCCTGGTCTTCTTTTGAGATGTCGTTCTAGGGTTCTACCTTTTCCCGTTTTTCACCCTTAGTCCCCCCGTTTCACGGTGTCGCTTGTTTGATCCTGGAACCCCCTTTTGCCCAAGCCCCTGCAGATGGACCCTTGGGTCCCCCCCTTGCTTCCCTTCCGCATTTTCGCCCTCTCTTGTATCGGGGGAACGACCCCCTTATGGCATGTTTTTCTTTTTGTTAGATTTGGGAGTTGGTGGGAGGAGCCTTTTTTTTTTTTCCTGGACAGTTCCCCTTTCCCAGCCCCCCTTCCTCCATTTTCCCCCTGAGCGATAATCGCGCCTCTTCATTTCCGGACACACACCCTCGCCATACCACAACATTGGTTCCCGTATACGGCCCGGGTCCCCCCAACCTCCGTGTCCCCCTTTTTCCCCCCCCCCCCCTTTTTCCCTTTTTTCCGTTCTTGGGGGTTACTTGAAGCTGAACAATGCGGTCCCAAATAAGGGAATCGCCCTCGTCACCCGGGGTCCTCTCCTTTTCATTTTCCCTGGACCTTTTTCTTTACGCGGAGGTTTGAATCCGTGGGGGGGGGCCGTGCCAGCGCGGGTGCAGGAATACCGAGGCCCCCTTGTAAAGGTTACTGTTTACATTTTTGTTTTCTTTTCACGTCCCCTAATCCTTTTTTCACTCTCCGCTGGATATGGCTCCCTTGAACCTTGCTGATCATTACAAAATTCGGTAATCGTCGTCCCTTAGTCATGATCTTTTTCTCCTTCCAGTCCCCTCCCCTTAGTTCTCACCCCTCCCCTTCCTCGATTGAGCAACTTTGTTCCGTTTCCCGTAGTTGTGCCCCCACGGCCGGGGGTTTTGTTGATGGCCACCCGTCCTCGGGTTCTTGTCGGGTTCCTTCCCTTGCTTTCCCCTTTCTTTTTCATGTTTCCTCCTTACGGGGTTAAGGTGGTTGGAGGTCATACGTTAATACAAATTTATGACCCCCTCCGCAGAATACCCTCATATCGCCCAGTTTGGTTCTGACCCCCTTCCCCCTCCAAAGGCCTCCCCCTTGTCCTCCCCGCCAGCAGGAGGGCCTGTGGCCCCTCAACATGTGGGTCTTACTCGCCCCATGACCTTGAAAGCCCCGTTTAGGCTTCGCTAGGGACGAACCTTTTCCGGTTTTTGTTTGAGTTCCTTATTCCCCTGGTGGATGAATCCCAGGTCTCGGTTTGTAAATATGGTAGTGTCCCGTCTTTCCCCCCACCACGCCCTGTTTTTCCTTTTTTTTTTTTTCCCCGGCCTCATGCCCCTGGCCCCCAGCGCGTCGCCCACGCCTTTGTCTCCCCTGAGGACAGTACGCTTTCGGGCAGGCCCCGGTCCGGTCTCCTTCCAAAAGGTCACCCCCGAGGTCCACTGCCTGGATCAATTCGCACCTTGATGGGTTTTCCCCGTCTTTGATCCCCCTTCCCCCCTCTGCTTCACCACGGTGTTAGGGTTTAAAATCGGGGTCTAAGTTAACCTTTTCTGTAAGAAGGTGCCCGGTCTTTTTTTTACTATTTTTTTTATACTTGTGCGAGGGACTTCTGCCCTGACTTTTAACTGCTTGATGGGAGGGGAGGTTCCCCGATGGTTCCCCGGCCCACGCTTTCTTCCCCTTTCTCCCTGGGTCCGGGACAGATCAGCCCTGAAGACCAAGCGTGTTCGCCGGGTCTTCCCGTTTCAATTTATCCTTTTTCGTGGCCCCTTTATCCGAAAGAACTGTCCCACTTTGTTTGCTCGGCTCGTTCGTCCGAAAATAAAAAAGTTGACGTGTTTTTTAGTCGTCCCTTCTTGACCAAGATTTTTTTTCCTCTTTTTGATTTACGGTACTCCCTACGTCCTGTGAAGGTAACTCTCCCCCCCCCCCCTTCTTTCGTTGCAGTCACTTCTATAGACCCGGGTGATTGCAGCAACGTCCTTTTTCATTACCAGGCCTCTTTGACCCCCTGGTCCCCTCTTTCCCCCCCACAACGTTCTTCGGACATGGTGGCGCACTGTTTTGGTTCCTTTGTTGTTTTCCTTTGTTGAAATCCGCGGAGTGTCCAGGCGTCTTCCCCCAGGACAGGTTTTTCTCTGGTTTGACCCCCCTTCCTTCCCCCAAGGTTTTTTTAAGCCTTTCTTTTGATGCCGTGCGCGCGTACGATAGACTGGTATCTTTCCCCTTCCCCTCTGCCGCGGAAAACCATCCACCCGCCCCGTCCCAGGCACCGCCTTTTTTTTCCTTTAGGCTCCCGGGCCCCTCGCACGCGGATTACTTATTGACTTTGATCACCCAGCGGATGTTAATGGGGTCGTTTTGGCGAAAGGGTCCCAATCTTATCCCTTGTCCGCGTTCTGGCAGGTAGCACCATCCATTTGTCCGACCAGGGAGATGTTGATGATGTGGTCTTTTTTGTGTCACTTTTGGATTTTTCTTTTTTTTTTTCTTGTCAAAATTAAAGTAAACGTTTGGAGGAACTCCCGGAATTAGAAGGAGGTCCCCATTCTGGGCCTTCCATGGTTCCCGGATTTTGTTCCCCCCCTTTCGATTCTCTTTTCATCAAATCCGGTTGTTTTTTCTTCTCCCATTACGTTTGACATCCCCCCCCCCTGGTGATTTTTTCCCGGCGATGGCCAATGGATGTGTCCATTTACGTGGCCCTACGTCCCGTCCTCTTCACGTTGGTTGACTGGACACCACGGAGGTTGGTCACGACTGATTACGAAGGGTTAACGGCCCCCGGCCCCCACCCCCCCTCCCCTCGAACTTTTGTTTCAAGTAAGTAGGAAATCTTAAATCCTTTAAAGTCAAATTTTTGGCCGTTTCAGCTTGACGGTTTAGTGGCCACAGCTTTTTCGGTGACACCCATTCGCTTGGTGATTTTTTGGGCAATCTCCGGCATGAGATTACCGACCCAGGTTCCGTCTCCAATATCCCCTTTTTCTCTGTGCCCCGATTTTTTGGTTTATTTTTCGTCCGCTTCCATCAGAGTTGAGAAGCTCTCTCTCTCAGGTACCTCCTGCAGATATGGGTTCATCTCGTACATGTGCGTGCTGCAGTCCGGTAATACTGGATTTTGGGCCCGAGACTGGAAGGGGGTCTGTCCCAGAACTTGGACACGTTCTCTCCCCCCCCCTCCAACCTCCCCCCTTTTCCCCGCACTTTTTTCAGGGAGGAAGTGTTGGCGATGGTCGGTCGGGGACATTTCCCGGAAACAAGTGAGTTTCTGGGGCTTTCAACGGGCCGTTCTAGGTCCTTTTTCCCCCCCGTTGTTCCCTGAATACGATTCGTGGCTGAGAATGTCCCCCACAGGAACCCTCGAGGTCAAAAAAATAGCCCCCCCTTTTTTGGCCTCTGACCCCTTTGGACACCCTTGGTATTATGCATACTCTTCTCCTTACCCCGGAACCTGGTGGAGGTCCCTTTGCACCGCGGGAAAACCTCCGTGAGGCACCCCCCCCCCCCTTACTCGGATCTCCCCAAGGAGTTATTTCACGGATGGCCACGGACCAGAAGACCAAAACATGTTCGGCTGTTTTGGCCCCTTTTGGCGGTAGACTTGCCCCATCCCAAGGGCGCGGTTTTGATGGAGCCCGCCGACCCCCCTCCTCTGACAACGTCTTTTACGAGGACGTTCGCCTTTTCTTATTTTCTTTCCAACGGCAATTGAGCTGGGTCTACGCTTCCCACTTCTGGCCCGGTTTCCGATGTTTCTGGAAACTGGCCTAACACGAGTTTCCCATCCGGTCCCCTTCCGTGTCGCGTTTTCTCGTCCCCCCCCCCCCCCCCCCCTTACCCACCCCTTTTGTTCGTGATCCCCCTGGCCGTTATATCCCCCACACTTGGTGGGGGCTTAGGCTGTGGGACCGGGTTTTTTGCGCCACGTCCTCCTAGCAAGAGTGGTCGAGGCGCGGCGGCTTTTTCTTCCCCCTTTTCTCTGTTGCCGAGGACCCAATCGGTTGTGGAGAGACCTCATATACACCTTCGACCAATTAGTCCTTCCGATCTTTCATCCTCCTCCTTTCCCTGGGTAGTCATACATCAGACCCTTTCACTTGTGCAAGGAGGGCGGATGGAAGGGACCGTGTTCTGGACTTTTTTTTGGAGAGGGCCAGTGGGAAAGGTCTCGGCGTTTTTTTTTTTTTGTCAAAACTGCACCAAAGGGGGTCGCGGGCCCCCCCCCCTTCCCCTATTTTTTTGGTTGCGGAGAGGTAAGGCTGTTGGGGGTCGGATTCGCCCCCTTCTTCCCATTTGAACTTTCTTTCCATTTCCCGTCCCCCCTCTGTGAAGACGCCCATTTAGGTGGAATTTTTTGGTCTAATCCCGAAACGAGGACCGGTGTGGTCTTCCGCCCTTCCCGTGTTTTCCCACTCCACCTCTTTTTTCCTTCTTGCCATTTTTTTCATCGATGGACTTGGGTGGGTTTTTTTTTCTTTTTGGGGTTTCTGTCCTTCCCCGCCGGAAGGATTTCCTTTCACGGGCCTTCGGCCACCGCCTTTCCCCCCCCCCCCGTCCCCGCGGGATTTTTTTTTTTTGTCTGATCCTACAATTTCCCCCCAACTTTTCTCTTTGGATTCGCGGAGGTAGTTACCACCGAGCTTTTCCTTTATTTTTATTGTTACCTTTCCAAGGGCCTTCCCCCCGACCGCGCTGCCCCCGTCTTCACTGATCTTCACGAGACCGTCACTGGCCCCCCCCCCGACCCCCCTTTTTTTTTTGCTTTTCCTTTGGTTCAGTCAGGTCTTGGAAGTCTTTTTCCTTTTTGCAGTTCTCCCCCCTTTGGGCACCCTTCCGCGACAGGTTGGATGGGTGCCCCCGCGGGGTGGTGACTTTGCGGGCGTGTCCCCCCTCCGTATACGAGTTTCCCCCAATGTTGTGTCCATCCCTTGGGTTTGTCGTACTGTCCCGCTTTCCCCCAGAAGCGTATCGGTTTTCCCCCTTCTTCCGGACGATTTTTGTAGTCCACTTTCGTGCCCCAGGCCAGCCAGGGCAGACCTTCCATATACAAGGTGACCCTCGGTTGCCGTCCCCCTCCTTCTCTAGATAGGGCGCGCCGTCGTCTCCGCCGACAAAGGGTCATGAGTCTTTTTGCGGTGTTTGGTGCCCGTGGTCAGGAGCCCCACCTCTCTTTTCCCTTCCAACCCCCTCTGGTCAGTTGTAAATTGTCTTTTTTGCGTTTGGTCCTCTGACAATAGAAATTCTTTTCCCCCCCTTTCGGATTTACGAGTTGACTTCCCCCCCCCGGAACCCCCAGAACTTGAAAACTCTTTCTTTCTCTTTTTTCTTCTCTTGGACATCATGGCGTGTCCTCCAAAGGAAAATTTGCTCTTGCCGAACACTCCCCATCCCCTCCCCTCCCCCCAAACCGGCCCGTTACCTTTCGGTCGATTTTTGGATTGGCCACCTAGGTCTTGGGCGCCTTTTTTTTTTCCCAGACGGCCCCGCCGCGCTTCTTTCACGTTTCATGTACACTCCCCACGCGGCCCTCTTCCCCCATCTCCCTTTGTTCCCCAGTTTTCTTCACACCGCCAAGCGATGTCTCCCCCCCCTAACCAGTGCCCGGGGATTCGGTGTCTACCTGAGGATACTGCCAGCCCTTTTCTTTTGGCATTCCTTGCTGGCCTTTGGAGTAACCGGCTCTTTTGGGTGACCCTGCTTTGTACTGCCTTTCGGGTTTGGCGGGTTCGCGCAAAGGGCCTTGCAGTACGAGAACCCAGTGCGGATTTCCGCGCGTCGATGCAGCGGACGCTGTTGTTCAGATTTTCCCCGGGCCGTCATCT
>Ga0179593_1556747_pt1 | contig 12717 bp, 20 predicted proteins | sample CZODoug2_1_08_16_FD_185931 | JGI IMG/M metagenome (GOLD analysis project Ga0179593, IMG submission 185931) | Vadose zone soil fungal communities from Angelo Coast Range Reserve, California, USA - CZODoug2_1_08_16fungal (PacBio error correction) | ecosystem: Environmental > Terrestrial > Soil >... | reverse complement strand
GTGGCTTCTCCGCGGCCGTTTTCCTTGTTCTTGGGCATCTTTTCTGCCATGCGACTGTCCTGGCTTTTGTTGCGCACCCCCCCCTCTTTTATTTCGGTCACGAATAGTGTTATCATGTGCGATAGATAAGGTTCGGTACCCTTTCGCCCGAACTCCTCCCGGGCCATTGAATTCCGTCCAATTTTTTCCGTCCATTCGTTTCCCATGAGTTTCAAGCTGTTCCGGTTCAGCTGGTCCTTCAATTTTCCCCCATTCACCTTTCGTTGCTGATTTATTCCCTTGGTTTTTGACATTCTCTCATCCTTAAGGGTTATATGCAACGGGTATTGATGAGCAGGAACCCACTCCGTGGGTCCCTCCCCTTTTTCCGTGCCCCCCAACACCGGTCCCCCTCCTGTTTTTTCGATAATTCCTGGTACCAACCAATTGACAGTTTTCCCAGAAGGCTGGCGTCCCTTTCTCTCCCTCCCCTCTCACCTTGCATTTATCTCTTTCCTCCTCCGTTGTTGGAGAGCTTCCCTCCACCCTTCTTCTCAATACTAAAATGGGACCTGCCCAAGCCATTCCTTTACTTTAAATTTCTGCCTTTACCAAATATCATGAAACCCCAAAGCGCCTCTTGTTGTTCTCCCTTTTGGTCCCGGGTGCTCTCTAACTAAAAGTTTGTGTTCAGCTTCCTCCTCTACCGTGGCCCTTTCTCCATCTCGCTTCCCTTTTTCATGAATTGAAGCATAAAAACCCATTTTGAGGTGCTGAATAAATAGCCATCCCCCAAGCAACTGGCCTTTTTTTCCAGAAAGGCCCGCCTTTATCAGTTCGCAGGATATTTGCATTCCGAAAGTCTTTTTTAGTTTAAAAAACGCCGGAACCATTGGGAAGCTGCCCCCTTCATTTAGCAGTTTTATTCCGGAATCCCGGGATTTTTTTTTTTCCCCCTTTCGTGCTTCCTCATAAACGTGCCTCCACAAAGATATACCCTTAGCTGGGCCCGGGCAATCCATTCTCAAAACCTACCCAAACGGTGGTCCCCCCCCCAGCAGGCATTCACCCCTCCCTGCCATCTCCGAAGCCTGTGAGCGAGAGATTATGCCCTTTCTTAAGGGAGGACTTTCCACGCAACCACCTTCACCCCCATTCAATCGCAATCTGTTTTCTACACACCCTGAACATTCAATTTTCGTTCCCTTCTCGTTTTCTTTCTTGGAAGGTTTCCCCTTCCCATTCCTTCATATCTGGACAAATAAGATGGCCGGGTTGCCCTCTTCATCTCTTTTCTCTCCCCCTCCCCCCTCTCCCTGCATGTTGTAATTTCCTAAAACAAATGCAGGGCGCTAGGTGACCCCATAAAATGGTCAACGGCCGGTTCAACCCTCCCCCCTTCATCCCCCTTATGATTTCAGCTCCCAATCTCTAATCTTCTTCGCCAACATCATGCAAAACGAAAATCAAATACGCACAATCCCGCCCCACCCTATGGTAAAAATTCCCACTATTTCTTCAGGGTTTTACTGAGGTTCCCAAATGTGGGTTCAAGGGGGGAGTACACGCCCCGTGGACACCTTCCCGTTCTTCCCTGTGGCTCCTTCTTAATCTCTTACGCCCCTTCTATACCCTATTTTTTCAGAAGCTCTTTGTTAAGTACGGCACGCCATTTGGCGAACGGCTTGACGAATGCGTCTCTCAATTCGTCTTAAGTAAAAATACTGTTTCCGTTCGCCTGAGTGCTGAACCACTTTTTTGCGGTTTTGGGCCCAAAGGGCCATATTGACCGTCCCGGAGAAGCGGCAACTAAGAAGAGAAAGGGATGTTCAACTTTCATCCTTTGCGAGTCCCTTGTGTGACGTCTTCTCTCACAAACCACCCCTCAACCCATTGTGCAGTTCGTCAGTCCGCCTAAATTTATTTTTCCCCTCCTTTACTTTTAAAGATTTTTCCTTTTCCACCAATTTACATCTCCTAGTCGCGCCTCCGTGGTTTTCGCGCGGTCGTTCGTTTTACTGGTGAGGTTATCCTTTGCCTTGAGAAGCGTCTTACTTCTGGGGTCCAATCCCCTATGTATTGGCCCCCAACCCTCCGTACCGGTCCCCCGCCTCACGTGCTGGAACTATTCTTCCTCGTATAGATTTATTTTTTTTTGGAATGGTTCCCATTCTTGATTCTTTTTCGTCGTCTTTTGTTGCATACGTTTCTTTTGACATCTCTTCTGCATTGATCTGGATCCTGGTGGATTTGTTCAACTCGGGGGGACCGGCGATGACCACACAAATATTCACCCCGTAAAATCGTTTTTTTTGATCTGTTACTTTGTCATTCTCGAGGGTCCCGATCGTCAGGAACCGCACGTGCCATCTTGCTAGTTTTTATTTTTCCAGTCATTTGTTTCTAACCACGGCCCTTCCCTTTCCCCCCTTTATACTTCGGATAAATGACTGAGTCCTGCCTTCCCCCTTGTCTCCAACACTCTATCAATCTCTTTTCCTTTGTTGTTTCCAGCTCATTTCTCTTTTCTCTGCTTCACGAAGTGGCTTCCGCTTGGCGTTGTAATATGTTCCAGTTATTTGTTCGCCCCTTTCGACTTGGGTTCCTGGATTCCACCATCTAATGGGTATATTTTTTGGATTCAACGTTATCTTCTATCATGTGCTCTTGATCCGGTCCGGTACTTCCACCTCCCGGGACTCCCTTTTCCTACACTTTCGTGAAAGTATATTAAACATATCATGCAGTTAATCACTTTTGACGATAGTTTTCCCCCTCGCTGGTCGTATTTCCAAATCCCTTCTTGGTGATCTCACTCAACCGTGGTATGAGTCTAAGGGCCAATGCTTTCTCACCGAATACTAATGTAAGTCTCTTCTTTGGCCTTTATTTGGAACCCCCCACCACTTTTATTTTATTGGTTTCACGTGTTTTTTCCCCCCCCCCACTTGCGGTACTCAACTTGTATTTCAAGGCCCTCATGACCAAGAATTGCTGGCAGTTCCAGTTTACTCATCTTTCGGTTCCCGGCTGTCTTTCCCTCCTTTTTCCCCCCGTTTGGTTGTCTCCTCAAAACAAGTGCGAGGGCTATGACCAGCTGGCCGACCCGATGAATCCGAACCTTTTTGATCTATGTAATGCCCTTTCTTTCCTCTCTTTACTATCAGACTTGTTGACATGTTTGGTGGTGTTTCGACTGAAAGTGATACTACTCCATAAAAGTTTTTGCTGTTCAGCCTCTCCAACATGCCCTCCTCTGCCAATTTCTTTGCTAAAAACGGCCCCTGTAGGAACGATCCCCCCTTTTGAGGTGCTCTGCACCCAGCAACCCATGGACGTCTCCCCGCGCTTGGGAAACTATTATTAAAAAGCCTTGCTTCCCGCATGATATTTCCACGAATGATTCCTCCATAACCCAACTCAAATTTTCTCCCTGGTCTTTTAAGCCCGGGTTTTGGCCGTTTAACCACACAGTGCAACCGGAACATATCCCATTCCCCCCTCTTATACGTTGACCTTTTCCCCCCCATCCTCTGTTCCGGTTTCCCCCCCCAACCTCACAAATTGGTACAATCGCAGGGTCAGTGCACCACTCCCCCCAAACAATCTATTTTTTTTTGAGCAGGCTTCATCATTTATGCCTGCGTCCGGAGACGGTTTTAACAACCAAAATAACGTCACGCTCCCGTTCTTGCTCCTCTTCCAACCCCCTGGGACCCAGCCTCTTAGGCCGGTTGGGTGCAACGGTAAGCTGACAAGGAAATAGATGCTCCCCATTCTCTCCCCCCACTATCTGCCCATGTCTTTTATTATCTCCCCTCCGGCCTCTCTTTGCAAACCAATACGCTCACACCCCAAACCAGCGCCAAAAAACTCCCTCAGGGGCGAGTTTAGTTTCCCCCATAAATGTCATCGTAAACCCTTTCCTCCTCTCTCGCCCCCCCCTCTCCTGATCAGCGTTCGTTCCCTCTTCGCAGAACAGTTAGCAAACTGCCAACCCCCCACCTCTCGCACAACTCTTGGATTCCCCACAAACTATACCCTTGTCAGCATTTCCCCCTTTTCCTTCACGGTCCTGTGGGTAAGGTGAAAGCACAGTTTTTCCCCCTCCCCCCAGCAAGGATTTCCCCCTTGTCCCTATCCAAACTGCGGGAAGAAGATCGTTTTCACGGGCAACCTTCCTCTTAACCCCATCGGGCGACTGGCTTTGTATGAAAGGGGGTCGTTTACCCAATTCCCCAAATTTTCCCTTGTAGGTTGTTTGGTGATCTCCTAAATCCGTTTGTTGCGGATGATTGGCGGGTTTGTTTCGGTTGGTCTTCGACTTCCCAGTTGGGCCGCTTCTTTATATGTTCTTTCTTTCATCCTCTCCTTGTTGACCCTCCTTCGGCCTTACAGTTCCCCGATCGTCTCACGTAGGCCTAAAAATGAAAGACCAACACCATCTCCACCGGCACAGTTGAGTCCACACGTCTCCTTCCCCCCCTTCCAGATTTTTCATACCAAGCAGTCACCGATGGGGTTCGCGTATTTGCACCGATGAAAAAAGTTCAAGCGCGGGAGCCCCTTAGTCCAGGGGTTTTTTCTTGTTCCAGTATCACGTTCCCCCTTTCCTTTCATTTTTACCCAGCCAATGGCCACTGGAAATGTGAAAAATAACGTGAGACCCTCCCCCTGATGACCCTGATTTCTTCCTTTTCGATAGATTTTTTGTTTTGGGAATTCATATTTGGGGTCCTCTTCTTCTTGTCTTTATCCTCTGCAACAGTTTGACTCTTTTCGGTTTTGACTTGGTCATAGGTGGGATAATGTGAACCTTTGTTGAAAGGCTCCCCGGTTTTCCAACCTGAGCCTCCCCTTTGTTTCTTTCGTTTTCAGACCTCCCGCTCGAAATGACCAAGCCGTTGCCATCTTGTCTTTTTTTACAGCTATTATTTCTCTATGTGTCACTACCTTTATACCATTTTTTGATTCCTCTCGTCCTTAGCCCAAAATGCGATTCAGTAATGCATCTTGCATTCTTTGGTGCTAGTGTTCCGTCTTTGACTGCATATTACCCGACATTGGTTTATTCAGATTTTGCTGGTCGACATGCGATTGCCCAAACCGTGGGGATGCGAATGGCTTTACCAGTTGTCCTCCATGGTATGATATTGTTACTTCCGTGGACTCTCTTCCCCCTTTTTCCGTCCGCTTGGCTTACCCGCAGGGAAGGCAGGGTCCCTTTGTGCAGCCCCTTTTAAACGAATGGCTTGTTTTCCTATTCATTCCCCAGTCTTCTATTGCTCCAAATCCCTTTTTCTTTTTTTTCTTCCCTTTTTATTGTTCCACTGCTGTTTTTCACTAACCTTCCGGTCCCCAGGCCATCATTCACGGGATTGGTAGTTCCTGGAAACTTCACTCTTCCAGCTTTAGTTGCCATTCTCGGTACGCTCCACAACACGGTTATTCCGCTTTTCTGTATATTGTACCTCAGGCATACCAGTTTTCCGACATGGTTTACATCTTCTCCTTTTTGGCTTTCCTTTATTTTCGTGCATCTCCCTTTCCTTCATATCCGGTGTTGGGTTCTGATGCACGGAAAATCCCGTGAGAGGGCATGATCCAAATTTTTTTGACTCCCCTTCTTCGTCCCTTCTTTTACTGTTTTCCCAGGCTACAAAGATCAGGCCCCCGGATCCCAACCGTGTGTTGCTTCCCGTACGACCAAGCCTTTTGGTTTCACCCCTGAACCCCTCCAGTCTGTCCAGCTCATACAACCCGTGGCCATGCCCGGAACTGATGTCCTTCCCCCCAAAATATCATTCAAAACAAGTCAGGGTCCCTTTGAGCGGTGATGACCAACCACACACACCCCCCCCCCCCCCCCCCCCCCCCCCCCCCCTCCCCCCCCCCCCCCCCCCCCCCCCCCCCGTCAACAGCAACTTTTCAAATGGAGCAGGACCGTGCCTTTGACACGAGAGTCCGCCTCCTCACCTCTGTCCCCGAAAGCCACTTAAAACAATTGGCTGCTCGCGGGAATTCCCTTTTTTTAGCGGTCTTTTCAACCCCTTTTGTCCTTCCCCTCTCCCTCGGCACGATGTATAACATATACAATGACCCCCTCAAATATTCACCATTAGATGTTGCCGGGTAACAGCCCCCTCCCTTGCTTCTCATCCGCCCAATTCCATCCGATAAACTGATCGGAAGCCCTCGTTTCAGAAGGTTTTGCTCCCAGATTTCAGTATACCTCCCCCCATTGCATTTCATGGTTTCCACCAATTTAACAGGAACGGGACTTAAAGAATGAACCGGCCCCAGGTTACCGTTTTTTTCTGTGTTCAACTTCTGACCCTCTTTAATAGTTTCCCTCCAAGTCTTTCATTGTTCCAATCCCCAAGCGCCGCCACTTGCATGGACAAACCAATCCTCCCAGATCCAAACCCCCCCGCAAAAATACATGTTTAGTTTCGTGCGCCTCCTCACTTCCCAGTCCCTAAGCCTGCCAGCTGATTCATAAAGCTTGCCCCTTCCTTTCGCAACCCTATGCAAAACCGACTCCCACCTCCTCCACCATCCTGACAGGGTGAAATCAGGACAGGTTATGCGTGGGTCTCCCGGTATTTGTCAACCCCGGTTATCCATGCTGTTTTATCTTTTGACCCCTTGGGCCTCCCTTTGAAAGCCCTCCGCTGCAAAGGAGAAACCGCCCACCCTTCCCACACCGCCCACTCCCAATTTCTCGTAGCTGCTCCTTTGCAACCCTCATCTTTTTGATAGCTTCGTGAAGTAAAATCTTTTTCTTATCCGTATGTTTGAAATAAAGAGTGACTCAGCCTAAATTCTGGTCTTCTTTTTTTTTTGTTTTTTTTTGGTTTTTCTGTTTTTGTTTTTCTTTTTTTTTTTTCTCTTGTTTTTTTTCTGTTGTTTTGTTTTGGTTCCCCCTTCTCGATAAGATTCAACATAAGTGCTCAGGGGGCAAACGCTATCTCTATCTTTTCCTCTCCTATCTGAGAGATAAGCGGGACCCCTTCCTCTTTCCTGATTTTTTCTCTAGTATGTTGCCCCAAGAACCAACTTCGGCACACCCCTTACTTACCTGGATTTTTACTCGAAAAATGAATACCCTTTCATCGTCAAAGCGTCGCGGGGTAGTGACGTCCTTTACCTCTCAAGGTAGTTTCTTATTCTCCCGCTCCTCTGGTGCATTCTTCCTTACCCCCCTGAATTTAATGTGCCACGTTTTACCCTGACCAACAGCACCAGAATTGACAAATACGGGTCTCCCGACATTTCACCTTCTGACCCCTGTCATCCTCTTTGGAAATTGATCTCCATTATTCTCTGTATGTTAAAGAAATTCACGCAATAGGCCGATGATCCTTCTTTTTCCTGGTTTCCCTCTCTTGTCTTATTCTGGTCAGCGGGTTTAACGGCGTTTTTTTGGTCCACGAAACTCGCCTTCCCAGATTGGTTGATCTCTCCTTATTGGTTGCATCCCTCGTTCCTCTTTTCCCCTTCATTCCTTTTCCCTTGCTATTAGTTTTTATTTTACCTATTATTTGAGAATTGGGCCAAAGCAGCCCGCCCCCCTTTTATTTCGGCCCCGCGTCGTTCCTGCCCATTTGGACAACAAAGATTACTCAAGTCATTCGTTTCTTATTTGTTGCTGGTTTAACCCGCGGTCCTCTCCACTTCCCCTTTTTCCGTTCTCTAGTGTGATTTTTTTGCCCTGCTCGTGTTCCACCGTGGTAGGTTGAAGTGGATTGTTGCACCAGCGACTAGAGAGGTCAATTCCTGTGATGGTCTGTCTTTGGCTTCTGTGTGACCCCTGTTTGTTGGTTTTCTTTCTTTTTTTTTCTTTTTGCTTTTTTTTCTTTTTTTTTTTCTTTTTTTTTCCTCCTTTCCTTTTTTTTTTTTTTCTTTCTTTTTTTTTTCTTTTTTTTTTTTTTTTTTTTTTTTTTTTTTCTTTTTTTTTCTTTTTTCTCTTTTTTTTTTTTTTTTCCCTTCTTTTCTTTTTTTTTTCTTTTTTTTTTTGCTTTTTTTTTTTTTTCCCCTTTTTTTTTCTTTTTTTTTTTTTTTTTTTTTTTTTTTTTTTTTTTCTTTTTTTTTTTTTTCTTTTCTTTCCTTTTTTTCTTTTTTTTTTTTCTTTTTTTTTTTTTTTTTTATTTTGTTTTCTTTTTTTTTTTTTTTTTCTTTTTTTATTTTTTTTCTTTTTTCTCTTTTTTTTTCTCTTTTTGCTCTTTTTTTTTTTTTTTTTTTTTTTTTTTTTTTTTTTTTTTTTTTTTTTTTTTTTTTTTTTTTTTTTTTCTTTTTTTTTTTTTTTTTTTTTTTTTTTTTTTTTTTTTTTTTTTTTTTTTTTTTTTTTTTTTTTTTCTTTTTATGCCAGGGGCTTCTTTCAGCTCCCCCTTGCCTCCCTTTTTTCCCAACTTTCCTCGCCCTTTACCCCTTCCTTTCGTCTCCCCTCTTTCCTGCTCATTGACACCCACCATTCCAGGGGTGGTATTCGTCTTATCAGCCCTCCCCCATGCTGGCTTTTTTTTCCTTGTTTCTTCCAGTTCTGGATGGTCTTATTGCCACCGGGCTTATATTATGAGCCAAATCACCTTTTTTCTGTCGGGCTTTACCCCCTTCGCTCCCCCAACACTTTTCGCTTGTTTCTAATTTTTGTAAACGCAATACAATGACGTCCCACAAAGAATTGCTTTCCCCCTGCTCTTATCCTTCTTTGCTCCACTTCCTCAACTTTTCGTTTTTAGTGTTCCCCTGTTCTCGTTGTTTTCGCGAATCCCCCCCTGATCTCAAGTAGCCTACGTCATGAATCGAAAATGAGTAAGAGTTTTCTGACCAGAATTTTTTACTTCAACACCCCCCTTATCCACAAGCGCAATAACGTTCTTGATCCCGTCCTCCCGCAGTTTCGCGGGTGGTAGCCTAAAACCCCTTTCCCCTAAATAAAAAAAGTTGAGGTCCATTCCCATACCTGCTCCCGTCAAGGATGGCCTAATTGCCCAATCTGTTTCCAAATTACTTGTGCCGTAGAACGATCACTGTTGAGGCCTGCTGAAACACCTATTCCTAAACCACAGCCACATGGAAGTTTTTCAACTTTTCCCCTGGAAAACTATAGTACCAACTTTGATGAAACTGCTGTATGTTAAAACGTCACGAAAGTAGTTTTTAACCCCCCTTACCCCTCGCCGCTCCAGTTTCCACAGGATGTAAACAGGTACCCCCCAAGGACGGGTCTCCTGAACCCCCTCTCCACGATTTCACTCCCCACCAGCCTGGGGCAACTGGGCAACCATTCCCACCCCCTCCACAAAAGGTGGTACAATCGCAGGGCTCAGCTCACTTCCCACTTCCACCCCCCTGCCCCCTAATGCCTAACTGATTTTACTGATCTTTTAGCGATATACGATAGGTTTAAAAACGTCCAGGACGGGTACCACCGCCCACCCATCTACCTTCATTCCCTCTGTTGTTACAAACATTGAAAAGTCACGGGATCTAAATAATGCCCTTCACCACTCGTGCCTTTCTTTGTGCAACGGTAGAGCTTTGTGACAAGCCATCGATGCCAAATCCGAAACATAACCTCTCCCTGGCATTTTCTTTCCTATGCGCTAGCATTGCATTGCACCCTCCCAATCTTTAAAAAGATAAAACAAAGCGCAACCCATAAAATGTCAGTTTCGTCTTCTTTAATCTACATCTTCTCCGGTGGCATCGCACCTTGCAGCAAAGATGATAACGGCCTGATCCATAGGCTTTAAGTTCTTGCCCACCCTTTCAATCCCCCCGCCCCACCCCCCAAAGCGATGGAAACAAAAAAAATAAATCTAATCGGACTGTGAGCAATTTGCAGTTTCCCCTTCGGTGGTCCTTCCCCTGCTGTTTGTCGGAGGCACAAGACATGGAAAACATCCTCATTGCTTCTACCGGAGCCGGGCTCCGTGACTCCTCCAACACCCCCCTCCAACCCTCCCGCGCGGAGAAGTCCTTTTAATCGGTGCAAAAAGTCGAACCCCATCGGAGAAGCTTGACGGTTTGTAGAATATTTTTATTCAAACCCCCCTGGTATGTTTAGTCCTCTAATCAATGAAACAGTCGGGTATGATTGCGGGTTTTGTTTCGACTTTCAAAGGGGACCCAATTTATCGTGGCGCTGGAGTGTCAACTTCGGCTTCCTATCTACCCTCTCGTTTTTTTTGTTACTTGTTAACATACCTTCGATGTTGACCGGCTTTCTCCGTCCAGCCAAGTATGGCCCCTTTGGCCCCAGACCCTCCTCCCCCCCCGCCTCCTCAAAACTCTCACGCTTTACATCCGCCGTTACTACTTTGTTCACTCGAAAATAGTGATTCATTCGTCAAAAGCAGTCGCAGATCCGTGACGTACTTTGCAACGATTCATTTCCGCGCTTCTTTCTGTTGAAGCCTGGTGTTTCTGTATCACAGATTTTACTCTTACTTCCGGGCTTTCCATTATGGAAATGTGCATCTTTGTCTACCCCCCCCTACCCCACCAGCCCTTTCCGAATCAAACGTCTTTCCCTGACCCCTATTTCTCCCTGGTCCGATTATAGTTTTTTTTGGGGAAGGTTTTACATTAGCTTTGGCCGTGTTTTTTCTTCCCTTCCCCCTCCGAATTATTTTCATCTTTTTGCTTGTGCCTGCAGGGGGATACTTGGGAAAATGGTGAGTGACCAGCGGGTTGACCGGCCGTTTCTGTGCGCCCCCTACCTCGCCATCCTTTTTCTTTTGGGTTTGTTCTTTCTTTTTTGACAATAACCGTTCGTACATGACAATCTTCTTGATAGTTTTATTTCCCTATTTGGATAATGTGTTTCCTCCCCTGCTTACCCGGCATGGTGCCGGCTTCATTATTTCAGTCCCCCGTTTCTTTTTCAACCATACTGCTCCCATCTTGTGCCTTTGTCCGTTCTGGAAGTTCTAATATCGCACCGCTGTTCTTTACCGTGGCTTCCGTCGTTCTTCTGTTCTCGGGTGCCTTTCCCCCCCCCAAACTTTTGGTTTTTAGATGCCCGTACAGTAATGCGGTATGATACCTGGTCACGTTATCAAAATCTTCCCTCACAGTCTTCCCACCCTTTTGTGGGTCCCTTCTCAATTCCTCTCTTGCAGCCCCTTTCGGATTTTTTAAATATTTCGTGAAGTATTTTTTTAACACAGCACGTTCATCACTCTTACATTCTTTTAAAGCTTTCTCCTTCTTCTCACAGGTGATTTGGTATTCTTTATTTATTCCGCACTTTTCTTCCTCCTCCTTGGTCTTCTGTCACCCTACGTCCGTTTCCCATCAAGTTAAGGGATGTCGGCATTCCGCCTTCTTATATTATACCCTTTAGTTTTGAGGAGAGCACTTCAGGTTTTTGTCCCCACCCCCCCCCCACCCTGTCCTCCACAAACGGTTATCCTCCCTTACTTGGTAAAGCATACATTTGACAGTACCCAAGAATTGCTGGCAGCTAGAGATACTCCTTTTCTGCTTCATCGGCCTTCTCCTTTTTTATTTTCCCTTCTCCTTTTTGTTGAGCTGAGCGCAGGAAAAAAATAAATTAGCGGGCCTCCACAGTCAGGCCCCTCCGCTTATCTCCAGAGTAAGAGTACTTCACTGCCCCCCTCCCTGCAATTCCCAAATATCAGAAACCCCCCAGATTGATCCCAGTGTTGTTGATGCTACCGCAAGCAGTTTGTTGAGCCACCCCAGTGCCTCCCTCACTACACCCAGTGGCAGACCTCTGGTACTGATGGCTGGCTATCCCTCCGAAAAAACAAGTCGTAGGAACGTCACCCCCTTTTTGAGCTTTTTTAAAACACCCCCCAGGATCACAGTGAATGGGTCCCTCCGTAAAAATCTTGCAGGATTATGTTCAACTAATACTTCACTGTTTAAAAAAAGTCTTCAATGGGATGCTTCCCTGTCTTCCTGGGTATAGAGGGTTTCCTGCACGATTTATAAACATAGTATACCCAGTAAAAAATCTTCCCCAATTAGATGATTTCCCCCCTCCGCCAACCCCCCCCCCTTTGAACCCCAATCGCGGTCTCCCAATGCCCCCCCCTCTCACAGATAAAATGACAGGGAGTCGTTTTACGAATGAGCAGGATATCATTCTCCTTCCCGTATTCAAGAACCCCACTATTCTTCCTCGAATTTGTTGTCCCCACCAAATGAACATTCGGGGACTCGCTAAACTGAAGCCTTCAAGTTTCCGTTTCTTTAGGCAGGTGGTTGACTTCTCTTCTGCATCATCTCTGGAAAAATACATTAAAGATGGACGGGTGAGATTCTAATTCGATAGTAAATTTCCTCCAGATTTCCCCTCCTGGTCCCAACCCCCTCTCTGTACCTATTTATGCGCACCCTCCCCTGGCGAGTTAGTGGACTCCCAATGGCATACGTGGTCAACACGATTTTAAACTGATCCAACCGATGCCCCTGCATCGCCCAACCTCTCACCCTCTTTTCAAGCTTCATAGTCGGTTTCCATCTTTGCCATCACCATATGCAAAACCTACCCTACACGCCCCACCCCACCCTGCCCAAAAGCATCTTCCTTAAACCCCCAATCCCACAGGTCTTTGATGAAAATCCGGGGGTTCCGGTTTTAAATCGGTTCTCCAATTGCTGTTGGCCGGGAGACGACCCAGTGTGCATTCGTGATGGATTGGAAAGCAGGATCCAGACGCGTGATACCGCCCGGCTAACCTTCCTTCCCCCCCTCCCCCC
>Ga0179593_1515412_pt1 | contig 12717 bp, 11 predicted proteins | sample CZODoug2_1_08_16_FD_185931 | JGI IMG/M metagenome (GOLD analysis project Ga0179593, IMG submission 185931) | Vadose zone soil fungal communities from Angelo Coast Range Reserve, California, USA - CZODoug2_1_08_16fungal (PacBio error correction) | ecosystem: Environmental > Terrestrial > Soil >... | reverse complement strand
TGTTCGCCACCCGTAGTTGGCCCCCTCATAATTCTTTAGTTTGACTCCTTTAGGTTCAGGCGTCCCGTACATCTCCCTGGATCACTGGTCCCTTTAAGATTATTTTGTCACTCTGCAAATTTTCCCCTTTGGATTATAGTAGACGTGCAAAGTTATAGGGAAGGTTTCCCACCCGTGTGACCCGCGCAATTCGGTAATTCCCCCAAACAACCCCACCAGTTTAGTATGTCCCAAATCTCCGAACCCCTGTCCCTCTTCTGATTTACCTTCCAGAACCTGAGATCTGGAGGCGGCGTCTTGGGAAAGGGGTTTACTTTTTCTTTGGGGCCCAGTTTGGCCTTTTATGAAAATCCCCTCCCAAACCCCAACAACATTTTTAGCAAATTCCTTGTCTCATCCCCAGGAGGGAACCCAAAAACGGTGTCTTTTTGTCTTCTCACTCTCACATTTTGGTTTCTATGTCCCGGTAGTGTTTCCTTTGCGGCGTCACTTCATTGGGGAGGTCTTTCCCGTCACTAGTTTTTGGAACATTTCTCCGGGGAATATCGTTTCATTGGGATACCCCCTTTCCCTACCGAATGATTATCAGTTAGACTGTGCTAAGCAAAGAGTCCCCCCAAAGTGTATAGAAACCTAGGATGTCATTGTCCCCCTCGCTTCCCCCAACCAAAAAGTGCTCCTCTGCAATACCCTTTGATGTGTTGCCCTAGCACCAGCACACCCCCCTTTTAACCACCAAGGCTTATCCTGTCAGAGAAAGGAGGTTGGTCATGGATGGTTCTATTTTCCCTTCCCATGGAATTGAAGGGTCCAATCGCACCCACAACCGTTCTGGAGACTGCATCGTTGAATTGATCTACCCCGGCCCCAGGACCGTTTTTTCCGGAAGTCAACCGCCGTCTTCTAGCTTTTTTTTTGAAATGGGAACCTTTAGTTTGTGGTTGGTGCTTCGCTCCCTTGTCCCCCATTTTTCATGTTCCCGCGTCTGGGCCCCGTGACAATACCCCCCAAAATGGCCCCCCCCAGGTCCTACTTTCGGAGGACGTGGTTCTCTTCCGCACGTCAACTGCTTTTTAATGTAGGGAGTGTCTGAACGGCAAGAATCCCCCTTTCCCTAGGAGTTGCTGAGTGGACGCCGAAGCGGGACCCTCCGACGAACCCCCAAATCTGGAAATAACTAGTCATAGCCCCATACCCCCTTTCGAATACTTGACTGATAATATTGCAAATTGTGGAACCCCCCCCTATTCCCTATATCTTGACGTTTATTTTAATCGACCCCGGGAGAGCGTTGTTTTCCCCTCCGTGGATTCCCTCTCATGATACGTCACCGTCTATAGTCCCTTAGTTTTAAGTCGTTCCCCAGCCTGAGACTTACCCTGCCATCCGTGATGCCCCTTTTCAGAGTCTCCTTCGGCCACTTTCTTTCCACACAGATGAGATCAGGGTGGCTAGGGGCTTTTTTTTGAAAGGAGAAGTTACACCCCCGCATGGTCAACAATGTGCCAGTGGAAACACAAGCGTGGCTTTGTCAAAAAACTACCCCACCAGGCCCCCCAATGACTGGAAATTACTCATTCTGGATGGGATTAGTACGGTCCCATGTCCAGAAAAATTCCGAAACTGTTGTTGCGGTTTTTTGGTACTTTTTTTTTCCCCTTCCCCAGTGCGGGGACGTCTTCCCCCCTGATTTTTTCACCCCCATACCTTGCCCTTTTTCCGCTTCTTTTGAATCACCCACCACCCTGTGTCTTAAACCCCCCCCTATATTATTCTATAACTCACTTTCCCCAAGGCTGTCCCGTCGCCCAGCCTCGGATATCAATTTTTTTACTTCCCCCGCACCAATAAACTTTTGTAGGTCCACCGCGATCCTTTTTACCACTGAGTTGCAGGTTTTGATTTTCTTCTTTCCCGAAGTGGTTGACGTTAGGGCCTATTCCCCCTCCGATGAATAGTATTCCCCCTTTCCCCCCTATATATTCCTTTAATATATGGTGTTGATCAGTGATCGATCCCCAACTCCTTCACTCCCTACATGTGCCTAGGATGTGCCCTAACAATAACCCCCCCATGATAGACTCTTTTTTCGGGCATCCTACTCGTTTCTTTCCCTGTGAGACCTGGACTTGTGTTTACTCAGTTTTTTCCTTTTTTTTGAGTGGTACAATTTTAATCGCTCGTCAAAGACTCGAGCGGAAGGGTTGTTCTTTAGCCCCCCTCTATTGTCTGTCTCTTCTTTTTTAGGGTTTTTTTTGATTACAAACAGGCTTCAGAACTTTGCTTTTAGAAAACCACCGTTGTTTTATTAGTTTGAAATAGTCAGTCTACATCACAACATCTTCTGTTTCCTTTTTTATCTATGCCCAAAAGTTCCCTAGTTACACCAACTTACTTCTTAATCACCTCGTGCTTGCGTTGTTAGAATGTTTCACCGGTCCTTGGGCGTTTTGCCCTTTACCGGGGTTTCGGGAATTTTCTGTTCCCTCAATTTCCAAGCCTTCTGCGTCTACGTCCTAACCTTCCCTTCTTTTTGGAACCACTCTTTGGCCTCCCTCTCGATTGGTGTCGGGGTCTGCGAACAACAACACATTGGACCCGTCTCCTGGGTTTGCCTACTTTTTCCAATTGATTTCTAGCCGGTTTCTTTTTTAGCTCTTTCGATCGTGTGTGGCGCCGGAACCGTTTCTTTTTCATTGATTGGTTCTCGGTTTTAAACTACGTTCTATCTTCTTTCCCTTCCCCTTTACTTTATTTTAACTTTCTCGTTTTCTAAGGTCTCCGATTCTACGGAGGTTGTTACTTTTATTATTTACCTTTTTGTCGTTTTTATTCCAACCTTTCCTTCTTTTACCGTTGGATCGGCGACCCCCCTTCCGGAGTTCGAGATTTCTTTTCTGACAAGATCTTCAGTCAACTGTCCTGTCGTGTTACCCCTCCCCCTACAGCAAACCAGCCTCCCCCCCCCGCATCGGCCCCCCTATACCCCCCCCCGCACCCTCCCTCGCATGCCACGCCACCCTGAGCTTCCTCTTTTGGCTTTTGACCACCTCACTTCAAGGAGAACGATCATTTTTGCACAAGGCCCAATTGTGGCAGTTTCCGATGTCCCCACACACACAACGGTAGGGGTTTTGTGTGGTGGTGGGGGTTTTTTAAGACGCAACAATCGTCAAGTTCCCCGGGTTTCTTTGGGACCAGACGCGGGAAGTAGATATATCGGTTGCGTGCTGTCAGCACGCGGTAGCCAGCGCTATAACGAAAGCTGTGAATTAATCGTCGTTTTAGCACTGTGTCTTTTTCTTTTGGTAGGCCTTTCCTTTTTTTATTTTGTGCCGCTAGAGACAATCCACGTCTGGACGGGTTCGCCGCTGACTCCCAGTCCAACAGGACACTGGTAGTAGTAGAGAGAATGTGCGTCTGAACCCCCTTTAACCACTTTTTTTCTGATTCCAGGTGTACAAGGGGGTAACGGGGGTTAATTAGGGTACTGGCTATGGGGAGGGGGTCTGGCACGAGAGAGGTAGGAAGGAGCCCTTGAGAGGATCAAACCGTACTCTTTTACCCAACTCTTTGGCCGGATAGAATGCGAGCTCTGAGAGAAGAGATCAGAGCAGAAAAGGAGGGGAAGGATGTAGATGTTTGTGTTCCCCCTCTCTTCGAGAGCTCAACGGGGGGCAAAGCGGAGGCTTAGTCTGCCTCATTGAAGCCAAAAAGAAAGCGGAGAAAGAAAACCTGTCCCCCCTCTTCTCTCTCAATGCGGGAGAGAAGGATGGCCCGCCAGAGCGAGAAGAGAGCAGGAAAAAAAGCTTTTGAATCCGTCAGCTAGCTCAGAGGGTGCGTCGAGCTGCTAATGTGTTCAACGAAAAGGGAGGGCCTGGAAAGGCAAGCCTATAGGGAACAATCGCCTCGAATACAAAGAGCAGATGTATTAGTATTGTAGGAGTACAGATACAAGAAAAAGCGAAGGTAAGGGGTGTAAGGAAGAAACGGGAAGAAAACAGAACATATTACCGAGTCCACCGCTGAGGCGGCACTCTTCCTTCCCCATAGGCAGAGCAGAATGAGGAATAGCGAGTAGGTGGGGGTGGGGATAGAATGAAAGAAGTACGGAACACCCCTAGACGAGAGCCTCAGCCCCATTGGAGGGTGACATGAGATAATGCGGAAGAAAGGACAAAGACGAAGAAGAATAGTTTAGTAGGGGACAAAATGAGAGAAAACGAAGCCCCGTAGGTTGTCAATTTTCCAAGTCGGTGGAGGCGTATTGAAAGCAGAAGTCGGAAACGGCGGTGAGAAAAAGAACGAGCTACTCCCGCGGAGACCCGCTCTCCACCCATGAATTCGGCACGTCTAGGTTCTCCCTGCTTCACGCGGAGACGGACACGATAATCGGGGTTCATGTGTCTCGAGGTAGGACGTAGAAGGCTAAGGCACTAAGGGTCGAGGAGGCTTCCCCATAATTCGAAGAGAGGACCGCAAGGCTGCAGGAAGGGGTTAAAGGGCAAAAGGAGAGACGAATAAAAGAGGGGAGTGCTTGGTGCGATAGCGCGAACGCCGTGCCGGGCGCGATGGGGGGTACGTGGAGAAGGAAAAACGAGATAGGAAAAGGTATAAAATAAAGTGCGGGTGCCGATTAGATAAGAGCAGCCCGGCCCCGCATACAGAGAGGGGGAAGTGACTTACCAGGAAGGAAACCGCGCTCCCAGAGGGGAGTGGAGAAAAGGAGTAGTAGAGGAGAGGGGAAGAGCCTTATTAGGGAAAGAAAAATTCTTTTCTATGTAAGGAGGGAAGGTATGATTATAGGCTCGAACTAGAGTAAATCCCCGCAGGGTCAGCTACCGAAACGTCCACGGAAAAGAACTCCCCAACAGAGCATCACTAAAGGGGAAACCGTTGAGGCTACCCGCCGAGAACTTTCATATCGCAAAAACAAAACGAGGGCAACCGCAGAAGGACAGTACTTCGAAAGAACAAGGCATCGCTTAGGAGGGAGAAGGACATAGAGAAGCTTTGAGGAAAGGACATAAGGGACCCATATAGAGAAAGCGTGAATATGAAAACAAGGTTGAAGAACAAACAGGTTCGGTAGATCTTTTTTTCTTTCAGGGGCAACGACCACCTTTTCACCACCCCCCTTCCCTTGCCCCCGCCCAAGACCCCAACCCCCCCACCCTCCTAGCCACCCCCCCACCCCCCACCCCCCCCACGCCCCCCCCCCCAACATTCCCCCCCCAGTCCCATCCCCCTTCACATACTCCCCCTTTTATAGGCTATGTTTTATCTTTTCCCCCCCCACCCCCCCTTAATACGTATTTTTGATCTAAGCACTCCACCCACCCAGGGGTGGTAGAGCTAACGGCCCTTTGACACTTACTCCCCCTTCCTTTTAATTTGTTCGATGATTTTACCCCCCCATGTTACCTTTAACTTAACAGAACCCCTTTTCTTAGAAAGCCGACCTACTCATGATTTACTGCCCCCCCCCCAAGGTTTTCATTACTCCTCTAATGCTATGATGTTTCACCGTCCTTTGTGTTGCTCTTCCCGTCTTTCCCATTTTGAATTATTGGTTGTTTCATTTTCTTCCTTTTTATCTATTCCCCGTTTTTTGTGCTTTCCCTATCAAAGAATTTTTTGTTTTCACCCTGAGTGTGGATTGAATTTTACGTTCAATGTCCGCCGCATTTTTTTCCCCTCTGTCTCTGTTTTTGCAGTCCTGACCCGTGATCCCAAAACACATTCCCCTCTTTGCACTTTTCGGACAGATCGGTTCGCCCTTTTTTTAGTGCAATGAGGTTTACAACACAACCCCCTTTTTATTTACAGGACTGTCTCCCTCACTCAAAAGGAAATTTTGTCTCCCTTTGGGTGTGTTTTAATCCCCCAGTTTTTTTTTTACTGGGAGTTTTTAACTGGTCCTGGCTTTGGGGCAACGGACCCCTCTTTTCTTATAACGTTTTGTACCTGGGAGAACGCCACACCCCCCATAACGATTTCGCCTTGGGCCCCCGCTTATATTCTACAGTCTAACCAACTTCCTCCGTCTGTCTCATACGTATGCCGTGTGCCTGGGTCACAGTTTTCTCCAGGTCGAACACCCCCCTTTGTTTTCATTTTTTTGTCTGACCCTTTTTTACCCCCACCCGGCCCCGGTGCACTTGTCAGTTCAACACCATACGATAAAAATTATGCCACCTCTTTTGTATGAACGTCCCCCCGCGAGTGACCTTTTTTTTGTCACTTTATGATGTCTTAATTTTTTTCCCTGTTGAGGCACGGGCGGTATTTTATTTTTTTCCCCCTTTCCTTTGTTGCCGGGAAACGGCCATAAATCCAAAATTATTATTTTTTTGTTTTTTTGTTTTTTTCCCCCCTCCATTTGAGTTATTTTCTTTTTTTCTTGGTGTCCAAGGGTTTGTTCCACCCCCCCCCCCCCCCCCAACCATGCCCCCCACACCCCCCCCCCCCCCCCCCTTTTCCCCCATTATTTCCCACGACTGGACCCACAATCTTAACCGGTCCTAGTTCAACCCCTTTCTGATTTTCTTGCCCATTGATTGGTGTGTTGCCCGTTCCCATGTATGAAATTGTTCTTGCTACTCCAGAGGGATGTGTTTTTTTTTTGGGGTGATTCTCCGTCTTCCCTCGGTAGATCGCCCTTCCAAAAAATGCTTTTTCATGGCACAACAATACGCCACTTTGTCCCCTTTCGTGTCCCCAGATTTAATTCTTTTTTTTTTTCTTTTTTTCTTCCTCCGGTTGTGTTTTTTAGTTTGTTCTGATTAACAATCCTGCCCAGTGGGCCGTTTTGTTGTGACATTCTCCTTTGCGGGCCTTCCTTAGTTCCTTACCCCGATTTGACGGTCTCCCCCAACCCCTTTTTTCTGGGCTTGGGCCTTTGACTTATGTAACCACTACCAATACCTTCCGGACCTTTTTCCCCCCCACCTCGCAGCCCCTCCCCTCCGTTATAATTGTAAGCCCTTCCATAGGTCTGCTCCTATTGTATAATTTTCTCCTTTAGAACTTCTTTTACCCCCCCTTCTGTCCTATTTTTTCTTTTTTTTTTTGCATAACCGCAACGCCAACTTTGTTTTTTTTTATTTTTGTCTATTGATGTTTTTTTCTCTTTTTTTTTTTGTTTTCATGCTTTTTTTTTTTTTTCCCCATACCTTTTTTCCCTCTCAACTACAGAGGTATTTTTTTCCCCGTGGATTCACACCAACCTCTCTTCCCCACGCACACAATCTTCCACTTTGTTTCACCAGGGGTTCCTTTTAGGTATAAAGCTATCTGTGCACTTTTTTTTTCTGTTTCAGTTGCGGAAGCCTCGTTTGCCTATTGTTGTTCAACTGTTAGCCGTTCTTCCGGTTAGCCTGTATTTTCTCTGGCTTTTTTTGTCGGTTTACTTTTGGTTTGAAAAAAAACGTTTTTTCCCTCTTTTCTCCCGCCCGACCACGGGGTTTTTTTTTTCCCGATCTCCAACGTTGGCCGGGCAATTGAATGGTTTCCCCCCTTTTGGCTTCGCCCACCCCTTCTTTTTCAGACTAATTGCCCTGTTCCAGTCCGGGGGCACGCAACTTTACCCACTTTTGAACAAGATCCCCCCCCCCCGGAAGTCCTTCCCCCCCCAGTCCTTTGAGGATGTCACCACCTAGTGTAAATACCAATCTCTTGCATCGTTCGAATTCATTAGTTTTTTAGACCACCAGATCTGTTTGAAAGTTCACGATGTTGACATTTCCCCCCCCTTGTACCTAGTCTATAATCTCTGACGCTCTAGACGGAGGGACTTTTTTAATGAATGCTTTTGTCCCCCCCCCCCCCCTCGGCATTATTTAGACTTACTTTAGACTTTGCAATTCGTGCCCTTCCTTCATCGTAAGGTGTGCCCCCGGTCAAACGTCTGTACCACTCAATCCCCTCCCCAAAACTGCGGCTTTTGGATCTGATACGAAGGGTTGCTAGTTCTCTGGTGAATTTCTTGTTTAGTTTGTTTTTTTGCGCACCTCCCCCCTCCAAACCCCCCCTTCATTACCCCCCCAATCAATGGTAATGACAAGTTCAAATTTCGGATCCGTCTAACCCCCAGTCAATATAATGATCACCCTTAATTTTCTTACAGTTTCCTTTTCGGGAGACCCCTTTTCTTCGTTTTCTGAAAGCTTTTTCAGACACTTCGTGTTCCTTTATGAGACCCTTTTGACATGTCCAGACTTGGAATATCCTTTCTTTTCTTTTGAATTTTTTTTTTTTTTTCATACTGACCACTCCCCTTTTGAAGGGATGGCCCCCTTTCGTCACACACAACTGGCCCCCATGCTCCCCTCCCTATCCATATCCCCCGAGAAAGTTCCCCTTTTAAACCCACCTTTTCACAACGAACCTATTCCTTTGTCATCATTTCCCGGTTTTCGTATGTAAACCCTTTGACCCCCTACATTTCCTGCCCGTCCCCCCCATCCCTCATGTCGTTTCTTTGGTTCTGGTACGGACTACCTCAGCGTCCCAAAGTCTACTTTTTCCTCACCAGTAAATTTTCCTCGTGCTTTTGCGGCTTCGTGTCCCCTCTATGCTTAATTTGTTTCTCCTTCTCCGGTGGAATAAATCCTGTTTGACCCCTGCCCCCCGGACTTTATCGCCCGGCGTTTCAAATGTTCAGGGTCTTCCGGGGAGGGTGAGACCAGGAAGAGGGGAGTTCCCGGAGGTTAGTTTTTTTGCGACCAGAGCCGGAACAGAGGCGACCTAATTTTTTTTTTTTTTTTTTTTTATTTTTTTTTTTTTTTTTTGGAGATCACCCTTACCTTAAGCGTTACCCCTCTCTCTTTTTCCTCGCCTCCCCCTTAGATCCAAAGGCTTCCTTGACTAGACCTAAGCGTTCCCCGTTAGACCCCAACCTTATTTTGAGTGCTTTCCTTTGGCCCGCCACATTTCCCTCTTTGTCGAATGCCCCCCCCTATAGAAGGGGACGCCCTCACCCCCCCTCTCGAATTAACATCTTTTCTTGCCCTAGTGTCCGAGATCTCTTTTTCCCCCATTCCCCCCCCCCCCAGTCAGATTGGTGAGTTTTTTTAGGGGTGCCGTTTTCTCCCCCTCGTCTTGGCAATGTCCCCCCCCACGGCTTTTTTTGAACTGCTGAAACCCGACTCCGTTTTTACCCCCTCATACTTAAACAAAGTATAACAAATGACTCCCTGCTGGCTGACCTCTAATTGTTTTTAAAAGTCTGTTTTGCCTTCTTTTTTGACGCCCCCCCCCTTTTGTCCACCTGATTTTTTTTTTTATTGTTCCGTGAAAGCCTCCTTGGTAGTAAACAACCAATTGGCCTCCCCAGTGGGGCAATCAAGCCTTCGTCACGGGTTTTGGGCATAAAAACCCCCCGGGTTCACCCAACAAACGGTACTCCCCTGTTAGGGGTACACTACCCTTTTCGATATCTCTGAAATCCTTTTCATTTTCTTGGACACCTTCAAAAACACTTACTGTGAGTTTCCACGTCTATACTCTTCAACTGTATTAAAACGTAGCTAAGGTTTATTTTCTCAGTCTTAAAAAAAAAACCCCCCAAGGGTTGTGAGGTTCGTTATTTGACATATTCTAAGAATCCTCTGCACATCTTTTCTGATCTCCCTTCTCCCTAATTCAACCCTTTTTTTGGTTTTTTTTAGGAATCCAACCCTCACTAGGTGCCCTTAACTATGAATCTGGTAAATAAAAATAAACACCTTTCTACGCGCAGAACGGTCCCCCCCCTGTCTTAGTGGATATTTTGAGGTAATGTTCTGTCGTTGCTTTCATTTGTGCTTGCCCCCCCCCATTTCCTTTCCCTTAATCAGTATACCCTCAAGTTCTTGGAAGGTGTCCCTTCTGGTCCCGCATTTTTTTTCTATGGGTCGTAAAGGGTGTTATGTCCGGTAGTTCAGCACTCTTTACATGTTGCTTTTTTCCCCCCAAAACGGGGCGGTCTACACGTCTCAGTCCCCACCCCCCCCCTCACACAAATTTTTAGGTGACCCTCTCTTCTTTGTCTTAACCGTCAATGTGTTCCCATCATACGTCCTCAGACTTTCCGGGTGGAGAACTAGTCGTAAAGGTTCATTCTTGGTCAACCAGTCATAGGACCAATTTCCTTGTCTTCCCCTCCTTTAAAAGGCCGTTGCTGGAAGGTAGTTCTTTTCTCCCAACTTACCGAGAATAGCTTTGGTCTTCCCAAGGTTCCTGCAGATTTCATATCCTGGTCTCATGTGCAAGGACCAACTTCTGCTTTTCTTCAGGAGGGGGTTTCACCCTTGCTTTCATAAATGTCTTTTTCTTCAGTTTATCTCTAGGCTGCTAAGACTCCACCCCTTTTTCCCGGTTATCTTTTACAAGAGTATATAGTATTTATATATTATGCCCCAGCCCCCCCCCCATGTGTTTCTTTCCTAATTCTCATTGGGAGTGTCGTTGCGATTTTCACTTTATTATTATTTTTCCTGCAGTATGGCTCAACTCGATTTGCTATTCGCCACAATACCTTCGTATTTGCGTCTTCCGACACCTGGGGCTGGACAATCCCCCTTTCTTGATCCGAACCCTCCTTTTTTTCTTTCCGTGTTATTTTTCCCCAGCTTTTTCACGATGGGCCTCCGGAGGGAGTTTTTCCACCCCAACGGTATGCATTTCGGTAGCGGCCCCCACCCAAACAGGATCCAATTTGTAATCTCCCTCTTTTTTTAGAAGGGAGGACGTGCTGCCCTCTGCCTTCCGTTTTTCATTCCCCGACTTATTGTTGCGCCCGTATTTGTCACGGTTGACAATTCAGATACCTTTGACACCATCGTTCGTTTGAATCCCCTTCAGGCGTTCGGTTTCTGGGATTATCTTTTTCACCGTCATTTCGAGGAACCTCCCCCCAAATGTCTTCCCCTTGGACCCCTTGGACATAATCCAATTCTCAGATTGGGTTTTCTCCCCAACTGCGGTATTCTTTTTCCTATGTTCGGGGGCAAAAACATCGTTCGGGTGGAAACACTACCCCCAGATACAGGGGATGACCTCTGCAAGCACCCGGTTTATAAAGACCACCCCCCCCCCCCCTCTATATTAATGTCACTTTTCAGGTTTGTCCTCCCCCGCGAACGGATCGGACTTGACCCCTTAAAACTTCTTTTTCCTGGTTCTCTTTGCTTTTTTTTATACCCCACCCCAACCAGATAACGCAGCCAGAACGGAACCCCCCCCGCCATTATCCCCTTAGGAGTCCATTACCTTATCCCTTTTCATGAGACAGACTTTTGGGTTCTTTCCTCTTGGCCTATAGTGTAATGATTTGTTTTCCCAATACACTTCCCGTTCGCAGTTGTCATAAGCAAAGATTTTTTCTTCGGGAGATTCACAGTTATCTCAATTCCCCTAATGCGGACTTTCTGCTTACGGAATTCCACCTTTCCGGGATTCGGGTAAGCCCCCTTGCGAAACCCTCTCTTCCCATTTTCCCGGTCTTGAGGGGAACTTTAGGTTGCCATAATCCCACTTTCTTTTTTAGGGACGTGATTTTCTTTGTGGGTGTTGCCAAGTCTTTCGGTTTTATGGCTTGCGGCACCCCTACCCTTTTTTTTTAACCAAGGTGTGTTCAGTCAACCCCGGTCATTTTGATTCCCCCCCCCCCCCCTTGCCCCAAGTGAGTCAGATTGCTCCCCATTTTAATGTTCTGTTTACCGTGAGAAGGTGCCTACAAAGTTTTCTCGGCTACGCCAACCACTTTTTTTTTTTAGATCAACCCCCTGAGCCCACCTTCCCCCTGAACCCCCAAACCCCTATTTTTTGGTGATACCCACTATCCCCCCCCACTTGCTGAGAACCGCTGCGAGTTTTTTCTGTCTTTTTTTAACCCTTTGTTTTTTTTCTCTTAGGTTTAGCCCACCCCCCCCCAGTATTCCTTAATAATGGAGTTTTGCTCCCCACCCGGCCACGAGACCCCCGGAATTTCCTAATACGGTCCTTTTTTTTCAGATTTTCGGTCTTGGGCCATGTTTTGATGCATGCACGGTTTCATCCCAAGTGGAACCCCATCTTTTTCCCCTTTAATAACGGGACTTCTGACAGGTTCGCAGGGTTGATGTGACCTTCCTTTCTTTCGTTACCTTACTTTTTTCGGATTTGCTCCCCCCAAAGCCTGAATTTGTTGATGTGGACCGTTCAGGCATCTTCCTCCGAAACCCCTTGCGCTTTCATGGCACACCACCCTCCGCGGATTTGTTTTTTCCCCTATATATTCTTCCCTGTTTGTTGTTTTTCAAGATGAGATTCTTGAAACCACTCCCCCCCACGGAACCCAATCTTGGTCCTCATCGTTTTTTTTTGTTTGCAAGTGGAGTGGCGCATTTTTCTTCGGCCACATTATGCTAATTTCTCATCCCCCCCCCAGCCCCTTTGGGGTGTTACCAATCGCCCCTGCCCCCCCAGTACCCGATAGGACACCCAAAATCACCTTTTTTTTATCCCCTAAGACCTTTACTTTACCATTCCTTTTTGGTGAAGTTGGCAGTGAGATTTTGAAAACCCTCGATTGGTCACCCCACAGTTTTTTTAACCAAGTTCACTTGATGAACTTCCTCGTTTTTTGGACTTCTTCCTCCCATTTTCTTCCCCCCCGACGTTGTTCCAAGTCCCCCCTACGCCCTACCCCCAAACCCATTGAAGACCAGCACCCAGTCAATTCCATTCACGATC